>UMCG01010826.1_pt1 | contig 175569 bp, 127 predicted proteins | sample 1964181 | NCBI WGS metagenome assembly UMCG01 (sample SAMEA4835963, study PRJEB28245) | human gut metagenome | biome: gut microbiome; material: fecal sample | place: Denmark | collected 2008 | reverse complement strand
ATTATTTATCCTGTTGCCATGAACACCGACGCTAGCACCGCCCTTGCCCTCCTCGCCTCTCTCCCCTTCTCCCTCACCGATGTTGCTCGTCTCATGCTGGAGCTGGTCGAAGGAAGCGGAGGCTCTTCCGTAAGAAAGAAAGAAGCTCTGCTCCTTCACTGCCGCCGCGTCATCGCCTTGGGGTGCGAAGCCGAGCATCTCGCCACGCAAACGGTCTCCTTCTCCAAAGCCGTGGCAGAAACCCTGCGCGTCAAGGCCGACCGTTCGGCGCTCACCCTGCGCGATATCCGCTCCTTCACGCAGAGGATGATGCGAGATGTGCCCGATCTGGCGGCGCGTCCCATGCGCTCGATGACGACGGCGGACTGTGCGGCTGTGTTGGAGAAAGTCTTTCTTTCACCCTCGCAACGTCGTCATGCGCGGGCGATTCTCTCGGGAGTGTTCACGGTGGCGTGGAAGAAAGGCTGGTGTGCGCATAATCCCGTGCGGCTGGTGGATGTGCCGCGCGTGACGGAGCGGGAGATCGTCCCCCTCCGTATCGAGGAAGTGCGCCGCCTGCTGCGGACGGCAGAGAGGGAGGAGTTTTCCCCCTGTGCGGCGGGCGTGGCGATGATGCTTTACGGCGGGATTCGTCCGTATGAGGTGCGGCGTTTGACCTGGGGCGATGTGGATTGGGAGGAGGGGGAGGTGCGGATTCGCCCGAGGCAGAGCAAGACGGGCGGCGGTCGGCAGGTGCCGCTGTCTCGCTCCGTGTTGGCATGGTTGAGGAGTTATTATCCGCAGGGGGCAGAGAGGGAGTCGGTTTTCATCTGTCCGCCAGATTGGAACAGGCGGTGGCGCGCTTTGCGCTCGGCAGCGGGTTTTCAGACATGGCGTCAGGACGTCCTGCGGCATACCTTTGCGTCGTATCATGCGAAGATGTTTCACGATTGGGGGCGTTTGCAGGCGGCGATGGGGCATCGGGACGGGACGCTGTTGCAGACGCGCTATGTGCATACGCAGGGGATTCGAGGATGCGAGGTGCGAGCATTTTGGGAATTGGCGGCGTGAGAAGGGACGCAAAAAAGCGTTAACGCGGCCGTGCACTGCTCATTCCTAACACTTATTTCCATCCGGAAACATGACGGAGGGAATCCGCAGGAAAATCCCTCCGTTTTTTCAGCAGCTCACCATATTCCACAGGAAATTCTTGACTCTCCGGCTCTCTTGCCTCTTAATTCTTTCGCTTCACGTGCCGTCGTGGCGGAATGGTAGACGCGCTCGACTCAAAATCGAGTTCCAAAAGAGTGTGGGTTCGAGTCCCACCGGCGGTACCAATCAATAAACCCTGGTAGCTAAACGCTCCCAGGGTTTTCTATTACCAGTCGATAACGCTTCATTTCTCAAAGAGACTTCCCCGTAGTAATTTCAGGAAGGAATGAGACGGACTTCCGCACCCAGTCCGCGTCAGACAATGATCTGGCGGTGAAGTCCCGCTCCCCGTAAAGGTTCGAAAAACCATGGACAAACAACCTTTTGACCGGATTGCTCATGAGCGCTGCGCTTAATCGCGGGCAATCAGAAAAAAGAAATGGTTCATACCGCTTTTTCCACCGTCGGATTTTTTAAATCAGCATTTACTCCCGGCCTTATGCCGCTGCGGGCAGACGATCCCGGAGCGGCTGCTTTAAAAGTTTGTGTCACCAGGGCGTGTTCGTCTGATACCTCTATTGTCTCCGTGGGAGCTATAAAAAAATATTGTCCAGAGTTTTCCGTTTCCAGGATAACCAGAGAAGAAGCGTCGCTAAGAAGCGCATGGATAGTACACGCAGCCGTACAAGTCAGCGCATAGGATGCGCCCGGTATGGTATTCACTTTCATCAAGCAGATTTAGTGCCGGAAACGGGAGAAAAGTCATCCATGCCGATACGTGCATATTTCCTGGCGGAAATATGGGGTAAAGTGAGAAAAGGGAGAATAATAAATGGACCTGCCTAACAAAATACGCAATAAAATATTTATCTTAAATGAATTAAAAAATAATCACAAACCACCTGCAACCGTACCGCTCAGGAATGTAATGCATTGATAACACTATATCATTTATACATTATCCGCCCACTTTACCTCATCAAAAAAGACCAGTAGCTTAAATCCTAAAACGATTTACAGAATATCAACAACTTGCAACAACACCAGCTCTCCTTTCGGATTCTGCGGGGCAGGCAATCCCTACAATTGGCTCGAATTCACGCAATGCGATACGTATATACAAGAGTATGACTTCGTTGCCAGCTTCTTCATTGGTTGAAACAGTAGCCAATAAAATCAAACAGATGATTCTCAGCGGCAGCCTGGTCAATATCCTGCCCGGAGAAAGAGAACTCGGGCACAGGTTATCCGTAGGCAGGGAAACCATCAGAAAGGCCCTGGCCCTTCTGGAAAGGGATGCATGGATTGCCCCCCCACGCATCAAGGTTCCGAGGCGCATCCTGAAAACTACGGAAGAAGAAACGGTTAAAAATATCTTCTGCCATCCGGTTCAGGAAAAAAAAGAAATTCTCGGATTTCTGACGCCCCAACCCCTCAAAAGGCTGGCTCAAAGCGTATTGGCGGAGATATATACCATCTCCAAAATTCTGGAGGAAGACGGCATCAGCGTCCGTATCTTTGAAGCTCCCTGGATCTTAGGCAATAACCCGGACAAGAGGCTTGCCAAGCTGGTTACCAAATCCGAATGCGTCTGCTGGATACTTCACCGTTCCTCGGAGCAAACCCAGCTCTGGTTCAAGACGCACCGCATCCCCTGCATTGTGCGCGGCACCTCCTACCAGAGCAGCAACCTTCCCTATCTGGACCGCCACTGGGCGGCCACCACGCATCATGCGGCGCAGCACCTTTGGAACAAGGGGCACCGAACGGTAGGCCTGTGCCTGCCTCCTGATCCGTTGAAGGGCCACCAGCTCATGCAAAAAGGTTTTTTCAGCTTTGCGGAACAGGGATGGAATCCCATCCTGGTTCCCACCCCGTTTGAAACGCCGCTCTTCTTTGAATACCTGGCCAAAGCGTTTAAAGAACATCCGGATATGTCCGCCCTGGTAGCCACACGGGGCAACCAGATCGTTCCCATCCTTTCCTGGGTGGAAGCCCGTTCGCTGAGCATTCCGGATCAGCTCAGCCTGGTCAGCCTGACATATGAACCCTTCATGGAACGCCTGCTGCCCACGATCACCTATTATGAAGAGAACCAGACAAAAACGGTTCACAAGCTCATACGGATGCTCCGCTCCCTGACAGCCGGGAAAAATATCAAGAGCATTTCCGTCATTCCGGAAATATACCCCGGCCAATCCGTTTCCCTGCGCGCACCTTCCGCATAATGCCTTTTTCCGGAAAGGAAATAATCAAGGGAACAGGAAAACATCAACAGTCAAATATCCTGGCAGCAGGCAAAGAAGAATTCCTCCAGAAAACAGAATCTTCTTTCCGGAAACGTATCAGGAATATAATATCCCCGCCATGATTGTTTCCGTACTTCCACGCTCTGCACGTTTTTTCCTCTTTTCATGGCTGCTTTGCTCCCTGGCGGTCTTTCCGGCGCCACCCCTGCATGCGGATGAAGTCAACGTCATCCTTATCGGCGGACAGTCAAACGCCACAGGGCAAGGGTACGTCAACAACATTCCTCCCTGCTTCAAGACGGATAAACGGGTTCTTCTGTACTATTCCGGCTCCCTCAAAGGGACAGAACCGGCAGAACAGCTTGTTCCCTTGAGCCCGGCATCCGAATCCCCCGACCGTTTTGGCGTGGAACTAAGCCTGGGAACAGCGTTGCAGAAAAAATTCCCGCAAAAAAAAATGGGCCATCATCAAGCACTCCCGGAGCGGAAGCAACCTTTTCCGGCAATGGAACCCAGGAAAAACTTCTCAGGATAAGCAGGGGGAAGAATACGTCAAACTGCTCCGTACCGTCCGCAACGGAATGGAAGCCCTGAAAAAGCAGGGACATGCTCCTGTCCTGAAAGCCATGGTGTGGCAACAGGGGGAAGGAGACGCAAGGGACATTGCCGGCATCAAAAACGCTCTGTCTTACGGCGCCAACCTGAACAACCTGATTAAACGCATCAGAGCGGATCTGGAAGCCCCCGGTCTGGCCTTTATCTACGGCAGCGTTCTTCCCGTGCCCGCTCCGGCCCGTTTTCCGGGCAGGGAAAAAGTGCGGCAGGGGCAAAAGGATGTGGCGGAAGAATCCCGTACCTCCCTCTCCGTCAACAATGCGCTCTATGTCCCCGCAGACGATCTCCAGTTGCGCAGCATGGACTTCCGCACCCCCTATCCCACGGATACCGTCCATCTGGGCACGCATGGAGTTCTAGTCCTGGGAGAACGCTTTGCCTCCGCATTGGAAAAGCTCTGGAGACAAAAAAACTGACATCCCTGCTCTTTTTTCTTCCCCACTTTCTCCAGCCCCATCCGGAAAACCAATAATGTTTGACATCCCTCCGGGCTGCGGATAGGGTTGACTATCATTTCATTCCCTGCCTCCAACTCCGTTGAAAGGGGGCGCAACACCACTCTCTCATCCATTATTGCCCATGAACCCATTGAAAGGAGCATGCATCATCGGCCAGTCCGGTGGCCCCACCGCCGTCATCAACGCCAGCGCACTGGGAGCCATTCAGTCCGCCCTGCAAAGCGAACAGGTCACGCGCGTGCTGGGAGCCGCCAACGGGATTGAGGGAGTGCTCAAAGAACGCCTGTTCGATATGGCCCGGGAAGACCCCGGAGAATTGGAATTGCTCAAATATACCCCGGCATCTGCCCTGGGTTCCTGCCGCTACAAGATGGCCGCCCCGTCCGTGGATGATACTGATTACCGCCGTCTGCTGGAAATTTTCCGAAAATACGACGTACGCTACTTTTTCTACAACGGAGGCAACGATTCCATGGATACCTGCAACAAGATATCCAAATTCATGCAGCAGTCCGGTTACAAATGCCGCGTCATCGGAATCCCCAAGACCATTGACAATGACCTTCACGGCACGGACCACTGCCCCGGTTTCGGCTCTGCCGCCAAATTTATCGCTACCTCCTGCATGGAAGTTCACCAGGACCTCCGCGTGTACGACAAGGGACGCGTCACCATTGTGGAAATCATGGGCCGCCACGCCGGCTGGCTGGCCGGATCCGCAGCCCTGGCCACGTATGCGGGAGCAGGTCCGGACTTGGTTTACCTGCCGGAAGTTCCCTTCCGCATGGAGGAATTCTGGCAGGATGTGGACCGGATTTACAGGCAGAACGGCAGCTGCATGGTCGCCGTCTCGGAAGGCGTGCAATATGCAGACGGCCGCTTTGTTGCGGAATCCGGAGACAGGGACGTCTTCGGCCATACGCAGCTGGGAGGCCTGGGAGCCATGCTTGCGGAATCCGTCAAGCGGCAAACCGGGGCCAAAGTCAGAAGCATTGAACTCTCACTCCTCCAGCGCTGCGCCTCCCATGTCGCTTCCAAGACGGATATCGATGAAGCGTATATGGCGGGAAAAGCCGCCGTGGAAGCCGCCGTTTCCGGCCAGACGGATAAAATGGTAGCCTTTGAACGAATCACGGAGAACGGCATTTATTCCTGCAAGACTAAATTGATAGGTCTGGAAGAAGTGGCCAATGTGGAAAAACTTGTTCCCCGCGAATGGATCAACGCCCGCGGCAATGGCGTGGAACAGCCGTTCATTGATTACGTTCTTCCCCTGATCCAGGGAGAAACGGCCATGCAAAAGGAATGTTCCCTGCCCCGCTTCGCGAAACTCAGGAAAGTGCCGGCAAAGCCGGAACAGCGGTAGCAGTTTCTTCAGGGAAGCGTTTTTCCTCATCAACCCGGCCGGATCTGTCTGCCCCACGCTCTTGCAGGTAAACATCCGGCCGGGGCTCTTCTCCCCGCCCGGTCTCTTGAAAAGGATGAAGGGAAAGACGGCGCAGCGGTTTCATTCATAAACGGGAAAAAACATTTCCATGGCAGGAATACTCTTTTTCCCTTATCCATAACACACAGTTTTACCATTTCGGAATCCTCCGCTTATAGAAAACCGCATCTTTTTCACTGAATGAAAATGGAGTCGGTTTTTTCCCATATTTTCTTATGGGACAATGCTTTTTAAACATATCAAAAACAAATAGAAAGAAACAGGTAAACAAAAAATCTTGCAGGCAAGGATGAAAAAAGGCTAAAATAATAAAGGAGTTCAACATTCGGCTTCTATCGTTTCGCGGCGCAAAACTGCTTGTTTCCGGATATTTTTCAGGAAACCGGCATGGAATCGCTCCCCGCTTGCCTATCCAAGTTTTTCCCGCATGCCATGCTCGATTATCTGTTTCAACATTTTTATTCAACGCTGGCCATCTTCTCTTTTTGCATTGCCATCCTGATTCTGAGAGCCCTCGGCAAACGCAGCAGTTTCTGGATTCCCGTCTCCACGGCCCCTTTAGGCTGCATAACCTTCCTGGCCGTCTTTCTCCTGCTGACGGCGGTCATTATTGGAACATTCGGCTTTTTCACCACAATTCCCATAGCGGAAAATCTGGCTTTTGCCCTGGCTTGGCTGGCAGCCATGGCTGCCGCTCTGGCCGTTATTTCACGCCTGACCGGCTATTACCTGCAGCAGGAACCATCCGCAGGCAGGCATTATCCGGAGGAATATGGAAAAATGATGTCAGCCCAGCTCCGGAACAAAGGCATCCTGCTATTCGCCATCATCGGCATCATCAGCTGCGCCATTGACATCATTACGCTTCCCTTCCCGATTCCAGAACTCCCTCCGGGGTCACCCCTGTCTGCCGCCACCATGATTCCCCTGCCGCCGGAAGTACCTTTTGAAGTATGCATCTCCTCCCGTGTCACGACCAGGTTTTCCGGAGAATGCGATTTTGACGCGACCGTCCGGAAAAAGGGTGGCGGCAAACACGTTTTCCCCGCCATTTTGATCAATCCCGGGGGGAGAAGCGCCGTTACCATTTACAGGCTGTGGCCGGAGGACAAGCATCATCAGGGCAGCCTGATTTTCACTAACGGAATACAAAGCTGCCTGCTTAATATGGATACCATGCAGATGAAGTCCCTGAACGGCCCCGCTTCCAATTATCCTCCTCCCTCCAGTGAAGACCTGTCCGGAGAAGATATGAATCTCCGCCTGGAAACGGTAGGACTGTACCGGGGGCTTTCCTTCGTACGCGGAGCGGAACACTCGGCTACAACGCGTTCTTATATTCTGAAAATTCTGGAAAACATGCAGGCGCGGGCGGAACGCCTCAAAGAAGCCATTGACAGGAACTCTCCCGAATCCTTAACCAAGTAACAAGCGGGTTTACTGTTGACTCAGCCAGGACGCTTCATCCCCGGCGGCGAATTTTTCAACTACTCCTTTTCACCGTGCCGGATGCCCTGGGCATCCAGAATTTTTTCATACCCCGTCAAACGCCTCCGGAAATCCTGAAAATTCTTATCCTCCTTCCGGGTCCACCCCGTCTCCGCATAAGCGGCAATACGGGGAAATACATGACGGTGCAGTTTCTCCACGTCCGCAATCCATTCCGTCCAGACCTGGCAGCCCAGCCCGATGACATTCTTCTGCTGCTCCGGGTTCAATCCCGCAAAAACGGGCTCAAAAGAATAGGACCTGGACAGAGGGAGCTTGTCATATCCTTTGTTAATGTAAGTCATGTGGGAAGTGGAATTCACCACCTGGCGGCCTTCCCTGATCGCCTTGGCGGCAATTTTATCGGACCCATACCAGAAATGAATGATAGCATTTGCATCCAGCTTGCCGAGCGCAGCTCCCCGGCCGCCGTCATTGTGCACGTCGGACCCCAGTATTTCATTCCACCCCATCATCCGGCGCCCCCTCTCAGTCAGCATGCCGGAAATCCGATTCGTAAACATTATTTGAAGGTCGGGAAAAGTCTTAATGCCTTTTTTCTTCATGAACGCCTCAATGTGGGGCACGCCTTCCCAGTACTTTTTGTACCGCACCTCGTCACCGCCGATGTGAATGATACCTCCGGGAAAGAGGGAAGCCAGCTCTGTCATGATGTCTCCCAGGAACTGGTAGGTACGTTCGCTGGTGGGATCAAACGCCGCTCCGTCATTGAAACTCACGGGCACTTCCGCGAGAGGCCTGGCGGACAAATTCAACTCCGGATAGGAAACGATGGCGGCGGCGGAATGGCCCGGAATATCTATTTCAGGAACAATCGTTATATTCCTGTCGGCCGCATACCGGACAATGCGCCTGACCTGTTCCTGCGTATAAAAGCCTTCATGGGGCCTGCCTTCATACTTGCCGCTTCCCCACGTCTCTATCTCCGTATCTCTCCTCTTGCCTCCCACGGATGTCAGTTTGGGATATTTTTTAATCTGGATGCGCCATCCGGCATCATCCGACAAATGCCAGTGCAGGACATTCATTTTCAGGAGCCCCATTTGGTCAATCAGCCTCTTCACCTCCTCCTCTCCAAAAAAATGCCGTGCTTCATCCAGCATGAAGGCTCGCCAGGCAAAACGGGGATAATCCAATATGGAAAAAGGCTTCTCCGCCACATTCCAACTTACGCTCTTTTTGTCCGCATCATTGTTGAAAAAGGCGGCAGGCAGCATCTGCGCCAGACTTTGCCCCGCATAATAAACTCCTTTGGGAGTCGCGGCGCTGATGACGATATTTCCGGGAGCCGCTTCCAAACGGTATGCCTCCGGCCCGTACTGCTTCAGGGCAGCGTCCTTCACAACGCGGATTATTCCCGTACCGCCAGCCCCGTCCAGAGCCAATCCGGTTCCGCGTGACAAAAACTGCTGCAACAAGTGAGCCTGGCGCCGGAACTCCCCGTCCTTCTCCTTGCATATAATGCGCATTCCTTCATCCAGCTTCACGGGCGTTGCCGCCCCCTTGGCCTCCACCTTCACGGACACGGGCCGGGGTATTATCTGATCCTGAGCATTCACGGCCGTGCCGCATAAGCCGGAAAACAGAAAAAGCAACACATGGGAAACATGTCTGAACATCATGTTCAATATACACTGTTTTTCCCAGGAATCTTTCCTTTTCTCCCCAGCTTCTCTTCCACCCGTCAAAACCGGGGTGCAACATCCTCTCCACGAAGTGCCGTCGTGCCGGGCCGCCTGAAATGCCAGCAGGCTCCCCTTGCCTTCCTTTTACCGGCGGCGTATGATGGGCATCATGAAAAAAGACGACGCCCCGGGCCTGTTCTCCGCCTTGGCGGACCGCCCTCTGGCGGACCGCCTGAGGCCGTCCGCACTGGAAGACATCATGGGCCAGGATCATCTGCTGGGGGAAGGAGGACCTCTCCGGCTCATGGCGGACTCCGGCAAGATGACCAGCTTTATCCTATGGGGGCCGCCCGGCTGCGGAAAAACCACGCTGGCGCGCATTCTGGCGACGCGCACGTCCATGCATTTCGCAGCTCTCTCCGCCGTCTTCTCCGGCATGGCGGATTTGAGAAAAGCCTTTGACGAAGCGGCCAGGCGCAGGGAATACGGCCATGGGACCCTCCTGTTCGTGGATGAAATACATCGGTTCAACCGCGCCCAGCAGGACGGTTTTCTGCCATATGTGGAAAACGGAACCGTTACGCTGGTGGGGGCCACTACGGAAAACCCCTCCTTTGAACTGAACAGCGCCCTCCTCTCCCGCTGCAAAGTCTTTGTCATGCACTCCCTGGACGCCCCGGCTCTGGAAAGCATCATTGAACGGGCGGAAACCCTTCTTCAGCGTGAACTGCCGCTCGCGCCGGAAGCGCGCGCCACCCTGATAGAACTGGCAGACGGAGACGGCCGCTACCTCATTAACCTGATGGAAAGCGTCTTTGACCTCTGCAAGCCCGATGAAATGCTGGGCACGGACGCACTGCTGAAAATTGTCCAGCAGCGAGCCCCGGTTTACGACAAGGACCGGGAAGGCCATTACAATCTCATCAGCGCCCTGCATAAATCCCTGCGGGGGTCGGATACAGACGCAGCCCTGTACTGGGCCGCACGCATGCTCGAGGGAGGGGAGGACCCTCTCTACCTCCTGCGCCGCCTGACCCGTTTCGCCATGGAGGATATCAGTCTGGCGGACCCTGCCGCACTTCAAATGGCCATTGCCGCGTGGGACACCTATGAACGCCTGGGCTCTCCGGAAGGAGAGCTGGCGATTGCTGAACTGATTATCTACCTGGGCTGCGCCCCAAAATCCAACAGCGCCTACACCGCGTGGGGAGCGGCACGGAAAGCGGCACGGGAATACGGGTCCCTGATGCCCCCGGCACACATCCTCAACGCGCCCACCAAACTAATGAAGGAACTGGGCTATGGAAAGAATTACGCATACGATCATGACGCGCCGGACGCTTTCTCCGGGCAAAACTACTTTCCGGACAACATGCCCCGCCGCCAGTTCTACAGGCCGCCGGAACGGGGTTTTGAACGGGAAATCAACAAACGCCTGGCCTATTGGGACAAACTGCGCCGCCAGCGGGCGGAAGAGGACGCCGGAAACTCCGGTACGCGCAGTAACAGGAAAAAGCCTCCTGTTCCGGAAAAACGGGACCCCTCATGACGCATCCGCCGGCCATACGGCCACTTCCGCAATTCCCTGCCCCGGAGACAGGCGGATGCGTACGTACCTGGCGCCGGTCCCTTCCGGACACATTGCGGTCAGCTCCGTCCCATCCTTGCGCAAAACGGCTTTAATGTCCTTCCAGCTATTTCCGTCCCTGCTGACCTGAACCGAGGGAGCCGGCCCCTTCCAGCTTCCGGCTGCCTTCACCTCCACCCGGTCCAGGCGGAATTCAAACTCCATGTCCAGCTGCCACCACGGCGCTTTGTCTTCCACGGACGGATGCCATGCAGAAACATCGTCACCGTCGGAAGCCTTCATCGCCTCCTGAAATCCGGAGGAAGCGGAACAGGGCCTCAATACAGCCAAATTGGCTTTCTCTCCGGATTCGGGCCGTCCGTACCGCGCCAGCTGGATATCCCTCTCCTTTGCGCTAAAACGCTTGTAGGGCCTTTCCCGCGTTTCCGCGCTCCTGCCCGCTACGTAAGCCGGAGCATTCCGGCAAACGATTTGGAGGCTATCCCCCTTCAATCCGGGAGAAGACGCCCTGATCACTGTCTTCCCGGCATAATAAGACCGAAACTCAATCGCCGCACAGCCGTCAATCAAATCAATATCCGTTCCGGGCGTGAACGTAATGCTTTTGCCGGTGGGGAACTCCCCGGGACCCGATACCACCGTAAGCGTCACCGGCACGGCATTGGATATCTGCCTTCCGGCGGCGTCCGCCACTTTCACGGTCACATGCACGTCGTCCGTGCCGTCCGCCGGGCTGATAACCTTCTTGTCCGCGGACAGTTTCACCTGTGCCGGAGTCCCCTCTACAGGCCACTCCGGAGGAGGAATATTCCTCAACGCATTCCTGTACCAGTACCAGGCCCGCTTGGGAATGCGGAAGTAATCCACAATGCCCATGCGCCCTCCGGAAGGCCAGATGCTGCCGTGGTCAAAGCCGCACCAGACCGCCTCTCCCACGCGCCAGGGATAGCAAATCCCCGCTTCCTTATCCTTCTTCATATCCCCCCAGCCCGGCGCATACGCCCCCGGCCTCCGGCAGCTCACGGAACCATACTCCGTCACCATGCTGGGCCTGCCGGGCGTCTTCACATGGGAACCGTCCCCGTTAAAGGCGGCCATGTCCCCCAGCTTGTCAAAATTTCCGCGCTGCCCGCCCCCGGCGCACACGGGGCGCGTCGGGTCCAACTCCTTCACTAAGGTAATGAGCCTGTTGCACAAAGCCCTGGCCTCCGGCGCATGCCTGGTAAAAAACGGTTCATTGCTGATGCTCCAGATGACGATGGAAGGATGGTTGCGGAATTGAAGCACCATCTCCCTCACCTGGCTCATGCAGCTTTCCTCAAACGCAATACGGTCCTTCTTTTCCGCAGGATAGGCATCGCAATTCCAGTATCTGTCATGCTCCTTGAACCCGCCCATTCCCCAGAAAATGCCTTCATTCAGCATGCACATGCCCTCCCGGTCGCAAGCATCCAGAAAAGCCTGGGAATGAGGGTAATGGGAACCGCGGATGAAATTAAACCCGGCGTTCTTCATCAGCCGTACATCACGGCGGGCCCCGGCGTCCGTCACGGCATCCCCCCACCCGGCGTGGTCCTGGTGCACATTGGCCCCCTGCAGATAAACAGGTTTCCCGTTAATCAGCATGCCCCGGTCCGCCGTCAGCTCCAGAGTACGGAAACCCAGGGGATTTTCAGCCCGGTCCAGCACCTTCCCCTTCTCGTCCAACAATTCCGTCGTCACACGGTACATATTGGGGGCCGCAGGGCTCCACAACCTGGGAGAAGCCAGAGGAGGCAGGTCAGCCTGTACGCGAGAATCTTCCCCGGCCTCCAGTTCCGCGCCCTTCTCTCCCCGCAGCACCACGCAGCCGCTTTGCTCATCCCGCACAGTATGCCGCACCGTCACTTTCCTCACTGTCCCGGTATCATTCTTCACTTCCGTCAAAATCCGGACCTTCCCGCGGGCCGCCGTCACCTCCGGCGTCTGAACCCATACTCCGTGCGCGGGCAAATACACGGGAGAACACACGTGCAGATGCACGTTCCGGTACAGTCCTCCGGAAAAAGTATGCTCCCCCGCCCGAGGCGCAATGCGGGGGCTCCAGCGGTTATCCACCCGTACCTCCACCCAGTTCTCGCCGGGCTTCAGGAAAGGCGTCAAATCCGACCGGAAGGCCGTATACCCCCCTTCATGCCTTCCCGCAGTCTTCCCATTCACCTTCACCTCCGCCACCTGGAAAGCTGCGCCGCAATCCAGAAACACCTTCTTCCCCTGCCATTCCTCCGGCATGACAAGCTTCTTGCGGTAGGAGCCGAACCCCGTGTAAAAGGAATCGGACATAAAGTAGGGCAGACTGAACGTATGGGGCAGATGAACCGTCTGCCAGCCGCTCTTTCCGGGCTCGTCCTCAAGCCGGAACTCCCAGCCGCGATTCCAGATCATCCTCCCGAACAGGGGTGAAGCTTTTTCCGCAGAGGAAACGCCTGTTTCCGCTCCGGCCATGGAAAAACACAGGGCAGCGCCCAGCATGCAGGCCATCATCTTGCGCATGCGTATGTTACCATTCCGCCATGTTCTTTCTTTCATTAAAAAAACATTTCCGCACCCTGAAAAGCCCGCAACAACAAGCCGTGCACCCCGGAAAGGGCGCACGGCTGGAAAACTTCTCCATCCGGGAAGCAGTGCAAAACGCCTGCCGCTCCGTTATTGGGTAATGATATTCAGCTCCGCAACGGTGGCGCTCTGTTCCCCGCCCCTCACCGGAGACCGGGCGTCAAGCTTGAAGTAGCGGGCCTCCACAGGCCTGCCGAAGTCGATGCGCTGAACAGCCGGATCCTTCCGGATATAGTGGTAGGAGAACTGGCCTTTTTTCACTTCCCTCCAATTCCGACCGTCATCGGAAACGGAAAACGTGTACTGGCTGATGAGGCCCTTGTCCTTGTCCATTCTGGGCATGTAGATAAATCCGGTAAACTTCATTCTGGTTCCCATATCCACGGCAATGGAGTGGGGGAACCCCGGCAGGCCGTTCGTATAGGACGTATGCCAATAGGTATCCGGATTCCCGTCAATGGCAAAATGGGCGAAACCGGTATCCGGCTCTTCCGAGGAAGCGCTTAGAATTTTCCATTCGCCCTGCCCCTTGACGAGGGGGAATTTCCTCTCTCCGGGAGACGTGGAAGGAACCTTGCCGGACTTCATGGAGGCAGCCCAGGCCCTCACTTCCCCTTCGGGAAGCTTGAAGGGATTCCGGTACGTTTTTTCCGGCCCCTTGTTGACGGAATACTTTATCTCCGCCTCGGGCGTAGAGGAAGTCAGACTGACCATGCCGTCCCCATCCCGTTCAATGACAGGGGAATGGGGAACGGCCAGCCCCGTGCGCGCCAGATTCAGCAGGGCGGATGAGGGAGCCAGCACAAACCCCAGGGCTGTGGCCCCGCTCAATGTCTGGTACTTGGCCAGCGGACGGGGCCCGCAGGAAGAGCCGCCCAGCCCCATCTGGAAAGCGTCCAGATTCACAATCACTTTATTTTTCTCCGGCAGCCTGTCCAGGGTCCTGGCATCGTTAAGCTCCTTCGGCGTATAACGCAGGACGGAAACCTCCAGCGGAGCCCTGGGAGAGGCGGCCCCCACCCACAGAGCCTGGTCCTCCTGGGGTTTGGACAAGGCTATCCAGTCCGTTTCCATGCGGTTGCCCATATCCTGGGGCCGGGAATAAGCAAAAAACATATCGTCCACGGAAGTGCGGAAAATGTCCTTCCAGCAGCTCGTGCGGCGGTCCCGATAATTATCCCACGGTCCCAGCCCCAGGTACTCTACCCGGTCATACGCGGCAGGCATCCCGAAAGTGACGCCCAGCCGGAGGAGTTCTTCTCCCTTAGCGGAGGGATACATTCGGACGGAAGCATTGATAATGCCGTTGCCGAAAACCGTCCACGCGACTTCCCCGGAAAAGGCAAGCTCGGAACCTTTCGTCCGGAACTGTGCCGTGATTCGGGCCACGCCGGGGGAAATGACGGCAGCTTTAACGTCGGAATATTCCGCTTTCATATTCTGCATCTTCATTTTCCCTTCAACCTTGCTCCTGATCCAGGCATCGTTATCCACCGGAGAACGGTACGCCTGGAGCTCCACCGGATAGCCGGGCAAAATCAAATCCCGGCCGCCATACCGGAGGGAGGAAAGCATCCCGTTTTTGAAGGAGGCGGAAAAACCTTTTCCCTGCACGGCCACGGAATCCCCCTGAAGCACGGAAACAGCAGGCAGCGCCGCCGGGGGAGGCACGGGAACCTCCTTCTCTGCAGATGCCGGGAACCACTCGTAAGCTTCGCACTCATTCACCACATGTTCCAGTTGCTTGGAGGAAAGTTCCTTCACGTCTTCCGGGAGCTTGAACCGGGCATCCGCCAGAACCATCAGGGAACCGGTCCGCATAGCGGCTAAAGGCAGATTAACCGTTGCGGATTTGCCGGGGGGAACCTCCGGCAGAACCATGCGCTCCACGGCATGGCCGCCGCCGGGAACAAGGGATACCAGATAAAGCGTATAACCTTTCAAAGGCTTATGGAAATATTTGTTGCGAACGGACAGGGACCCATCCTTGCGCTCAAAAGCCATGTACTGGTATACTTTCTTCACCTCTTTCGTCTTGGCCGTGGTGTTCCGGTTGCCAAGAATAATGCCGTTGTCGCAGAAATTGGCCTGGTTGGGCCTGTCTCCGAACATGCCGCCGTAAGCCTGTGTTACTCCCTTGAAAGGGGCGGGCTTGTAAATGCCGTTTCCGGCAGGATTGGCGCGGAGGGACTGGTCCACGAAATCCCAGATGGCCCCGCCCACCATGCGCGGGGAAGACTCGAAGGCATCCATGTACTCCTTGAAATTCCCCAGGGCATTCCCCATGGAGTGGGCATATTCGCACACGAAAAAGGGGCGGGAAGTTTTCTGCTTCCCCCAGTTTTCCACCCGGTCCACGGGCGGATACATGGCGGAATCCATATCCACGGCCTTGTGGCCGTGCGGAAATTCGCAGTAATGGAGGGGCCGTGTAGTGTCATAAGCCCTGATAGCCGCCGCTGCCGCCTCAAAATTGGGGCCGTTGCCGGACTCATTGCCCAGGGACCAGAAAACAATGGAAGGGTGGTTCTTGGAACGATGCACCATGCTCATATTGCGCTCCACATGGGCTTTCTTCCAGGAAGGCTTCCGGGAAATATCCATGCTGCTATTGCGGATGCCGTGGGCTTCGCAGTTGGCTTCGTCCATCACGTACAGGCCGTAGCGGTCGCACAACTCATAAAAATAAGGATGATTGGGATAGTGGGAACAACGGACGGTATTGATATTATGCGCCTTGATAATCTGCACGTCCTTTTCCATCACTTCCCGCGGAATGGCGCGCCCGTAATCGGGATGGGCTTCATGGCGGTTGACACCCTTGAACTTGACGGCTCTGCCGTTAATCAGCACGGCGCCGTTATCCGCAATCTCCACGGAACGGAACCCAATATTGACGGAACGGGTATCCTTTCCATTCAGAGAATAAGTCACCCTGTACAGGTTGGGCGTTTCCGCCGTCCATGGCTTCACACCGGGAAATTTCCTGTTCAGGGAAATCTGCACCTCGCCTCCGGAGGGAATGGAGGGAACCTCCAGCGTTCCGGAATCCAGCCTTCCCCTGTTGTCCGTCTGCACGCGGCCGGAACCGTTCCTGCCCTCCCAGTTCAATTTGGTGGAAATCCCGTCGATGGAATAATCCAGCTTCATGCCGGCGGGAATATCCTTTTTACCGGAATTGCGGATGGTGAACGTTCCGTCCAGTACCCCGGTTGTGTAATCCTCCCTGTCCAGTCCGGCCTTCAGGAACAGGTCACGCACGTGCGTCTGCGGCTGGGCAAACAGGGTCACGTCCCGGAAAATGCCGGAAAGGCGCAGGAAATCCTGGTCCTCCAGGTAAGAACCGTCGCTCCAGCGGTATACTTCCACGGCAATCGTATTCCTGCCGGGCCTGACATAGGGAGTAAGGTCAAACTCCGCCCCTGTATAGGAATCTTCGGAATAGCCGACTTGACGGCCATTTACCCACACATAAAAGGCGGACTCCACCCCGTCAAACCGGATCATCACCTGCTCTCCCTTCCAGGAAACGGGCAAATTGAAATCCCGGCGGTAGGAACCCACGGAATTACGCTCCCTGTACGCCGGCCAGTTCTTGGGCGGTTCCCCCATTACCTTGGGAGGATTCGGCTTGAATGGATAGGGAACATTCGTGTAAATGGCCGTTCCATAACCGTAAAGCTGCCAGTTGGAAGGAACCTTGACCGTATCCCATCCGGAAACGGAATAAGAGGGATTGAAGAAATCGGCAGGCCTCTCGTCCGGAGTCATGGAAAATTTGAACTTCCAATCCCCGTTCAAGCTCAACGTTTTATCTGATGCCGGAAAAACGGAGGCTCGGGGAGCCTCCTTATTGATTCCCGTCACCTCTTCATTTTCCCAATCCGGAACATCCCCCAGCAGGGGAAGAGCCGGAGCCAGACACATCACGGAAAACAGAAACGCGCGTACCGTCTTCATCTCGGAATGAATATGGAATTGCTTACTTATACTTTTTCAGGGACGGATCCTGATAACGCTCTGAATCCTTCTTCCCGTCACCTCCGGCAGGGTTCAACGTCCACTTGCAGGAATCCGTGTACGTTTTCCCTCCTATGGAAGCCGTGGCCGTAATAGTGTTGACGCCGGGCTTGAGAGTCACTTCCGGCCAGACGGCGCGCTTCAAATCATCCGGTTTGACACTCCCAACGGGCTTCCCGTTGACGCTCAGCTTCACCACGGAACCATTGCTGTAAACCTTCACGGGCACCGTTTTTTCCGTACGTTCCGCAAACCTGCGGGATGTGATGTATACGGTAGGACGGGGGCTCCAGTTGGCCCTGTAGAAAAAATAGGCGTCCTTGGGCGTCTTGCGGTCATAGGTCACCAGCCCCTTGTCGTTAATGCCGGGGCTTTCCCCCTCAAAACGGGAAGAGGAACCGAAGTCAAACATGTTCCAGACAAAGGCCCCCCACACCTCCGGCCTTTCCCTGATGCACCTGTAATTGATCTCATGCGCATGGGACTGCCATTCCTCCGGATGCCAGAATCCGGTGGGAGACGGCCTTTGGGCCGGATTCTCATGCATGCCCGCGCTGGCGCCGTGACCATACTCACTGACGGCAATGCCCATCTTGCCGCCATAGTCGCGGATGTAGCCGTTCAGGTTGCCCTTCATGGTTTCGGGCCCTCCTCCGTACCAGCCGGGATACGTATTGAATGCGATGTGGTCAGGAATATTGTTCAGTTTTCTGCGGCCCGCCTGATTGCTGGCCCCCACGGTCATGCGGGAGGGATCCGTCTCCTTCACGAACTTGTTCAATTCCGTCAACTCAGCTTCCATGTCCACTCCTCTCGTGGCAGCCTCGGGCTGGTGTCCGATTTCATTGAAAATTCCCCACATGCAAATGGAGGGATGATTCCAATGCTGGAAAATCATCTCCCGGGCCTGGAGGCGGTTATTCTCCCGGAACTCCGGCGTATCCCACACCAGGTTGACATTGGGGACCTCGGACCAGACAATCAGCCCCGCCTTGTCGCACAGGTCGTAAATATTGGTGGATGCGGGATAGTGGCCCGTTCTAACCCCATCCGCCCCCATATCCGCAATCAGCCTGATATCCCGCGCCTCATCTTCCGGGGAAAGGGCCCACCCCTTCCCCTTCATATCCTGATGGCGGCTGACCCCCTTGATCTGCATGGTCTTTCCGTTCAGGACAAAACCTTCCTTGGGATTGACGGAAACCGTCCTCAGTCCCAGCGGCTGCACCAGCTCATCCGTCTGGCCATCTGCCGTCCTGATGGAAGTTTTCACCTGGTACAGGTAAGGATTCTTCACTCCGTTCCAGAGTATGGGATTGGCGATTGCCAGCGTTACGGGAACCTCCAGTCTATTCTTTTCCCCGGCGGCGGCCTTTACCGTCTTCCCGGCTACCTTCCTGCCCTTCATGTCCAGGATTTCCACGGCAACATCCACATCCCCGGCCTTTCCGTCCGAATTGAGAAGGGTCTTCACTTCCACCTCGGCCTTGGATTTGCTTAAAGACTTTGTCGTGATGAAAACGCCGGGAGAAGCATAAAAAAGAGGATCAATGCAGACACCGTCCGTCTCAATCAGTTCAATGGGCCGGTACAGCCCGCCGAACATGGAAAAATCCCCGCGCTGGGGGGCGATATGATTACGCTGCGTGTTGTCCACCAGAACGGAAATCGTATTGGAGCCTTTTTTCAAAAGGGGCGTTATTTCATAACAGAAAGCCGTAAACGCCCCCTCATGGCTGCCGGCAGGCTTCCCATTGACGGAAACCTCGGAAACAATGCTGGCTCCCCCGCCGCGGATGAAATACCTCTTGCCCGGCCTAGGCTCCACCGGAAGCGTGCGCGAATAAACGGCCGGCCCGCGGCGGTAGGCGTCACTGTTGACGGATTTGGCGTCTTCCCGCTTCCCCTGAGCACCATTGGCGGCATCCTCTGCGTTCCATGTATGGGGCACCGTCACTTTTTCAGCAGGCTTCCCGTTAAAACTGAAATCCCAGGAACCGTTCAGGGGATAAACCTCACGGGCGTCCGCCGCGAAAAAAGACCCCAATACGCAGCAAAGGCCGGCACATGATACGTTGAAAGAATGAATTCTGATGTTCATGGTACAGAAAAGCAGTACCTACCATATACGTTCAGCCATATAAAATACTTTCATCCGGCCGTTCCTTTACCCCTCTTCCGACAGAAATATACTCATGCCGGAAAAGTCACGTCCATCTTGACATTCAGCACAGGGAGCCGCGCTTTCTAACATTTTCGGTTCCTGCACCATCAGAAACTTTGATTTTGCGGCCGGTTCAAAGAAAACATAAGTAACAACATATCCTTGACGGTTACGCGTTTTCTAGTGGAAAGCATAAGTTTTCCCCATTATAAGGATAGCCTTTTTCATTAAAACCGTGTTTGGACAAACACGAGAAATGAACATGAAAAAAGCACCGAATACAAACAAATTGAAATATGTCGGAGCCGCACTTCTGGAGGGGGAATCAGTCACCCTGATCCAGGCTGCAAGGCTGGTATTGGAAATCAAGGAAGCCCTTGGAGATGAAATCTGTACCATTACCCGGTGCCGGGAAGTCGTCTCCCTGGGATTGAACGCCATTAAAAACAAACATCAAACCGTCAGTTTCGGCACGGCGGCCGTGGAATGCCTGCGTTCCAAAAGCCACCGCCGTCCCCGGACGCTGACGGACATCAGGAGCATCATCCACAAGCTTAAAAAGAGCAATCCGGAACTGGAACACACCTCCCTGCGCAACCTGAGCGTGGAGGAATGCCAGAACATCCTGATGAATACCTTTACCACATCCCGGCAGAGGCACAAAGCGAGGCTCATCTTGAGCGGAATTTTCTCGTTCTCCGTCAAACGCGGATGGTGTGACGAGAATCCCATCCTCCGCGTAGACACGCCTTTTCTGCAGGAGCAGGAAATCCCCGCTCTGACGCTGAAGGAAATAACTCAGCTTCTCAAGGCAGCCATGGAAGAATTTGACGGAAGCTGCGCAGCCGGAGCGGCGCTGATGATCTTTGCAGGAATCCGCCCGCAGGAAGTGGAACGCCTGCTCTGGGAAAACATCGCTCTCCGCGACGGCTGTATCATTCTGAACTCCAAGCATACCAAAACCGGAGGCGCCAGGCACGTCACCATCCTGCCCGTGCTCGCCAAATGGCTCAAATTCTGCCGTGACAGGACCAAACCCGGACCCGGAACTCCCATCTGCCCGAAAGGGTGGACAATCAAGTGGCGCAAAATCCGGAAAAAAGCCGGCTGGGGAGGAAGAAAAAAATCATGGGTGCCGGACTGCCTGCGGCACACCTACGCCAGCTACCACGCCAAGCACTTCAAGGACTACAACCTGTTGCAAATGGAAATGGGGCACCGCTCCTCCTCCCTGCTCCGCACACGGTACTTGAACATGAAAGGCATCTCTCCGCAAACGGCCACGCGCTTCTGGGCCCTGACGCCAGCCAAGGTCATTGAAGAAACGAAACCGCCGGAAGAACCGCTGGTCTCCTGATCCGCAACAAAGGAAAACGCGCCGGCACGGGACAAACGCTCCCTGTTGAAGCAAAAGACAAGACCGTTTCCTACAGTTCGTAATAAGTGTATCCATTCAATCCGGAACGGAACACTTCCAAGGCTCTCCGGCGTTCGGACGGAGATATTTTCCCCTCGGCTACGGCTTGCTCCGCAAACGTGCGGAACTTGTTGATCAACTCCTTGGGATCATACTCCACGTAGGAAAGGACATCGGACACCGTATCGCCCTCCACTTCATGGGTATAAACGGGGCGGCCGCCTTCCAGATGCACGCCAACCACATTCGTATCTCCCAGCAGGTTATGCAAATCCCCCAAGGTCTCCTGATAGGCTCCTACCAGGAATACGCCTATGTAATAATCGTCCTCGCCGGGTTTGATGGCATGCAGGGGGAGGGCGGTTGCCACGTCCTCACGGTCAATGAAATGGTCTATCTTTCCGTCGCAATCGCACGTGATGTCTGCCAGCACGGCCTTATTCGTGGGCCGTTCATTCAAACGGTGCAGAGGCATCACGGGGAAAAGCTGGCGGATGGCCCAAGAATCCGGAAGAGACTGGAACAGTGAAAAATTGCCGTAATAAAAGTCCACCATGGAGCAGGAAAGCTCCCTGAGATCCTCCGGAATGGTCTCCATCTCCGCCAGCATGCGGGAAATGCGGCTCAGGATATGCCAATAATAAGCCTCTCCCAGCCCGCGCTGCCGCAGGGTGGCGTTCCCGTAAAAAAACTGGGCTCTCAACTGGTCCCGGTAATAGCAGGCGTCATTATAGCACTCCTGCATATTCTTCCTGGCCAGCGTCCGGTCCGTATCCGCAAAAGCCTTCAACAGCTCCGGAGCGTCATCCGGAAGCTCGGGCGGAGGTTCCTCGCCCGGCGCGCTCGTCACATCCAGCACGTTGAACACCAGCACGGAATAATAGGCCACTACGGCCCGTCCGGACTCCGTCACCAGCGTGGGATGGGGAACCCCGTACTTGGAACACATGTCTCCCACAACCTCCACCACGTCACGGGCAAACTCCGCAATGGAATAATTGCAGGAAGAATGGAAATTCGTCTTGGACCCGTCATAATCCACGGCCAGGCCGCCGCCCATGTCCAGCGTGCCCAGAGGGGCGCCCTCCTTCACCAGGTCCACGTAAATGCGGACCGCCTCCGTCAGCCCCTCGCGCACCACGGAAATATTTGGAATCTGGGACCCCTGATGATAATGGAGCAGCTTCAGGCAATCCAGCGCATCCACCTGCTTCAGCTTATCCACCACATCCACCACCTGGGCTGCGTTCAACCCGAAAACGGACTTATCCCCCGCGGATTCCTGCCATAAACCGGACCCCTTGGCCGCCAGCTTGACGCGCACGCCCAGATTAGGGCGGATATCCATCCTTCTGGCACGCTCCAGAATAACGTCCAGCTCGGAAGGCATTTCCAGCACAATAAAAATATTCAGCCCCATCTTCTGGGCCGTCAACGCCAGGTCAATAAACTCGTCATCCTTGTACCCGTTGCAAATCAGATAGGCATTCGGATTGTGCATATGGGCCATGGCGGCTATCAGCTCCGGCTTGGAACCGGCCTCCAGACCGTAATCATACTTGGTGCCGAACTCCGCAATCTCCTCCACCACCTGGCGCTGCTGGTTCACCTTGATGGGGTAAACGCCCTGGTACTTACCCTGGTACCCCGCCTCCTTGATTGCTTTCCGGAAACTGTCGTTCAGCTCCGCAATACGGCTGCGCAGCAAATCCCGGAACCGGAACAGAACGGGAACGGTAGTCCCGCGCTCCTTCAGCCCCTCCAGCAGATCGCACAGGCTGACATCCTTCTTTCCTCCATCCTCGTCATTCAGGCGTACGGTAACCTCTCCCTTTTTGCTGATGCGGAAATAACCGTTCCCCCAATCGTCAATGCCGTACAAATCTGCGGAATCATGGTGACTCCACCCGCGGACTTTCTGCTTGATGCCTTCTTTAGCTGCTGCCATGTCAATCTGTCTGGTCAAATATTCTAGCCCAGGCGGGCCTCAAAATCTTCATAGGAAAAACGGCGCACCGTCTCCACGGAACCGTCTTTTCTCTGAACGGCGATGTCCGGATGGCGCACGCCATTGAAAAACGTAGTCTTCACCATCGTATAATGCGCCATATCGTCAAACACAAGTTCGTCACCTACCGCCAGGGGCTCCGCGAAGGAATAATCTCCAAGCCGGTCTCCCGCCAGGCACGTGGGGGCGCCCAGCCGGTACGTATAAGCTTTTTCCCCGGCCTTCCCCGCCAGCGCATAGCTCTCCCCTTCCAACCGTACGGCGGGCTGCTGCGCGGAACGGAGGGAAGCGTCTCCTGCAATCTGGAACACATCCGGCCTATAAGGCATTTCCAGCGTATCCGGCATGTGGGCGGATGCGGAAACATCCAGAATGGCATGATTCACCCCCTCCGCGGAAAAAAGGTCCAGCACCCGGCACCGCAGCACCCCGGTATGAATGGCAGCGGCCTCTCCCGGTTCCAGCCATACTTCCACGCCGTAGCGTTCGCGGATGCGGCGGATAAGTGCCGCCAGCAGCTTCCGGTCATAGTCGGGTTTGGTAATCCAATGACCTCCTCCCATATTCAGCCAGGAAATCTCCGGGCGGCTCAAAAGATGGCCGAAGTGGCGTTCCACCGCATCCATCGTTACCGCCAGGTCATCCGCTCCCTGTTCGCATAAAGTATGAAAATGAAGACCGGAAATGCCGGACAGGTCCGCCCCCTGCATCATGTCCGGCGTCACGCCCAGGCGGGAACCGGGGGCACAGGGGTCATATATGGGCGTATGCCCGGTGGAACATTGGGGATTGACGCGCAAGCCGCATTTCAATTCACCGGAAACAAAGCGGGGATGCCGCATCACTTCCTCCCGGAAACGGCTCCACTGCGTCAGGCTGTTAAAATCAAGATGGCTGGAAATCTCCGCCAGCTCCGCTATTTCCTCCGGGGCATGGCCGGGAGAATAAGTCAGCACATGCTTCCCGAACCTGCGCCGGGCCAGCCGCGCCTCCCACAGGCCGGAAGCGCAGCAGCCGTCCAGCCAGGGGGACAGGGCCTCAAAACAGGGCCAGCAGGAAAACCCCTTCAGCGCCAGAGCGATGCGGCACCCTGCGGCATCCGCCACATCCCTCAGGATAAGAGCGTTGCGTTCCAGGGCCGGCAGGCTGATGATAAAGGCGGACATAAAGCAACGACAACCTAAGCGATTCAGAACGATTTGCGAGAAAAATTTTAGTAATTTACCATCATACCTGCGAGACGGGCATGAGAACGCCTTCCCCACTCCCGCCAGCCCCCCGCATCAAACGGAAACGTCAAAAAACGGCACAAAACGGTACCTCCTGCATTCTTTTCCTTGAAATGGGATGTATTTTCCTCTTTTATAACGTAACCATTGCGATTGCCATGACTAACATTTATCCCTTCACTACTGCAGCAGCCTGCATCCTGACCGCCGGAGCAGCGCTCTTCACCAGCTCTTGCCAACCTGCCTCTCCCGAGAGCTATGCCCGTCAATTTGCTACTGCCCAGCACGTATCCGTGCACGGCTACAATGGCCGTGAAACGCTGACCTCCCGGGTTTACGCTGACTGGGGCAGCATGCCGGCCAATGCGCGCCGCGCCATGGAGGAATACATCAAGGGCGCTGAATGGAAAACGATGGACTACATCCGCCCGCAGTACTTCATCCAGGTAGACCGCTCTTTCTGGGCGATCTGCATTGACAATGACGGCAACATGACAGGCATCATTCCCTTCCGCAATGGCAAGGACGCCCGCAAGATGTCCGTCAACAACCACTTCAAGATGCTGGTCAACACGACGGACCGGGCTCCCGCCCTGGGCTATGCCATCCTGAAAAACCTGGCTTATGCTGACGGACTCCGCGTCAGCACCCGCAAGGCTGACGGGCTGGAAACTCCCGTTCCCGCCCCTCCGGCCATGAAAGTCGTTGTTCCGCCCAAGGGCGCTGCTCCGTCCGCAGCGCCCGCTGCCAAATCCGCAGCAACGTCCGTTTCTGAACCAGGCGCTACGGAAGAAACTCCTGCCGACGATACTGCCGGAACGGAAGAGGAACCCTCTGCGGACAGCGCTGCTGAAAGCGAAGATACCACGACAACGGATGATGCCGCTGTCACCGACGATTTTTAAACCCTCCCTTTCAGGGAACTTCGTTATTTAACCCTTGTCACGCCCCGACGCCATATCCGTCGGGGCGTTTTTTATCCCTCCCGAACCAGTTCCCTTGCTCATTCCTCCCCTTGCTCCGAAAAAAGCTGAGGCCTTCATTCACGAAGAACGATGACCCTGCATCCGGAAAAGAAAACACACACCATTCCTATACCGGACAGAAAAAACTACTGGAAAAAGAAGTGAGGGCACCCCAGCCTCGACCCGGTCCGCCCGGCGGGATGTGAATCCTGCCGGGGGTTATGAAAAAACTTTGGAAAAACGTTATTGCGGATCATCAAAAACCATTCCCCTTCACCTGGTCGGGCCACGGAACGGAACTCCCGGCAGGAGCGCCCAGCTCATTGTCCTTCTTATAGGTTGGCATCTGCGCCTTCCTCTCCCGGAGCAACCTGCCCATGACAACAGCCATTTCCCTGGTTTTCCGCGGCTCCCTGGAAGCCAGGTTTTCCTTCTCGCCGATATCTTTCCTTAAATGGTACAGCTCAAAGCTCTGGGTCAGGTGGCGGTAAATCAATTTCCAATCCCCCTGGCGCAATGCGGTGGAAGAAGTATACTGAGGCGCCTGCCGGCTGCCTTCCCCCCAATTATTCGGCTGGTGGAACAAAAGGGGGCGGTCTTCAGGAAACCGGCCTCCTTTGAGCAAAGGAACCAGGCTTAAGCCGTCAAGCTTCTGCGGAACTTCTACGTTCCGGCATCCGGCGATATCCAGAAGAGTTGGGAAAAAATCGTCAATAACCACCGGGACGGCACACCTTGAACCGCCCTTCGTCACGCCCGGCCAGGAAACAATCATAGGCTCCCGGATACCGCCTTCCATGCACGACCCCTTGCCGAAGGAAAGAGGGTAATTGGCCTCTTCATTGCCCAGTCTGCCGGAGATGGCCAGGCCTCCGTTATCCGACATAAACACCAGTACGGTATTTTTTTCCAGATGATGTTCCCTGAGATACTTCATGATATCCCCCAGGCTTTTGTCCATCCCCTCGATCAGCCCGGAATAATGTTTCTCCGTCCGGGACCACTTGTGGCCGTCCTCCGGGTTTTTGTAGGCATCCGCAAACCTCTTGTCGTAAGCGCGCTCATCCAGCGGAGAATGCAAAGCGTAATGGGCCATGTACAGATAAAAGGGCTTGCCAGCCTCCCTGGGATTGGTCCTGATGGCTTCCAGGCGTTTAATGGCCTCCCGCGTCAGGGCCTCCGTCAAAAATACATCGTCCTGGTAATAATTATTCTCATCCAGTCCGCGCACATGGTTAAATCCCTTTCCGTAATGCCTGGAACCGCGGTAATCCGCCGGATGGCCGATCTCCGTACCTGCGATATTATAATCAAATCCCATATTCAACGGATTGGAACCCGGAGTTCCCTGCGTGCCGAAATGGGCCTTCCCGCAATGGACGGTAACATAACCGCACTTCTTCAGCATCTCCGGCAGTGTAGCCGCCGTGGCAAAAGGACGCGTCATGTGATAGCGCATATCCTCCCCGGAAATGGGGCGTTTTGTCGTTCCCCTGGCGGGAGTGCCTATAGGCTGAAGGCCGTTCAACGCCCAGTCCGGAGGCAGGAGGCTCCTGCTGTTGGCGTCCGTCGTCCCGTTCTGTTCCCGTACCCAGCAGGTCACGCGGTGCCGCGCCGGATTCATGCCGGACATCAGGCTCACCCGGGAAGGAGTGCAAAGGGGATGGGCATATGCATCCGTAAACGTCATGCCCTGGGAAGCCAGCTTCTCCATATTCGGCGTCCGGTAGCGCCTGTTCAAAAAGGTTTTCTTCGGGTTGCCCTGGCTGTCGGACCAGAACGGGTGGGAAGTATCCTGCCATCCCATGTCATCTACCAGGAAAACGATGATATTGGGCTTCTTTCCGGAAACAGTGTTGGAACCATTGCCCAGAGCGGATGCCCCGGCAAACAGGAACAATACTCCGCAAACGGCGGACATAATACAGGAAGTAAACTTCATGGTTGCAATCAACAAAAACCTTTCAGTTAAAAAATACGCGCAAACGTCTTCTTACCTTTCCCCTTTTTTCCGAAAAACGGCATCATGCCCCAGGAGCATTGGAAGCGCCTGCACTCCGCCGGGTTTAGGCTTGATTGACCCGCGGGCGGAGTATACATTCCCTCCCGTCATGTCCGAGCGCAAGAAACCATATCCCTTTGACGTTTTTGAACCTAAATGGCAACAGATCTGGGACGAGAGGAAAACCTTTAAAGTAAATAACCCCGGAGAAGAGGGCTTTGATGCGTCCAAACCCAAATACTACGTGCTGGACATGTTCCCCTACCCCAGCGGGGCGGGCCTGCATGTGGGCCATCCGGAAGGGTACACCGCCACGGACATTGTAGCGCGTTTCAAACGCATGAACGGCTTCAACGTGCTCCATCCCATGGGGTGGGACTCCTTCGGCCTTCCGGCGGAACAATACGCCATTAAAACCGGACAGCACCCCTCCGTCACTACCTTCCGGAATATAGACAACTTCCGCCGCCAGCTCAAAATGCTGGGGTTCTCTTACGACTGGGACCGGGAAATAGCAACAACGGACCATGAATACGTCCGTTGGACCCAGTGGATATTCCTCCAGCTTTACAACTCCTACTACAACAAGGAACTGAAAAAGGCGCGCCCTGTTTCCGAACTGGAGGAACAGGGATTGAGCCGGGAAGAAATCGACCAGCGCCGGCTGGCCTACGTAGCGGAAGCTGCCGTCAACTGGTCCCCGGACCTGGGAACCGTCCTTGCCAATGAGGAAGTGGAGGAATGGAAATCCAAGGGACACCGCGTGGAACGCCGCCCCCTGCGCCAGTGGATGCTGCGCATCACGGACTACGCGGAACGCCTCATTGACGAGCTGGAGCCCCTGGACTGGCCGGAATCCATTAAACTGCTTCAGCGCAACTGGATAGGCAAATCGGAAGGTGCGGAAGTGGACTTCACCCTGGACGGAGAAACGATCACTGTTTACACCACCAGGCCGGACACCCTCTTTGGAGCCACCTACATGGTTCTTTCCCCGGAGCACCCTCTGGTAGATACCGTCACCACGCCGGAACAGAAACATGCTGTGGAACAATACCGCGCCCAGTGCGCCTCCAAAAGCGACCTGGAACGCACGGACCTCTCCAAGGAAAAAACAGGGGTCTTCACCGGAGCCTATGCCGTCAATCCGGTCAATGGAAAACAAATTCCCGTCTGGATCGCGGACTATGTGCTGATGGGTTACGGAACCGGAGCCATCATGGCCGTCCCCGCCCATGACGAACGCGACTTCGCCTTTGCCCAGGTCTTCGGCCTGCCCATACTCCAGGTAGTTCAGCCGCCCAGTGAAGACACGGACTGGCGCGGCTTCTGCGGTTATGAAGGTTCCAGCGTGAACTCCGGCTTCCTGACCGGGCTGCCTACTCCGGAAGCCAAGGAAAAAATGATCCTCTGGCTGGAAGAAAACGGCAAGGGACGCCGCAAAGTAAACTACAAGCTGCGCGATTGGCTCTTCTCCCGCCAGCGTTACTGGGGGGAACCATTCCCCATCGTATGGGAAAACGGTCGCCACCGCGCCCTGCCGGAAAGCGAACTCCCCGTACTCCAGCCGGATCTGGACGACTTCGCCCCCACGGGAGACCCCCGCGGCCCGCTGGTCAAGGCTGCGGAATGGATAGCCTACACGCCCACAGCCCACCGGGAAACAAACACCATGCCCCAATGGGCTGGCTCCTGCTGGTACTACCTGCGTTACCTGGATCCGGCCAACACGGAACGCTTCGTCAGCCGGGAAGCGGAACAATATTGGATGGGCTCCGCCGGCTCCCCCGGAGGCGTGGACCTGTACGTGGGCGGCACGGAACACGCCGTGCTCCACCTTCTCTATGCCCGCTTCTGGCACAAGGTACTCTTTGACCTAGGCTACCTCAGCACCAATGAACCCTTCCAGAAACTCGTCAACCAGGGGCTCATCCTAGGGGAAGACGGCCAGAAAATGTCCAAATCCCGCGGCAACGTCGTCAATCCGGACGACATCGTCCGCGAATATGGCGCGGACTCCCTGCGGTTATATGAAATGTTCATGGGCCCTCTCAAGGACGTGAAACCCTGGGCAACCAAAGGTGTGGAAGGCATTTCCCGCTTCCTGGCCCGCGTCTGGCGCGTGGCCTTCCGGGAAAATCAGGAAGGAGAATGGGAAATCAACTCCAAACTGGTGGAGAACGCTCCGGAAGCCGGGGTGCTTGCCGTACGCAAGGAATTGCACAAAACCATTAAAAAAGTGACGGAGGACATCAATGGCATGTCCTTCAACACCGCCATCGCGAAAATGATGGAATGCACCAATGCCATGACCTCCGCGGATGTGGTGGACGTTCAGGACTATGATGCTTTCCTGACCCTGCTGAATCCCTTTGCCCCCCACCTTACGGAAGAAATACACAGCCGCCTGCAAACAACCTTCCCGGCTCTGGCCCAGACGCAGCTTTGCCAGAAAAGCTGGCCTGAATGGGAGGAAGCCCTGCTGGAGGAAAATACCGTTCCCATGGTCATCCAGGTGAACGGCAAGCTGAGGGACAAACTGGAAGTGCCCAAGGACATCTCCCGGGAAGAACTGGAAAAACAGGCCCTGGCTTCCGCCAAAGTGAAAACCTTCCTGGACGGCGTCACTGTGCGCAAGGTAATTGTCGTACCCGGCCGCCTCGTCAACATTGTAGCCAACTGACATCCCGAAAAGCCTCCCTCAGCCATGACCATAATCTCCCCGTCCCTGCTGGCCGCTGATTTCTCCCGCATTGGGGAGGAAGCGCGGCGAGCCTTTGACTCCGGTGCCGACTGGCTGCATCTGGACATCATGGACGGCCACTTTGTGGACAACATCTCCTTTGGCCCGGAAATCTGCGCCGCCGTCAGAAAAGCGGTGGGGCCGAACCGCTTTCTGGATGCCCACCTGATGATAGAACGGCCGGACCACTACTTTGACCGCTTCGTCAGGGCAGGTGTGAACCTCATCTGCTTTCACGTGGAACTGGGAGACTCCTACTACATTCGCAACACACTCGGGCGAATCCGGGAAGCCGGAGTAAAAAACGGCCTGGCTCTCAACCCGGCCACACCCTTTGAAGCCGTAGAACCTTACCTGGCGGAAATAGACCTGCTGCTGGTCATGTCCGTAGTGCCTGGCTTCGGCGGCCAGTCCTTCATGCCTTCCGTATTGGACAAGGTGGAAAAAGCCGCCGAATGGCGCACGGAAAACCGCGCCTCCTTCCTCATTCAAATGGATGGAGGAATTGGCCAAAACAATGCCGCTCAATGCGCTCTGGCCGGAGCGGATGTGCTGGTGGCAGGCTCCTCTACCTTCAAGGCTCCGGATATGGCCCGCGCCATTGCGAAAATGAAATAACCCGCCTGGCACTTCGGAAAATCAAAAATCCGAAAATCCGCCCTGAAACGCCGGAATCCATCCCCGGCATTCCGTCATCAGGCTCCAGGAAAGAGCCCTACTCAAAACATTGCAGGACAGGCACGCCAGCCCGGAGGCTATGTCGCTGCCGTGCCCATCATGTCTCCCTGCCGGGCAAACAGCTCCAGGCCTTCTTCCGTCTTTTCCAACAAATCGGAAGCCAAACTGACTCTTCCCGGTTCAAAAAAGCACATTACCGTGGAGCCTCCAAAGGCAAAATACCCCTTCTCCGCCCCTCTTGCGGAGAAAACACCCGGAACATACGTCTCTTCAATCAACCCAACTCCGGTAGCCCCCACCTCCAGCATGGCGACCTCTCCCCACAACGCTGACCGGATCAGGGTCAAATTCCTTTTATTAGTCCATAGCCACGCCAGACGGCCGCGCAGGCAATACGGAGATACGCTTGCCAGCGGGCCTCCCAGCTTCGTCCAGGGCCCAGGCACCCCGGACACCGGAAAATGAAACCGGTGGTAATCCGTAGGGCACAGGCGCGACAAGACGACGGCGCCGGCCGCATACCGCTCAGCCAGGGTGTCGCTCCCCAGAAGGGAAGGCAGGTCAAAACGCTGCCCTTTCACGAAAACGTTTTTAATTCGGTCGGCGCGTTCCCAACCCATGTGCCGGGCATCCGCAGGAAAAACGGCCGTATCCTCCCCGCCGGCCAAAGGGCGAGCTCCCGGTTTCAGGCGGCGGTAGAAAAAATCGTTGAAATGCCTGAACTCCCCCACTCCCTTGAGAGAATCTTCCATATTAATGCCGTACTCCTCCACAAAGGAGGGAATGGAGCGGGCGCTGGAAGGGCGATTCTTCAACCAACCCAGCAAACGGGAAAAAACGCCGCGTTTAATCAGGACATGCAGTGCCGCCTTCCCCGAAGCAGTGCCGTAAATCCATTGCATATACTTCTCCCCCAGTACCTGCTCCCGTTCCTCCCTGCCCGTATAGCGGTTGTAATAGCGTATGCCCTCCATGGAACGCCTAGAATGTCTTCCGTCCCTCCGTTTGTCCAGCCGAAAGAATATCCCTGCCTCCCGTTTCCAGCATGCAGCATGGGGGCTTCGCTCCTCCTCACCGTTTCCCATCCCTCTGTCCAAGGCACCCTGTCCCGCCCAGGATTCAAATACTGCGAAGCATGAGGAATCCTGTCTTTCTGCCGGGCCACTCAGACCTTGCTTTTCAAAAATGGTAAACGAGAAATACCCACGCCTTAAGAACACTCTCCACGGCCATTCCTTCTATTCCAGCCTCCTGTCTAGATATCCCATCAAAACTCCTGAACTATGAAGCGCCTCTATTTCTCCTCTTCCATCACCCTTTGATACTCCCGCCACAACTCATCAATATGATACTCGCTGCCCAAGGCATATTTAACGGCGCCATCAAACGACCATGGAACGACCTCAAGAGAACTACGGTTCAATTTGCGTAGAAATTCAGGGTCTTTATAATCCCGCAGCCACACAAAAAAATAACCTGCATGGAGGTAGCCATCCATATAACTGCCGCCCGTAGGACGGTAAGCTCCTCTATGGAATCCCCCGTTAGCTATACGAACGGCGTCAGCCATCCCCTCGATAAATGCTCTAAATTCCCTGTTCGTTCCATAGGGACCTATCCCCTGGGGTTCCTGTTGGTAAACATGGGTTAGCTCATGCAACAAGACTCCTCGAATTTCAAAATAAACCTTCGCCGCATCATCATCTTTAAACAACCCCTCAATATGGCGCGTGCTGCAGGAAATGGCAACCACTCCATTTCCTCCCCATTTGCAGGCAACGCCATCGGTATCCTCCAGCATGAAACGCAAATGGTGGACAGGAACAATACATTCTTCAGGACTCTCATACAACGTATGGAGAACAATACGGGACAACTGACGGATATAAACCTCCGTATCTGGAATCAATCGGCGAAAAATGCGGGAACCTTTACTATGCGGAGCCTTATCATCGAATGAAACGCGGCCCAAAGAAAAATTCCTCCAGATTATATCCGAATCCTCATCCAGAACAATGGCTGAGGCATCTTTTTCCGTCTTATGCTCCGGAGCTTCCGGAATACATGAAAATATCCCCATGAACAAGCACAGACATAACCCGGAAACCAGACAATATCTTTTCATATTCGTCCAATAATACTTCCCGTCATTTCTCCTCTATCAGCCAAAAACCAACTTCCTCCGTCAAAATATTGCATTCAACAAAAAACACAAAAATCCATCTTTCATTCTTCAGCAACAAATACCCTTATTTCAATATATCTCCCTCCCTTAATAAAACAACGATTCGTATTTAAATATGTCAAACATACATAAAAACTTCAATTCACGCACCCGTGTGGGTGCGACTGTTCCGTGGACGATTGCCAAGGTTATTTACCAACAGTTTCAATTCACGCACCCGTGTGGGTGCGACATGAACGGGGTAAGGGTGGCGGTGCTGGGTTGAGTTTCAATTCACGCACCCGTATGGGTGCGACAAATGAGCCACACCGGGCCGTGCGTCCAGCAGATGTTTCAATTCACGCACCCGTGTGGGTGCGACATCCTACCCTTCAGGAGCTTTTTCAAAATTCTTGGTTTTCAATTCACGCACCCGTGTGGGTGCGACCAATGACCCGGGCAAGGCCGAGCGCCTGAAAAAAGTTTCAATTCACGCACCCGTGTGGGTGCGACCCAGCTGCTCGATCGTGTCCTCGTCAATGTCGAGGTTTCAATTCACGCACCCGTGTGGGTGCGACTTTTACGGAGGCAATCTTGGCTACCGGCAGCAGCGTTTCAATTCACGCACCCGTGTGGGTGCGACTGCAGCCGTCATCACCGGCTACCAGTTTGAAACCGTTTCAATTCACGCACCCGTGTGGGTGCGACGTTTGGAGCCTTAGTATATTTTTTATACCATTTTTGTTTCAATTCACGCACCCGTGTGGGTGCGACATCCGTCAGGAGTTGGAACTAAACGCGGGAAGAGGTTTCAATTCACGCACCCGTGTGGGTGCGACGACTCTCCCATACCCATCCCGGACAGCTCCATAGGTTTCAATTCACGCACCCGTGTGGGTGCGACTCTTTTACCTACAAAGAGATAGTAGCATTTCATCCGTTTCAATTCACGCACCCGTGTGGGTGCGACCTGGCCGCCCAGGACAAAGAGCGCGCCGCGAAGGGTTTCAATTCACGCACCCGTGTGGGTGCGACCCGGAAAGCTCAAAAGAAACACCGCAGGAAAAAGTTTCAATTCACGCACCCGTGTGGGTGCGACGCGGCCCACGGGTTGATTGTTCGGAATCGGAAGAGTTTCAATTCACGCACCCGTGTGGGTGCGACCTCGGAAGAAGACATTGACGACATTGCGGACCTGTTTCAATTCACGCACCCGTGTGGGTGCGACCCCGGTTGGTCACCTTCGTTTCCTTGTTGGTCGGGTTTCAATTCACGCACCCGTGTGGGTGCGACGGCCTGACGAATACGGTTTGAGTATCAAACATGCAACAAAGGTCTTGCGCCAACCTGATGCAAGAACCAGATGCGGTCAGGCCTGATCAAAGGGAATTTTTCTGTCAAGCTACATTTCTCAATCGCTTACAGCATGCGCCGGATTCCCGGAAATTTTCTGTGAGCTTGAGGTTGGCGCAAGCGCAGCATCCGATGTGGCATCATCTTAGAAAACCTCAGTTACTTCACATCCGAGCCAGCTTGCACTCAATTTGGCTCATTGATGCTAACCGTTCTTTTTTACTGCGTCCAGAAACATCTTCCTCATTCCTTCACAAAACCAGGAATTCACCTACCGGGAAACAGGAATATCCGGATCTATATACATGCCTTGCTGCCACCCTAATGGCAGTCAACTGACCTGCATTCCACTTGCGCCGCCATGCAACAGGAGCCGCCCTTACGGACGGCTCCTGTTTAAGGCTCAATAGAAGAAGCTTGCCTCGCTCTTACAGGGCAGTCGGGATTTCCTTGCCCAGTTCAGACGCCTTTTTGGCGGAACCATCCCCGGCAATACGTTCCAGAATCACATCCTTGTAGCTCATGCCCCCCAGAATCATCGGCAGCACATGCACATCATGGGGAACCATGACGTCCAGGACATAGGCCTCAGGGGATTCAATCATCCGGGTGATAGCCGCCGGAAGCTCCTCTATGCGAAGCACACGCTCGCACTTGACGCCGAATCCGGCACAAATAAGCGGATAGTTCGGGTAGATGACATCTTCCGTTTTATGGGTAGGATCATAATTGTCGTGCGGGTCCGCCAGGAAGGTCTGGGCCCGGTTGGAATCATACTTCAAGTCTTCCCATTGGACCACCATGCCCAGGTGCTGGTTGTTCAGGATAATGCATTTGACGGGCAGACGCTCCACATGAATGGTTGCCAGCTCCTGAATATTCATGAGCATGGAACCGTCCCCGTCAATATTCACGACCAGTCTGTCCGGATAAGCCAGGCACGCTCCCATGGAGGCGGGAAGTCCATAGCCCATGGTTCCCAAACCGCCGGAAGTGGCCAGACGGCGGGGCTTGTCAAATTTGAAGAATTGAGCGGCAAACATCTGATGCTGGCCCACCCCCGTGCAGATGATGGGGTCCTTGTCCGCCGTCTGGCGGTAGAGCTCCTCAATGACAGCCTGCGGGGCGATATACCCCTTGCGGTCCTCATAGGAGAAGGGGTACTGTTTTTTCCAGCCGTCAATCACGCCGAACCATTCAGGAGTGCGGGTGTAGCCGGAGGATTTGCGCTCCCAGCCTTTTGCGGCCAGAACGGAGTTGAGCACCTGGAGGGCGTCCTTCACGTTTGCGCGGATGGGATACGCCACCTTCTTGTTTTTATTGATCTCACTGGCGTCAATGTCAATGTGAACGATCGTGGATTCCGGACAGAACATATTGACGGCGCCTGTCACGCGGTCGTCAAACCGGGCGCCCAGGGCAATAACCAGATCCGCTTCATTCACGGCGTTATTCGCAAACACGGCTCCGTGCATGCCCAGCCAGCGCAGGGAAAGAGGGTGGGTTTCCGGCATGGCGCCAATGCCCATCAGGGTGGTCGCCACAGGAATCTGGGAACGTTCCGCAAATTCCAGAAGATCCCCGGAAGCTTCCGCAGAAATGATGCCGCCGCCGGCGTAAATGACAGGCCGCCTGGCGTTTTCAATCAACGGGATGAGTTCTTCCAGCTTATCCGCAGGGACGGGCAGCACGGGGTTGTAGCCGGGAATATCCATCTCCATGTCAAAGTCCGGTGTAAACACGGCCTCCTGCACGTCCTTGGGCATGTCAATCAGCACAGGACCCGGACGGCCCGTAGAGGCGATGTAGAAGGCTTCCTTGATGATACGGGGCAGTTCTTCCGGTTCCGTCACCAGATAGCTGTGCTTCACGATAGGGGCGGTCATGCCGAATACGTCCGTTTCCTGGAAGGCGCCGCGTCCAATCAAGGAGCGCATGACCTGAGCCGTAATCGCCACCAGAGGCGTGGAGTCCAGATAAGCATCCGCAATGGAGGTAATCATGTTGGTGGCGCCGGGGCCGGAAGTGGAAATGCAAACGCCCACCTTGCCCGTAACGCGGCCATAGCCTTCCGCGCCGAATGCCCCGCCCTGTTCATGGCGGGGCAGGATGGTCCGTATCTTGGGCTGATGGCTCAGGGCCTGATGAATCGGCATGCTGGCGCCGCCAGGATAGGCAAAGACGACGTCTACACCTTCACGCACGAGGCATTCCACGAGCACTTCAGCTCCTGTCATGCGGGTTTTCGTCGGGGCGGATGATGTTTTGTCGTTTGTGCTCATGTGCAAATAATATTTTATTTGTTCAATAGGAAAAAAGGTTCTAACGCATTCCGGGCGCAATGTGAAGCCTTTTCCTTAAAAGGAAGAAGGGCATGGAGAAAGGAGGAAAATCCCGGAATCCCCTTTCGTACCAAATCCGGAAAGAGGAATCAGGCCAGGGATGGCCGCCGGACCTGTACGCAGTCCATTCCTGCGGCCGCGGCAGCTTTCATGCCGGGTTCGGCATCCTCAAAAACCACGCAACGGTCCGGGGATACCCCCAGGAGTTCCGCCGCCTTCAAAAACATGTCCGGAGCAGGTTTGCCATGCTCCACCTCATCCGGCGTCAAAATCACATCAAAAAGGCCTGAAAGTCCGGCAGCAGCCAGAGTCCGGGACGCTCCCGGCATGGCGCTCCCGGTAGCTATCGCCTTGGGGGCGTCTCCCAGGGAATGCACGAATTCCACCACTTCCCGGATAGGCTGCATGCCTTCCTTTTCCAGCATTTCCAAATAAATGCGGCGCTTGTCCGCAGCTGTGGACGCCGCATCCATGTGCATGCCGTACCGTTCATTTAAAAAACGCACCACATCATTGGCGGATTTTCCGCCGCAGGAATAAAATTCATCCGCCCGGAACACGTGGTCCGGAGCCCCCGCTCGAGCCAGGGCTTCACGCCATGCCCTGTAATGGAGCGGCATACTGTCCACCAGGGTGCCGTCCAAATCAAAAATATATCCTTCATATTTTTTTTCAGGCAAATCCACGCGTTTCTTCATAACGGGAGAATATAGTGCCACAAACTCCTTTTCCGGTAAAGCCCACAGTCAGCCCGTGCAGGAAAGGAATGCCTTAAAAAATACATCAAGAGCTTGACATTTTGTCCTGTTATTCTAATGTTTTTGCCACCTCGAAACGGAAACCGAACCTTTTTTAAACATGGCCAATACCAAATCCGCACTCAAGCGCATCCGCCAGACAGCAACCCGCACCGCCCGCAACCGCGCCGTGACCTCCAAGTTGAAGACCCTCCGCAAGAAAGTTGCCGCTGCGGTGGAAACGTCCGACAAGGAAGCCGCTGCTGCTGCCTACAACACTTTCTCCTCAGCCGTTGACAAAGCCGCCAAGGTTGGCACCATCCCCGCCAATCGTGCAGCCAACTACAAGAGCAAGGCCGCCAAGGCCATCGCAAAAATCGCCTGAGTTTTCACTTCGGTTTTCTGACGATTCTTTATGGCAAGCCGCTCTGTTCTGCTGAGCGGCTTGTTTTATTTTCTACTCCCATGCAGCAATCCCGCCTGGATAAAGCCAAACTGATTATTGACCGTCCCGGGGACTTCAAGGTTTGCGAAGCCTGCGGTTCCATCGTATCCCTGACTACGGCAGTGTGTCCCAACTGCAACGCCTACCGTTTTGACTCCAATACGGAATATGTCGTGGAACAAGCCGTACTGCTTGCATCCCGGGAACAACGTTCCGTTACACCGGAAGATTTGGAAATTTAGGAAACGCTCCCGCGCAGTTTTCCCTATGCTTTCTTCCGCGGCCCAGGCAACTGCGCCGTGTTACGGAAAAAACGGCCGTGCCGCCGTTGAAAGAGAACTCTTCTTTTTTCTCATTCGCCAAACCGGAGGCGTTTTGCTACTTGCGCAGATCCGCAATGCGGAGGATGGTGGCCTCAATCAGGTTGGCCGGGCATGAGGCGCCCGCCGTAATTCCCACCTTCAGGGATTTGCCCAGGTTCTGCACTACCGGTTCCGTAGTCATGCGGCGCACTTCCCGCGTCTTCGTATCAAAAGCATCCACATACTGGATGGACTTGATGCATTCTGCGGACTCAATGAAGTACGTGGGCACATGCTCCCTGGCAATATCCACCAGATGCGTTGTGTTGGAACTGTTGTAGCCACCCACCACAAACATGACGTCCAGAGGATTTTTCAGCAGTTCATACAGGGCATCCTGGCGATCCTGGGTAGCACCGCAAATGGTGTCAAACACATAAAAATTATCATCGTCCCCGTCCCTCTGAACAATGGCATCCTTCACCATCTTCTGGAGCGTCTGCGTCTCCGTTTTCAACATGGTGGTCTGGTTGGCGATGCCAACCTCCTCCAGATCCCGGTCGGGATCAAATCCCGGGGAACAGCATCCTTCAAACCGTTTCAGGAATGCCTCGCGGTCTCCGCGGCCCATGATGTAGTCGCACAGGATACGGGCATCCTCCAAATCGTAAACCACCAGGTATTTCCCCCTTCCCCGTTCCCCAAGAGCCCGGGAAGCCGTAGCGCTGGTTTCCTCATGGGTAGCCTTACCGTGGATAATGGAGGTAATCCCCATGGCGGCGTAATTCTTCACTCTTTTCCAGACCTTCATCACGTCTCCGCATGTCGTATCCACAATCTGCACGCCCTTCTCCTCCAGCGCATCCATGAAAGGAGTGGGAACACCGAACGCGGGAATAATCACCACATCGTCCGGAGCAACCCGGTCATAGGAGGAATCCAACTGCTTCCAGGGAAGTTTTCGAATGCCCATTTCCTCCAGCTGCCGGTTCACTTCCGGATTGTGAATAATGTCCCCAATCAGAAAAATCCGCCGGTCAGGAAACACTCTGCGTGCCGCATATGCTATATCAATAGCACGGCGCACGCCGTTGCAGAACCCGAACTCCCGGGCGAGAAAAAATTCCGTATGGCCCAGATTGTACACATTGCCCGCAGAACGGATGTGGGAAATCAATTCACTCTGGTAATGCTGCTGGATTTCCTTTTCCACCTGCTCCATTACTTCGGCCCGTCTCACATTCACTCTGGCTTTGCGGGTTGAGTCCTGATTCATGCTCCCAGCTTCCACACTTTCCTTCTTTCGTCAAGACAATCACAGCTTGCCAACCGGAGCTTTTCACGGTATGCACAGACCCATGCTCCTGGCCCTGGCCCCCATGAAAGATGTGACGGATCTGGCTTTCCTCAACACATTGAAGGACTTGAATTCCCTGCCGGATTATTTCATCACGGAGTATTTCCGGACGGTGGCCCATCATAAAAAGATGTCGCCATACATTCTGCGCTCCATTGATGAAAATCCTACAGGCCGCCCCATTTACGGACAGCTCGTGGGCCATGAACCGGAATACCTGGCAAGGGATGCGCAGGTCCTGATGGAACACGCCTGTGCAGGCGTGGATCTGAACATGGGCTGCCCCGCTCCCATCGTATGCCGGAGAAATGCGGGCGGAGGCATGCTGCGGTCCCTGAAGGCCATGGACGCGGCCCTGGGAGCGCTTCGGGACGTATTGCCCCCCGGAGCCTTCACCGTCAAATGCCGCCTGGGATACGAAACGCCGGACGAGTTTGAACGGATTCTTCCGGTAATTGCCTCCCATTCCCCGGACAGGGTGTGCATCCACGCCCGCACCGTCCGTGAGGGCTACCGCTCCCCGGTACACCCGGAATGGGTGAAATGGGCCGCAGGAATGCTGAAATGCCCAGTAGTCGCCAACGGAAATATTGTGGATGCAGCCACAGCGGAGGCATGGGTGCGGCTGGCCCGGCCAGCTGGGCTGATGATTGGACGGGCAGCCCTGCGCAATCCCTGGATATTTTCACAGCTTCATTCCCGCTTTCAGGGCCATCCTGCAGCAGACCTTACTTTCCGGAACGTGCTGCACTATATTCGCCGCCTTTATGAACGCACGCGGGAAATGCAGGAACATTATGTGGAGGAAAAACACATCCACCGCATGAAAAAATATCTGGTTTATACCGCTCGGGGACTTCCCGACACTTTTGACCATTACATGAAAAGGGCGAAAACCGCCCGCGATTTCATGCGCATTTGCGAGGATATTCTGGATAACGACGCACCCTTTGCCCCCACTCCGCCGGAAGACACGCATCTCTTTGCCCATTTCCATACCCTTCTTGCGCAAGAGGAAGCTTGTCTCCCTCCCGGAATTCAGGTATGAATTTCAACGTTCATGAATCTGCTGCCTTTCGCCCTTCTCCCGGGCCTGACCGCCGCTATTTGCGCCGCCCATGACGCCATTCAGGACGGGGTGGAGTTTCTGCGTGCCCACATGCCCGCGCAGGACAGGGGAACGGTTACGCAAGAAAGGCTGGTCCGGGAAGTCCGCCTCGCCTTGGCTGCACGGAGCCAATTCCCCTGGGCTGCCCAGGTTCCGTGGGAACTTTATGAAAATAATGTTCTCCCTTATGCCGTGGTCAACGAACCGCGCGACGAATGGAGGGAGCAGTTCCATCACCTCTTCGCACCGCTTGTTTCCCCATGCAAGACGGGGCGGGAAGCCGCCCTCGCCATCGCCTCCCGGATCCAGAAAACCCTGAATGTACGCTATTCCACGGAGAGAAGAGTTCCCCACCAGGGAGTCAAGGAATCCCTGCAATCCGGCAAGGTCTCCTGTACGGGCCAAAGCATCCTGCTAATCTGCGCTCTTCGCTCCGTGGGCATTCCGGCCCGCATGGCGGGCGTTCTTACCTGGAACCACGTGCGCGGCAACCACAACTGGGTGGAAGCCTGGTGTGACGGAGAATGGAAAATGCTGGAATACAATGAAAAGGACTTCAACACCCCGTGGGTGATGTCCGCCATCAGCATGCTGGATCCCCGCAAACCGGAGAACGCCATTTATGCCACCTCCTGGAAAAAAGAACCTTCAGGAGCCTTTTTTCCTATGATATGGGAAGCCCGCTACGACGAAAAACGGCACGCGCTGGCTTTCCCTCCGGAAAGCCGTACCGTCCCCGCCGTCAATATCACGGACCGCTACATGAAACTGGCGAATGAATGGGTGGTGGCCCAACCGGAATATGTGCCCGGCAGCCGGCTGATGCTGGACATCAGGGAAGAGAGAAAAAACGGTGCCAGAAGGCTTCCCTTGCACGTCGTCCTCAAATCGGAAGAAGGGAAAGTTCTGGCGGAAGGCATTACACCCGGACCGTCCGACGACATGAGGAAGTTTCTTGAGGTACTCCTGCCGGACAATATTTCCCGCGGCATGCTGGAGTTCAAGCTGCCTGACGGAACCGTGCGCCATGAACCTGTGGCACACACGGAAGCCCCGGTTCAGATTTTGAACTTCTTCGTGTCCGCTCCATGAAAATTCCCCTGTTTTTCAATAACACGGCGCGCAGCGCCAGAGCCGGACGATTCCGCCGCTGGCTGGATCGGCACCGGGATTTTTTTGACGTTATTGAACCGGAAAGCAGGGAAGACATGTTGAACCATTTGGTTTCTCAGGCTAATTCCGGAGCGCCTGCCGTTGCTGTGGCAGGCGGGGACGGCACGCTGGGAATCGCGGCAAGGGCTCTCTGCAATACGGAAACGGTGCTGGCCCCCTTCCCTGCGGGTACCATGAATGTTTTTTCACGGGAAATAGGAATCCGCCCGGATTTCGACCACGCCCTGCACATTCTGAACACGGGGCGTTCCAAAAATGTGGACCTGTTCGCATTCAACGGGCAAGTTTTTCTCCAAATGGCGGGCATTGGCGCAGATGCCCGAGCCGTAGAACTGACCACATGGGAAATGAAAAAAAAATGGAAAGCCCTTGCCTATGTAATTGCCGGCGCCCGCGTCTGTACGGAAAAACAGCCGCACCTCACCCTGACCACAGATGAAGGCCGGGTATTGGAAGGCCGTTCCATCATCTTCGGCAATGGACGCAAGTATGGCGGGCCGCTTAACTTCTTTGCTGAAGCGGACAACAGTGACGGCCTTCTGGACGCAGTAGTATTCAGGCATTCCATTACTTCCATCATCAGGGAATTCCTGATGGCCGCAGTCCAAGGGGGCTTTCATTCCCGGAGGAGCGGCAGTTTTGAATACATCCGGATGACGGGGGGAACCGTCACCTCCGCCGGACAGGCCTCCTGCGAACTGGACGGCGATTATGCAGGAAACGCTCCGGTCCGCATCACCCGCCCCGGCTCGCTGAAAGTGTTCGTCCCCTGAAACGCAGCGGGGAAACAGGCCTTTCTGACAGAAGCCAGGAAGCCCCCAGCCCCCCTTACCTTCTCCATAAAACCATAAACAAGCCGTACCGGAAAAACCGGTACGGCTTGTGAACAGGAAGAAAGCTTCTGCAAGGAACGCGTTACATTCCCATGATCTGATAACCGCCGTCCACGTAAATCACCTGCCCGGTGATTGCGGCTGCGCCGTCACTGGCCAGGAAAACGCCGGTGGCCCCCAATTCCTCACCCGTGCAGGAACGGCCCAGAGGGGCATGCTCCTCATACACCTTGAACATGGTGTTAAAACCGGAAACACCGCGAGCAGCAAGCGTCTGCATGGGACCTGCACTGATGCAATTGACACGGATACCGCGGGAACGGCCCAAATCATAAGCCAGATAACGGGTGCAGGCTTCCAGGGCAGCTTTGGAAACTCCCATCAGATTGTAGTTAGGAACCACTTTTTCGGATCCCAGATAGGACATCGCCAAAATGCTGCCGTTGTCGGACATCATGGGTTCCACGGCACGGGAAAGAGCTACCAGGGAATAAGCGGAGATATCCAGGGAAATCTTGAACGCCTCGCGGCCCGTTTCCAGGAAACTGCCGCCAAGAGCCTCCTTCGGGGCAAAAGCCACGGAATGCAGCAGACAATCTACTTTATCCGTATGCTGGCGGACCCTTTCAAAGAAAGCGTTAACAGATTCATCACTGCTGACATCCAGATCATAAACGGGAACATCCTCTCCAAAGTTCTCATGGATCAGCTTGAGAACTCCGTCCTTGAGACGTTCTCCCTGATAATTGAAGATGAGCTTTGCGCCCGCTTCATGCCACGCCTTGGCAATTGCGAACGCGATGCTGCGCTTGTTCGCTACGCCGACTACGACACCAACTTTGCCTTCGAGTAATTTACTTGACATAATGGTAACTGAATACTGCCCTACTTTCCTTCATTTGACAAGAAAAACGGACGTCACGGCATTTTCGTCAGGCTCCCGTCTGCTGGCGGCACGCTTTGACCGTATTAGCCATCAACATGGCGATAGTCATCGGCCCCACGCCGCCGGGCACGGGAGTAATGGCCCGGCACTTGGGAGCCACCTCGTCATAGGCTACGTCCCCCACAATCCGATAGCCGCGCTTGGCGGAGGCATCTTCCACGCGGTTGATGCCCACATCCACCACTACGGCGCCGTCTTTCACAAAATCAGCCGTCACAAAAGCGGGCCGGCCTATGGCTGCCACGATGATATCAGCAGAACGGCAAAGTTCCGGCAGGTTTTTCGTACGGGAATGAGCCACGGTTACGGTAGCGTTTGCCTGTTTGGACATCAAAAGATGCGCCATCGGTTTGCCCACAATCATGCTGCGGCCAATGACCACGGCATTCGCTCCCGCCGTTTCAATGCCGGCGGCCTTTAACAGCCTCATACAGCCCAGAGGGGTACAGGGTACAAAACCGGTCTCATCTTCCAGCACCAGCTTGGCGACATTCTCCGGATGGAAGCCGTCCACATCCTTGGCGGGGTCTATTTCCAGGACCACGGCCGCCTCGTCGATATGGGGAGGAGGCGGGCTTTGCACCAGTATGCCGTGGACGGCAGGATCCACGTTCAATTCACGGACAATCCGGAGCAGTTCTTCCTGGGAGGCGTCGGAAGGGAGAACTATTTTACGGGAATTCATCCCCAGCTCCGCACACTTTTTCACCTTGGAATTTACATATACCTGGGAAGCGGGATCTTCCCCTACCAGAACCACGGCCAAACCGGGCGTTATTCCCTGTTCCCTGAGCCGGGCAATATCCCTTTCAACCTCTTCCAGCACCTGGGAAGCTACTTGTTTTCCATCGATGATTTGCATAATAATGATTGGTTAAGAGGCGGGAAGTCCGGAAGCCCCTCGCCAAGCAGCCCGGCCAGAAGACGGGCATAATCCGCCACCTGTTCATCCGTCGCGTCCGGAGGAATGAACAGGCGCTTTTTCCATAGAATATTTACGTTGGAACACGGTTTGGGAATGGCATAGCGGTCCCAGGTCTTGTTCAAACGCCAGCAGCTTTCATATTCGATGCATACGGGAACGATGGGCAGCCCTGACTGGGAGGCCAGTTTGACAATACCGTGGTGCACTTCGTAAATAGGGCCTCGCGGACCATCCGGAGTAAAACAGAAGCAGACGTCCCCCTCCTGGACCTTTCGCATCATTTCCATGTAGGCCAGAGCCCCCCGCCGTCCGGAAGATCCCCGGACGGCACCCAGGCCAAAATGCCTGCATACGGCCTCCACCAGGGCGCCGTCCTTGCTGGCGCTGGTAAGCACACTCATCTTGAGCGGCTTCTGGGCCAGGGACCACGCATAACCCGGAACCATCGTGCGGTTGTGCCAAAGGGCTACCAGAAAAGGCGCCGTATAAACATCATCATGCTCCTCCTTGATGGAACGGATATTCAGGCTCATGCAAATGGGCTGGAGTACGGACCACAGGCCAAATCCGGCCAGCCTGGTCCACCAGCGGGAACGCTTTTCAGATGTTTTCCGAACAATAGGATTGAGCAGCAGCATGGAGTCTTGGCAATATCACATGAATCCGTCTACCGTAATACGGGGAGGAGAGGAATTTGACGGAGCTGGAAGAGCTATTCCACGGGAAGGAGCGGTATGCATTTCCGGGCGGCCCGTGCGCGGCGCCTCTTCCTGGAACATTCCGGTAGAGTTGTCCTGTGGAGACTCCGGAGTACCGGAAATTTTCACAGGAAGAATAATTTCATGCCCTTCCTGCGTCACGCCGGAAGGCAGTTTCCGGCTGTCCACCATGTAGGAAGGAATTTTAAAAACCAGCTTCCCCGTCAAGGAAGTACCGTTGCTGTACACCCCCCCGGTCACTCCCAGAAAGCTCTGTTCAAACAGGGAAATTTCCTTCAGGGAGGCGGAACGGCCCGTTCCATCGCTTTCCAGCAGGAAAGAACCGGACGTAAAGACGGGAGAAGAGTACGGCAGCCTTATTTCCGTATTCCGGGCAGTCATGGCCGCCAGCAGGCGCAAAACAGGCAGCCTGATCATGGTCGCCTTGATAACGGAACCACTGTATCCTTTTAGGGAGGGCCTCTTCTGTTCAGTTGTTACAGGCAAAGCAAAATCCAGCTTCAATTCATGCTTTTCATCCCCTTCCTGTTCTCCCGTCTGCACCTTGAAAAGGGAAGAGAAATCATCTCCCAGCAGGGAAGCGAGATCGAAATTTTTTCCTGTCAAAGTCCACGCCTGGTGACGGAAATCCGTACCCAGAAGAAAATTCCCCGTAATCATGAAGGGGCTGAGATCCGTAGGCTTATTGAGCAGGCGCCCTTTGTCCAGAAAACCGGAAAAAGTGAGCTGTTTGACGCCGCTCCCGTTTAGAATGACGGAACCGGAATCAACCCCCATCAGCGGCCAGCCCTTGATTTTCAATTTTTGCTGTGACAGATCCAGCACGTATTCCGGTTCAGGTCCGTTCCCGGACGTGCGGATGTAGGCTTCCGCCGTCATATAAAAGGGAGCGCCATTCCTCTCCAGAGTAAATTCTTCCGTCCCATGGGCATACCCCACTTCCAGACGTGGCGCTGTGTATCGCCGGAAAACGAACGGCAATTCCCGTTTCGTCTGCGGTACGGCAAATTTAACGAATCCGGGCCGCAAACCAACTACCGCCCTGGACACATTAAGGCTTTCCCCCTTGATTTTCCCCATGAATAAGGGCACGGCGGAAATTTCCCCGGAGATGCCTTCCATCGCCACAAAGGACAGGCAGGAATCTTCCGGAAAGGATACCCTGATGCGTGAAGCCTTCATGGTAAGGCCATCCACCGCCATTCCGGAAATTTTCACATCTCCGCCCCAGGCGGCGGAAAGATCAGCTTGCAGACGGCCGGCAAATTCCTCCGTATTGAAAGAAGTAAGGCGGTACATATACGTCCCCGCCAGCGCACCGGCAGCCAGCAGAACCAGAATGCAAAGGCCTATTAAAAAACGCTTGTTTTTCAACATGGCCTGTTTGGCGTCCCGCTGATCGTCACTGTAAGTCCGCCGGCGCTTTTCCACCCGGATCACCTTGCTGCCGTCCGGGCGCACTACTACTTCCCTTCTCCGTTCTACTCCGTGGGAATCCGACGCATGCAGCTGACGCATGATATTATCAGCCCCCTGGGAAGGAGAAGACTCAAAATCGGAACCGCTGTTTTTCAATGGTCTTGATCCGGTTAAAGGTTACTGGGCATTGCTGAGGGCGGGGAGAGAAGCGTCCCCTGCCGGGACCTCCTCGTCCGGAATGGAAGTATCCGGCGTATAAAGCTTTTTGCCGCCCGGATCCACCACTTCCGCCTTTACCATGATGATGATGGCCTTGCGCTGTTCCTTGGACCCCTTGGAACGGAAAAGGCGCCCCACCCAGGGAATATCCCCCAGAACGGGAATTTTATCCTCATACGTAATGGAAGTGGATTTTTTCAAGGCGCCGATGACGAGCGTATTGCCGGTGGCTATGCGCACCGGAGCGGTCAGGCGCCGCGTGGAAAACACGGGCTGAAGGATGAAGTTGTCTGAAGTTTTCACCATGACGACATCTTCCTTTGCGTCCTTTTCCTGGGAGACCATGGGAACGAAAAGCGACGTACCGTAATTGATGAAACCGTCAAAATCCACGATTTCCGGCACTACGGTCATTTCCACGATGGATTTGTCATCGCTGATGCCGGTCACTTCCACATTGAAGATCGTGCCGAGCTGCCTGGTTTCAAAGGCAGTGGGATGGGCGGGAGTCATGGGCATGACCGGAATACCGCCGCCGTTATTGTCATTGTCGCCCCAGTCATTATTATTGCCCGTGCTGTTGGGAACTTCAGGCGGATCATATTCCGTAGGGTAAATCAGTTCCCTGCCGCTGAAAAAGGTGGCTTTTTCACCGGGGCGCACAATCACGGAAGGATGCTGCATAATGTCTGTGCCTTTTTTCTGGCTCAGGCCGCGCATAATCATCGTGATATCCGCGTGACTCCACATGCCGCGCAGAGTGACGATGCTGGGAGCGCCGCCGGGAACATAGGTCGCATCAGAACTTCTGGCGGAAGTGCCGCGTTCTATCATGCTGTCAATGCTATCTTCCGTAAAAACCTGGTTGCCGGAACGCAGCCCGCCCACCACTCCTGCGGGAGCGACGGCTCCGGCCACATTGGCGGCACTGTCCAGCACGGAATTGTTATAGTCATTTTTATCGGTTCCCGCGCCGCCCATGAACCACTTGGTAGGGTCCAGGTTCAGATTGACGATCCAGTTAAAGCCCAATTCCTCCAAGTCCGTCTGATTGACTTCCAGAAAGGTCGCGCTGACCACCACCTGGAGGGGCTGTTCCGCAGTCCTGGCCGCTACCAGCTCCTCCAGCATGCTCAAATCTCTGGGCGTGCCATGGAAAAGAAGAGTGGAGTTGCCCGAGTTGTATTTAATGAAACTGCCTTCCGGGAATTTCACCCCCATGGAAGCCAGCGCCTTTTGCGGATCCACCCGTTTCAGGGTCATGCCGGAAGAACCGGAATCACCGGAACTGAAGGGGTCTGAATTTTCGGCGCTGGAGTCCTCCGACAATCCGGAAAAGAAGCCCGGCGGAAGGGTAATGGACTTGGTGACCATGTAGGAAGTTCCGTCTGAACTGGATACCAGTTCCGCACCAAAGGCATTTGTCCGCAGAATAAGGCCGGATGCGCGCGCCACGTATTCCAGGGCCTCACGAAGAGGTACATTCTGAAGATTAAGCGTAATTCTCTTGGCGGCGGCGTCCCTGGCGGAAACGCTGTCTGCAGGACCGGGATCCACGGAAATATTCACGCCGCGTTCCGCCGCAGTCATGGCCGTGGCATCATGCGTCCTGGCCTGGCTGCGCAGATAGTCCACGGCTTCCTGCACCGTCGCTCCATCCAGCTGCACACGGGGCAGACGGATCATGCCCAGTTTCTGGTCCACATTCACCACCGGGTTATCCAGGGGACGGGAAAATGAAGCGGGTTCTTCCGGTGTTTCCGTCAAAGGAACGGGCATCTCCCACTGTCTGGAAACATCCGCCAGGGCACTGCTGCGGGTTTCATCCCTGGCAGCGCTAAAATAGGCGGTTCTGGCGCGGTTAACCAGTTCCATGCCGCGCCGCGCCGCCGTATTGTAAGGGTCCGTCTTAAGGACGGACGTAAATTCCTTCAGGGCCGCATCATACTGGCCCAGTTCATAATAGCCGAAAGCCAGGTGAAGCAGACGGCTGACTTCCTCTACATTTTTTACGTGTTCCGGAGACAATGCCGGATTCGTACGCACCGGGTCGCGGGCTATTTCCAACGTGCGCCTGGCCAGGGCATGGTCCGGAGTGGATTTCAGGGCATCTTCCAGCAACTTGACGGCCTCATCATAACGCCCCGCCTTGATATATTCCTGGGCCACGGCCACGCTGGCATCCGCGATGCTGGTTTCCAGGAAACGGCGGCGCTTCTCCATGTTGGGGGATTTGGGCAACGCAGTCAGGCTTCTGCGGTAATTGTCCAGAGCTTCCTGGTACTTGCCCTCGGAATATTGCTGACGCGCCTGCCCCAACAGCAGCATGGAAGCCTGAGCCTGCTCTTCCATCCGGGCTGCTGCCCGGCGTGCGGCCCCTGCCCCCTCCTGGGCCAGCCCCTGGCCGGCTCCAATACCGGCAACGGCAAGCGCCATGGCAATTTGCTGAATGGCAGACATGGAGTGAGGGAAACGTCTAGTCATAGGAATTTCCGGGACTATACCGAATTAAAAACCGCCCGTCATCATAAAAACGCCCAGCAGAGTAAAAAATATCGGCAAAAGCTGCAGCTTCCCTCCGGAGGGAACGTTTCTTTAAACGGCAGACAGTTCCAGCACGCCCACATGTCCCGGTTTCAGGGGATGGGACAGACCGCAGTCCATCAATTCCCGCCGCTCAAAAATCCTCTCCTCATCCTCGGCGTCCATCAGGTTTCTGACGCGTACCCGATCCGTCTGGATGCCGCACCAGCCGAAAGCGTGCTGGGGAATGGAAATGCGCAGGTTGTAGAAATTGATATTTGGAGAAAGGTTCCCCACCACAAGCACGGTAGCCCTGGCGCGGGCATCATGCCGGAGCATGGCATATACCCAGTGGCCGGAAGTGTCTTCCGCCGGTTCCCTGCCGAAAGTGGTGTTTTTCATATTAGCCCAGTTCAGGCCGTAAAAATCTCCCCGGTCCAGCGCCGGATGCTGCATCAGAGGAAGAAGCTTCCGATGAAAATTTCTCAGTTCTGCGGACTCTTCCGGCAGCAGGGAAGAGTCAAACCGGCCATTCGCCACCCAGGGCTGGAGCCGGGGGAGGCAGGTATAGTCAAAAATACTGGTACGTCCGTCATGTCCGCCGAAACCGCCGGGCCCCTCCGCCCGTTCCCCCACTTCCTGCCCGTTGTACACCAGCACGGGACCGCTCCCGGAGGCATACACCAGCGTCATGACCGCCGGCAGAACAACGCGTCCCACGCCGCCCCAGGAAAGAGGGGAGCACACGCGAGTTTCATCATGGTTTTCCACGTAGCGGACGCCGTGGGTCATGTATATGGGATTGCTTCGGAAAAGCCGGTCGAAGTCATTGGCCCAGTTATTTTCCGTGTACATATGGAGCGCCAGATGATAGCAGTCGGAATCGTAAACGGCATTAAATCCGGCATCCAGAAGGGCGGCGCACGGATCGCCGGGTGTGGTTTTCATGTGGTCGTTGTATGCCTCCGCCATGAAAAACACGTCCGGCAGACGCACCCGGGAACGGGAAATGGCCCATTTCCAGAAAGCCATGGGGATCATTTGGGCCATGTCGCACCTGAAACCGCCGATGCCCAGGCTTTGCCAGAAGGAAAGGATATCGTCCATGATGCGCCATGTCTTGGGCACATGCTGCTTGGGGCTGGTCCACCCCGGCAACAGGCGGAGGGCAGGAAGACCGGCCATAAAGTTATAGCCGTAGTTGAGCTTGACCGTTTCATACCAGTCGTACTTGCCGGGATTCCATGTAACGGCATTGTTGCCCGTCACACGTCCGAACGTCATTTCCCCTTCAAACAGGCCGTCCGGCAGACGCAGGGGTGGACCGTCCCCAGGGCTGTTGGAGGTCAGGTAAAAGTACCCCTGCTCCGGAGAAAAAAACGTATGGGGATCATCTCCTTCTCCAAAATCGTCATGCCCGTCCCAGTCCGCCAGGTAGGCTCGGGAAACATGGTTGGGAATAAAATCCATCATCGGCAGCAGCCCCACCGTCCGGCAACGCTTTACCAGAGCCTTGAACTCATCCATTCTCTTCTCCGGGGAGGAGGCCAGATCCGGATCCACGTCAAAATAATCCACCACGGCATAGGGACTTCCTGCCAGGCCTTTTACGATGGATTTCGGCTGGGCGGCTAGCCCGGGATGGGACGTCTGCGTAGCGTGCCTCAGCACCCCGGTCAGCCAGATGTGTGTGAAACCCATCCGTGCTATTTCACGTAAGGCTTTATCCGTCACTCCATTAAAAGTTCCGCACCCGTTCGTTTCCCGGCTCCCCCAGTCAACTCCATGGGTCTCCATATTGGAAAAATGACGAACAAATAGTTGATAAATGACAGGACGCATGAGTTGAAATAATCAAATTTTGACGCTTATAATGCTAACTTTTTCAGGTATTCTGCAAGCGCATTCTGTTCCACCGGGGCAATTTGTCCCAGCTGCAGCAGGGCTTCCTCCCTGGTCCGGAGCGTTCCCTCCAACTGAAGCTCCTGCAGACGGGACAGCCATTTCCCGAAATCAGGCCCCGGGGACAGCCCCAGATTCACCAGATCACGCCCGGTCACCAGAGGAGGAGGCACCAGAGGGGCATTCCGGTAGGAATCCATGAAGTCCCTGACAAATTGCCAGTTGTCCATCAGTCCGTTGGAGGAAAGGCAATCCAGGCGGTGGAGTTCCAGTTCATCCCGGAAATGAGGAGCGTTCATGAACATTCGCAGCGTAGATTTCCTCATCTGCCTCACGTTGATGAAGCGCATATGGCGCTCCACCATGGAACACACCGCATCCACCACGGCATTGGAATATTTCAGCCTTCTTAAAATGACCCTGGCCATGGAAGAGCCTTCCTTGTCATGACCGGAAAAACGGATGCGCCCCGTTTCATCCACCTGACGGCAGGGAGGTTTCCCGATGTCATGCAGCAGAACCCCCAGGGCCAGCTCCAAAGACACGGGGGAGCCGTCCCTTCCCAGCGCATCCAGCATCATCAGCGTATGGGTGTATACGTCTCCTTCCGGATGCCATTGGGGAGGTTGCGTACAGCCTATCATATCGTATATTTCCGGAATGACATGCTTCATCAACCCCGTTTCCACCAGCATTTCCACACCCCGTTTCCTTCCGGGAGACAATAAAATCCTGTCCAGTTCCTCCCGGATGCGTTCCGGGGAAATCCGGGCCAACAGCGGAGCGTTCCTGAAAATGGAGGAGCAAGTCTCCTTCTCCACCTGAACTTCCCTGGTAACGGCAAAACGTACGGCGCGCATCAGCCGCAGGGAATCTTCTTCAAAACGACGGTCCGGCTCCCCGATGCACCTCAATACGCGGGCCCGGATATCCTCCACTCCGCCTACATAATCCACCACACGGCCCGGAGGCAAAGAAAACGGATCTTCAAAGAGGCCGTTCATGGTAAAATCACGCCGCCGGGCATCTTCTTCCGCATCCGTGAAACAGACGGCCTCCGGCCTCCGGCCATCCCTGTAGCTTCCGTCTCTGCGGAAGGTCGCCACCTCAAAGGAAAAACCTTCGCGGCGTACCAGCATCACGCCGAAGGCGGCGCCCACTTCCCAGGCATCCGGAAACAGGCGCAACACTTCATCCGGGCGGGCGGAAGTAGCAATATCGATATCCTTCACGGAATATCCCAGCAATCTGTCCCGAACACAGCCGCCCACAAAATATACGGTGTGTCCTGCTCCGGAAAGAACCCGGGCCACGTCCTCCGCGGCCTTTCTCAACAGAATCCCCTCCATGAAACGGATCATTCAGGCATGGGCCTCAAAGGAGGAGCGGAAAGAGAATGGTCCTCCGCACCGGAGGGGGCGGAAGGGAACGCGGGCCGCGGCCTATCAGGCCGGGAAACAGAGGGAACGCGCGTATCCGGGGAATTAATCCTGGCCGGCGGAGAAACAGGCTTGGAGGAAGCAGGGGAGGAGGGAGACTTTTTCCCATCCGGCTTTTCTTTCTTTTTTCCCTCAAGTTTGCCCATGACCGCGTACAGGTTGGCGTCAAACAGCATATCCGGCGTGCCGCGCATCAGGATTTTCCCCGCAGGGTCCAGCAGATACACCCGCGGGGTGAGCCTCACCCGGTAATCCTTAAACGCCGCCGCTTTTTCATCCACCAGGGAGGGCATATCCATTTTCAAGTTCAACAGGGCCTTTTCTATGTTCTCTCTCTTTCCGGGAGCCACCGGCATCACCGTCAAACCGGGAAATTCTTTTCGGAGAGACGCGGCCTTTTGCAAAAACTGAACGGAACGCATATCCTGCGGATCCCAAAAAACCACCAGCACGGGCTTATTCCCGGAGGGGAGCGTCACTTTTCCGGCCGCCGCGGTAGAGGGAAGGCTGATTTCAGGCCCGGTCTGCCCGATATTGAGATTGCGTATTTCATACAGTTCCTCCTTCACAATATTTTGAACCGGAATAGGGCCGAAACTGGAATCATAGCATTTGATAATGGCGTCTTTCAGCAATTTTCCGCGGGCCGCCACCAGCCTGACGTCATCCTGAAGCATCCCTGTCGTTTCCTTCATCACCATGGCCAGGCCCAGGGAAGCCAGGCCCTGGTCCTCAGGGAACTGGTTGTAATCCTTGATCTGTTCCAGAATAACGCGGCAGCGCAGGTCTCGGGAATTGCTCAGGGCATACGCCGCCTTTCCCGCCCCCTGTTCCCGAAACAGCGTATTTTCCAGGGAATCCAGGCAGAACACGACAATTTTCCTAGCCATGTCTCCATTGGGGAACGCCTGCGCTACAGCCTGGGGATGATCCAGAAACCAGACGACAGCCGGAAGAAGGCAGGATTTTTGAGTCTCGGGCTTCTGAAGGTCGCGCCCTACCAGCCTCCATAACTCCCGAGCCACCGGAACGGCATCCGGACGGTTCTTCATCAATTCCGCCCTTTTTTCCCCGCTTTCAGCCGTTTTCAATGCGGATTCCCAGTCGGACTGCCTCATCCGCCAATCCTCCAGCACATTGTTCATGCCCGTCTCGTCCGCCGGAGCCCATCCAAGCAGGCTGCATGCACCGGCTATCACACAAAACGCTCTCTTCATACCCTGCCACTATGCCCTGACGCGTCCCACACGTCAATCAAACCCCGTGGCAAAACGCAGCCTATTTTTTCTTTTCCCCTCCCTTCCAGCTGTTTACAGCGCGGAATATATCTTCCGGAAATGAACAAACCCCGGCGAATCCCTTCGCCGGGGCTGCTGTTCAACTAACTACCTATGAAGACGGTTGAGTCCTTAAGTGGATGAAGCGCTCTCTCTTTCACTGCATCCGGATCATAACCGTTATGGGTGAGACAAACGCACGGCAAATATGTTCAAACATTATTTCTTTTGTATGACACAAGGCCCGGGAAGACAAAAAAGCGGCTACGGAATTTCTCCCGTAGCCGCTCCAACTAACTACCTATGAAATCAGGGTTATTCCTGGTGACAAGGGAAGCTCTCGTTCCTCCCTTATCGAACATCCCTGTTCATTCAGGATACCTTCACGAATTAAACGCTCAAGAATTTTTTTCCTTACGTGAAAAAACAGAGAACCGCCGCTTCAGGCCGCTACAAAGTTTCGTTCGTCATTGGTCAGGGCCCGCACCTGCACGGCCATAAACCTCATTTCATTAAGCATGTTCAGATAAAGCAGGGAGGAACGGGTGCGCGTCTGGTTGCGCTGGGCCCGCTTGATCTGGCGCTTGGTGGCCTTTGCCACCAGTTGAAGAAGCTGTTCCTGGGCCACCATCGTATAGTCGAACTGAATGTACGTCCCCGTCTGGAGCATTTTGCAATATTCATCCAGCAGCTTGATGAGGGCGGTATGCACCTCCTTCAAATCGTCCACCTGGTCAATCGTAAACGGCGTATGGTTATTATCCACATACGTGAAGATGGACTCGGAAAACTGCGACAGGCTCTGCGTAGCTTCATTCAGATGCTCCAGGGCCTGCACAAAGTGGTAGCCCATATCCAGGGAGCGGGACTGCATCTTGTACAGCATAGGGAGAATATCGTACTTGTGATGTTCGCTGCTGGTCATGGCCAGCCGTTCTGCGGCATCCGCCAGTTCTTTCAGGGCCTTCCTGTCCCCCTGGAAAAAGTTTTCCACGGTGTCATTGTAAATTTCCCGCAGCTTGAGCGTGCTGTCCACAATCTGGTGGCTGCATACATCCAGGATATTTTCTTCCGTAATTTGGTCAAAACGCTCTACGGAAAGCTTGCTTTCCCGCTTGCGGTGCATGATGGTGGACTTTACCAGAATGACAACCACCAGGGCCAGCAGACCGAAGATGGCGTACACCTGTCCGTAATGCAGGATGGTAGCCATGACGGCGGCCAGCGTAAAGGCAGCCAGCCCGGTCATGAACCAGCCGGAAATCACCGTCAGCACGCCGGTTACACGGTAAACCGCGCTCTCCCTTCCCCATGCCTTGTCCGCCAGAGAGGAGCCCATCGCCACCATGAACGTCACGTACGTGGTGGAAAGAGGGAGCTGCCTGCCAGTAGCCCATGCAATCAACAGGGAAGCAACCGTCAGGTTCACCGTGGCGCGAATCAGGTCAAATGCCACCCGGTCCTTGGGATTCAAGGGCTGGGGGGCGGGATCCCACTGGTGGTTCATGCGCACCAGCATGCGGGCGGGAATAAGCCTTTTCACCCCGCGTCCCAGGGCGATGGCGCTGCGAACGATGGCGCGGGCGGGGGGGACGGAGCCGAAACGCTCAATACCGCCTTCACCCTGCCTGGAAAGTTCCACGCCGGTGGCGATCACCGTTTTTGCCTTTTTGGAGAACCACAAGGCAAAAATCATCATGCAGCCCGCGGCGAACAAAATATAATGGTTTACCGGCATGCCCTGCCCCGGCATCAGACACTCCATGGAGGTGATGGATGAGGGAGAGCCACCGGCCGCCGCCACGCTGCTGGCGTACTGGAAGGAATCCAGACCACCCATGAAAACGCCGATGAAATTCACCAGGTCGTTGCCCGCAAAAGCCAGGGCCAGGGAAAAAGTGCCCGCCAGAACGGTCAGGCGCAGAATATTCGTCATGAACAAATGCTGAAGCAGGAACATGAGCACGGAAAAACCGCCGAAGGCCGTGAGCAGAGCCATGCCCAGATTCTGGTCAATGTATTGGATGAACGAGGGCTCCATCAGGGTAGACTCTTTCAAGCCCTTGAAAACGGCAAAATAGGCTATCGCCGTCATGGCAATGCCGCACCAGAAACAGCCGAACCATTTGAACCGGGACTGGTATTTAAACGTGAACGCCAGACGGGAAATCCACATGACGATGGTGCCTACCGTAAAGGCGATGGCTACGGAAAGAAGAATGCTGGTGACAATCTCAAAAGCCTTGTCCGTATTAATGAAATCCCACACGGACTGAACCAAGCGGAGCTTGGAAATCTTGAACAGGGCCGTCGCTACGGCAGACCCCAAAATACCGAATACCAGGGAGACGGTGGTGGACGTAGGCAATCCGAAAGTATTGAAGGTATCCAGCAGAATCACTTCGCTGATCATTACCCCCAGGAAAAGCAGCATCACTTCATGATAACTGAACATGTCCGGATGAAAAATGCCGTTGCGGGCCACTTCCATCATGCCTCCGGAGAAGCAGGCCCCCACCAGCACGCCGATGGAAGCTACGGTCAGGATCACCCGCACGGGTGCAGCCTTGGAACCGATGGCGGAATTGAGGAAGTTGACGGCGTCATTCGCTACGCCGTTGATCAAGTCAAATGCCGCCAGAAGCAGCAGGGCTGTGATGATAATCCAGTAAATTGAGTCCATAACTGTCTCTTGTGAATGGTGGGCGGAGGGCATCCGCGAGCTGCACCACCGCCTCTTTACACGGAAACGGTCGATTTTGCTACTGTTTTGTTACAGAAAAATCCTTTCTCCTTATCACCGGGAACGGGGAAGGAAATCCAGTTCCCCGGGGTCGGGCCAACGGTGCCGGGAATAACGCCCCGCCAGGTCCTTTTTCATTTGCCCGTATCCGTTCCGCCAAAAACTTTCCAGAGATCCCGTTACCTGCCACGGCCTCTGGCTGGGAGCCAGCACCTCCACAATCACGGGTACGGCCCCGTTGGCAATGCGTGGGGAAACCGCCACGCCGAACAGGCGCTGCACCGTCAGACTGATCACCGGGGAGGAATCCTCCCCGTACCTGACCTTGGCGTGCTGGCCGTTGGGCAACGTGAGGCTTACCGGGGCATAATCGTCCAGCGCCTTCGCCTGCCAGCCGGAAAGCCAATCCCTCAGCACGGGAATAATTTCCCTTTCCTTGATGTCCTTATAACCCACGGCCCCTTCACAGACCAGAGAAATGGCGACCAGCTTGTCCTCCTCCGAAAACCGGGGCAGCCCCAGTTCCGGCATCCAAACGCTCAAACCATTAAGACGGCGTATCCACTGTTCCACGGCATCATTCCATTTCACCAGCTTCAGGGTTCCGTCCACTACTTTTTCAGCCAAAACCGGGGCGGCCAGCTCCGTAGGGGCATCCCCGCGGTCACGATCCTCCAGCACCAGATCTCCATACATCAGCTTCCGGTGCAGACGCACGCGCCGCAAAGCGGCATCGAAGACGGCTTCCTCCCCGCAGGAAAAACGCTCCGGCCAAATGGAACGCAAATCTTCCGGCGCAATAAGCGTACAGCGTCCCACACGGGTTTCCACCGCCTTTCCGGACAATTCCGCCACCTCTGCGGCTACGAAATGCTCTCCTTGAAACACCACGCTTCCTTCCGCCAGCCTGCCGCCCACCCCGCCGGCCATGCGGCATGTATTGGCTGCCACGCCATTTCGCACACCCACATGGTCCGCAAAACTCTCAATCATTGCACGGACTACGGCAGGGCGCGCCGCCGTAAAATCCGGTCCCGGCGTTTCCCGGGCTTTTCCCCGGCTGCCGACGGACAGAAGCTGCCGGTATGCCATCCATGCCTCCCGCGCCCCGCGGGAAGAGATGCCCCAGCGGGTACACGCCGCCGCCCCAAAACCGGCATCCACAGCCTTCTCCACCGCGCGCCACTCCGCCTGGAAATCCGTGTAATCCGCAGAATCGCGCAAATGATCGTTCAGCCCCCCCTTTACCGCAACACCTTCTCCCTGCATCAGGGCTGCAACGGCGGCCAGCTCCACGGCACACTGTTCATCCTGGCCGGCCACCATCAGACGGGCCAGCCGGGGCGGCAGGGGAAAAGCGGTCATCCTTTTTCCCGTATCCGTCAGGCTTCCATCCTCTTCCGTCGCACCCAGGGCAGCCAACAAATTCACGGCCCGCTGCATCACCAGGGGGGCAGGAACATCCAGCCAACGGAAATTTTCCGGTACGGTGACGCCCCAGGCAGCCAAATTCAAAACGGCTCCGGCCAGATCCACCCGGAAACATTCGGGCGGGTCAAAATCCTCCTTCCGGGCCTGTTCCGCCTCACTCCACAGCCGGAAACAGCGCCCCGGAGCCACGCGCCCGGCACGGCCCGCGCGCTGAGCGGCGGACGCCTTGGAAATCTTCACCAGATGCAGCGTATCCATCCCCCGGTACGGATCCCATCCGGACCGGCGGACCAGCCCGGAATCAACCACCGTACGCACTCCCTCAATCGTCAGGGAAGTTTCCGCCACATTAGTGGAAACAATGACACGGGGGATATCCCCCCGCTCCACGGCGCAATTCTGCTGCTCCGGCGCCAGAGACCCGTAAAGGGGAAAAACGTCCCGGCCGCTCATCCACGGCTTTCCTGCCAGCAACTCCACCGTTTTCCGTATCTCATACACGCCCGGCATAAATACCAGCACATCCCCGCAGTCATCCTCCCTCACCGCCTCCCGCACAACATCCGCCGCCTGCTCCCATATGGGGGGAGGAGCCACCCTGCCGCGTCCGTCACTGACCAAGCGGGGAGCCCGGTAAACGACTTCCACGGGATACTGCCTGCCTTGCGCTTCCAGAACCCGGCAGGAACCTCCCATATATTCCCGCAGCCCTGATATCTCCAGTGTGGCGGACATCACGACCACGGCCAGATCCCGGCGCGGCCCTTCCTGCAGATCCAGCACACGCCCCAGGGATAAATCCCCGGAAAGGCTGCGTTCATGGAACTCATCAAACACCACGGCGCTCACCCCTTCCAGGGAGGGCCGTTCCGTCAGCCAGCGCTCCAACATGCCGTCCGTCACGTACGCGATACGGGTGCGGGAGGAAATGTACCGTTCAAAACGCACCGCATACCCCACTTCTTTTCCCAGCTCCACCCCGCGCAGCCGGGCCACATGCCGCGCCAGCAGGCGAGCGGCCATCCGCCGGGGCTGTACAACGACAATCAGGCCACGGTCTCCCAGACCGGCGTCATCCATCATCGGAGGAACGCCGGTGGACTTGCCGGAGCCGGTAGGAGCTTTCAACAAAATGCGCGGAGAAGGAACCCGCAGAGCCTCCATCAATTCTCCGCGGATTTCCTCAATGGGAAGAGAAGAAAAAACCATACCGGGTTACAGGGAATCCGTTCGTGCCGGGGACATTCAGCCGATGCAGGCCAGCAGAAACCAGAAAAACGGCACGGTAAAGGAAGGGCTGTCAATCAAATCAAAAATTCCTCCTATCCCCGGCAGCAGGGAACCGGAATCCTTGATGGCCAGGCTGCGTTTAACCAGGGACCCGGCCAGATCCCCGTAAACGGAAAGCAGGAAAATGAGGGATGTGCATCCCATCAGTACCAATACCTGGGTTATGGACAAGACGGAAATTCCGAACATCGGGAAAACCAGCCCTATGGCCGCCGCATTCGTCAGCACCCAGGAACCGAGGAGGCCCTCCCACGTTTTCTTGGGGCTGATGTGGGGAATGAGCCTGCGGGAAAAAAGGCGGCCGCCCAGCAGGAACCCGCTCACGTAGGCAAAAATGTCCGCCATCTTCGTTACCAGAACGACCCACAGCACACACATGACAATGGCCGGATAAACATACCCCGCCCTCATATACGCCAGATGCAGGGCCAGAATGGCAAAAGAGAACAGCCAGACGGGATAAATAAAGGAAAGCAGCGTAGTACCCACGGAACGGAGAGCCCTGCTTCCATCCACCGGGTACTTCATCTCACGGATGAAGGCAACCACTACCAGGAGGACCGGAGCGGCAAGCGCCACCAGAAGAGGAAGGGGGATGAGGAAAGAAACCTGTTCCGCAAGGGCGCTTTCCCGGAATTTAGTGATGCAGCATGACCAGGACAGCAATACGGGGTACGCCACTCCGAAAAGAAAGCTCAAGTTCGGCTGGGAGGCTTTTCCGGAACGCAGCAGCATGTGCCGCCATTCCCAAGCGGCCAAAATACAGAAAATGCAGACCAGACCGTAATACCCAAGTTCGCAGTCCCACCACAAAGCCCCGGCCAGCAACCCAAGCAAAACCACGGTGCTGAATGAACGCTGCACCAGAACACCCATCTTGCTTCCGGAAAAACTCTTGTCCCGATTCGGTATGCTCATCATCACGCGAAGTGTACAGAAAACCGTTGCAACCTCAATCCTGAAATGCTTCCTTTCCTGCGGCGTCTCTTCGGAAAACGTTCGTTCTCCCCATCCTCACCCTCTCCGCTGCAAACAGGAAAGCAGTCATCCCGCCACTTTTCCCTCTCCGGGAAGGATGCAGCAACGGAAAACCAAAGAAAGCACGCAACAACAAAAAGCGGAAAAAACATCCGTAAAATGAAATCCATTTCCATGCAGCTCCAATATGACAAATGCCGGACTTCCGCACAAAATTTCAAACTTTATGGTGGATTTATCCACCCATGAATTCTCTTCTTTCCTCCCCCTGCCGCCGCCGGATATTTCCGGATGAACCGGCTTCCTTTACTCTTGTCCTCTTCCGGAAACAAGGAGAGCAAAATAGCGTCATGTGGACGTTTTATAAGATAGACAATCACCTGCAAATCAGTAACACTTACATCCCGGCGTCAGCTTTTTCCCCAAATGGAAAAAAACGCACCCTTTTCCGTTATGAACATGCACTCATTCCGTTGGATTAGACTCACCGCATTCTCGGCCCTAGCCGCAGCCGCCATTACTTCCTGCGCCTCTGCGGCTACGGACTTCAACCAGGTGGGCAAGCAAATGTCCCTGCTGCTCCAGAATTTCCACTTCTCCCGCAAAGAATTCAGCGATGAACTATCCACTAAATTCCTGGAAACCTACCTGCGCAAGGTAGACCCCAACAAAATATTCTTCACCCAGCAGGACGTAGACGCACTCAAAAGAAAATACGGTAAGGAGCTGGACGACTACCTTATGTCCGGCCAGATGATGGATGCGGCCCAGGCCATGCACGCCCTTTACCGCCAGCGCGCCATGCAGCGCATCTCCTATGCGCGGGATTTGCTGAAAAAGGGAGGCTTCACCTTTGACAAAGACAAGTCTATCGAACGTTCCCGCCGCAAAACAGCCGCGTGGCCCAAGGATGAGGCGGAAATGCAGCAGGTCTGGAAAGACATGGTGGAGGAACAGCTCCTGTCCGAAATCCTGCGCCGTGAAACCGTAGCGCGCCTGGCCAAGGAACAGAACAAGCCCGATCCCCTGGCCAATGAAAAACCCGCGGAGGAAAAACTGCTTATGCGTTATGAACGCATTCAACGCAATATTCAGGAAACGGATCTGGAAGACGTAGCGGAAACACTGCTCAGCGCCGTAGCCTTGACGTATGACCCGCATACGGATTACATGGGTGCGCGCCAGGTGGACCGTTTCAAAATCTCCATGGGTACGGAACTCACCGGCATCGGCGCCCTGTTGGGCAGTGAAGACGACGGTTCCACCAAAATTACCGGTATCGTTGTGGGAGGACCGGCTGACAAATCCGGAGAATTGAAGCTGAACGACCGCATCGTTGCCATTGACTCCGACAACTCCGGAGAAATGGTGGATATCCTGTTCATGAAGCTGGACAAAGTGGTGGATATGATCCGCGGAGCCGAAAATACCCAGATGCGCCTGAAAGTAGAGCCGGCAGACGCCCCCGGACAGGCCAAAATCATTACGCTGACCCGCTCCAAGGTACCTCTGAAGGATGAACTTGCCAAAGGTGAAATCATTGAACTTACCGGAGCTCCGGAAGGCAGGAACCGCATTGGCGTGCTGAGCCTTCCCTCCTTCTACGCAGACATGGAAGGCGGAGACCGCCGCTGTGCCAAGGATGTCAAAAAAATCCTGGAACGGATGAACAAGGAAAATGTGGATGGCCTGGTAATTGACCTGCGCAGCAACGGCGGCGGTTCCCTGGAGGAAGTGCGCCTGATGACGGGCTTCTTTACCGGAAACGGCCCCGTGGTGCAAATCAAGGACACCCGCGGCAACGTGGATATCAAATCCGCTCACAACCGCCAGAAACTCTTCAATGGCCCCATTGTGGTGCTCATTAATAAACTCAGCGCATCCGCCTCTGAAATTCTGGCCGCGGCCCTTCAGGATTACGGCCGCGCCGTGATTGTGGGGGATGAATCCACCTTCGGGAAGGGGTCTGTGCAGCAGCCTGTGGACATCGGCCAATACCTGCCTTTCTTCGCGGCCAGAGACCGTGCGGGCCTGCTGAAAGTCACTACCCAGAAATTTTACCGTGTGGCGGGCGGCTCCACCCAGCTCAAAGGCGTGGAAAGCGATATCCAGCTTCCCACCGCTACGGCGGCATTCGAGCTGGGAGAAGACATTCTGGACTACGCGATGCCCTATGACCAGATTACGCCCTGCACCAACTACAAAAAGGACTCCTCCATCGCGGCCATGCTGCCCGTGCTGAAAGATGCCAGCGCGAAGCGCGTGGAAAAAGACCGCGACCTCCAGATTGCCAGGGAAGATATCGCCATGATGAAACAGCGCATCAAGGACAACAAGCTTTCCCTGAACAAGAAAATCCGGGAACAGGAAAACTCCGCCCTGGAAGAACGCCGCAAATCCATCAACAAGGAACGTAAAATCCGCTTCGCGGAAATGGCCAAGGAAGACGCTACCAAATACAAAATTTACCGCCTGACGCTGGACGACGTCAACGCTAAGGAGCTGCCCCTGGCGGATCCGGAAAAAGACAATGAACAATTCATGCACCTGGCGGAAGACCCCACGGCAGAACTGGACGACTCCCCGGAATACCCCTCCGGCCTTGATCCGGAACTCCGCGAAGGCATCAACATCGTCCAGGATATGCTGAAGCTGGAATCCTCCGGAAAATAACGGCTCGCTCCTCGCGAACCTCCTTGCCGCCCCGGCCCCATTCAGGGAACCGGGGTTCTTTTTCACGGGGGCAATTCCGGGAGCCGTGCCTTCCGAACGGCCCGGAATGAATCCGGGGCTTGCCAGCCGGGGGGAAATAAGGCAGTATTTTTGCCCGTCAGCAATGAGCACCACCATGAATACGACATACAAAATTGCCATCGGCGCGGATCACGCCGGAGTCGATCTCAAGGAAACCGTAGCGGAACTCCTCAAGGCATGGGGTCATGAAGTGACCGACATGGGAACCATGACCAAAAATTCCTGTGATTATTCCGACTACGCCAATGCAGTCGCAAGCAGCATTGCTGACGGCACCAACGACCGCGGCATCCTTATCTGCCGGTCCGGCATCGGCATGAGTATTGCCGCCAACCGCTGGGTGGGCGTCCGCGCCGCCCTCTGCCGCACGGCCCCTGCTGCGGCCCTTTCCCGCCAGCACAATGATTCCAACCTGCTCTGCCTGGCTTCCGCCTATGTGGACAATGAAAGTGTGGAAGACGTCCTGGACGCCTGGCTGCATGCTGACTTTGAAGGCGGACGCCATGAACGCCGCGTCGTTAAATCCTCCGGTAGCCCCCTGCAATGGACGGACCCGGAACTGGCGGGCCTCATCCAGGAGGAAGGACGCCGGGAAAGCAACAACATTGAGCTGATTGCCTCCGAAAACTTCACTTCTCCCTCCGTCCGGGAAGCCCAGGGCTCCCTGCTGACCAATAAATACGCGGAAGGCTATCCCGGCAAGCGCTGGTATGGCGGTTGCGAGGTGGTGGACAAAGTGGAACAGCTCGCCATTGACCGTGTGCTGAAAATTTTCGGCGGGGATCATGCCAACGTGCAGCCCCACTCCGGTTCCCAGGCCAACATGGCCGTTTACTTCTCTGTTCTGAAGCCGGGCGACACCATTCTCACGATGGATCTCTCCCACGGCGGCCACCTCACCCACGGACACCGGGCCAACTTCTCCGGCAAACTGTACAATGTGGTTCACTACGGCGTATCCCAGGAAACGGAAGCTATTGACTATGATGCTTTGGAAAAACTGGCTCTGGAGGTAAAGCCGCAAATGATCACGGCGGGAGCAAGCGCCTACTCACGCACAATCGACTTTGAACGCATGGGCCAGATTGCCAGGGCCTGCGGTGCCTACCTGTTCGTGGACATGGCCCACATCGCGGGCCTGGTGGCCGGGGGGCAGCACCCGAATCCGGTTCCCCATGCGGACTTCGTCTCCTCCACCACGCATAAATCCCTGCGCGGCCCCCGCGGCGGCTTCGTCATCTGCAAGGAGGAATACGCCAAAAAACTGGATGCAGCCGTCTTCCCCGGAATGCAGGGCGGCCCCCTCATGCACATCATTGCCGCCAAGGCGGCCTGTTTCGGAGAAGCTCTGAAGCCCGAATTCAAGGACTATGCGGCCCAAGTTGTCAAAAACGCCAAGGCCATGGCGGCCAAAATGGCGGAACTCGGCTTCCGCGTCGTCTCCAACGGTACGGACAACCACGTATTCATGGTAGACCTCCGCAACAAAGGCATTAACGGTGCAGACGCGCAGGAAGCCCTGGACCGCGTAGGCATCACCGTAAACAAGAACGCCATCCCGTTTGACACGGGTTCTCCCATGAAACCTTCCGGCATCCGCATCGGTACGCCTGCCGTAACCACTCGCGGCATGAAGGAAAAAGACGTGGAACAGGTGGCTGAATTCATTGCGCGTGCGCTGGCCTTGTACGTAGGTGACCAGGTATGCCCGAATCCGGAAGGCTTCTCCCAGCTTAAGGAAGAAGTTTCCGCGTTTAACCGCAACTTCCGCCTGCCTCATTAACATCTCCTGCGTATAAACGCTTTTCAGGCCGTTCCGCCTTTACCGCGGAACGGCCTTTTCATCAAAAGTCCGTATTTACGGCCCCCGATACGCGCGGCCAAGACGCCCGCAACAAAAAAACCTCTTCGTCAAGGAATGGTCGGGGTTCATCCAAACTGCACTTTTCCCCTCCTATATTGCAGACAAACCGGTTTGGAAATCAACTGCCATTGTCCATCCACACTTCCTCGTTGGAACATTTGCCCTCTTCCCGGCCCAACCGGAAAACAAAGGTAGCGGCAGGTTGGGAATAATAGAACTGATGACTTGCATGCGTTGCTCCTCCATCCGCAATTAAAACAACCTGAAATCCTTTATCGGAGAATTGGATATTTTTTTCATCCCAATATCCATAGCTAGACATGACGGAATACCTCCCCATTTCCATGAATGAACCGTCCTGCTGGCGCAGAAAAGCCTTAAATTCATAACTGTTAAAATTGGCTCCCCTCGGCGTTCTCCACACTAATGCGACTTCATGGTCCGCCTGCCAAATTACTTTGTTATCCGGATTCTCCCGGAAACAGTTTTCCAGAAAAGTCATCTCCTGCTTGTGAAAACGCAAGGCGGCAACATCCACCGGAGGATGATCGACAAGGGGAGAAGGCACGTCAAAAGCCATAACAAGGGGAACCGTGCGGCAAGAGAAAAGAAGCGTTTTAAGAGAGGCATTCATCCTCCAGATATTACTTCGTCAAAAAGACGGCTCAAGTCTCAATCACCTGATCCGCCTGATGATGCTTCAGAATGATTTATCTATCCAAAGGTCCACCGGGCCAGACAGACAAACTATCGCATCCGTCTGGTTTGACAATACAGTTCCGATACTGCTTTTCAGTCAAAAAGTCAGTTCCGCCAATAGTGACATGAGGCGTGGGAGTAGTGACTGCCGTTCTAAATTCATCATAAGGAACAGTCACGCCACCGCTCAGAACCTCAAGGAGCGCCTTTCTGGCTTCTTCTAGTTTTTCACAGCTCAGCCTGTCAATATCCCTGTACTCATCCACTTCAACCTTGGCATATTGCTGATTTATTACGGAGGCCCAATCAGGATTCTTACCGTCTTTGATTTCGCCAAATTCCGTCAATATACTCAACAAGGGATTTCGATAAGCATTCCCTTTCGTGCTGCCGGGACGATTCAACATCACCAATGCACTCGTCCTTATCTCGGCACCCTTCGTATCGGCTTCCGCATAGATGACTCGCGCCATTGGAGAGTCATAACATCGTCTCCGTCGATGAGGAAATAATGCCGTTCTGCTTTTTCTACTCTAATGTATCCTTTCCAGGTGTCAGTACGATCTTCTACATTCTGCTTGATAGGAATCAGCACGGAGCCGACCACTCAGCTAACAAACAAATTTTTACAAAATTTGATATGTAAAATTCTTTTATGGCCTGCCCGCGGAAGTCATGCCGTCCCACACGGGAAAGTAATAATGCAGGGTAGGTTCAGGCTCATTCAACAGGCGATAGTGCCACCATTCCGGAGCATAATTGGCAAAACCCTGTTTTTCAAAAGCCGTTTTCAGAATCATCCTGTTTCTGCGTTGGGACGGAGTCACTAATGTGGAGTCTGTGGTGGAACTGGGATCCAGCAGGTCATGATGGCCGCCCATATCCACCGGCTTTCCGGTCTTGGCGTACAGCAGGGAAACATCCACAGCCACACCCCGGGAATGTTCCGAAAAATCGCGCACATAGTGGTCTCCGAACACCTTGGCCTTGTCAATATGGGGATAATACCGGGACTTCATCTTTTGGTCCCCGTCGTCAGCTCCCCATTTGCAAATGTCCAGCACGGCGGTATGGGGACGGTAGGCGTCATAAATTTCCAGCAGGTAACCCTGACGATACAAATCTTCCGAGACTTTTTTCAACGCCTGCGCCGCCTGGGTGCGCAGGATGGCGCGCCGACCGTGGTAACCGTCCAGCGGACGCCCTACAAAATTGTCATACCCGGCATATTTCAAATTAGTCTTCACCAGCGGAGCCACCTGATCCACATACACAAAGCCCGGCTGCATCACGGGCTGAAGGGGCTGATTGAACGCCGGTTTGAATTCCCTGCTGCCGGAACAGGAAACCAGTAACATGAACATGCCGCATACCGCAGCTACGCAAGTCTTCATGACCACAAAGCGTAGCACGGCATGCGGCGCAAATCCGGTCAGGATTCCGTCATTTCCAGGAATCCCTTGATCTTGCTGATGCGCGTGGGATGGCGCAGCTTGCGGAGGGCTTTGGCTTCAATCTGGCGAATGCGTTCGCGGGTGACGCTGAACTGGCGGCCCACTTCCTCCAGAGTGCGGGGACTGCCGTCCCGGAGGCCGAAGCGCTGTTCAATAACTTCGCGTTCACGATCCGTGAGGGTGTCCAGAACATCCTTGATTTTTTCTTTCAGGAAAGAGAAGGAGGCTTCCTCCATGGGATTTTCCGCCGCCTTGTCTTCAATAAAGTCACCAAAGGAGGTATCGTCGGAATCCCCCACGGGGGCTTGCAGGGAAATGGGCTGCTGGGCCATTTTCAAAACGGAACGCACGCGTTCCACAGGCAGATGGATTTCTTCCGCGATTTCTTCCGGAGTGGGTTCCCTACCGTACTCCTGCACCAACTGCTTTTGCACGCGCATCAATTTATTGATGGTTTCAATCATGTGCACGGGAATGCGGATGGTGCGGGCCTGGTCTGCAATGGAGCGGGTGATGGCCTGGCGAATCCACCAGGTGGCATAGGTGGAGAATTTGTAGCCGCGGCGGTATTCAAATTTTTCCACCGCTTTCATCAGGCCCATGTTGCCTTCCTGAATCAGATCCAGGAAGGAGAGGCCGCGGTTGGTATATTTTTTGGCAATGGAAATGACCAGGCGCAGATTGGCCTCCACCATTTCATCCTTGGCCCTGCGGGCTTCGCGAAGCCATTTGCGGAGTTCCTGGTAGGCATCTCCCATCTCATCCGCAGTCATCCACATGCGAAGCTCCAGCTCTGCCAGATGTTCCTTGAGTTCCTTGTTGTCCGGTTCCAAGGCAACCTTCTTCTGCATGCGGAGCACGCGGTCGCGGGCCTCGTCAATCATGGAACAGAAATCCTCAATCACCTTGTGCTTGAAATACAGGCGACCGAAGAACTTCACCAAAGCGCCGGCAACTTTGTCGAATTCGGCCTGGCGGGCCTTGACGGACTTGGCCGCCTCCTTGCTGCGGTACAGCTTGCGGAAGGAACCGGATGCGTCCTGATGGGTCTGCTGTATCTGGGCGCAGAGCTGGGCCAGCCCTTTCATATAGCGCTCACGGGAGTCTATCTTTTTGTCAAGGATAACGCGGTCAAAGCGTTCCTCATTGTCGAGCAGGCGATAAGCTACGTCCAGATAGGCATTCGCGATGAAACCGAAGCGGTGCACACAGCGCTGGACGTTCTGTTCCGCGTCCTCAATTCTCTTGGAAATGGCCACTTCCTCTTCACGGGTAAGCAGGGAAACCTGGCCCATTTGTTTCAGGTACATGCGGACGGGATCATCCAGAATGTCCATCTTGGCTTCGAGCTTTTCCTCTTCGTCCTCTTCTTCCGTGCTGATGCGGGTGCGGTCCGTGTAGCTGTCCACATCAGACGCGTCAATGATGTCAAACGCCATGCTGCGCAGGCGATCCATGATGGCCTCGTAATCCTGCTGATCGACAATGTCGTTGGGAAGGGAGTCATTAATATCGTCAAAAGTCAGATACCCCTGTTCCTTGGCGAGCTTGATAAGTTCACGGATTTTTTCCTGAATTTCCGGAGCGTCAATCGGATTCGTGATCTTGCGGCTGGCAGCCCTCTTGCGTTCCTCTTCCAGTATTTCGCTTAATTTTTTGGGCGTTTCCTCCTTCGCGGCAGGTTTGGCGGCCTTCTTCTCAGCCGGCTTCTTCTCCGCAGCCTTGGCTGGAGCTTTCTTGGCAGGGACAGCTTCAGGCGCCTTTGCCGGAGTCTTTTTGGCGGACGGCGCCGCCTTCTTGGAGGCAGAAGCCGGAGACGCTTTTTTTGCCGGGGCCTTTTTTTCCGCAATGGGCTTGGCGGCGGCCTTTTCCGCAGCCGGAGCGGCAGCCTTGGCAGAGTTTTTTTTGACAGGAGCCGCCTTCGGAGCGGTTTTGGAATTTTTTGCGGCGGGCCGGGCCGCTATTTTTTCCTTGGATTCAGAAGCTTTTTTGTTGGCGGAAGTCTTCTTGGGAGAAGAGGGGGATGGGTCACCGGATTTGGACATATCTTGAAAAGAAGAGGGCACAATTCACCATTATATCAATACCCGGAGGTATCGAGGCACTACATTGTACCCAGCAAACGCTTCAAGTCAACACTAAGTTTGGACAATTCCAGCCTTCTGGCAGCATCCGTGGAGGGATCCGCCAGTTCCGCCATCAGGGAGGCGATGTGCCTCTCCAAAGCGGCCTTCGCAATGCCGGAGCAGGCTTCCTGTACGCTCCTGTCCACATCGGGAATAGGTATGGGCTCCAGATTCAGCATGCCCAAGGCATCCCGTTCCGGCTGAGGCAGAGACACCAGAAAAGCCTGAACGGCCGCGGGGCTGTCCGGAGAAGGCAGCCTGGCCAGAATTTTTTTTAAGATGCCTCCGCCCTGCAGCAGCCGCATCGGCTCCAGCAATTCTTCAATGCGGTCCACGATAAGCCCCTGGGCACGGGAATTCTGAAGGGCCAGTTCACAGAGCACGGCCACGGCGCGATCCATTTTCACAGGAGGATGCTGCGAAACCTCCTCAGCCGTCTTACGCTCTGCGGACTGGGCCTGTTCCTGCCCCTTCCGGCGTCCGGCCATTCTGACGGCGCCGCGCAAATTATCCGCAGCCATGCGCATGCGCGTGGCTACGTCAGCCGTAGCCAGGTCCCGGGCCACCGGATCGCTCATGCAGGCCAGCAGGGCCGTCATCTCACGGGCAAAAGCGGCGCTGGAAGCGGCGTCATCCAACAAACCGCTCTCCCTGGCCCGTTCAATGCGAACCTCAAAGAAGGAACGGGCCCGTTCCACCATCCCAGAAAAAGCCTCTTTCCCCTCCCTCTTCATGAAAGAATCCGGATCGTCCCCGGCAGGAAGGTTCACCAGGTAAATATCCTTGCCAAAAGGGGCCAGTTCACGGAAAGCCCGGTCCGCCGCAGCCATGCCCGCCTTGTCCGCGTCAAAACACAACACTATCCGTGAAGCATAGCGTGAAAGAATCCGGGCATGCTCCAGAGTAAACGCCGTCCCCAAAGGGGCTACGGCAAAAGAAATACCCGCCTCGTGGCAGGCAATGACGTCTATCTGCCCCTCGCACAACAGGGCTTTGCCGCTTTTTCCCATAGGGCCGCGCGCCTTGTCCAGGGCAAACACCACGTCCCCCTTTTTGAAAATGGCCGTCTCCGGGGAATTAACGTACTTGCCTACGTTTTCCTGAGGCCGCAGAATGCGGCCGGAAAACGCCACACATTCTCCGTACACATTGTTGATGGGGAACATCAGCCTGTCCCGGAAGCGGGCGTACAAATCTCCCCGTTCTCCGCGGTTGGCGAGACCGGAATCTATCAGCACCTGGTCCGGGATCCCCTCCCTGCGGGCCCAGGCCAGAAACTCCCGCGAGGAGTCAGGTGCCCACCCTACCTGCCAGCGTTTCGCCATGTCTGCCCCGTATCCGCGGGAATTCAGGTAAGCCCTGGCCTCCGCCGCCTTCGGGGAACAAAGCAGGAGCCTGTGGAAAAACCCAGCAGCCTTCTTGTGGGCCACCAGCAAAGCCGTGCGTGCCTTGCGCCGCCTTTCCTCCGCTGCGTCATAGACCTCTTCCACAATGGAGATTCCGGCTTTTTCCGCCAGCCTTCGCACGGTATCCGCAAACCCCAGGTTCTCCATCTTCATCACAAAAGTGATGGCAGACCCACCTTCCCCGCAGCCAAAGCATTTAAAATTCTGCCGACTCTGGTCCACAATAAAGGAAGGCGTCTTTTCATTGTGGAACGGGCAGCATGCCTTCCACCGGGAACCGGCCCTTTTCAGGGGAAGATAGGATCCCACCACATCTACAATGTCAGTGGCCTCCAGAACGCGCCGGATACTGTCTTCATCAATCCTTCCCATAAGGCGGAACCAGTCTATCACAAGGGGTATGGGTGCACAAGAATACAGAATCGGAACGCCATGCGAGGAAACAAGGCCTCCACAGGCTGGGAAAAGACGGCGCAGCACCGGCGCCTTCCCGCCCCGGAGGAACACATTTCCCCATTGAGCGCGGGAGCGGAACATGCTAGCCTGTCCGTATGAAGCGCATTCACCTTCTGTTGCTGGCTTTGCTGGCCCTGTTTGCCGGCGCCCCCTTCCGGGCGGCCGCGGAGGAAACCTTCCGCGACAGGGTAGTCGTCATCCCCGTAGGGGAGGACTCCCTGACCAGCAAACAAAGCTTCGGCTTCATGAACCGCATCCTGAAAAGAGCGCAGGAGGAGCAGGCGCGCGCGGTAATATTTGATTTGAACACGCCCGGCGGCCTGGCCTGGGAGACCAGCGAGATGATGATGAAAAGCATCCAGCCGCTCACCATTCCCACCTACGCCTACGTAAACCCCAGGGCCATGTCCGCCGGGGCGCTCATCTCCGCGGCGTGCGACAAAATTTACATGGCTCCCGTCTCCTCCATCGGCGCAGCGGGCATCATCACCTCATCCGGAGAGGAAATGGATCCCGTCATGCGCAAGAAAGCGGAAAGCGCCTTCTGGGCCTTTACCCGCTCCGTCGTGACGGAAAAGGGTTACCGCCCGGAAGTGGTGAAAGCCATGATGATCCCGTCCGACCAGGAACAGCAGTTCGGCCCCGTCAAACTGGAAAAAGGCGCGCTCCTGACCCTGACGGGCAAGGAAGCCGCCGCGCGTCTGGAAGACGGCAGGCCCCTGCTGGCCCAGGGCACAGCCTCCTCCGTCACGGACCTGCTGGCCCAGGAGAAAGTAAATGCCCCCGTGGTCACGGCGGAACCTACGGCCTTTGAGCGCATCGGCCTCTGGATTGCATGGGCTTCCCCCATCCTGATCCTGCTGGGCATCGGCGGCATTTACATGGAATTTAAAACGCCGGGATTCGGTATCGGCGGCATTGTGGCCATTGCCGCGTTTGCCCTGTTCTTCTTCGGCAACAACATTGCCGGGAATCTGGCCGGCTATGAGACGGCGGCCCTGCTCGTTCTGGGCATAGTCCTTCTTTGCGTGGAATTCTTCGTTATCCCGGGCACATTCATTGCGGCCATTGCGGGCGGCGTCTGCATCTTTCTGGCCCTGTTCGGCGGCATGGTCAGCTCCTGGGAATGGGACCATATCATCCGGGACGGACAGTGGGATGACGTCAACACGCTGGCGGCAGTCCTGGGCATCCCCCTCCTGAAACTGGCCCTGGGCCTGACCGGAGGCTCCCTTCTGATTGCCCTGCTGATGAAATACCTCCCGGATTCCATCCTGATGCGCCGCGTTACCAACGCCACGGTCAGCGGAGGTTCCGCCGGGGAAGCGGTCAATATCGCGCGCGTTCAGGTAGGAGACCGCGGGAACGCCGTCACGGAGCTGAAACCCAATGGAAAAGCCATGATTCATGGCGAAATATGCGAGGTTTTCTCTCGACAAGGCATACTGATTAAGGGTACCCCTGTGCGCGTCGTGGACATCCGGCCATTCGACCTCGTCGTCGTCAAGGACGACTCCCCCTCCGGGGATTGACGCCATCACGCTTCTTATCTACTGCCATGCTTCTCACCGTTGGACTCATTTCCCTGGGCTGCCCCAAGAATCTGGTTGACTCTGAAATCATGATCGGCCACCTGCAAAAAGCCGGCATGACCATGACTCCGGAACCGGAACTCGCGGACGTAATGGTGGTCAATACCTGCGCTTTCATTGACCAGGCCAAGCAGGAAGCCATCGATGCCATTCTGGACATCGTGCGTGCCCGGGAAAACGGGGCTTATCCGGAAAACCAGAAACTCATCGTGGCGGGCTGCCTGTCCCAGCGCTTCCGGAAGGAACTGCCCGCCCTGCTTCCGGAGGTGGACGCCTTTATCGGTCCGGACCAAATCACCAAACTGCCGGAAATCATCACTCAAGTGATGGACCGGACCATACAGGACCGGAACTTCATTGAAGGAAAATGCAGGTACGTTCCTGACTGGAACACGCCGCGCTACCGCCTTACCCCGCCGCACACGGCCTACATCAAGATAGCGGAAGGCTGCAACCACGGCTGCGCCTACTGCATCATTCCCATGATCCGCGGACGCCACCGCAGCCGTTCCCAGCAGGACGTAGTGCGTGAAGCGGAAACCCTTATCCGGTCCGGCGTGAAGGAAATCTGCCTCATCGCGCAGGACATCACCTATTACGGCATGGATAAATGGACGGATGCGCGCCCAAACCGCCGCAGCGCGGTGGATTCCTCCCGCGGAGAATCCCTGGCTTCCCTGCTCCGCGCTCTGAACGCCATTGAGGGAGAATTCTGGATCAGGCTGCTCTACACCCACCCCGCCCACTGGAGCGACGAACTGACCGCAGCCATCGCGGAATGCCCCAAAGTGGCCCGCTATGTAGACATTCCCCTCCAGCATATTTCCGATAATATGCTGGACGCCATGCAGCGCGTAACGGACGGAGACTATATCCGCACGTTGCTCCGGAATATCCGGAAGGCCGTTCCGGGCATCGCCATCCGCACCACCTTCATCACCGGATTCCCCGGAGAAACGGAAGACGACCATCAGGAACTGATGGAGTTTATCGAGGAATTCCGTTTTGAACGCGCCGGCATTTTCACCTTCTCACGGGAGGAAGGGACAAAAGCCTACAAGATGCCCAATCAGGTGCACCACCGCACCAAGGCTCGCCGCTACAATGAAGCCACCCTGTTGCTGGCGCGTCTCGCTTCGGAAACGGGCCAGGAGCAAATCGGCAGGCAAATACGCGTGCTGGTGGATGCTCCCGGAGTCGCCAGAACGGAATGGGATGCTCCGGACATTGACGGAACCGTCTCCGTTCCTCTGACGCTGCCCGTCGGGCAATTCGCCACTGTCACCGTAACGGATGCCGTTGCGTATGAATTGACGGCGGAATAAAATTGCTTCCGTGCCTGTCGGAAAGAACCCGGGAACAAAAATACAGGCGAAGCGCAGGCCGACGTATATTGCCTCCTGTTTTCCGCCCGGCTTTCCGGATTTTCTGCAAAGGCACTACTGCTTCACGCTGGATTCAGGCAGGGGAACGTTTTCCGGAGGAGCTTCCTGAGGCGCAGCTCCCGACGGAGAAACGGAATTCGGAACAGGAACCAGAGAGGTATTCATCCGGGATATATCCAGCTCACGGGAAGCGGCGGCTTCCGGGCTGACGGCGCCCATGTTTGAGGGCAAAGGAAGCAAAGCTCCGTCCGGACCAATTAGATCAGAAGCGGAAACAGGATAAAAACCCATCATTTCCTGCGGATTAACAATTTCCGAAAGGCTTACGTAACCCTGGCTGCCGTCTTCAAATTCGACTTTGGCGAACAAGTCCCCGCAGACCAGCACCTTCCCGGTTTTCACCCCACCCCTGACGGTTCCGCTTGTGGAAAAATTACTTTCCGGATTCTGTTCAAACACCATCATTCTGTCCTTCTTGAACGTAACGGCTTCCCCAGGCTTGTAAAATGCCTGCTCCGCCTTGTTTTTAGCCGCCATTTTCTTGGAAGTGATTCCCACGGGATCCAACGCAGAACTCTGGCGGTCCCAGGCATTCACATGCTTGTTCGGACCGCAGGAGGCCAGCAGCACCAGCAGAGCGGAAGGGAGAAAAAGCAATTTCATTTGCAGATTATCTTAATTGCCGGGGATTACGGATGGAAGCAGAATTTGCGCCTGTTTCCGCCAGTGGCTGTTTCTAAAAGAAAAATTCCGCCTTCCCCTCCGGTTCATGCTGTTTCCCGCAGAGAAAACCATGCCGCTTCCGAACTGCATCCCGGACAAATAATCGGATTCCCGGTAAGGCGTCTATTCCTGCGGCGGGAAAAAACAGCCTGTCTTACCGTCCCCCTGCTCCACTTCCCAGGAAAAACCGCAAAGCATGGCGCGGAGACAACGTATTAAGCTTGCCGCCTTCCTGCCGGAAATGCTATTCTGGCGCTTACTGTTCCAACGGCTGACGCAGTTCCATCCGGGGGAACCGCTCAAGTAATGCGTTCTGATATGGATGAGAAAAGATTAGCCGGCGTAGTTCTGCCATTGTTCTCCCTGCGCCGTAACAATGACCACGGAATCGGGGACCTGACGGCCTTGCGCCAATGGATTGACTGGGCAGCGGATGCCCATGTGGGGTTCCTCCAGTTGCTCCCCGTCAATGCCCTGGGCAGGGACGAATGCCCCTCCCCCTATTCCGCCATCAGCTCTGTGGCTTTGGAACCCCTGTACCTTTCCCTGGAACCCTGGACCATACCCGGCCTGGAAGAACGCGTATTCAATGAAACGGGGGACACGCTGCCGTGGGAACAGCCCTCCGGCCCGGATCTGGTGGACTACCCCAAGGTCAGATTCTGGAAAATGTGGATTCTGCGGGGAGCCTGGAACAACTTCAAAACCAAACCGGAATATGAGTGCATTATGCCCAAATTCAGGGAATGGGTGAAAGAACAGGGAAGCTGGCTGGAAGACTTTGTCTGTTTCCAGATTCTCTGCGACCTGTTCGGTACGGAAATCTGGTGGCACTGGCCGGAACAGGATCCGGCGCGGGCCAAGGCCATTGCCTCCGATTACGAAGAGGAAAAGGATTTTGCCCGCTGGCTCCAGTGGCTCTGTGAAAAACAGTGGGAATTCATCCGTATTTATGCGGACGAACGCAATGTGAAGCTGATGGGGGATATCCCCATTGGCGTTTCCCTTTCCAGCGCCGACGTCTTTTTTGAACGCCACCTGTTTGACACGGAATGGTGCGGAGGAGCCCCGGCGGAAGGCAGCTATGCGGAAGACCCATTCACGGCCAAATGGGGGCAAAACTGGGGCATTCCGCTGTATAGATGGGATGTCATGGCGCAGGACAACTTCGCCTGGTGGCGCCGCCGGGTAAAATACTGCACCAAGATTTTCAGCATGTACAGGATCGACCACATCCTGGGCTTTTACCGCATTTACTCCTTCCCGTGGAAACCCACGGAAAACGGGGTATTCCTGCCGCTTTCCACCGATCAGGCGGCCCAGAGAACGGGCGGAAGGCTGCCCGGCTTCAAGCCGCGCGGGGATGACAACGCTGCGGACCGCAACATGAACCTGGCGGACGGGGACCTGTACCTGCGCCTTCTGCTTTCCGCCGCCCCCGGCGTCAGCGTGGTGGGGGAAGACCTGGGCTGCGTCCCGGACTACGTGCGCCCGAACATGCGGCAACTGGATATCCCCGGTTTCAAAATTCCCCACTGGGAAATCAAGGCGGACGGAACCATTACGTCTGGAAAAGAATATCACGAATGCTCCTTTGCGGCGTTCGGAACGCATGATTTCGAAACCATCATGCAGACATGGAACGACAGCTACGCGAAAATCGAACGCGCCCGCAAGCTGGGCCTGTGGGAGAACGGCTCCCCCAAAACGCCGTCCAGCCCGGAACAGGAAAACATCGTGCGCCAGGCGGAGGACGGAGCGCGCCTGCTGAAATGGTTTGCGGATTTCTCCGGCATGCAGCCTGAAACCTGTCTTTCCTACTGGAACCAGGAAATCAAGACGGCCATGTACAACGCCCTGTTCCGTTCCCGTTCCCGTTATGCGGCCATTCTCTGGCCTGCTCTCTTCGGCATCAACAAACGGCTCAATATTCCCGGCACTACGGGAGGGACCAACTGGAGGGAACGCATGCCCTTCAAGGCCGTGGAAGCATGCGGCATGCCGCAGACCGCATGGCTGCGCACCGTCATCGACGAATCCGGCCGCACGCCGCTGCAGGGTGAAGACGCCATCAGGGCGCTCAAGGAATCCAGCAAACGCCTCTTCCCGAAGATCACCGTCAACAACGAACGCTTCCTGAAACGGATGCTGATGTGGCCGAACGGCAAAACATTGTAGCTGCCCCCCCCTGCCGGAACATCCCCCCCCCGCAGTATCAAAAAAGGGCGCGTTTCCTTCGAAAACGTGCCCTTTTTTCTATCCGTGCTGATGTTTCCTAAAACGCCCTGGATACACCCGCATTTACGCGGTGGTACACGGAGCTTCCCCGGGCTTCCATGCCATAACCGGCATAAACCGTCCAGAGGTCATTCCACTGCAAGGCGGCATCATACTCCACGCGTACGGCATGGCGGGCTGGTTGGACACCACGGGCCCTCCAGAAAATGTCGCTGTATATGCTGTAAACGGAAGCCTCCGGCACATCCTGAATAGCATCTCCCACATAGGAAAGGCGGAGCACCTGCGTCCAGTGCCTGCCTTTCCAGTCACCACTTCTCTCAACACTCACACCTGCCGGGATGGACAACCAGAGCAAAACCGCTCCTTCAAATTTTCTGGCATAGCTGCCGTCTTCAAGAAAAGAAGCCTCCGTGCCATGTGTAAACTCCATCCTCAAAAACGGAGACACAGTCCATCCTCCTGCATACTGAATGCTTCTGGAAACTTCCGCCTGGACCAGCCACGTTCTATTGTTCCATTCCCCATGAGCGTCCATACCGTTGCTGAACCGGCTTTTCATGCAGTTATCAGTCATTCCCCAAGTAAGATCGGCTTTCACCGTCCACAGGGAACGCTCGCCGGAGCGGAATATCCGCCCCCAATAAATGCTCCCCATCAGGGAATCCTGGGTAATCCTCCCATTAAAATCCCGGCTCTTGCTGAAACCGTGCATTTGTCCGAACGCTATCCCCCATATCCCGCTCTTTCCTCCAAAATCGGAATCCATGCCAACGGAATATCCACCCCCGTCATAGTCATAACCATCTACACCGCCCCGGGAACGCTGGCGGGCGAAATCCCCCAGCCCCATTCCCCATACATTGCGTGCATACCGCTGATACAACCGCACCGGGGTTAACTGCGCCAACGCAGTATTCCCAAGAGAAGCCGCGTTTGAAGCGGAACTCCAAAGGGAATTGAGAGCAAGCTCTCCAGCCTGCTCCGGACGGACCTGATCCGGGCGGCATCCGGCTTCATGTTTCCAAATTGCCAACAGCTGGTCATCTTCTCCATCTCCATCCATGTCGCGCCATTCATATTCCCAGGTACCGCCGTAGGTATAGGGAGAATCAACCGTGGATGACTGGGTCGTATTGGAAATAACCCCTTTCAGCTCTCCTTGCGGCCGTTTGCTGGAAGAATCCATATTAAAAATGACAAACTCCCTGTCCCTTCCCCAGGCGGCGGAGGCGTAATCATCCAGCGTATCCGCAATTCCAATGGTTCCCCCCAGTAAAAATTCCCCGGAGGCGGTGATGTTGATACCGCTGTCCCCCCGTTCCGAGAAAGGCATGAGATCCCAGTCAAACCCGTGGGACATGTCAATGGTGACAGCGGAAAGGGAAGGCAGTTCATAGGTCTTCCCCTCCCAACTGTCGGAACCGATGGGAGCGGCTCCCACCCGCAGGATAGCGCCGCTGCCATGGCCGGAAACAATCACCTGCTGGGCGCTGATGGATGAACCGGACGTCATTTCCAGCACTCCGCCGGCCAGGTTAAACACCGGTTTGTCCTGCTCCACTCTTGAACTTCCCTGCCATACATCCCCACTCTCATTCGCCAGGTTCATGCCGTATTCAAGAACCAGCCGTCCCCCTTCCACAATAATATTTGATTCAAGTTTCACCCTGCGGGAGGTCTCCACCCGTTCCGCGTAACCACCATCACTTTCCCCGTCATTGCGAACTAGAAACGACTCCGTCAATGCACCGGAAAAACGCACGGTTCCTCCAAACTCCACAGGAATACCTCCATAATCTGCCCAATCGGCCGGAATTCTGTTAATATGCAGGGTAGGCATGGCTACAGTAATACTTTCAATATCAATACCATCATAAAATACAATTTCTCGTCCGGCCTGGGCGCGGAAATCCATGGTTAAATTCCCATTGGGCTGAGATATACCCGTATAATCGTCTTCGGGAGCATAAGCAAAAATCCCCAGGGCGCGGGCAAAGACCCCCGAACTTCCTTTAACCAAGTTGCCTCGGAAAACGATATTCCCGCCATCCGCAGACAAAAGCCATTGCCCACCAAACCTTTTCCCTTCATTATTGCCGCAATAAATGGCTCCGGCCGTATTTTTATCAGTCACATTATTTTCAAACAGGACATCACCCGTTTGCACCAGCTTAAAAGATCCATAAATAGTGATAGCGCCCGCCATCCCCGGCATGCTCCCTCCGGAAGCCTTATTATTTCTAAAAATAATATCTCCCCGGATGTTGCTAAACGACAAAGACGGCTGGTTATCCGGTAAGAATATGGATCCAATGCCTATCGCCGCAGGTCCTCCGGTGGACGTGTTATTTTCAAACAGGATATTTTCCGTATCATTAAATGAAATACTCCCTTCATTGGTAAAAATCCCCGCAGAACTCATGTAATAAGAAGTTTTAACAAGATTCCTGAAGATAATACTTCCCGTATGGTCAAAAGAAATATTCCCATCTCCAGGATTGGAGTAAAGGGAAGAATCCCCCCCCTGGTTAATAAAAATGGCGCCGCCATTGGAAGAATATCCCATCTTCATATCCGTAAAAGAAATATCCCCGGTATTGGTAAAAGCCAAGGAATTCAAACGGCTGAAGCCTATACCCCCATGATTCAGCCCCCGGAATTCGATATTTCCTACATTGTTGAAAGAAACAATATCAGCTTTCCCGTACCTCCCGCCACCGGTTCCGGCCGTGGCGCCATCGGTAATGCCGATCATGTCCATATTATCCGCAATGAAGCTCAAATCGCCCAAATTCTGAAAAGCAACCTGAGGAGCGACAAACTCCTCCCCGCTTTCCCATGGCCCCATGACAAAAATAAAAGATTTGGAAGCGGAACTGTTCTTTCCGGGATTAAGCCCGGTGCAGTGAAAGCCGAGAGACGTTCCTTCCGTGCTGGAAAAATGCGTACTATAGCCGGAGAAAACACCCTGCCTGTTTCCGGCGCCGCCCTTGTCCGGATTATAATTATCAAACGTAAACGCACCTTCATAAAAGACGCCATCCCTCCCGGCCAGATGATACGTCACTTCCTCCGACTGGAATACTTCCACATCATCGTTTCCATATGTTCCTGAATAAATATCCACTTCCTTGGAAAAAACGGAACAGACAGTCACTGAAGGAACCAAGGACAACATGGCAAAAGCAAATAATTTCATGATAATCTGTACATTTGGATGTTTTTTGCATATCAAACGCGCTCCTTTTAATGTACGAATTTGGAATCCGTTGTTATTCGAAACTCAAAACAACAAAATAACAATCAATGAATTATTGTTAGAAAAAAAGATTGAAACAGAACAAGATTCCTTCCTCTTCTCACAGGTTGGCCATTGAATATAAAAAAATAATCTTTACTCCGGATTCCAAATTCGCAACCATACTGAAAATAAAATGGTTTGATAGTTGATGTTTTATATTTTTCTTTAAATAAATCAAATTTTCAACAATAGAGCCACACAGTCCCAAAAACTTCGGGAATGCAGTTACAATCAATCCATTCTTGCCTCCCTGCCGGAAAAATCCCATACTTTCTGCATGACATGGAGTTGGAACAAACTTTCCGCCGCCAAATGGGAAGACGCCTGGAGCGAACGCATCGCCGGAAATCCGAACGCCGTTATTACAAAAATCAAAGGGGGGAAAACGGTTCGAATCACCGTTTACTGCGATGATGAAGAAGACGCCCTGGCCTTGAAAAAATATTTTGGAGGAACTGTCAGGGAAATCAAGACGCAGGACTGGGTAGCGACCCAGAAGCGGGAAAAACGCCCTCCGCTCAAAATAAGGGACGCACTGGTCATTACGGAGCAGAGTTCTCCGGAGAATCTGGCCGCTCTGCAGAAACAGTTCCCCTCGCGCTGCATCCTGAGCGTCCCCGCCGAAATGGCTTTCGGAACAGGAGACCACGCTACCACATCCACCTGCCTGCGTTTTATCTGCGACGCTGCCAAATCCCGCAGAAAAACATCATGGAGCATGACGGACATAGGCTGCGGAACCGCCGTGTTGGCCATGGCGGCGCTGAAGCTGGGGGCGGAGCACGCCACGGCTTTCGATTTTGACCCCATGGCCATTGAAGTGGCCCGGCACAACATGGTCCGCAACGCCGTTACGGCGGAACAGCTGGACTTATTTGTGGAAGACGTCTTCAAATGGAAACCTTCGGAATCCCAGCAGGGTGACCTTGTCATCGCCAACCTGTTTTCAACCATACTGCAAAAGGCTTTTCCACAAATCATCGCCGCCATGAAGAAGGATGCCGCTTTGGTCATCTCCGGCATTCTGGCTTCCCAGTGGGAAGAAACGAAAACGGCAGCGGAACGTCACGGTCTGTTCTTTGAACGGGCCGTCAAACGCGGGAAATGGATTACGGCAAAGGGAGGAATGGCCCGGTAGCAAATAGACTCGCTCCGCATTTTTGTTCCGCCCTCACGGCCCTTCCTTCATCGGAACAGCAATACCCGGCTTCCAGTTCAAAAATCTCCGCATCCCGGCACCCCTGCTACAGAAAACAGGAATGCACTTTCATTGTCCGGCAGGAAAAACCAGCCCGCATGCCCGGCATGTGATTCTCCTTACGGGCAGGACTATCCCTCCGCACGTTGTTCACGGGCAGAAAACAGTCTCTCTACATACTTGGCCAGCATATCCACTTCCAGATTGACCGGCTGGCCGGGAACGGCATTCTGCAGATTCGTGCGGCCGAAAGTATGGGGTGTAATCCAGAACTCCAGCAGAGAGCCGCTCAAATTGGCTATGGTCAGGGAAATGCCGTCAATGGTGATGGAACCCTTGTCAATACAATAGCGGGTGAGTTCCTCCGGAATGCGCACCTCCAAACGGTGGTCCTGCCCTACAGGCTCCAGAGCGGCAATCGTACCGGTATGATCCACATGCCCCATCACGAAGTGGCCTCCGAAACGGTCCATGGCGGACATGGCGCGTTCCAGATTAACCAGCATCCCCGGCTTGAGGGTTCCCAGACTGGTGACGCGGAGAGTCTGGGAAAGCAGATCAAAGGAGATACGTTCACCCTCCAGGGCATCCACCGTCAGGCAGCATCCGTTGACGGCAACGGAATCCCCCAGGGCAAGTTCACGGCCGAACGGAATGGTCAGCGTCAGCCTGGCTCCGCCGTTAATAGGCGTAAATCCTTCCACGGTTCCTGTTGTTTCAACGAGTCCGGTAAACATAAGAGTGACAGTACGCTCCGGCCATTAATGGCCGAAGCAGGTGAAGAAAATAAACACGATGGCAGTGGGAAAAGCCGCCCAGGCAAACAGCCACAGGGGATTGATGCCTTTGAAATATTTACCCAGAATGGCCTGCCCGGCCGGATTGGGGGCGTTGGCGATGACCGTCAGGCCGCCGCCCGTCACAGCACCCGCCACCACGGAATATTTGACGGCTTCCGGCAGGTTGGGAACCGTAGACGCCAGGAAAGTGACGGCGGCATTGTCATTAAATGCCGTCAGCAGCGTAGCCCCGACCATGGCGTAGTCCCCCAGCCGAGTCAGCACCGGCTCCAGCCACCAGGCCTGCACGCCGCCCAGAATGACCAGCCCCGCCAGGAAGAACCCCACCATGATGGGCACGCGCAGAGACATTTGGTTCTGGTATTGCGGCGTAGCCAGTGTGAAACCGATAAAGAACAGGAAACTGCCGATGAACATGACCGGCTCATGGGCAAAAAGAACCGTCCAGACCAGGAAGCAGACATGCGCCAGGGTCACCCACAACGGTATCTTGTCATTGCGGTCTTCCCAGGACTGGGGAACGGCGTCGTCAAACTCGTCGAACTCCCTCTGCTGGGAAGCCAGGCGGGCGAACTCCCTGCGGAAAAGGAGAAAATACGCCAAATTGGAAATGACGATGGCGGAAACGGCCTTCCATCCGAAATGCTGGATCATGTGAGCCAGACCCCAGTCCCACTTTTCCGCCACCATCACTACGGGCGGAGCTGCAAAGTGCGTCAGGGTGCCCCCGATGGAGATATTCACGAAGAGAAGCCCCAGAGTGGCGTACATCAAGGTTTTCTTCGGCTTGAGGTCGTAAAATTTTTTGCTTAGGATCAGGGCCCCGATCGTCATGGCGGCAGGTTCCGTAATCAGAGACCCCAGCAAGGGAGCCAAGCACATCACGGAAATCCACCACGCGCCCGGCGTGGCCTTCCCAAGCCTGGCGCCGCAGTTCACGACATATTCCGCCAGCTTGAAAATAGGGCGGGAAGAAGCGATAATCATGATAATCATCACGAACATCGGCTCCGTGAAGGAACAGTCATAATTCAAATAAGCGGAAAAATCCTCAAAGGAATAATACTTCCAGCACACGAACATGAAAGGGATAAGCCAGATTCCGAACACGGCTTCCACTTCTCCCAGAAAATGGAAAATGGCGGACGCGAAGGAAACCGGGAGGCGCTCTTCCGGATGCATCACGCGGAAGTTGGTTTCCTTGAGCTTTTCCTTGTAGCGCAGGGCCAGCTTATGGGAATAACGCTCAAAGCGGCCGGCCAGAAACGTATGGATAATAGCGCCGAAGAAAACGAGCGTCACTGCCAGGTTGAAACCGCCGGACTGCTTGTTGCGTTCACTAAGCACCTGGTACAGGCTGGCATCCGGCGGCACCGGATTGTACTGATTAAGAGGAATGGGAAAATGGCTGTACTGGGATTCCCCCCCCACTTCCGCGGCCGGATAAGCGGGAGCCGCCGTGCGGGCCGAAGCTTCACTGGCGGGAGCCCCCAGGAAAAAAGCGGCGGCAGCTACGGCAGTGAGCAGACCAGCACGGTGCGCCAGAACTTTGAAGAAATGACAAATACAGCTCATGTCTGCAGACAGACTAAACGCCTCTCCTTTCTTCCGCGAGCGGAAAATGAGTCTGCATGCTTTTTAGCGATAACGCATTCAAACGGGAAAATCCAGACATGCCCCGGAAAAAACGCGCGCGGCACGGAACAGGCTGTCATGCCTGCCTGAGTTTAAGGTTGAACAGAAAACTTAAAAATAGTAGTTGCAGATATGCGCTCCGTCCTAGGCTTCCTTTCCGTTTTCTTGATCGCAGCCGGTGCCGCATGTGCGGAGCTTCCGCCCGACCTGCCGCCGGCGTCTCCCCTTCCCTTTGCTCCCGGCCCGGTCATCGGGGGAACCATCAAGGGAAACCCGGCCGCCGGCATCGTTCCCGTCAAAGACCTGATTGAAGCCAACCGCAAGGATGAATACATCCCCATGGCGGAACCCATTCCCGGAGAGACAGGCTCTTCCGCTCCCCTGGCGGAGTCCATCCCTAACGCGGAACCCATTCCCGGGGAAACGAACCTGCACGCCCCGGTACAACCTGCGGAGGCATCCCTTGCCATTCCCTCCACGGCTTTTTCCCCCGTTCCGGTTCCTCAGCATGAAACCCGCGTAGCCATTCTGGGCTACCATGATTTCAGCCGCACCCTTCCCGCTACGGAAATGCGCATGAATACGGATGTATTCCGCTCCCAGATGCAGGCGCTGAAGGCGTCCGGAGTGCCTGTCATCTCCATGAAGGAATTCCTGGAATGGAAACTGGGGGACAGACAGCTTCCGGCCAAATGCGTCATGATCACCATCGACGACGGCTGGAAGAGCGTCTACACGGACGCCTATCCCATACTGAAAGAAACGGGATTCCCCTTTACCATTTTCCCATACACCAAATTCATCACGGGCCGCGGTTCTGCCATGAGCCCCGCCCAGATTCAGGAAATGCTGAATAACGGCGCCACCCTGGGTAGCCACTCCGTCAGCCACCTGTACCCAAGATCCTGGAGGGCCGCCCAGCGGAAAGGTACACAAGCGGTTCTGGATCTGGCAACGGCGGAAATAGGCAATTCCCGGAAAATCCTTCAGGAAAAATTCCCCGGTTCTTCCGTGGAGGCCTATTGCTATCCTGGCGGCTTCATCCTGCCGGAAATGATCTCCAAGGCGGAAGAAGCCGGATTCCAGGCGGCCTTTACGGTAATCCCCAAAAAAGTGACCAAGGACACGGACCGCTGGCGGATTCACCGCTACATGGTCTTCGGCAAAGACCCTAAGACATTTACCAGAGCCCTGAATTTCAACGTTCCCTCCACTCCGGAAACCCCGGCGGCCACCCCTGGCAACAGCAGCGGGAAAAAGCTGAATTCCTACCCGGCCCCGGCCCAGCCCGTTTATCCGGCCGCCAATACCGTGGTGAAAAACCAGACTCCCGATATATCCATTTCCCTGGCAGGGGAACCCTCCTTGGAACCCAAGCAAATGGAAATGCGCGTCTCCGGCTTCGGCCTGGTAAACGCCCGGTACGACACCAAGGAAAAAATTTTGAAATGGACTCCCTCCCGTCCCCTGCGGCTCAGCCCCGTAACCGTCCAGGTCCGTTGGAAAAATCCTGCTGTCAACATGTGGCAAACGGCCACCTGGCAATTCGGCATCGAGGAACAGGAAATGCACTTCACTCCCCGGAACATAGTCAAATAGCCATTTTCCCTCAGGGCTTTTTCACCACCAGTTTGCGAATGCCAAACCGGCGGTTGGTATCCGGCCCTCCCCAATTCCCATCCGTTCCGGACACTTTTCCTTCAAAGAAAAGAGGAGAGATGGAAGGAACTTCCGGTTCCAGATTCCCCTCCTGGAAGGCCTTATGAATCAGTTCCTCTCTCTGGAAAGCCTGAGAGCCTACATGATAATACTCCAGGGTGAACACCACCCCGAAAAACAAAGTCGCTCCGGCAAGGCAAACAGTCACCGCGCGCAATCCGCGCACCATGATCTCATTCCGGTACAATACGGAGAACAACACGGTTGACGCCGCCAAAACGGGCAGGGACGACACGAACTGGACATGATGGGCGGGAATGCACACCGGAAAATAACAAACGGACATGATGAACCCCAGCAACAATAAAAAAAGAATACGGAACTATATACTTTAATCTTGTAACCTTCAAAAACAACACTTTGTGTAATAAATCTTGATGAAGAAATCAAATCATCATAGGACCAGCATAAGAATCAACTCTCCAATTGCATATCGAACATTTGTATGCCGAGCCATTTGTATGTGTCTTGGAAATAACACCCTTCTGTCTTTTCTCCATGCAAGCGGGGCAAAGATAGTGAAAAGTCTCTTCTCCACGGAATTCTTCCTTAAGAGCATAAGCAAAAACACCCGGTTCAAACTTTTCAAGCTTATAGCGGCTCTTTGTCTTTTCCCAGTTGTCATACTCCGCGAGTCGTTGCTCGAGCTTACGATTAACATCGGACAACTCCGCATTTTGAGTTTGGAGAGAGAGAAGTTCTCCTTTCAAATCAATCAAGGAATCATAGACACTAATAAGCTCTTTTTGAAATTTAGCATCCGAGATATTCTTTCTGAGGGACTTAACAATGTCTATTGCGCCCTTGATTAGGGCGAAGCTTGTGGTGATATCTATCATGAAAAATGATTTTCATCAATATTTTCCCAAATAGCAATTTGAAATTTTATTTACTTTAATCTTGTAACTCCCCCATAATCCATTACACTACTCCTAGAAAAAGAAAGGAGTAGAACATGACGTACCGCGAATTCATTGAAAAATTCCCTGATGATGAGAGCGTGGCAAAATATCTCATTGAAAAACGGTTTGAGGGAAAAATAGTTTGCCCATTTTGCGGGAAAACGGAGAAGGTTTATCACGCTCACTATAATTGCCGCAATGCCTATTGCAACAACTGTAAGATGGAATTCTCTATTTTCAAGGGAACCATTTTTGAGGAAACAAGAATGCCTTTAAGACATTGGCTTTATGCTATTAATATGGTTTGTTTGTCTAAAAAAGGGATTTCAGCCATGCAATTGAAAAGGGAGTTAGGTGTTTCTTATAAAACCGCTTGGAGGATGGTTCACAAAATTAGAAGTGCTATGGCAAAAAGAGAGGTAGGAGAAACTTTTGAGGCGATTGTTGAGATTGACGAAACCTATGTTGGAGGAAAACCTCGGAAGAAGAATGAACATGGGGATGATGACGATTTGCCGAAAAATCCTAGAGGAAGAGGGACGGCTAAAGTTCCTGTGATTGGAGTCAGAGAAAGGGGAACTGGGAAAGTTCATGCCGTCGTTGCCAATAGGAATGAAGAGGGGAAACAATTGACGGGCAAACAATTGTTCAATGTCCTTAGCAAGGTTTGCAAACCTAATACCAAAGTCATGACTGACCAGTTCAAGGGCTACAATATTCTAAACTACCCTAACAATAAGAATCTTACCCGCATCATGATTGACCATAATGTCATGTTTAGTGCGGGCAATGGGGTTCACACTAATGGAATTGAAAGCTTTTGGGCCTTACTGAAAAGAGGTATTCATGGGATATTTCACCATGTTTCTCTTAAACACCTACAGAAATATGTGGATGAATTCTGTTTCAGGCAATGTTATAGGAACGAGAATGAAGCTTTTGAAGTTTTGATGGGCTTATGCTGGAAATGAAAAGCCGCCACCTTGCAAACAAGGTGACGGCCAGTCATGCGATTCCAATAAAAACTATTCAAATTTTTCTTAGATTATCAATCTTCCTCCATTCTGGTTTAGGATTCAATACTACGAATAAATGAGCCTGATTCTTTTGTTTGTTCTTGTTTTGGGCCAAACGACGACCGGGTACGAGTTGAGCTTGAACCTGGTCTGGACTTAAGACATATAAGCCTCCTGTACTCGCATCAACGGCCAATCCAATGATGCCTCCCATAAGAAGATTTCCCCATACCCAGCCGGAAACACTATGAGTTAGAGTTGCTGAATAGGGATAATAACCCGGAAGAGTTATTCTAACTGTGTGGTCTTCATCCCTTTCCAATTCTATAGTTATCGGAGTCCTTCCCCGTGGCATACCATCAATGGAAACGGTGGCTCCATCTGGAGAACTTGAAAAACCGACGCTTTGTTTGCTTCCATTAACAATAGAACCACAAGAAATTATCAACAGTGGAGATAAAAGAGCACAGATAGAACAGAGAGATTTCATAGCTATTAAAGTGGTTTAAGGATTATAATGCGCCCCTCTCCGAAGAGAGGGACGCCAGTTAATTCACCGCCGAAGAGGTCTAGAAGGTCCAGCTAATACCAGCTTGGATGACATGGTAAGGGTCAGTATCATGGAATTTGAGAAGTTCGTACCCTAAAATCAAATCTGTTGTATTGCCAATGGCAAAGCGGAATCCTAACGTAGCAGAGAATGTAAAATCTGCATTGAACTCAGTTGCACTAGCTCTACCTCTCTCTATTCGATAAGTAGAATCATATTGCCAAATTTTTCTATCAATCGTTGCTGTAGCTTTCAAAGAATTGAAAGTTACGCCAATTTTGCCACCTAAGAAGAAATATGCTTTCTCCTGAACCAAAGGAAGATTCAATGTATATCCTGCCAGTAGGGGGATAGATGTTTGGTATTTGATTTTCAAGTCAACATTCGTAATGTTTTTCTCATTTAGAAAATGTTGAATTTGAGCATCGGAATATCCCCATTCACGTCCAATATCGAAGGCATTGAAATGTTTAGCATCGGAAGACATCAATCCCGCCGTCAAAGACAATTCGTGAACGATATCTCCTGTTTCGGTATAGGAATTTAGGCTGAGTAAACCGCCGCCAAGATTAGGCATGTCGCTATCTCCTGCAATCCCATAAACGCCCTTGATACTCATTCCAAAGGTAGAATCGTATTTCTGCGTATAGGACGGAGAACTGTAAGCCCCCCCGGCTCTATAATAGTTCCAAGGGTCAGACGCTTGGACCGAAAAAGCACAGGACAACAGGCCTAATGAACACGTTATAAACAAGTTTCTCTTCATGGTCGTTTATGGATTGAAGTCATAATGAATACCCGGTCATCAACGAAACGCTCTAATTCTGCGTCTAATTGTGAATCGCAATAATCATCATATGCGAGTTATTAGCATAACAAATGCGAACAACACAAGCTCTTTCTTTCTATGAACTGGGTTCTATCAGATAATCAAACCGCATGTTTACGAGCAATTCCAAGCCTGAACCGGACTATGTGGACACTAAAAAATTAGGCCAATGGCTCAGCGAACATTCCATTAGCCGTGCCGAAATAGCCAAGGCTCTTGGAGTCCAAACCACCGTGGTTCACAACTGGTTTGCCCGTCAAAGAATCCCTAAGAACGTGCAAGGCTCATTGCGTCATTTGATGAGTAAAGACTATCCTTCGGAACTCGAATCCTCTATAAGTGTGCGTCTCAAAAATTCCATGCTGAACGAAATAGCTCGACAGGCGGTGAAAGAGGGTTTATCGCTTGAAGAGTGGATAGAACGAATTATTGCGGAGAGGTTGGAAAAGTGTAAATTTTAAAAACGATAGTTTTTCTATTCTTTCATACTAAGAAATTAGTTTCATATTGAATAAATAATCAGCCTCATAGCAAATATGAATAATAATATAAACGATATAGTTGATTATATAATAAATAGGTTTGAGCGTGGTGGAAAAAATGATTTAACTATGCTCAAACTTCAAAAATTACTATATTATGCTCAAGCTTGGTATCTAGTTAATAAAGGGAAAAATAAAAGGCTTTTTATTGGCAAATTTGAGGCTTGGGTTCATGGCCCCGTTAATAGAGAAATTTTTAATAGATTTAAGGAAACTCACTCTCTTTATTCTCTTGCTCAAAAAAATGATATACTTCATACTTTTAATATAAATAATATACCTGAAGAAGATATAGATTTCATAAATGATTTTTTAGATAACTTTGGCGAATTTTCTGGTGCTGATTTGGAAAGGATGTCTCATAGCGAAAAACCTTGGCAGGAAGCTCGTGGAGACCTTCACATTTTAGAGAGTTGTTCTACTGAAATTGATGAGGAGACAATGGGAAAATTTTACGAAAAAAAGCTTATAGAATCTGGAAAAAGAAAAATTGAAGAAGCTCTATGGCAATGAATCATTTTTCGACTAGTACAGATAATGTAAAAAAGCCTCAATTTGCTCACCCTGGAAAAATAGGTTCTGGAGAAATTTCGTTTTCATTCGAATATTTCTTCCAAAAAACTAATTATGGCTTATCGAATGTTGATATTAGGTGGTTTGTTTCGTTTTTAGAGTCTTTAAAAATATATTCTTCTTATAATATTAACGAATTAAATATATCTCAAGGTAGATTGCATTGCCATCCGTTGCCTTTTAAAGAGGATTCTCCAAAGGCAACGCTAAGTAAAAATGATTTTGTTCATTTGCCTGTTAAACAAACGGATTTATTTCAAACAAGAATCCATAATAGTCATGGGCGAATTGTATTTTTTGTATATGAATATACTATTTATATTGTTCTAATCGACCCCCATCATAATATTTATTTGACAGATAAGAATCCTGATATTATACCATGTTATAAATTACCCAAGCAGGATTCCTACGCAAGTTTAGTGCTTGCTATGAATGATTTTCATTCTCGAGTGTGTCTTCATCAAAAGAATTGTCAACAACATGAGGAGTTAAGAGAATTAACTAACGGGTTAAATGAAACCATAGGTAATACAACCTATATAAGATGCTTTATTGTACAAAATAGGTCCCTCATAGAAGACATTGAATGTGCAAAAGAATTAGGAATTGGAGATTTTTCTGATATTCTAAAATCTGGTATTGATATTATTATTAACAAATAATATCAAACATATTTAAAGTTTTTTGAAGTTACCTTTCTATGAAATCGGTACTTACAAGACTAAAATGCATAATTCCGAAAGAATATAAAAGAAGGATTCCTTTTCCTTACTGATTACTTCCCGGCACCGCTCCGTGCCGCTGAACAACAAAAATCCCGTTAATACTGCGGAAACGGCATATATTTTACACAGCATCCTCGCGTGGTAATAAAGCAATATCCCGAAAGACTCCGCATAGGCGCAAAGACCGCCCTTCCTCAAAACTTCACTCGCTCCCAAATCATGGTCAAGCCGCGAGTACAACCCGGGGGCGGCAAATAGAAACAGGCCTCCCAACGCAACGCCGGCAAACCCGCACCATACATAAGCGCCCACCCTGCGGTCCCGGAACATGCCGACCGCGGCCATGATGCAAAACGCCGCCGCCATTCCTATCGTCGTCCCCTCATTACAGGCGCCGCAGAAAATCCCATAAATCAGACATCCTGAGGACAGGCCCCATCGAGGGGAGGTTATCCGCTTCCCCCACCTGGTTCTGTAAATATTCATGAACCATACGATCAGGCATCCGGTCCACACATAATTCATGGAGCCTGCGCGTGTCAGGCAGACATAATAAACGGTTACCCCGGCTGAGACGAACATGCTTAAAGCAAACAACCACGTCCATGCTCCGCACTCCCGCCGGAGATTGGGCATTCTCCCCAGAGCGAGCACATAAAGGCCAAGAACAAGGGCAAGCACAAACACGGGATTCAAGACCGTCCAGACCAGCCGGGGAGCAGAAGTAATAAAAAACGCAGCCATTTCCCCCAGCCTGGGATTCCAATACAGGTAACTGTCCACGCAGGCCTTCCAGACATGGCGGATATGAAACTGCCCAAGGTACCCCGTCCTGTCGTGAATAAAGGAATCCCCGGCAATAGGGGAAAACCATGAAATAATATATAAAATAAATAATACTGAAAATGTTACAGCAATGGGAAAGACAAAAATTCTCCTCGGCTTCAACATATTTTTTTCCTAACGGATTAGGAATCCGCATATAGCGTGAATCCCGAAAAGAACTACGCAGAGAGGCCGGCTACAAAGGAAGAAGATTCTCCTCCGCTGCGTTCGGACACGTCCAGCCATAAGGCCCGGCAGCCCTGTTTTCCCGGCACCCGCCATTCGGAAATAACTGAGCAAATTTGCATTAAATTATTTTTTCTCAAATTTGTAGGTTGACTCCGGATTCCTAATCCGCTTTTTCCCATATTCGGCAGGTTCCATATAAAAGCTTATTGTTAGAAAGGACTAACATTCATCAGTTGAGGAGACTCGCGCACCACCTCCCCGGAATGCCAAAAAAACTGACATTTGGCTTGCCCGCATGGTGTGAAGTGGCATAATCATCCGGCACCATTATCAGGTTCAGCCAGGCACGGACATCCACATGAAGACGAGCACCAAAACTTTCGCCATTGCAGATACAGCCGCTAACGCAGACTATCTCACCAATACATCCGAACCGCTCGGAGAAACGATGACCCTGAATGTGGGCCCCTCCCACCCCGCCACTCACGGCGTGCTGCGCCTGGTGCTGGAACTTGATGGTGAAGAAATCATCAGCTGTGATCCGGTGGTTGGCCATCTGCACCGCGGAATGGAAAAAATAGGCGAAACCATCCAGTACAACCAATTTGTTCCCTACACCGACCGCTTTGACTACCTGGCCCCCCTGTCCAACAACATCGCCTATGCCTGCGCGGTGGAAAAACTGCTGGGATGGGAACTGCCGCCCCGCGGACAGGCCCTGCGCGTACTGGCCCTGGAACTTTCCCGCTTTTCCTCCCACATCCTGGGCGTAGGCGTGTACGGCATGGACGTAGGCGCCATGACCGTTTTCCTGTACTGTTATGAGGAACGTGAAAAAATCCATAATTTTTACGAACAGCTCACTGGGGCGCGCTTCACTTCCTCTTATACCCGCATCGGCGGACAGACGCGTGATGTTCCCAATGAAATGCTCAAGGAAGTGCTCGTCTTCTGCGATGAAGCGGCCAAAACCCTCGATGAAACGGAAGCCCTCCTGCTCAAGAACAAAATCTTCATTGACCGTCTTCAGGGCGTAGGCGTCATCAGCCGTGAAAAAGCGCTTTCCTGGGGTATTACGGGGGCCAACCTGCGAGCCAGCGGCATTAAGCGGGACCTGCGCAAACTCACCCCCTATCTGGGATATGAAAATTACGAATTCGACGTCCCCGTAGGCGAACACGGAGACTGCTACGACCGTTTTACCGTGCGCATTGAAGAAATGCGCCAGTCCCTGCGCATCATCCGCCAGGTCATTGAAACCATGCCGGACGGCCCCATCAACATGGTGGACACCAAAGGCACGCTGCCTGAAAAGAAAAAAGTCCTGACGGACATGGAATCCCTGATTCGCCAGTTCATGACGACGACCATGGGGGTGAACGCCCCTGCCGGGCAGGTTTACTTTGCCGCGGAAAACCCGAAGGGAGAGCTGGGTTTCTTCCTGGACTCCAAGGGGGGCGGACTTCCCAACCGCCTGCGCATGCGCTCCCCCTCCTTCTGCAACCTGTCCATCCTGCCGGAACTGATGAAAGGCCACCTGGTTTCCGACGTTCCGGCCATTCTCGGCTCCTTCGACTTCGTGATGGGCGAATGCGACCGTTAAACACCCGCCACTTTCATCCACTTCAACGCAAACACCAAACTTTCTCCCCATGTCCGATTACGCTGAAAACGCCATCGACGCGACTATCGCCCACCAGCCCAGCCCGGGCGAACGGTTTTACCCGGCCTTTGAAGTAACGCCGGAACTTGACGCCGCCGCCAGCGAATACGTTACGCATTACCCGGAAGGCAAGCAAAAATCCGCCGTGCTGCCCATCCTGCATGAAATACAGAAAAAATTCGGCTTCATCAGCGGCGACGCCATTGCCTGGGTGGGAGAAAAACTGAATATCTCCGCCGCCCATGTTCTGGGCGTGGTGACTTTCTATCCCGGTCTGCGCCAGATGTGCCCTGGAAAAAACCACATCCGCGTATGCCGCACTCTTTCCTGCGCCATGGCGGGGGCGGACAGCCTGTTCGACGCCATCTGCACGCGTCTGGGCATTGACAAAAACGGCATCGACCACCACCACCCCATTGGAGTAAGCCCGGACGGCCTGTGGAGCGTGGAAGGAGTGGAATGCCTGGCCAACTGCGGCTTTGGCCCCAACATGATGGTCAACGATCTCCTGTACGAAAAAGTCACTCCGGAAGTGCTGGAAGAAGTGATTGCCAAATATCAGACAGCCTAACCCTTTCCATTTCCCACGCACCAGATTTTCGCCATGAGCATCACCTATCTTCCCGGTAAAGAACCCCACCCCAGGGAAACGCGCCGCATTCTGAAAAACGTCAACCGCGAGGGCTGGAATACCTCCATTGACTGCTATCTGGCCGACGGCGGTTATGAAGAACTGAAAAAGGCGCTCGGCATGGAGCCCAGGGCCGTCATTGACGAGGTGAAAAAATCCGGTCTTCGCGGCCGTGGCGGCGCGGGGTTCCCCACCGGCGTGAAATGGACCTTCATTCCGCCGAACAACACGAAGCCTGTTTACCTGGTTTGCAACTGTGACGAATCCGAACCAGGCACGTTCAAGGACCGCTACATTGTCCATCAGGATCCCCACCAGCTCATTGAAGGAATGGTCATCTCCAGCTACGCGGTGGGGGCGCATCAGGCTTATATCTACATGCGCGAAGAATTTCCCATCGCCGCGGAAATCATGCTCAAAGCCCTTCAGGAAGCTCGCGAACGCGGCTTCCTGGGCAGCAATATCCAGGGGTCCGGCTATAATCTGGAAATCCACCTGCACCGCGGAGCGGGAGCGTACATTTGCGGTGAGGAAACGGCCCTGCTCAACTCACTTGAAGGGGATCGCCCCTATCCCCGCATCAAGCCCCCTTACTTCCCGGCCGCCATCGGCCTGTACGGATGCCCCACCATTGTCAACAACGTGGAATCCCTCTGCCAGGTGAAACACATCATGGCCATGGGAGGAGAAGCCTACAGCCAGGAAGGAGCCAAACGTTCCCCCGGCACCCGCATTATCGGTGTTTCCGGCGACGTCAAACGTCCTGGGTTCTATGAAATCGTCTCCGGCTCCATGACCTTCGGAGAACTGCTGTATGACGTCTGCGGCGGCCCGCGAGACGGGCGCCAGTTCAAGGCCGTGATACCCGGAGGCTCCTCCTCCAAGGTCATGCGCACGGATGCGGAATACAAAGTGCAGAATCCGGACGGCACTATGGGAAAAATCACCTTCTTCGACATTCCGCTGGATCTGGACAGCATCGCCCGGCACGGCTCCATGTCCGGTTCCGGCGCGGTCATCGTCATGGACGACTCCCGCTCCATGCCCTGGGCCATGAACAACATCAACCGTTTCTACGCCCATGAATCCTGCGGGCAGTGCACTCCCTGCCGGGAAGGCTGTCCGTGGATGATGAAACTCAGCACCCGCATCCTGGAAGGAAAAGCCGCCCCGTCGGATGTGGATCTGCTCATTGAAGTGGCCAACCAGATTGAAGGAAAAACGGTCTGCGCCTTTGGTGAAGCCGCCTCCTGGCCCACCCAGGCCATGGTCTCCAAATTCAAGGAGGAATTCGTAGCCCTGACGGATCCATTCAACGCCTGTCTTCCCCACACGGAGGAAGGCAGGGAGCAAAACCGTTTCCTCACCCGCTAAACAGCAGCACGCAACACCAGTTCTCAAAACCATCCCTCTCCCATCCGTCATCATGAGTGAAGAAGCTTCCAAACTCCCCAAAGACATTGCCGCCGCGGAAGGCAAGGTGAACGTCCAAATCAACGGAACGTGGCACCGGTTCCCGCGCGGCACGCGGATTGCAGACGCCTGCCGTTCCGTGGGCGTGCCCATTCCGTGCTTCTGCTACCACCCCAAGCTGGCTGTCGCCGGCTCCTGCCGCATGTGCATGGTGGAACAGGGGATGCCGCCCAGGCTCACTCCGGGACAGACACCCTCCTATGATGAAAACGGCTATCAGCGCATCCAGTGGATGCCCCGCCCCATCATCTCCTGCGCAAACACGGTGGCGGAAAACATGGGCATCCGCACGGACAGCCCCCTGGCCAGTGAAGCGCGCCGCGGCGTAATGGAATTTCTGCTCACCAGCCACCCTCTGGACTGCCCCATCTGCGACCAGGCCGGGGAATGCAAGCTTCAGGAATACTCCAACGACTACGGCCAGGCGGAAGGCCGTTTTGAAGAGAAAAAGACCAAAAAAGGAAAAAACCTGAGCATTGGCCCGCGCGTGAACCTGGACCAGGAACGCTGCGTGCTCTGCGGCCGCTGCGTGCGCTTCATGCGCGACATCATGCACGATGAGGTGCTCACCATGTCCCAACGCGGCACCTTCAACGCCATCACGGTTTACCCCGGCCGCGAGCTGGACAGCAACTACTCCATGAACACCGTGGACCTCTGCCCGGTAGGAGCCCTTACTTCCAAGGATTTCCGCTTTAAAATGCGCGTCTGGTTCCTGAAGGAAACAAAGACCATTGACGTGGACTGCGGAACGGGCACCAATATCACCCTCTGGACAAGGGAAGACAAGGTATACCGCATTACCCCGCGCCAGAATGATGCCGTAAACTCCTGCTGGATGCCGGACTCTCACCGCCTTAACTACAAATATATCAATGCGGAAACCCGCATTCCCCAGCCCGTCATCCGTACGGATGCGGAAGCGCCCCACCGCCCCTCCACCTGGGAACCGGCTCTGGCTTCCGCCGCGGAAGCCGTCAAGCGCATCGCTCCGAACCAGCTCGCCATCATTGCCTCCGGGCGCATGACCAATGAAGAACTTTACATGGTCCGCCATCTGGCCGCCCAAATCGGCACGGATATGGTGGACATCGTTCTCCGCATGGGAGAAAGCGACGGCATGCTTATTTCTGCGGATCGCAACCCGAACACGAACGGGGCCAGGCTGGTGCTGGATATCGAACCCGGTTCCAAGCTGGACGCCATTCGCGAAGGAGTTCGCAGCGGTTCCATCAAGGGCATCCTCTCCCTGGGGGAAGACCTCATCTCCCCGGAAGCAGGCTTCACGGCGGAAGATCTGGACAAGCTGGACTACCTGTTCATGACCGCCCACAGCGCCAATGAAACGGCGCGCCATGCGGACCTGGTTCTGCCGGGCGTCACCTACGCTGAAAAATTCGGCACCATGATTAATGTCACGGGCCGTATTCAACGCCTGAACCGCGCTATCCAGCCCATAGGATACGCCCGGGACGACTGGCAGATTTTCAGAGACATCACCCTTCTTCTGGGAGGCAATCCTGCTCTGAAAGACTTCAACTCCGCCCTGGACATCCTCACCGCCATGAGCACGGAATACGGCGCACTCAATGGAGTCTCCTGGGGTTCCATCGGAGACGGGGGCCAGCCCATTCTGGAAACCGGCGTCACCATTCCCGTGGTGGAACGCGAAAAAAATCAGGGCCGCTAATCACACTTCACACGCATACAACCTGTTAATCCGCCATGATTGATTCGATTCTAACCTTTTGCGACGAGGTGCTCAGCAACCCTGTGTGGTTTTATATCATCACTCTGCTGATCAAAATCGTCATCTGCTTTGCCATCACCATTCTGTTCATTCCGGTCTGCGTGTACATTGAACGCCGGGTGGCCGCCTGGATCCAGGACCGCGTAGGCCCCAACCGCGCCGGCATTCCGTTAAGCATCTTCCGCCGCTTCGGCATGAAATCCGACCTGCCGTTCAAAAAGACGCTGGACTACTTCGGGTTGCCCCATGACGGCAAAATCGCCAACCTGTGCCGTTTTTTCCGCCTGGACCGCGACATCCCCATCTTCGGTCTCGTGCAGCCCATGGTGGACGGCGGCAAACTGTTCCTGAAACAGGATTTCACCCCCCCCTTCGTACGCCGCGTATACTTCTGGATCGCCCCCATCCTGGTGCTTGCGCCACCGCTGATGACGGCGGCTGTGGTTCCCTTTGCCGGAGACCTTCAAACCTCTTACGGAAATGTCAACATGGCAGTGGCCAATCTCAGCGTAGGCCCCCTCTGGATGTTCGCCATCTCCTCCCTCTCCGTGTACGGACTGGTGCTGGCCGGATGGTCATCCAACTCCAAATTCCCCTTCCTGGGCGGCGTGCGCTCCTCAGCCCAGATGATTTCCTATGAAATCAGCATGGGCCTGTCCATCATCCCTGTACTGATGATTTACAGCACGCTGGACCTGTCCAACATCGTGGAATACCAGGCCGCCAACGGCTGGCTCCTGCTTCCCGTGTGGGGTGAGGGCCTGAGCTGGCAGCGCTGGATACTGCTGGTGCCCGTAGCTATCAGTTTCATCATATTCCTCACTTCCATTTTTGCGGAAGCCAACCGCACGCCGTTTGACATGTCCGAATGTGAAACGGATCTCGTGGGCGGCTACCATACGGAATACTCCTCCATGAAATTCGCCCAATTCTTCATGGGGGAATATGCCGCCATGGTGGTGGGATCCTCCCTTGTCATCACGCTGTTCCTGGGGGGCTGGTCCATCGGCTTCGGCCTGGACGGCTGGCTTAATGAAAACGTAGCCAACTGGGTGGCGGTCATCTGCCAGCTCATCGCATATGTGCTCAAGCTTCTCTTCTTCGCCTTCTTCTTCGTCTGGGTGCGGTGGACGCTCCCCCGCTTCCGCTATGACCAGGTGATGAAGCTCGGCTGGATGGTCTTCTTTGAACTGGCCGTCATCAACATCTTCCTTACAGCCGCCATCCTGTACTTCGTCAAGTAATCCCCCCTTCTTCATTCCGACAACATTACTATTATGGCCTTCAAAACGATCAAGCGTCCGAAGATTTCCCTTGGAGAGCGGTTCTATCTGCAATCCATTCTTGGTGGTCTTTGGCTCACTATCAGGCACCTCGTTCTGGCTCTGCTGGGCAAATCCCGCAACAAAAAAGAACTGGCCGGTTCCGGCATCGGCGTTACGATGCAATATCCGGAAGCCAGATGGGACAAACATCTGCCGAAATATTACCGCGGAGCTCCCGTGCTGGTGAAAGGCGAAGACGGCCGTGAACGCTGCGTTTCCTGCCAGCTCTGCGAATTCATCTGCCCGGCCCGCGCCATCACCATCACCCCCGGCCCCATACAGGAAGGACCGTGGGGCAAAGTGGAAAAAGCCCCCAGGGAATTTCAGATTGACATGCTGCGCTGCATCTACTGCGGCATGTGCGAGGAAGCCTGCCCGGAACAGGCCATCTTCATGAGCCATAACTACCTGTTCACCCCCACGGATAAAACCCAGGCCATCCACAACAAGGCCAAGCTCTACGAACTGGGCGGCACCCGCAAGGGGCTGGTCAACAAGTGGAACCAATACAAATAACCCCCGAACACTCCATTTCCCGTACGTTATGAACATCTTTGCCAGCGACATACTTTTTTACGTTTTCGGGGCCCTGGCCGTGGTCCTGTCCCTGATGGTCGTCTTCATGCGCAACCCCGTCTCCTCCGCCATGATGATGGCTCTTTCCTTTGGAGCCACCGCCGCCGTCATGATCGGGCTGGGAGCCCACTTCCTGGGCATTCTCCAAATCCTTGTATACGCCGGGGCCATTATGGTGCTCTTCGCGTTCATCATCATGCTGCTGAATGTGAAGCAGGAAACATCCCCCTTCAGCAGGCCTTTCTCCGTCGCTATCGGTGTCATCATCGCCGGCCTCTTCCTCGGCCAGCTTATTGGCATCATCTATTCTTTGCCCGGCGCCAAAGAAACGCACCGCTGCCCGATGGCCAGCGCGGAACAGGCCTGGAACGATTTGAAAATCGGGCAGGAGGACGCAGCCCCCTCCAAAACCGGAATGGAAACTCCCGCCTGTAGCCTTCGCAACAACGGCGCCCCTTCCGTCATTCTCCCCCCCCTCTCCCCCCAATGTTCCGCCCACCTCTATCCGGAAGGCACCACCATCCGTGAGGAGATAGACAACGGAGAATTCCCGGACACCGCCCTGCTGGGCCGTACCCTGTTTGACAAATACAACCGGAGCCTGGTCATCGCCGGTCTGGCCCTGCTGGTGGCTTCCATCGGCGTCGTCGTGCTGAGCCGCCGCCCTTCCGGAAAATAAAGAACCCCTTACCACAGCCATCACCATGATACCTCTTACGCATTATCTGATCCTCTCCGGCGTCCTGTTCGCCATCGGCCTGATGGGGGTGATTGTCCGGCGCGACATCATCGTCATCTTCATGTGCCTGGAAATGATGCTCAGTGCTGCCAACCTGTCCCTAGTAGCGTTTTCCCGCGCCCAGGGCACTATGGGCCTGCCCAACTATGACGGCCAGGCCCTCTCCATCTTTATCCTGACCATCGCCGCAGCGGAAGTGGCTATCGGCCTGGCCCTCATCGTCTCCCTGTACAGGGCCAGGCGCACGGCCAGCACGCAAGATCTCAACACGCTGAAAGACTAAGAGCAACACACTACTCCACGAACATGTTCAATATTGATATTCAATACACCTGGCTTCTGCTCTTCCTGCCGCTGGTCGTAGCCGCCTTTGACTGGTTCCTGCTGACCAAACGTCCTGACGTCGCGGCCCTTACCTCCACCTTCTCCTGCCTGGCGACCTTCGTCCTTTCCCTGGGTCTGCTGGACCGGACCGGATCCGATTCCTTCTCCTGGCTCCCGATTTCCGACATCTTTTCCGTGGACCTGGGTTTCGTGCTGGATCCCCTTTCCTCCCGTATGATGCTGGTGGTCACGGGCATCGGCCTGCTGGTCCATGTTTTCTCTCTGGCTTACATGGCGGACGACAAGGCCAAAACACGCTACTTCGCATGCCTGAGCCTTTTCATGTTCTCCATGACGGGCATCGTCCTGGCGAACAACATCGCCATGACCTTTATCTTCTGGGAATTGGTGGGCCTCTCCTCCTATCTGCTTATCGGCCACTGGTACACACGGGACACTGCCGCCAACGCCGCCAAAAAAGCCTTCATCTGCAACCGCGTCGGGGACTTCGGCTTCCTGATCGGCATTCTGACTCTCTGGGCGCTGACCAACACGCTGGATTTCAGCCTGATGGAAATACCCGCAGGAATCAGTGAAAACCTGCTGAACATTACGGTACTGTGCCTCTTCTGCGGAGCGGTGGGCAAATCCGCCCAATTCCCGCTGCACGTCTGGCTTCCGGACGCCATGGAAGGTCCCACCCCCGTCTCCGCCCTGATCCATGCGGCCACCATGGTAGCCGCCGGCGTTTACATGATGGTGCGCGTCCAATACTCCATCGGCATTGAGGCCTTCCCCGCCCTGGCCTGCAATGTCATTGCCGGCATCGGAGCCATTACGGCCGTCATCGCCGCCTTCATGGCCACCCAGCAGAATGACATCAAACGCGTCCTGGCCTACTCCACCCTCTCCCAGCTCGGCTATATGGTCATGGCCCTGGGACTTCTGGCCGGGGAGGCAGCCATGTTCCACCTCTTCACCCACGCATGGTTCAAGGCTCTGCTCTTCCTGGGCGCCGGTGCCATCATCTTCGCCTGCCACCATGAACAGGACATCTGGAAAATGGGCGGCATCATGAAGCGCATGAAGCTGACCTCCCTCACCTTCATCATTGCCACCATGGCGCTGATTGCCATTCCGTTCACGTCCGGCTTCTTCTCCAAGGAAGCCATTCTGGAAGCAGCCCTTCGCAAAAACCCGGTCTTCTTCTGGATCGGCGCGGGCGTAGCCCTGCTGACAACCTTCTATATGATGCGTGTCATCTTTGTGGTTTTCTTCGGCAAGAGCCGCAGCCACAGTTCGGAACACGCCTCGGAAGTTGGCGGCCTCATGCTGGTGCCCCTGCTGATTCTGGCTGTCCTGGCTCTCATCTCCGGCTACGGGTTCATCGCAGACAGGCTGGTTCCTTTCAACGGATTCGTTTCCGAAAGCTTCCACATGGGCATGCCCTTCTACGTCTCCATGGGGGCGCTGGTGCTCGGAATCCTGCTGGCGGCTGCCTTCTACGCAGGCTCCCCGGCTTCTGACAAACTCTCCGGCAATGCCGTTTCCCGGGCTCTCGCAAACCGCCTTTATATTGATCTGTTCTATGATAAAGTGCTGGTCAGGGGAGTCCAGGGCGTTCTGGCCGCCATCATCGACTTTATGGACCAGTTCATCATCTCCGGCCTCATCGTTGGCGGACTGGCGCGGTTGACCGCCGCCATAGGCTCCCTGCTGCGCCGCCTGCAGTCCGGCAACATGGCCGCCTATACGGCTCTCTTCGGCATTGGCCTGCTCCTGGTCATCTACTTTATCGTCTTCTATTCCTGCTAACCTAACCAACCAATCACATACCATGCTTATCTGGCTTGTTCTCATTCCTCTGATTGCCGCGGCCCTCATCGGTCTGTGCAAGGCGCCCGCACGCCCGACAGCCCTGCTCAGCGCCTCCCTGACGCTGGCCCTCGGCATCTGGGCCCTGGTTAGCTTTGACGGCTGTTCTTCCTGCTGGTCCCGTTTTGAAGGGATGGACCTCCAGCTCACGTTGGCTCCGGCCCTGTCCAAAGTAATGCTGCTGCTGACCATCCTGGTTACCTTCGCCACCGTGTTGGGCACCAACCCGCCCCAGGGGGGGGAAGCTTCCTGGTACAACTCCGCCCTTCTGATTTCCGCAGGCGCCACCGGGGCGTTCCTGTCCGACAACATGATCTCCTTCTTCGCCTTCCATGAACTGGCTCTTATCCCCACCTTCGTGATGATCGGCCTGTATGGACGCGGCGACCGCCGCACCACGGCCTGGCGCGCCACGCTTTACCTGGGGCTTGCCTCCATGGTGCTGCTGGCTGCCCTGCTGATGATCGGCACGCAGGCAGGCTTCACCTTCTCCGGCCTGAAAGACTTCATGGCCAGCGGGCGCGAACTTGCCCACGCGGAACTCATCGGGGCCCTGCTCATCGCCGGATTCGGCACGCTGATTTCCCTCTTCCCCTTCCATTCCTGGGCAGCCCCCGCATACGCATCCGCTCCCGCTCCGGTAGCGATGATGCATGCCGGAGTGCTTAAGAAATTTGGCCTGTACGGGCTCTTCATGTTCCAGCCGCTGATGGAAACAGGATTCCTTCCCTGGACGAATATCCTGCTGGTCCTGCTCGTCTGCAATGTCATTTGGGTGGGGTACGTGACCGTCAACCAGAAAAGGCTGGACCTGCTGCTGGGCAACTCTTCCGTGATGCACATGGGCTATATCTTCCTGGCTTTCGCCGCCCTGGTAGTTTCCGGTTCCGCGGAAGCCAATCCCTGGGCGCTGAAAGGGGCTGCTCTGCTGATGCTGGCCCATGGCCTGACAATCTCCCTTCTCTTTCTGCTCTGCGGGCAGATTGAAAAGCAGACAGGCACACTGGAAATCAACTCTCTGGGCGGACTGAGCACCAGGCTGCCGCGCATGGCTTTCGTTTTCGGCCTGGCGGGCATGGCTTCCATCGGCCTCCCCGGCCTCGCCAATTTCCCGGGGGAATTCATGGTCTTCTTCTCCGGTTTCGCCGGTTTCAGCAACGGCTTCGGCCCCGTTCAAATCGCCACCATCCTGTGCCTCTGGGGACTGGTCATCGGCGCGGTATACATGCTGAGGGCCTACCGCAATATTTTCCAGGGAGATTTGTCCAAAGCCTCCGCCTACGCCACGGAACTGCAGCCCTCCGAACGGGCGGCCAACTGCTTCCTGGTCATCGCCCTGGCGGTCTTCGGCTTCTTCCCCACGCTGGTGCTCCAGTTTTTCTCCTGATTTCCTCCCTTCCGAATACAAACCTAGTCTAACCTGATTCTCTTTTACCCATGCAAGCGTATATTCCGGAATTCATCCTGGCCGGCCTGGCAATGCTTTTGCTTCTGGCGGAGACCTTCTACAAAAAAACGCCCAAATTTATTTTCGGGCTGATTGGCGCGGCGGGAACCCTGGCGATGCTTCCCTTCTACATGGAAGGGCTCTATGACAACATCTACATCATCCTGGCGCTCGTCGCCACAGCAGTTACCCTGTTGCTTTCCGTAGATTTCCGGGCCGTCATCAACCTTTCCTCCAATGATTCCAAATCCCAGGACGGAACGGGGGAATTCTACATCCTGCCCCTGCTGGCCTGCGTAGGCATCACCTCCCTGTGCAAGGCATCCAACCTGGTGGAACTGTTCGTCTCCCTGGAAGTGCTCACCCTGAGTTCCTTCATCATGGTAGGCTACTTCCGGCGGAACCTGGGTTCCACGGAAGCGGGCATCAAGTACCTGATTCTGGGCGCCGTCAGCACGGGGTTTCTCGTTTTCGGCCTGGCCTGGTATTTCGGCATTACGGGAACATTCATTTATAATGAAACGATCGTCAGCCACGCCCTGGCCGGCCAGACAGCCCCCGCCATGTACCTGGCCCTCGCCATGCTGCTGCTCGGTACAGCATTCAAAATCGGTGCAGTTCCCATGCAGTTGTGGATTCCGGATGTGTACCAGGGCGCTCCCACTCCGGTGACAGCTTTCCTTTCCGTAGCCTCCAAGGTAGCCGGATTCGCCCTGTTCGGCATCATCCTGGCCCCATTCGCCGTGCTGCCTCCCGTCGAATTCGTCGTAGCCCTGATGGCCGCCGCCACCCTGCTGGTGGGCAACCTGGGCGCCATTCCCCAGACGAACCTGAAACGCATGATGGGGTATTCTTCCATTGCACAGGCAGGCTTCATTCTGCCCCTGTTTATCGGTACTGTGGACGGCCAGTTGGCTCCGAACGCCCCGTTCTACCTGGCTGTGTACCTGGTCATGACCTTCGGCGCCTTTTTCGCCCTTGCCATGATCCGCATCCAGCGCGGGAGCGAGGAAATTTCCGCGTTCCGCGGTCTGGGCAAAACCAATCCCCGGCTGGCGCTGGCGGTCACCATCATGTTCGCCTCCCTGGCGGGCGTGCCGCTGACGGCCGGATTTTTCGCCAAAATGATTTCTTTCGTGCACGTCATCAATACGGGTCTGTATCTGGGTTGGATGCTCCCCGTCATGATCGTCTGCGCAGCATCCGGGTTTTACTATTACTTCAAGGTCATCCGCTCCATGTACTGGGACAAGCCCGCAGAAAACGCAGAACCCGTGCAGGTACCGGCCATTTCCGGAGTCATGCTGGCCGCGTTTTCCATCTTCATCGTGCTGGGGGGCCTGATGCCCCTGTTCCTGAACCCCATCCGGTAACAAACGCGTCCTTTTCCCCCATTCTTCCGAAGGCCGTTTCCCGAATTTTTCGCAGAACGGCCTTCCCCATTCAGGCAAAGCTGTATGTTCCGCGTCGGCTGGCTGAAAGCGGGAAGGGGAAGGAGAGAGTGCGGCTGCCCGGCCTTCCGGACTTACGGTTTCAGCCGTTTCAGAATCTTGAGCAACCAGCCTGAGCCAAGTATTTCTTTTATCACATTCATGCCGGAAAAATTTTGAAAAAAGTGCGGCCTGCCTGCGAGATTTCCCCCAGGCCAAACGTAATTAGCCTGTCCTAATTATTTGCCTGTCCCCCACCCTCCGGGCATCAAATCAGACAACCATCAATCATTCAAAACCATGCGTCTTTTATCCTCCGCCGCCGTCATTTGCGCCGCCCTGTTCTCCGGAACCATCCTTCATGCGCAGGACCCGGAACTGCTGGCCAAGCGCCAGTGCCGTTCCGTCCATATCAACCAGCAGGGGCATCCCTCCCAGGCAAGCGCCCTGTACAATGTAGTGAAAGCCAAAACATCCGTTCCCGGCACCTACTTTTGCGCCATGAATTTTGACGACGGCTATATCGGTTTTCAGGAACAATCCAACGGTAAAAAAGTAATCATCTTTTCCATCTGGGATCCGGTGGCACACGGAGACAACCCCAATGATGTGCCGGAAGAAGAACGCACCAAGCTGGTAAAACTGGGCAAAGATGCGCGCTCCGGACGTTTTGGCGGTGAAGGAACAGGCGGACAAAGCTTCGTGGACTATCCCTGGGCAATCGGGGAGGACATGCGCTTCCTCGTCTGCGTCAAAAAAATGGGGAAATTCAAGGAAATCAGCGGTTATTACTTTAATAATAAAAGCAGGTCCTGGGATCTTATTTCCAAATGGAAAACGCATTCCTCGGAAAAGGAACTTTCCTTCTCCGTCGGATTCGTGGAAGATTTCATGCGTAATTTTGAATCAGCCAAGAAGGCCCGCGGAGCCTTCTTTGGCCCCAGCTTCGCGTACAAGGACGGCAAATGGCATCCCAATACCAGCGTAACGTTCACCGGCGACCCAACCCCCTCCACCAACGTCATGGCGAATATCCAGCCTGATGGTTCCGTGCTGCTTCAGACGGGGGGAACTACGAAAATGACGGATTTCAAGCTGTTCCAAAATCGTCCCCTGCCCCAGAATATCAAGCTGGTCCTGCCTGACAAGGCCGTTACCAATCTTGTTCAGGAGAACATTAACTGATTATGTCCCCCACCGGCTGGCTAACCATGATTGTTTCCATCGGCGGCGTACTGGCCGCCGCCGCTTGGGCGTATTACAAAGTACTCTCCACCCCCAAGGAAACGGAATATCTGGGCAGCCCCACCCCGCCACTGCCGGAAAATGCGGAGGAATAAGGCCCCGACCCGGTGAACCGCTGCACTCCGGACTGAACAACTCCCCCAAAATCATCTTGCCGCATCCAGAGAGAGCGCATGTCGTCCCGATACCTGAAACAGGGCGGATATAAGGGAGTATTTCCCGGCAGACAGGCAACATGGACCGGTATTCTCCGGGGATATGCACGCGAATCGCGCCCGAATCATTCGGGCCGCACCGGTCCACAGGATTTTTAAACGGTTCTTCTCCTTATCCGTCTGACGGAGGCAAGATGAAGCCCAGCCGGTCAATGCCGTATCTGGCGCATTCCTGCCACAGGGATTTTTCCAGGGCTTCCGCAGTACGGCGGCGTTCATCCTCCGGCATGTTTTCAAAATATTCCGGCCCCAGGTGTTCGCTGATGGCCTTGTCCGCCATACGCGTCACGAGATCCGCCCAAAAAGAGTTGTCCCGGTATTCATCCAGGCAATCCTGGAAAAAGGCGCTTTCTTCATATTCCCGGGTGAAGGCATATCCGCCCAGATCATCCGCATAGGCAATGCGCCCTTTCAATTTGGAGGTGACGGAAAGCTCTTTCATCAGCCGGGAAACCAAATTCCCCCACGCCGCCAGACGCGCCTCCGCCCCGTCCTGCTGGTTGGAGGCAGCCACCGTGGCGGCAGTGGAAAGCATTTCCGCCAAATCACGCGCTTCCTCGTCGGACAATTTCAACGTCACCGGCATGGGAAATCAAATCAATCCGAGTTTCATTCTGCCCTCCTCGCTGACCATGTCCTGGTTCCAGGGGGGATCCCACACCATTTCCACATCCGCAGCCTCCACCCCTTCCAACGCTTCAATGCGGTCCTTGGCTTCCATGACCAGATGGGGGCCCATTCCGCAGCCGGGCGCCGTGAGAGTCATTTTTACCGCCACATGATGAAGGCCGTTCTCCAGCTCAATGACGGCCACATCGTAGATCAGGCCCAAGTTGACGATGTCCACGGGAATTTCCGGGTCATACACACATTTCAGCGTATCCCAGACCCTTTCTTCCAGTGTGGCGTTCTCATCCAGCGCAGCCGCTTCCGGAGAAGGTTCCTCCGCTCCAGCGCCAAGGGCGTCCGCGTTCTCCCTGGAGATACGGGCCAGGCCGTGGTCCGTAGCCACGGTATAGGAGCCGCCCAGTATCTGGGTGATATACACGCGTTCCCCTTCCGGCAGGGTGAGCACATCCCCGCTGGGGATCTGGACCGCCGTCACTTCTCTTTTGAGTTCTACTACCTGGTTCAGCATAAATCCTTGCAATTAAAGGAATATCCGGCTAAGGACATGCACCGGAGGCTTCCGAATGCCATGGGGCAGAACCGGCCCATGGTTCCCGGAACCTTCCGCGCAGGAGCAACATAAGGCGTATTTGCATCACCGTCGAGGTCAAAAATTGTTCAGCCCCGGCCGGAAAAGCCCTTCATGACAGGAAAGAGCATGCCGCCATGTTCTGGAAAAGCCGCCGGAAGCGGAGAGCTTCGTTCTTGCCTAGCGGAGGGAAAAAGTGTAAAAGGTTCGGGCTGCCCGGGCTGCCGTCAGCTCATGGCCGGCTACACGTACATTTTCAACCTGACATTCCATGCTAGATTACTTACGTAAACATACAATCGTCATCATGGCAGCCATGGCCCTGGTGTTTGTGGGCCTCATGTTCGTCGGCGGGGACGTAAGCGGCGGCTCCCTGACCGGCATGTTCAAGCAGACTTTCGTTTCCGTGGACGGGAAATCTTACGGGGAAAAGGATTATAACAATATGGGCAGGACCGGCCTGTCCGTGGCTTTCTCCTTCCCTTCCACCTTCGGTCCGCTGCTTCAGGACAATTTCAGCTCGGAAGAAAACCTGCGCGAACTCTGCCATCTGCTGAAAACAAATAATCCCAATGCGGCTTTCCTGGCCTACCGCGGCATTATCCGCCGGGAGGCGGGACGCCTGGGCTTGACTCCCAGCACCGCGGAAATTGACGATGCCATTTGCAATATTCCAGAGTTCCAGGACGATAAAGGCGTTTTCGACCCCCAAAAATACGATAATTTCATTTCCATGCGTGGCAACATGGGTAAAAAGCTTCAGGAGGAACTGCTGCGCGGTCTGATGGAAGACACCATCAGCCTGGAGCGCATCAAGGACGTGCTGGCCGGGGGTATCTCCGTGGAGCCCGGTTTTGCCGAGGCTGTAGCGGAATCCAACAGCCAGCAAATTACAATCAACACCGCCTTCCTGGAAAAAAGCGCCTTCCGCCCCAAGACGGATCCCGGAGAAGAGGAAATAAAAACCTTCTGGGACAAGCACAAGGAAAATTACAAAAATGAGGAAGCTCGCTTCTTCACCGTTTACACCTTCATTCCCGCAGGCGATGCCCAGGCACCCAAGCCCGGAGACATTTCCAACGCCACCATGGAGACCATGAATCTGGTGGAAAATGACATCTGGGAACCGCTGAACGCCACCAACGGCAGGAACATGGACCAGGCCATCAGCGAAGCCCTGGCCAAGGCTCCCGGCGTCTGCAAAATGGAGAAAAAGTCCTACACGGCCGTAACGCGTAAAAACGCGCCTCAGGAAATCAACCAGGCAATCAACCAATCCGCTTCCGACGGACGCAGCGCCAATCTGCTGGATGTGGCTTTCTCCCTGGCGGGAGCCCCGGCCCTGAATGCGGATGCGGATGCCAAGGCCATTGAAGAAGCGCGCGCCAAGACCGGAGCCGAACAGATCAGCACCATGCAGGTGCTGGAAAACGGACAAGTCGTCCTGATCCGTCTGGAAGGCATTACTCCGGTCAAAGCCCTGCCTTACGAAACCGCCCGCAACAGCGCCCGCGCCGACCTGCTGGAAAGCATGACCGTTGAATCCATAAATAAGGCCGCCACGGAACTCAATACGGAATTGCAGAAGGCGGAAAACCCCGTGGAACAGTTCAATGCCATTGCCGGAAAAGCCGGTGCCAAAACTGCCTCTTACGGTCCCTTTGTCAATCCAAACGTACTCTTGAGCAGCGTCAACCTGCAAAACGCCAAAACACAGGAAGAGCTCCAGTCTCTTCTGGAACGGGCCATGAATTCCCGCCTGGCCCCTCCCAAAGAGCTCCCGGCCCCTGAAGAAGTATTTCAGGCGGCTTCCGTCATCAACCCCGGCCAGATGGCTCAGCCCATCAACACGGGGGACGGCATCCTGCTAACCCAGCTCGTCAAGCGCGAACTGGAGGATACGCCGGAATTCCAAATCAAATCTACCCAGCAAATTGCTCCGGCTCTGACAGCCCAGGCAAAATCCATGATCATGCTGGACTGGCTGAAAGCGTGCATCACCCAATATAAGGTAGAAATCGCTCCCATCCTGAACCAGGAACGCTAACGTTTTCCCTTTCATGACAACCGTCAGTGAGCCCGTCTCCTTCTCACAGGCCCTGAACACCGTCTGAACGCATTCACCATGATGGCCTCCGCCCGGAGGCCATCATTTTTATTACTCCTTCTCCATCTCCCTCCTTTTCATCATCCAATGAGCGCCCTGCCCTCCCAGTCCAGATACATCATCGGAACGGAAGCCTGTGAACGTTTCAGCTTCTACGGCATGAAGTCCATCCTCATGCTGTACATGACGGGCCATCTGCTGATGAGCGACAACTGGGCCACCTCCACCCTTCATATTTTTGTGGGAATGGTTTATCTGCTTCCCCTGGCGGGGGCCTGGCTGGCGGACAAGGTCTGGGGCCGATATAAAACCATTCTTTATATTTCCCTGCTTTACTGCGTAGGACACGGAGTTCTGGCGACGGCGGATCTTTTCCACACCATTGAAGCGCGCCGTTACATTCTCATGGCGGGCCTGTTCATCATCGCGCTGGGAGCCGGAGGCATCAAGCCATGCGTCTCCGCCTTTATGGGAGACCAGATTCCTAATAAGTCCCCGCAGTTAATGACCAAGGCTTTCAATGCCTTCTACTGGGCTATCAACCTTGGCTCCTTCTTCTCCTTCCTGGTCATTCCGGCCATGGAACAGCGTTACGGGTACAGTTGGGCGTTTGCCGTCCCGGGCCTCTTCATGGGAGTTGCCACCTTCGTCTTCTGGCTGGGCCGCAAAAAATACCACAAAACGCCTCCGGCCCGGAACAGCGGGCAGCCTGGCTTCTGGAAAGTCCTTTTCATCATTCTGTTCCACGGAGGCTGGAAAAACGCAGAACAGCGCTGCGGAACTTCTGCCGTGGAAGACACCCGGCACATCCTGAAAATCCTCTCCATCTTCGCCTTTATCATCCCATTCTGGTCCATTTTCGAACAGACGGCTTCTTCCTGGGTATCCCAGGGCAGCAGGATGATTCCTCTTTCCATCCCGCTCCCGGGCGGTTCCTGGTCCATCGGGCCGGCCCAAATCCAGGCGGCCAATCCCATTTTCGTCATGGTGTTCATCCCCCTCATCACCGTATTTGTTTATCCCAGGGTGGCAACGCTGGCAAGGCCCCTGGTGCGCCTCGGAACGGGATTGGCCCTCAGCTCCGCTACATTCCTGATTGTCGCTTTCCTGCAATACCGGCTGGAGGAAGGAACCTCCATGTCCATCGCATGGCAGCTGATTCCTTACTGCGTACTCACCATCTCTGAGATCCTGGTCAGCACCACCGGCCTGGAATTCGCCTATACGCAAGCCCCGGCGCATTTAAAAAGCCTCATCACCAGTTTCTGGAACCTCACTATCTTTGCAGGCAACATGCTGGTAGCCGCAATTACTTTTTTCCTGTCCAACGGAGAATCAGCCAACGCCATTTCCACTCACCGCTTCATCCTGTACGCCGTGCTCGCCGCCGTGGTGGCGGTCGCCTACTCCTTCCGGGCGCGCAGGTACGGAAAAACGGAATAAAGAAAGCACTGCCGTTCCCGGGCGCGTGGCCGGGTTTAACCATGTTTTGAAAAAACAATCAGGCCGTAACCAGCATGCGCTCCTCCCATTCCCTCCGGCAGGTTTCCTTTTGGGAAAATGCCGGAAGACACAAATTACATAAGGAGGGCATGACCGGACAAAAACTCCTTGAAGCAGGTCAGGAGATACGGCAGTCGTTAAGCAGCTCGTCCATGTAAAAGGTCATTTCCGCCAAAGCCTCACGATATTCCGTTTGGGGAAGGAGCCACAGAATTTCGCGGGCCGCCTCGTTTTTCTCCAGAGCTACCTGAATCGCCTTGTCCAGAGCCTCTGCAAAAACGGGATTGTCCTGAAAGGCGGAGTAATCCACTACTTCACGGTTTTCAATGGCGTCCCGCAGGGTAGCTTCCACATTCCTGTCACCGCATTCCAGCAAATTGAAGATGGGAAGGGTCAGCTTGCCCTTGGTGGCGTCCGTATGAAGCGTCTTTCCAGCATCGTCTTCATCTCCCACCATGTCCAGGCAGTCGTCGTAAATCTGGTAGGCTACCCCCAGCAGATCCCCCAGCTGGTAAAGGGATTCCTCCACTTCCGGGGTTACTCCGGAAATCCAGCCAGCCCCCCCCGTAGCTGCGGAGAAAAGGGAAGCGGTTTTTTTCCGGATGATTTCAAAATATTCCTCGCGGGTCATGCTCAGATCATACAGGCGGCTGGACTGGGCCACCTCCCCCTGGCATACGTTCCTGACGGTATTCGCCAGCCTGCGGCAGAATTCCGTGCTGCCGAATTCCGTACCCAGCACCATGGCGTGGGAAAAGAGGACATCCCCCAGCAGTACGGCGAGGCTGTTGCCCCAGAGGGCATTCGCCGTAGCCTCGTCCCGGCGTTTGTCGGCCTCGTCAATCACGTCATCATGCACAAGGGAAGCCAGATGCACCATTTCCAGCAAAGCACCCAGGCGGATATGGGCAGGCTTGATGCCGCCCGTAGCACCGGCAACCAGCAGAACCAGGGCCGGACGGAGCATTTTACCCTTGGACTGGCATACCGTTTCCATGTAATCGGCCACTTCCGGGTCAAAACATGATGATTGCGCTTCAACAAACTCGGAAACCTGCTTCAATTCCGGCTTAACCAGTTGAAGATAATGCTTCTGGGATCGTAATTTCGAAAAGAACGGAATGGACATGATATAGAACGGGGGCGGCGCTGGTCAGCGCCGCAGGGATTGTGGCATATTTAAAGTTCCCTAGCAATGTATTTCACAGGGCATCTTTCTCATAACCGGACGGCAATCCGCCAAACCCGGTCCGCCAAGCACCGGGCCCCCTCCCGGGATAAGGCTCATTTTGACCTTGAGCCAGGAGTTTTTCCTTCTACACTGAGCCATCATGAGAGCTTTGGTCTATGATTGCAGCGCGGGCATCAGCGGAGATATGAATCTGGCCGCCCTGATTGATTTGGGAGCGGACCGGGAAAACCTGGAACGGGAACTGTCCAAATTGCATGTGCACGGGGAGTGGAAGCTGGAATGCCGCCGGGCGCAGCAGCACGGCATCCGGGGAACACGGATTGACGTACTGACGGAGGAAGAAGGGCACTCCGACAGCAGCCATGCGCACCATCACCGGACTATGGCGGATATACGAAAGCTTATTGAGACAAGCGCCCTTTCCAATACCGTAAAGCGGACGGCCGTTTCTATTTTCACCCTGCTGGCGGAGGCGGAGGCCCGCGTACACGGCACTACTCCTGAAGAAGTACATTTCCATGAGGTGGGCGCGGTGGATTCCATCATCGATATCGCGGGAGCTGCCATCTGCCTGGAAATGCTCCGGGTGGACGCCGTCTTCACCGGACCGGTGGAGCTGGGGTCTGGCACCGTAACCTGCCAGCACGGAACAATGCCCGTTCCTGCGCCGGCAACGGCTTTGCTGGCAAAACATTTCCGGGCCACCTTGAATGGAACCACCCATGAGGCCACTACACCCACCGGAGCCGCCTACATTGCCGCCCTGGCGCAGCCCGTCCCCGCTCCGCTGGCAGGCCGTATTACCGCAACCGGCTATGGAATCGGCCACCGCCAGGGACTTCCCGTACCGAATATTCTGCGAGTGATGCTGGTAGAAACGGAAGAAGAGGAAACTTCCCCGGAACTGCTGACGGAGCTGTGCGCCAATATAGACGATATGACGCCGGAACAGACAGCCTACCTGGCGGAAAAGCTGATGGAGGCAGGCGCTCTGGATACCTGGCAGGAGTCCGTCTGCATGAAGAAAGGCCGTCTGGCAGTCAAGGTTTGCGCCCTGTGCCAGCCGGAACAGACGGACCGCGTGCGGGAAGCCTTCTTCCGGCACAGCAGTACGCCGGGCATCAGGCAGCATGGCATGCTCCGCCATATTCTGCGCCGGGAAAGCGCCCCCGTCCACACTCCCCATGGAACGGTTCATGTAAAAACTTCTTTCATGCACGGCCGTCCCCATTACCGGAAAGCGGAATTTGAAGATTGCAGAATCCTGGCGGAAAAAACCGGGCTGCCGCTGGAACAATGCCAGCTGATGGGGCTTTTTCCCACACCTTCCCATGACAACGACGCCACAGACTCCGTTTGAACGGCTTCGCGCCGTCCTTCTCCCCAGGAAACGCATTGCCGTCGCCTTGTCCGGGGGGCTGGACAGCAGCGTGTTGCTTGCCGCCGCCGTCCGTATCCTGGGAGCGGATCACTGCCTGGCACTGACTGCGCGAACGCCCTACGTGATGGAGGAGGAAGTGCGGGACAGCACGGCGTTGTGCCGCCGCCTGGGCGTCCGGCAGGAAAAACTGGCGTTTCCCATCCTTCCCGCCCTTGCGAATAATCCTCCCCTGCGCTGCTACCTGTGCAAGCATGCCCTGTTTTCCTCCCTGGCAGCCAGAGCGGCTGAGATGGGGTTCCCCCTGCTGGCGGACGGTTCCAATCTTAACGACCTGGACGATTACCGGCCAGGCCGCAAAGCTTTGCAGGAGCTCGGCATCCCGAGTCCCTTTCTGGAAGCTTCCATGGATAAGGCGGATATCCGCCGGCTGGCCTGCCGGCTGGGTCTTCCGGAATCAGTCAGCGGCAAACCGGCCTATGCGTGCCTGCTGACCCGCCTGGAACACAACCGCCCCGTAACGGAAGTTCTGCTGAGACGCGTGGACGCAGCGGAATCTTTCCTGAGAACCCTGGGGCTGAAAGGCTGCCGTGTCCGTGCTCACGGAGACAGCCTGGCCCGCATTGAATTGCCGGAAAAGGAACGCAGACTGTTCTGGGACGGACAGCTTGCCTCCACCGCAGCACGCCGGCTGCGGGAACTGGGCTTCCGGCACATCACCCTGGATCTGGAAGGATATTCCAGAGGGAGCATGAACGAACCCTCATGAACGACATCGCCTCCATTCTGCATCAGTTTAAAAAAGGCCTCCTTTCTGCGGAGGAAGCGGCGGAAAAAATCAGAGCCGGCACCGTACCCGCTCCTTCCCATACGGACATTGATTACAGCCGCCTGGAACGCACAGGGTGCCCGGAAGTCATTTACGGCGCAGGAAAAACGCCGGACCAGATTGAAGAGATAGCCCGCAGCCTGCTTGCCGCCGGACAAAATGTTCTGGCCACGCGTCTGAGCGGGGAAGCTCTGGACTACCTGAACCGCGCCTTTCCGGCGGCGGACATGCACCCGGAAGCCCGTCTCATGCGCATTGCTCCGAATCCCGTTCCGCGAACGGCGGGCTTCGTCGGCATCGTCAGCGCGGGGACCTCGGACCAATACGTAGCGGAGGAGGCCGCCCTGACAGCGGAATTTCTGGGCAGCCGGGTAGTCCGGTACCGGGACTGCGGCGTTGCCGGCCTGCACCGCCTGGTTTCCCATCTGGACTCCATCCGCCAAGCTACTGCGCTGGTGGCCGTGGCGGGCATGGAAGGAGCTCTCCCCAGCGTGCTGGCAGGCCTGGTAAAGGCCCCTGTGATAGCCGTACCTACCAGCGTGGGCTATGGAGCCAATTTCCGCGGGGTAACCACCCTGCTCGCCATGATGAATTCCTGCGCCAACGGTGTTTCCGTCGTCAACATAGACAACGGCTTCGGGGCCGGTTTCAACGCCCACCTGATCAACAGCCTGGCATCCCGGCCAGCTGAGGGCCGCCTGTCCATGACGGAACCTCCGGCATCCGTCGTGGACAGATCCGCCGAATAGGCGTTAAATGTTCCGGAAACATCCCTCTCCATTCCCGTCATGACCAGATTTCCCCTGTTCCATACCTTCTCCTGCTCCCTGCTGGCCCTGGCTTCCCAGGCGCTTGGGTGGCAGACCTCCGGAGAATCCGTTCCCGCTGTCCCCCAGGAATTCCGCGCGGCATGGATATCCACCGTTCATAATATTGACTGGCCCTCCCGTTCCGGCCTCTCCGGAGCAGCCCAGCGCGCGGAGCTGCTGAACATCCTGAATACCTGCGCCCAGTTGAAGCTGAACGCCGTGTTTCTCCAAGTGCGCCCGAATGCCGACGCCCTGTACCGCTCTTCTCTGGAACCGTGGAGCCAATGGCTTTCCGGCCCGGGCGTCAATCCTGGGTATGATCCTCTGGCTTTCGCCATTCAGGAGGCTCACCGCCGCGGCATTGAACTGCACGCCTGGTTCAACCCATTCCGGGCGAAGGCCAACGTCAAGCATGCCGTAGGCCGCAACCATATTTCCCTCACGCGCCCTGATTTGATGAAGCGAAACGGCTCCGTGCTGCTGATGAACCCCAGCGCCTCCGCCTCCCGCGACCACGCGCTGAAGGTTATCATGGACGTCGTGCGCCGCTACGACATTGACGGGGTGCACCTGGACGACTATTTCTACCCCTATCCCACTCCCGGTCGCACCTGGTCTCCCGCCAGCTTTGGAGACGGGAAATCCCCCTCCCAGCGCCGGGGCTACATTGACGACTTCGTGCAAGACATGTACAAATCCGTCAAATCTTCCAAACCCTGGGTGCGGGTGGGCGTCAGCCCGTTCGGCATCTGGAGGCCGGGCGTTCCCGGCGGCATTGAAGCGGGTGTGGACGCCTACGAGCATCTGGCGTGCGACGCCCGCAAGTGGCTTTCCCGCGGATGGGTGGATTACCTAGCCCCCCAGCTTTACTGGCGCTGCAGCCCGGCCAAGCAGAGCTTTCCCGCATTGATGCAATGGTGGGCCGCCCAGAACTCCAGACGCCCGGTGTGGCCCGGCATTGCCACGGCACGTATCATGAGCAGCGAAGACCCGGGCCGCCCCGCCTCTGAAATAGCGGCGCAGGTCAACTACTCCCGCAGCCTTGCCAGAACCGCCCCCGGGCAATGCTTCTGGAGCATCAAATCCATCATGCGGAATGCCGGAGGCATCCAGAAATACCTGAACAGATTGTACCCCTCCATGGCCGTTCCGCCCGCCATGCCCTGGTGCGGAACCGGCACACCCGGACAACCGCAGAATTTTTATGTGGCGGACAATGGTTCCACCGTAACCCTCTCCTGGCAGCCGTCCGGCAATCCCTCCCGGAAATGGGCCGTCCAGGCGCGCTACGGCAGCCAGTGGGCTACGCGCATCCTTCTGCCGGGCAGCCAGACCCGCGTAACCCTGCCCAAATCCTTCCTGGGGGATGCAGGATCTGTCGCCGTCAGGGGCGTCAGCGCCTATGGAGCCCAGGGCCCGGCAGCAGCCGCCAGAAGGTAGAAAAGCTTTTTCCCAGCTGCCTCTACAAGAAGAAAAATAGAACACCGAGGTTCCTGTTTTTTGAACAACTCCAAAACAATCCATGTCCAAACACCCATGCATTCCCATGGCGCGGACATGAACAGAAGGCGTTTTATTGCTCTTTCCTCATTGGCGGCGCTGGGAACAATCAGCCAGGCTCGGGCAACAGGGCCATTCATACAACCACAGCACAAGATGACTAAACAGCAAGACCCCTCCACGATCGGCTATGCCGACGGCAAATATGTACTGCCACCCCTTCCGTACGCCTACGACGCGCTTGAACCCATGCTGGATGAAAAAACCGTGCGCATCCACCACGACAAGCATCATGCGGCCTATGTCGCCGGCGCCAATGCCGCGGCTGAAAAGCTCCGTGAAATTGCGGACGGGAAACTGGACGCTTCCGCCACCACCAACTGGGTGCGTAACTTGTCCTTCAATGCTTCCGGCCATGTTCTCCATACCATTTACTGGACCAACATGACGCCTGATCCCAAAAAAGAGCCGCAAGGTTCTCTGGTAGATGCCATCAAGGAAAAATTCGGGTCTCTGGAAGCCATGATGAAGGAATTCAAGGCGGCTTCCCAGGGCGTGGAAGGTTCCGGCTGGGGCATTCTGGGCGTGGACCCCATCAGCAAGACGCTGGTAATCTGCGGGGCGGAAAAACATCAGAATCTGGAAATTCCCGGTCTCGTCCCCATTCTCGTCTGTGACGTTTGGGAACACGCCTATTATCTGAAGCACCAGAACCTCCGGGCGGACTATATTGAAGACTTCTGCCGCCTGATCAACTGGGACGATGTGGAACGCCGCTACCAGGAGGCCATGGCTTCCTGACCGTTTTTGCAGAAGTTGATTTTTCCTATCCCCAAACGGCACGGGCTTTCTGTAGTCCGCGCCGTTTTTTAACGCATTTTCATCTCGCTCTTGCATCCGGCACGGCAATAGGGCATACTGTTGCAGACTAATTATCTATCATTACACGCATGAAAAAAGTTTTCGTCTCCGGCTGCTATGATATCGTCCACGCTGGCCATATCCAGTTCTTTGAAGAAGCCCGCGCTCTGGGCGACTATCTAATCGTCTCTTTCGCTTCGGAACCCGTGCTGTGGCACCACAAGCAGCGCAAGCCGTCCATTCCGGACGAACACAAAAAAGTTCTGCTGGAAAGCCTGCGCATGGTTGACAAGGTTATCCTGGGTACCGGCATGAAAAAGGGCCTGGATTTTGAAGAAGAGTTTCTTCAGGAAAAACCGGACATCCTGGCTGTGACGGAAGATGACCTTTACAGCGATATCAAGAAGGAGCTGTGCGCCCGCGTCGGAGCCAATTACGTGGTGCTCCCCAAGACGCCCCCCAAATTCACTCCCGTCTCCACCACCATGCTGGTGAACCGCATCAAGGCTCCGTCCGCCGTACCACTTCGCGTGGACTTTGCCGGGGGATGGCTGGACGTGCCCCGCTACGCCAGAAAAGGCTCCTATGTGGTCAACTGCGCCATCACCCCCATGGTTTCCCTCTGCGAATGGCCGTATGAAAAACGCTCCGGGCTGGGAGGCAGCGGCGCGTGGGCCATGCTGGAAGGGCGCGATCCGGTCGCGTCCGAACTCGCTCTGGGCGTCGGCTGGCAGGATCCTGCCGTCATTGCGGAAACAGGGTTGTGCGTATGGCGTTCCGGCAGTTCTCCGGTACTGGACGTCAAAGGCACGGGCGACTTCCTGGAAGGAAGAATGGCCATTCTATACACGGGCGAAGAACACGACACCCCAAAGATGGCGGATGAACAACGGGACTACGTACGCATCTCCCAATCCTCCCTCATTGCCCGCACCGGAGTGCTGGAACGCAACATCAATACTCTGGCGGCAGGCGTAGCCCTGTACTACAGCGTGCAGCTTGACGAAGGAATGCGCCCCCTTCCGGAAATTCCCAATGCCCTTGCAAAAAAATACCTGGGAGGCGGCTACGGGGGATACGCCCTGTACCTTTTCCCCTGCCGGGATGATCGCGACCAGGCTGTCAAGGACAACCCGGCAATGAAACGGGTGGAGCCGTATTGCCGCCAGCTGTTCAAGTAAATTCCCCCCCCCCTTCATGTCCCTGATGCGGAACAGCCTGGTTGCCTCAGGCGCCATCTTCGCCTGCCGCCTGACAGGCATGGCCAGGGAAATTGTGTACACCTCCCTGTTCGGGGCCACGGGAGCCCTGGACGCCTTTTACACGGCTTTCCGTATCCCCAACCTGTTAAGGGATCTGTTCGCGGAAGGGGCTCTTTCCCAATCCTATACCAGCGTAGCCTCCAAAACGCGGGAAGCGCAGGGAGACGAAGCCGCGTGGGAACTGACCAACAAGGTAGCTACCCAGCTTTCCGCCCTGATGATCGCCATTGTAACGCTGGGGATTCTATTTGCAGGGCCCGTCATGGAAGCCCTCTACAGCGGGGATCACTCTCTGGCGGAGCAATTGTTCGCCACGGACCTGAGCCGCATCATGTGGCCTTTCATCGGATTCGCCTCCCTGTCCGCCCTCATCATGGGGGCGCTGAACATGGTGGGGGTTTTCGGATTGCCCATGCTGGCCTCCGCCGCTTTCAACGTTACTTCCATCCTGCTCGGCCTGCTGATTGGATATTTCATTGATCCGTCCTTCGGCCCCAAAGCTTTGTACGGTTTTGCCTGCGGCGTCACCATCGGGGGCATGGCCCAGATTGCCGTGCAGCTCCCCAAACTCAGCAAAACCGGCTTCCGCTGGAAACCCAATTTCCAATGGAACGATCCCCGCGTGCGCAAAATCTGGGGGCTGATGCTTCCCTCCGTGCTGGCTTCAGGCGTGACGCAGTTCACCATCTTCATCAATACGGGGTTCGCTCTGGATCTCCAAAAAGGCTCCGTCACCGCCCTGACCACGGCGTTCCGCCTCTGGCAGCTTCCCGTGGGGCTCTTCGGAGTTGCGACGGGCATGGTGGTGCTGCCCGCTGTTTCCCGCATGATGGTGGGAGACGGCAGAAAAGAGGTGGCTGTCCACATCGCCAAGGGGTTGCGGCTGGTGGCATTCTTTGCGGTACCCGCTTTTCTCATCCTCTCCATCCTGGGAACGGAATTCGTCTCCTCCGTATACCAGTGGGGCCGCTTCAACCAGGAGGCCGTGCGTTACACAGGGGAAGTGCTGGGAGCCTATTCCCTGGGCCTGCTGGGCTATGCCGGGACCAAGGTGGTGCAGCCCGTCTTCTTGGCTCTTGAAAAACGCTGGGTTCCCCTGATTGCCGCCGCCGTGGCTCTGGCTATCAGCATCGGCCTCAACTACTGTTTCGTCTACATCCTGCATAAAAACGCGGCGTGGCTGGCGCTGACCACCTCCGTGGTCACTACCTTCAATTTTCTCTTTTATTTCTTTTACCTGCGACGCCAGCTGGGCGGCGTAGACGGACGGACGCTGCTTTCCGGACTGGCCAGGATCATGGCGGCGGGAATATTGCTGGGGGCCGTGTGCTGGGCAGGCAAGGCATGGTTCCTCCAGGGCTTCCTGAACTGGACCTTCCCGGCCAGGGTGCTGGGGATATCCCTGGTCTGCGGTTGCGCCGGCATCGTTTACCTGGCGGCGGCTTTCCTGCTGAAGACGCCGGAGCTGGAAGCGGTGCGCGCCAAATTCCTGAAACGCTGACGGGAAAAATCCCTTCCATAGAGGGAGGAACGCCCTCCGCAAGAAAAAGAATGGCCGCCGCAAGCATTCTCCTTGCCAGGGGTGCGCTCAATGAGTAAAGTTTTTCCGCCTATGCGGAGAACAGCCTGTTTTCCGCCAAGGCATCAAAATCTACGACTGCACCACAACAATGGACATGATTTCCCCCAGCATTGCGGCATTGACCCCTTCCCTGACCCTCAAGGTGACCAACCGGGCCAAGGCTATGAAAGCCTCCGGTGAAGAAGTTTACGGTTTGGCAGGCGGTGAACCTGAAATGGACACCCCGGAAAACATCAAGCAGGCAGCCATCGCGGCCCTGAACAACGGAGCCACCAAATATACGCCTTCCGCCGGTCTTCCCGCACTCCGCCAGGCCATCGCAGAAAAGCTCAAGAGGGAAAACAACCTGGAATACGATTTCACCCAGATCACCGTGGGAGCCGGCGCCAAGCACGCCTGTTTCAACGCCATCATGGCGACCGTATCCGAGGGGGATGAAGTCATCATCCCCGCCCCGTACTGGGTCAGCTATCCGGAAATGGTCCGCATGTGCGGAGGCATCCCCGTCATCGTGGAAACCACGGCGGAAAACGGATGGAAGCTTACCGCCGAACAATTTGAGGAAGCCATGACCCCCCGCACCAAGATGGTCATCCTCACTACCCCAAACAATCCGACCGGGTCCGTTTATTCCGAAGAAGAACTGCGCGCCCTGGGAGAAGTGGCCCTGAGCGAAGACATCCTCATCCTGGCTGATGAAATTTACGAACACCTCGTATACGGGGACGCCAGGCACGTCAGCATCGCCTCCCTCAGTCCGGAACTGTACGACCTGACCATCACCATCAACGGCTTCTCCAAGGGCTACGCCATGACCGGATGGCGCCTGGGCTATTCCGCAGCTCCGGCAGCCATTGCCAAGGCCATCCAGATGATTCAGGATCACACCACTTCCAACGTCTGCACGTTCGCCCAGTATGGAGGCATTGAGGCCCTTACGGGAGACCAGAGCTTCATCAGCGACATGCGCGACGAATATGACATGCGCCGCCAGTACGTTTACTCCCGCCTCAGCGCCATCCCGAATATCAGTGTTGTGGAGCCGCAGGGCGCTTTCTACTTCTTTGTGGACACAAGCAGGCTGGGACTCACCTCCCTGAATCTGTGCGACAAGCTTCTGGAACGCTACAAGGTCGCGGCCGTCCCCGGCATCGCCTTCGGCAATGACAAGGCCATCCGCATCAGCTACTGCACCACGCTGGACATTCTGAAAGAAGCTCTGGACCGCTTTGAAGAATTCTGCAAGGCGCATTAAAAAACGTTGATCACCATAAAAAGGCGTTCCACGTCAAGCGGAACGCCTTTTTATTCTTCCGGATTTCCCGCCTGCAGCAAACCTGCGGCAAGGAAATGCGCGCCATGCCTCGCAACCGGATTGCCCTGCACGAAAAGGCATGATTAAATAAATCTCATATGAATACCCCCGTTCTCAACGACAACCTGCGCGCCGCCACGGAAGCCCTTTGCAATCTGCTCGCCAAGGAAGACAAGGTTGTGGCCTCCAAGGCAAAAATAGGTCTCTTTTTCCAAAATCCGGAAGCAACCAAGCTTTTTGAAGAAGTAAACGCTTACGGAGAAGAACTGCGCAACAAGCACCTGGCCGGAATGCCTCCTACCGAAGAGGAAATTTCCAAATTCGACGCCCTGCGTGAAAACGTCATCAAGAATGATGCGGCCCGCGGCTTTTTGGAAGCGCGCCAGACCATTGACGAACTCCTGAACACCATCAATCATTATCTGGGCATGTCCATTGACCTTGGCCGCGCTCCCACTCCTGAAGAAATAGAGGAAGCCCGCCAGCGCGCCATGAGCGCCCAGTCCTCCTGCTCCTGCGGCGGCCAGTGCGACAAGGAAAATTGCGATTGCGACGGCAAGTGCGACCACGACCATAAGGACGGCGGTTGCGGCTGCGGCAACCATTAAGACAATCTTTCAACTTTTGCCAAACGGCTTCACTCAAAAAGTGAAGCCGTTTTTTCTTCCCGAAAACAAACGATACTGTCCAGCGCGCCTGCAATTTCCTCCGGAAAACCGGGCGGACTACTGCACCTCTTTATTGAGCGCCATATTTTCGACGCTCCGATGTTTGCACAGCACCGGCATCTTGCACCTTCCCTTCTTCGCCAGAACAGGCAAGATGCTTGAATGGGACGGGAACCCGTGCTAGCCTCATCCTAAGGAATCATGACTTTTTCCAACCGTCCCGCTCCCCTCTCGTTCTTCAAAACGGATTTCCCGCTGTTCCTGGCTCCAATGGCTGGAGTGACGGACCCCATTTTCCGCACTATCTGCAAGGAGCTTGGAGTGGATGTAATGGTAACGGAATTCGTCTCTGCGGAAGGAATTCTCCAGGCATGGGAGAGAAACCGCAGGTACACAAAGATAGAAAATGCCCACCGCCCCATAGGCATCCAGCTCTTCGGAGCGGATGGGAACCACATGGGAGAGGCGGCCAGAATTATCCTGGACCATGAGAAGCCGGATTTTATCGATATCAACTTCGGCTGCCCGGTTCCCAAGGTGGTTGGCAAAAATGGAGGTTCCTCCCTCCTGAAAGATCTTCCCCTGCTGGCTTCCGTTGCCGGAGGCGTCGTGAAAGCCGTAGGAGAGAGAATCCCCGTCACGGCCAAAATACGTATTGGCTGGGATTTTCAGAGCCTGTGCGCCATGGACGCGTGCCGCCTGCTGGAGAATGAGGGAATTTCCATGATCACCATTCACGGGCGCACCCGCTCCCAGCAGTATTCCGGAACGGCCAACTGGGACATTATTGACGAATGCGCGCGGGCCATGTCCGTGCCGGTCATCGGGAACGGGGATATTTCCACCCCGCAGGCCGTAGCTTATGTAAAAGAAAATACGGCCGTCAGCGGCGTCATGATTGGCCGTGCGGCCATGGAAAACCCATGGATTTTCGGAGACGCCAAGTATTATCTGCTGCACGGAACCATGCCACCGGCCAGAGACCCGCAGGAAAAGGCGGCCCTGATTTTGCGGCATGCCCGGATGGCCCTGGAATCCCGCCATTATGGGGACGAACTTCACACCATGCGCCATATGAGGTCACGAATCCTGGCTTATACGAAGGGATTTCCCGGCGCCAAGGAAATGCGTTCCCGCCTGGTGCGGGTATCCAGCATGCCGGAGCTGGAAGACCTGCTTTCCAAGCTCCCCCGCCAGAAGCCCTGAGTACAGGGAAAATCCCGCTTTCCGGAAGATTCCGCAGGGTTTGAAAAGCGGCGGAGAGGGAAGGAGGTTCTTCCCGCCTCCGGACACGCCCGAAAAAAAATGCCATTTTGAGGGAAGCTAAGTTGACTTTACGTTCCGAACCTGTCAGAAATAGGGGAGTATCCTGCCGCTCCATTTCGGCAGACTTCTAACAATAGCATCCAGAGATCGACGTGTACTCCAACGAATCATATCTCATCGAACTTCTTACGCAGGCCGGATATCTGAATGAAGAAATTCTTCAGTACGCGCGCAGTCAAAAATCTCCCACCCAGGACCTGGTCGATTTTCTGATTCAGGCCAATTATCTTACGGAAGACGTCATCGCTCAGGTGGCGGCGTCAAACTCCCTGCTCCCCGTCGTGGACCTGGGCTCCATGCACATCCCCCAGGAGGTGCGCGAACTCATTACGCCGGAACTTGCCAGGCGCTTCCGGGCCATCCCCATTTCCGACGACGGTTTTTCCATCAACATTGCTATTGACGACCCCCTGAATCTGGAAACCATGGACAGCCTGCCCCAGCTGATGGGGCGGGATGTGATTTTCAGCGTCGCCACCCACAGCGCGATAGAAAGCCGGTTGAATGAATTTTACCGGGATCTTAGCGTTCCGGAAGAAACCGACGGGCTGGAAGGGGAGGATGCTCCCATTATCCGGCTGGTGCAGCAGATGCTGACGGACGCTTTCAAAATGAGGGCTTCCGACATCCACATTGAGCCCATGGAAAACAGGCTCCGCATCCGCTACCGCGTGGACGGCAAGCTGGTGGAAGTGGCCACGCATCCCAAAAAACTGCTCAGCCCCATCATTGCTCGCCTCAAGGTAATGAGTACCACCATGAGCATTGCGGAAAAACGCATGCCCCAGGACGGGCGAATCCAGATGAGCATCGGCGGCAAGCAAATCGACCTCCGTGTTTCATCCGTCCCCAGCAACCACGGGGAAAGCATCGTCATGCGTATCCTGGACAAATCCGCCCTGGTGCTGGGCCTTCCCCAGCTCGGATTTTTCTCGGATGATGAAGCTGTGTTCGACCGCCTCATCACGCTGCCGGACGGCATTATCCTGGTGACGGGTCCTACCGGTTCCGGTAAAACCACGACCCTTTACGCGTGCCTGAACCACATCAACCGCCCGGATAAAAAAATCATCACGGTGGAAGACCCTGTGGAATACGAACTCTCCGGCATCAACCAGGTAATGGTAAAGGCGGATATCGGCATGACCTTCGCCGCCGCCCTGCGCGCCATGCTCCGCCAGGCTCCCAACATCATCATGATCGGGGAAATTCGAGACATGGAAACAGCCAGCATCGCCATCAACGCCTCCCTGACGGGGCACCTCGTATTCTCCACCCTTCACACCAATGACGCTCCCAGCGCCGTGGCCCGTCTGGCGGACATCGGCATCAAACGCTTCCTGATCGCCTCCTCCGTCCGCGCCATCATGGCCCAGCGTCTTGTCCGCAAGCTGTGCGACCGCTGCAAGGTGGACGGCACTCTGACGGAAAAGCAGGCGCATACGCTGAACATTGACATGTCCCGCCTTGCCCAGGGCCAAATCAAGGCGCCCCACGGCTGCGACTTTTGCCGCGGCGTCGGATTCAAGGGCCGGATGGGGCTGTTTGAGATTTTCGAAATCGACGACGAGGTGCGCCGCATGATCAACGAAAACCTGACTTCCCCCCAGCTGCGCCAGCGCGCCCGGGAACTGGGCATGAGAACCTTGAGGGAAGACGGCGTACGCAAAGTGCTGGCCGGCCTTACTTCTCCGGAAGAAGTGCTGAACGTCACCATGGGAGACGCCAACTGATTTTTCCCCGCTATTCATTCTGCTTATTATGGACACCAACCTCACACTGGAACTTTTCATCGGCCGGGGAATGATTGACAAATCCCTGGCAAAGGACATCAAGGAGGAAATGATCGCCTCCGGCAAGGAACTGCCGGAAGTGCTTGCAGACTTCGGCATCATCGGCAGCAAGGATGATATCTGGCAGATGATTGCCAGCGACCTGGGTACGGAATTCATTACACTGGACAACTTCCAGCCGGACCCGAACGTGCAGAACATGATGCCGGCCACGCTCGTGCGCCTGCACGGGGCGCTCCCTGTGCGGCATGGTCCGGAAGGCCTGTACGTCTGCCTGGTGGATCCCCTGAATCCCCAGACGGTGGAAGACCTGCGCTTCGCCCTCGGCCAGGACATCCATGTTCTGGTAGCGCCGGATTACCAGATTTCCGAACGCATCAATGAGCTTTATGGAGGCGAATCCGCCGCCATGTCCGACCTGATGCAGGAGCTGAACAACATGCAGGTCAACAATGAGACGGAGGACTCCGCCGCCGCTCCCGTCATCCGCTTTGTGGACCTCGTCATTACGCAGGCCATCAAGGAAAAGGCCTCCGACATTCACTTCGAACCTTTTGAGAAGGAATTCAAAATCCGCTACCGTGTGGACGGCGCCCTGTATGAAATGCAGCCTCCCCCCGTCCACCTGTCCGTGCCGGTCATTTCCCGCGTCAAAGTCATGGCGAACATGAACATCGCGGAACGCCGCATTCCGCAGGACGGACGCATCGTCAAGCAGATAGGAAACCGTTCCGTGGACATGCGCGTTTCCTCCCTTCCCACTCAGTACGGAGAATCCGTGGTGCTCCGCGTTCTGGACCGCTCTTCCGTCAACTTGAACATGGACAACCTGGGGCTTCCCGCGCATATCCACGAATATATTCTGGATACGGTCCACAAGCCCAACGGCATTTTCATCGTTACCGGCCCCACCGGCGCCGGCAAGACAACTACGCTGTATGCCGCCCTGCGTGAAATCAATACCATTGATTCCAAGGTGCTGACGGCGGAAGACCCTGTTGAATACGATATTGACGGCATCATCCAGATTCCTATCAATGAAGCCATCGGCCTGGACTTCCCAATGGTGCTCCGCGCCTTCCTGCGACAGGACCCGGACCGTATTCTGGTGGGGGAAATGCGAGACATGGCAACAGCGCAGATCGCCATCCAGGCATCCCTGACGGGTCACCTGGTTCTCTCCACCCTGCACACGAACGACTCCGCCGGAGCCATTACGCGACTGGTGGACATGGGATGCGAACCTTTCCTGGTGGCGGCTTCCCTGGAAGGGGTGCTTGCACAGCGCCTGGTGCGCACCATCTGTCCGGACTGCCGCACGCCGTATGAACCCTCATCCACCATCCTCTCCCAGCTTGGCGTCTCTCCCTATGAACTGGGAGACAAGCACTTTTTCACGGGCCGAGGCTGTGATAAATGCTCCAATTCCGGCTACAGGGGCCGCAAGGGGATTTATGAGCTCCTGGATATTAACGATACCCTGCGCGACATGATTACGGACCGCGCTCCTTCCGTGGTGCTGAAGCAGAAAGCCATTGAAATGGGCATGTCCACGCTGCGGGAAGACGGGCTGAGAAATATTTATGACGGCAACACCACCATTGAAGAAGTGCTGAAATATACTTAACGGACAGCCGGACGCCGTTGCTTCCCCTTATTTCAATCACTAAGAAAAAACACTTAAAATACAACATATATGCCTAAATATCAATACACAGCACTTGACCATAAAGGCGACCAGAAAACAGGTACCCTGGAGGCCAATTCCGAAGCGGAGGCCATGGAATCCATCCGGGCGCATGGCCTGTACCCCACCCAAATCGTAGAAGCGGGCAAGGGCAAGATTCAGCAGACGCCTGCCGCCAAGAAAAAGGCCAAGGGAGCCAAGAAGCAAAAAGGCAAGCTGGGAGGCAAAATCAAGGCCAAGGCTCTGATGATTTTCACCCGCCAGCTTGCTACGCTGATTGACGCGGGGCTTCCCCTGCTCCAGAGTTTGAACGTGCTGGCCAAACAGGAGGCAAACCCCAACCTGCGCGTAACCATTGAGGCTCTTGGAGATTCCGTTCAGGGCGGCTCCACCTTCTCGGAAGCCCTGGCCCAACACCCCAGAATTTTTGACCGCCTGTTTGTCAACATGGTAAAGGCCGGGGAACTGGGCGGTGTGCTGGAAGTCGTGCTGAACCGTCTGGCGGAATACCAGGAAAAGGCCCAAAAGCTGAAAAGCAAGGTGATCTCCGCCATGGTGTATCCCTCCATCGTCCTGTTTATCGCCGTAGGCATCGTGATCTTCCTGATGCTGGTCATCGTGCCCAAATTCAAGGCGATGTTCGCAGAACAGAACCAGGAACTTCCCGGTATTTCCGAGTTTGTGTTCGGCATCAGCGACTGGTTCATGGCCGCTCCCTTCTTTGTGCCCAATGCCGTCATTCTGGCCGCGGTGGTCGCCATCCTGTACGCTGTTTTCACGGCCATGAGCAAGACGCCCAACGGACGCCGCAAGATTGACTCCGCTCTGCTGACCATGCCGGTCATCGGCAATGTGCAGAGCAAAAGCGCCATCGCCCGCTTCGCCCGAACCTTCGGTACGCTGGTGACTTCCGGCGTCCCCATCCTCCAGGCGCTTACCATCACGAAGGATACCGCCGGCAACATGATCGTGGGAGACGCCATCGGCCTCATCCATGACTCCGTCAAGGAAGGCGAATCCGTAGTTACGCCCATGTCCTCCTCCAAGCTTTTCCCGCCCATGGTAATCTCCATGGTGGACGTGGGGGAAGAAACCGGCCAGCTGCCGGACATGCTCCTGAAAATCGCGGACGTGTATGATGATGAAGTGGACAATGCCGTGGGAGCTATGACCTCCATGCTGGAACCCATCATGATCGTATTCCTGGCCGTGGTCGTGGGCGGCATCGTGTTCGCCATGTTCCTTCCCCTCCTGCAGGTTATTGAAAAGATGGGGTAACCCCTCAAGCAGAATCAGATGAAAAATCATTCCGCATACCGCCGGCTCCGGGAGGCAAAGGGGTTCACCCTCATGGAAATCCTGGTAGTGATGGTGATCATCGTGGTGCTGGCCACGCTGACCATCTCCATTTACACCTGGCTTGAAACCAGAAAGAACGAACAGGCTACGGAATCCATTGTCCGCAAAATTGAAATGGGGCTGGAGAGCTACCACAGCGACCATGACCGCTACCCCTACGGCACGGAAGCTCCCTTCAACAATCACGGCGTAGCCGTGGCCAACGGGGAGGAATACAGTTCCAACGTGGTTTACATGGCTCTGTTCGGCGACCATAAGAATGAGGGTGTTCCTTCCAGGGATACAACCATTTACAATGATGAGTTGAACCCCTCTACGCAGCCCAAAAGCAACCCGACTGTCCGGGAAGTCCATGTGAAAAGCAAGGACGGCAGGCCGGTTACCCTTTATATTCTTGCGGATCCATGGGGTTCCCCCTACCGCTACCGCCTGGGCAGCGAGCAGTCCATCCCCACCAGAACCGACAGGGCCAGAAACCTGAAAATGGGCAACGGCCTGAATCCGGATTATGATTTCTGGTCTTTCGGAAAAGACGGGGACAGTGATTTGAAAGACCCGCACGCCCCTGAAAACGAAGATGACATCGGCAACCTGCCGAAGTTCTGACCTTACCGGTATTTTTCCGCGCACGGCTTCTTTTCCGGCAGCCTTCCTCCCCTTCCGGCGGAGGAAGGCTTTGTGCATATTTTCTGGCATCCGCACGGCTTCTGAAGTATGATTCGGGCACTGACATGAAACGTATTTCCCTGATCGTTCCCTGCCTGAATGAAGAAGAAGCCATTCCGGCGTTCAAGCAAGAAATAGACCGGGTTTTCAAGGAATGCCTGGAGGGCTACGCCCCGGAACTTATCTTCGTGGACGACGGTTCCACGGACCGCTCCCTGGAAATGATTAAGAAAATGGCGGAACACTCCCCTGAAGTAAAATTCATTTCCTTCTCCCGCAATTTCGGGAAGGAAGCCGCCATCTATGCGGGCCTGGAAGCGGCCACAGGGGATTATGCCGCCGTCATGGATGTGGACCTTCAGGATCCTCCTTCCCTGCTTCCGGATATGCTGAAAGCCATTGAGAAGGAAGGATATGACTGTGCGGGGACACGCCGCGTCACCCGGCAGGGGGAACCGCTGCTGCGGTCCTTTTTCGCCCGCGCCTTTTATAAGACGATTCATCAGATATCGGACACCCGCATCGTGGACGGAGCCCGGGACTACAAGCTGATGACTCGGCCCGTACTGGAAGCCCTGCTTTCCCTGAAGGAGTACAACCGATTTTCCAAAGGGCTGTACGAATGGGTGGGGTTCCGGACCAAATGGTTTGAATATGAAAATGTGGAACGGGTGGCAGGAGAAACCAAGTGGTCTTTCTTCAAGCTGTTCCTGTACTCCATTGAAGGTATCGTGGCCTTTTCCACCGCCCCCCTGGCGCTGGCCTCCATCATGGGGGTACTTCTTTCCTTTATCTCATTCCTTTCCATCATTATCTTGACGGTCCGCGAATTGATCTGGCCCCATTCCGCTTACGGATGGACTTCCCTGGTATGCGTCTTCTGCATGATGGGGGGCATCGTGCTGCTGTGCCTGGGCATTTTGGGCCAATATCTGGCCAAAACCTATACGGAAGTTAAAAAACGCCCTATTTACATCGCCAGGGAACGTTCCATCAAGCCTTTCAACTAACCTTGCCTATGGACACAGAACCGGATTTCAGCATTATTACGCCCAGCTATAATTACGCCCGCTACGTAAGGGAATGCATAGAGAGCGTCAAAAACCAGGAAGGGGTTACATTTGAACACATTATCCAGGACGCAGGATCCACGGACGGCACCCTGGATATCCTGCACTCCTACCCTCACCTGAAATTATATATAGAGAAGGATTCCGGCATGTCGGAAGGCATTAACCGCGGCTTCCGCAAGGCGCGCGGGAAATGGGTTATGTGGCTGAATACGGACGACCGGTTGCTGCCGGGGGCTCTGGCGGCGGTCAAGGCCTTTGCGGATTCCCGCCCGGATGCGGACATTGTGTATGGAGCATGGAATTTCATCGGGCCGGACGGAGATATCCAACGTGCCATGAAGGCCCTGCCCTACAGTCTGAACATGCACATCTGGTACGGCACCTATCTGGCTTCCACCGCATTGTTCCTGCGCCGGAGCACTACTATTGAAGAGGGGTTCCTGCTGGACGAACGTTTCCACTACGACATGGACGGGGAATATTACGCGCGCCTGGGCCGGGCGGGGAAGAAGTTCGTGCATTACAACAGGCTGCTGGCGGATTTTCGCTGGCATGGCGACAATCTGAGCGCCCCCAATATCGAACGCCGGGACATGGACGCTGAGCTAAAGCGCCAGAAGCAGCACGGAGAGGATGCCGCCATCAAGCGTATTTACGGCCTTTCCTTTTCCAAGCACAGCTACAACAATATCATGGACGGCTTCATGCGTGAGGCCTACCGTATGAAAAAGGCCTTCCTTTATCTTACCACTCCCTGGGAAAAGTAACCCGTTCTTTCCTGCTTCTCCCAGAAAAGCCGCTGCCTTCCCCCTTCATCCTCCCAAGGAAGGCACAGCGCCGATACGGCAAGGGCCGCAGCCGTTATTACAGCTGCGGCCCTCAATGAACCTGATGGGAAAAAGGCGGCCTTCCCTTAATTAAGGCCGTCAAACAATTCTTCTTCCCGGAAAAATCTTGCCAGCTCCACGGCGGCGGATTCACGGCTGTCGGACGCATGGCAGATGTTCATCATGCTGTCTGTTCCGAAATCGCCGCGGATAGTGCCCTTCTGCGCCTTCTGGGAATTGGTGGGCCCCAGCAGTTCGCGCACGCGCACAATAACGCCGGGCCCTTTCAGGGCAATGGCGATGACCGGAGAACTGGTCATGAAATCAAGCAGCTTCGGGAAAAGCGGTTCCCCATTGATGACCAGATCCAGAATATGGGCGTAATGTTCCCGGAGCACCGGTTCGTCAAGCTGGATCATCTTTATGCCGCGCAGGCGAAACCCTTCGGACAAAAAACGTTTCAAAATGGTGCCGGAAAGGTTTTTCCGCACACAGTCGGGCTTCAGCAAAATCAGCGTTGTTTCTTCTTGAGTGTTTGGCATAAAATCAGCGAAGTTTCAGGATGGAGTGAGGGAATTACACCCTAATCCCCGTCAGGTCAAGGATAATTGCACAACTGGTCTTTTCTGTTGGGAAAGGAATTCGTCACAAATTCCTCTTATAGGAATCGCACCGGTTCCGCCATCCGGCAAGCCAGCGCGCTTCTCCGCGGCCCGGCGGGCTGTTGTCCACGCGGCGCTGAAGCACCCTTTTGGCCGCTTCCGCAAATTCAACCGCCGCAGGCTGTCCGGGAGAAACGGGGCGCATTTCCTCCAGCACCTGCCTGAGCCCCCAGCCAATCCCCCGGTACTGTTCCGCCGGATTGGTTCCTTCTCCCTTGAAATTCACGTAGTCAATCAGGGCATACATGCCGTTGGGAACCGACGCCACGGCGTAATAGCGGGCCGCCATCTCTTCCGGACGGCGGGACTGGCCCTTGATACGCTCCAGAGCGGCCACAGACCTGGCAATAATGAAATCCGCCTGCATTTGCAGGGCCGCCGGGCTGGACAACCACCGGCGCATCCGTTCAGGAAGACCGCCGCGAACGTCCGCCGCTTCAAATTCCTTTCTGGTCCGCCACGGAGCCACACCGGAAAACCATTCCGGAACCCGGATTCCCTTCCTGCGGCAGAACTGAATGAAAGCAGGGAAACTTTCCTCAAACCTTTCCGTGACTCCGGCAGGAAACCAGATGAAATGTCCGATTCCCAGGGATGGAAACGCCTCTCCCCGGTTCCAGGAAACCAGCCCCCTTATTGTCCCGGCACATTCGTTTTGCCAGATTTTCCGCGCAATTTTTGCCTTCACTTCCCCCGTATCCGGCGCCGCCTGAACCCAGACGGGCACGCAACACGCAAGCATCAGGACACAACCTGCCGTTTTTCCATGCATGCAGATACTTTCCTTCCCCAACACAGACAAGTCAAGCCGCTTCAATTTCCCGTGCCAAAGCCGACGGTTCATGCTACCCTTGCCGTGCACGGCATGATTCTGGCGTTCAATAAACCTTACGGTATTCTCTCCCAATTTACGAAGGAGGCTCCCCACCACCGGACACTGGCTGAATTCGGGTTTCCTCCCGGCGTGTATCCTGTAGGAAGGCTGGATGCGGATTCGGAAGGGCTGCTTCTTTTATCCGATGAGAAAGGCCTGGCGGACCGTCTCCTGAACCCCTCCGGCAGGCATCCCAGAACCTATTGGAGCCAGGTGGAAGGCACTCCTTCCGAAACGGACCTTCGCCCTCTGGAACTCGGGGGCCTCCGCATCCGCGGGCACTGCACGCTGCCTTGCCGGGCACGCCTCATGCGCAGGGAGCCTGACGTGCCGCCCCGCATCCCTCCCGTCCGCTACCGCGCCTCCATTCCCACCTCATGGCTGGAATTGACGCTGGTGGAAGGGAAAAACCGCCAGGTGCGGCGCATGACCGCCGCCATCGGTTTTCCCACACTCCGGCTTCTTCGCGCCAGAATCGGAAATTTCTCCCTGGCGGGACTGAAACCCGGCGCATGGAAAGAACTGGATTCCCGCGAGCGAAGGCAGCTCATGCCGTAATATAAGCTTGATTCCGGACAGGAACCGTTTTTATATCTCTCTCCGCATCAGGATATCTACCTAGACCTTTTTACATGAAAGCCGAACTCGTCGAACAAGCCTCCAAAATCATTCCCGAGCCCCAAATGCTGATCAACGTGGTTTCCCGCCGCGTAGCCCAGCTTAATAATGGCCGCTCCCCGCTGGTGCCCACCACGCCCCATATGGGCAACGCGAACATTGCCCTGACGGAAATCATTGAAGGCAAACTCGTCTATCATACGGAATCCGGCAGCCTCCAGGAAGACAACCAGTAACAATACATTCCCTTTATTGCCGTTCCGGACCGGAATTCCGTACGGAATCCTCTCTATCCAGCCAGGCCCCGGTCTCCCAGCCCGGGGCCTTTTCATCCTTCTCCCCTTCGTGCCATGAGCTCCGACATTTCCACCAACAAAAAAGCCCGCCGGGATTACGAAATTCTGGACACCTACGAATGCGGCATGGAACTCAAGGGAACGGAAGTCAAATCCATCCGCGCCGGCAAGGTGAATATTGCCGATTCCTTCGCCAAGGTGGAAAACGGCCAGATGCTCCTGTACGGCTGCGACATCCAGCCCTGGGAGACAGCGGGAGAATTCTTCCAGCACCAGGCGCGCCGGCCCCGCCGCCTTCTTCTTCATAAACGGGAAATTTTCAAACTGGAACAGCAGACCTCCCAGAAAGGCTGCTCCCTGGTAGCTCTCAAGCTGTATTGGAAAAACGGCAAGGTGAAACTGGCTCTAGGCCTGGGCAAGGGCAAAACCCACCGCGACCAGCGCTACGATTTGAAAGCCCGCGTGGAAATGCGCGAAGCCCAGCGGGAAGTGGCCCGCATCAACCGCCGTTAAGCCAGGCGGCAACAGCATGGTTGCCGTCCGCTTCCTCCCGGAAGCCTTTCTCCGCCCCTGCCATTCCCTGATATCCGGCATCTGTCCGGGGATAAACGGCAACGCCGCCAAAGGCGGGAAACCAGACCCACTTCAGCGCCCGGAAAAAAACCGGCTACAGCCGGCCGGACATGCATGCAGGAAAAGTTACAATTTCCAATCCACGGGCAATTCCACCTGGCCGCCCTTTTTATCATCATAACGGATGAAACCGTGTTCCGCCCCGTACCAGTGCACATCCCGCGTCACCTTCACGTCAAAACAGCAATAACGGGCTATATCCATTAAAAGCTCCGTATTACCCGTCTGCGCGTATTCCGCCCACCATTTGAGAGCCTGGGTGCCCACGGCCGTTTTTGAAGAACCGATGGAGGCGGCCGCCACGGAATCCAGCTTGACGCGCACTCCCCCGCGCTGTTCGATGTCCTTGCACAAATCAAGGTTGTTCGTGATATCAATCATGTTCCACATCGTATAACGCTGGAGCACGCCATAGTCGAAATGCTCGTGGTTGTAACCCACCACCAGGTCGGCCTGGGAAAGCTGCCGGATGAGATCATCCACCATTTCCTCAGAATAAATCGTATATTTGCCGGAAGCCGTGGAATAAGTCACGCCCACGGAAAGGCGCATCTCGGCCGTATTATGCCAGCCGCCCACCTCCGCCGCGGAATGACGGGTTTCCAAATCAAAATATACGATGTCTCTCATCGGGTGAAAACGTACATTATTTGCCACTTTTGGACAAGTCCCACTTGAACGGGAGGCCTGTTTGTGATGAGAATAAGCGCATGCAGCCCCGTTTCCACATCGTCATGTTCCATCCGGAAATTCCGCATAATACAGGAGCTGCCGGACGGTTGGCGCTGGCAACGGGTTCCAGGCTCCATTTGATCAAACCTTTGGGGTTCAGTCTGGATGAAAAGCATGTGCGCCGTACGGGTCTGGACTATTGGGCCAAGGTGGACCTGCATGTCTGGGACAGCCTGGAGGAATTGAAGCAGGCGGCAGCCCCCGGCGCGCAGTTCTGGTACCTGAGCACCAAGGCGCCACGTTCCCATTGGGATGCGGTTTTCCACGCAGGGGACTATCTGGTTTTTGGACCGGAATCCCGCGGATTGCCGGAAAGCATGCTGAGAGAACACGCAGATACCGCCCTGACTATTCCGATGCCCGGAGAAGGAGCCCGCAGCCTGAATCTATCCACAGCCGTAGCTGTCGTCCTTTATGAAGGACTGCGCCAGACCGGCATTTGACGGCCCCCCGCCTGCCTCTCCACATCGGCATGGATGTTCTGCGGGTTCCACCACCAAAGGATACAGGGCCATTGAAGAAGCGGGTTCCGCGTCTTTCCTCCGTCAGGGGCATACCAGATAAAAGAGAATCAAGGAAGAGTCGGCTCCGCAGATATCCCAGAACATACCCTTATGGGAATCCCGTATAGTCTCCCAGGGAACTGAAAAAAATCATCTGCTTCATCCCCACCCGCGATAACGGCATATTGCCATTCAATAATTTCATGAGCTTCCGCTACGGCTATAATGGAAAAAGCCCAGGACAATGAACAGTACGGTTGAATACCGCCGGCGGATAGAAAGGATATTTTCACGAAAAAGAAAAGCGGAAGGCAGATGCAGGAAAGGCGCCGGATATTGCTTCCGGCGCCTTTCCTGATTAAAACCTGTCACCGCATGTCGATCGTAGGAACCGGAATGCGGTCCTTGGGTCCTGTGTAAAGAGTCAACGGCCTGTACAGCGTATTATCCTCCATTTGTTCCAGAACCTGGGCCACCCAGCCGCTACAGCGGGCAATGGAGAAAATGGCGGTAAACAGCCTGGTGGGGATCCCGATGCTGTAATAAACCGTGGCGGAATAAAAATCCACATTGGCGTTCAAGCCCTTGCGCTCCCGGACAAGTTTCGCGATGCGTTCCGACATGCGGATCCACTTGGGTTCACCGATTCGGGAGGAAAGGCGGATGGCCATGCGTCGTAAATGCGGGGCGCGGGGATCCAGCACGCGGTACACGCGGTGGCCCATGCCCATGATTTTTTCCTTCCGCGCCAGCTTGTCCTCAATGTAGGAGTCCACCCGGTCCTCCGTGCCTATTTCCTTGAGCATTTCAATCACGCCCTCATTGGCGCCCCCATGAAGCGGCCCCTTCAGCGTGCCGATGGCCGCGGTGATGGCGGAATACATGTCCGAAAGCGTGGCGATGCAGACGCGCGCCGCAAAGGTGGAGGCATTCATGCCGTGGTCTGCGTGCAGAATGTAGGCTACCTCCAGAATATGGGCTTCATACTGATCCGGTTCCTCACCCTTCAGCAACCACAGGAAATGTTCCGCCTCGCTCAGGTCCTCCCGAACGGGGGGAAGCTCCAGACCCTGGCACAAACGGTAGTAATACGCCACCATCACGGGAACCTTGGCTATGAGGCTGAGGCCTATTTCCTTCAACTGCCCGGCATCCTTCGTCCGGTCGTCATACATGCCGAGCATGGAAACAGCCGTCCGGAGGGCGGACATGGGCCGGGCGGACTTGGTGGCCGTTTTGAAGAAATCCAGAATGGGCTGGGGCAGGTCGCGGTCGGAACGGAGGCGTTTCTTGATGCCCTCCAATTCCTCACGGTTGGGAAGACGCTTGTTGAGAAGCAGATAAACCACTTCTTCAAAACAGCACATCTCCACCAGATCATCGATATCGTAGCCCAGATACAACAGACGCCCTTCCTCGCCGCGCACGTCACTCAAAGCGGATTCATTGGCGATGATTCCTTTTAAACCTTTGGGATATGCGAGGCGCTCGGAAAAAGTGTCATTGCTCATGTTAAAAAATGCTACTGGTGGTGAATATTACCGGTTAAAAGTCTAACAATCTTCCAAAAAGTCAAACCTTAATTACGCCTTCACGGCCCATGCGGGACGTTTGGCGCGGGTGATGTGCGGAGCCCTCACATACAGCGGTTCCGCCGGACTTTCCAGAAGTTCTTCTCTGCGGGCCTCCGCCAGGGACAGCCACACGGCCCCGAGCGCCTCTGCAGAAGGATACACGGGGACAATCCCCGACATTTCCCGGGCGGCCAGATGATCCGCCGTTTCCGTGGAAAAAACGGGCACGCCTTTTCCCATGCACTCCGCCACGCTGGCGCGGGCCTGCTCCGCAGGAAGCACTGCCGGCACATCCGTCAGAACGCCGTTTTCCAGCCTCCCCCACGTCCAGCCGCCACGCCGGGCATCTGACATTACGCAGGCCTCACCATGATGCAGACCAAGTCCGTTCCAGGAGGAAAAAGCCGCCACGCGGGAACCGTGCACCAGGGAAAGTCCGTCCGCCACGGCCAGCGCTACGCGGATTCCGCCGTAAGCGCCCGGACCGGAACCTACCACGATTTCCTTCAAACGCCGCCCTTCCAAAGCATCCAGAACCTGCCGCACTGCCTTGAAAATAGCGGAGGAATGGTTGCGCTCCGCTCTCCATGCCGCCTGGCACAGCAGACTTTCCCCGCTCCAAGCCGCAACGGAAGACTGCACACAGGAAGTTTCCAGAACCAGCAGGACATCTTGCATGCGGCGGATTATACAGGAACAGCCGGCGTGGATAAAACATTTTTTCCTCCGGTTTCCGGAAGAGGCAAATTTGGTTCGCATTTCTCCTCAAGTCCCTTTATGCTGGTTCCAGACCTCACACCGCATGCCCAAGGCCCCCAGACACACACCGCCGCGCCAGGACTGGCGCCGGTATGCAGAAACCGCCCGGAAACCAAGATCCGCGGCAAGCCTCGGCGACATGATGCGGCAATGCAACCGGGACGCCTGGGACAAAACTTACCGCGCCCAGGTATCCTCCGAATACTGGGAGGACGAATGCCAGGAATTTTCCTTCATGGATCTCCCGCGCAGAACCCGGTTCATCAGGCATGCCGTAGCCACCCTTATCTTGCTTCCGCTGGCCCTGATCACGGCCATGTCCCTGTGCGACCAGCTGGCCCATGCCTCCGGCAGCCTCAATATCCTCTTCTCCATTCCCGTATGGTACGCCCTGATGGGCGCTGCCGTGTGGGTGGTGCTGGGCAGCAGCAGGCTGTTCACATCCTCCCTGCTGTACCTGTACGTATTGGGGCATGAACTGACGCACGCTCTGGCGGTCATTTGCAGCCGCGGCTCCATCCATGCTTTCAAAGCGGATCTGGACGGAGGTTACATCCAGACGGATAAAAACAACATCTTTATCTCCCTTTCCCCCTACTTCCTTCCTCTCTGGGCCATGCTGTGGGGATTGGTATGGGGCGTAACGTACCTCTTCTGGCCTACAGTCACCTGCCAGGCCCTTCTTTACTCCGGCCTGGGCTTCTGGTGGTGCTTCCACCTGTTCTGGACGGCATGGATCATTCCCAAGGACCAGCCGGACCTGGCGGACAACGGCACCTTCTTCTCCCTGATTCTCGTATATTTTGCCAATCTTCTTCTCTTCCTGGCGCTTCTGCGCCTGTTCAACGCCGTAAGCCTTCACCGCTTTCTGGCGGATTGCATCCACAATGCGGAAAAATTGTGGGACGTTCTCAGGGATCTCGCCATGCTGGCTGCCGGGCTGTTCCTGTAAAAAATATTCTTTTCCTTACACGGAATGATGAACGGCAGAAGGGGAAAAGGAATCCAACCTTTCAACAGAAAGGAGTTTCCATGCGCACCACACACTTGATCATTCTGACAATGGCCGCAGTTTCCCTGATGGGCTGCAATCCCAAGGAAACTGTAAACGCCCTCACTTCCGACCAGAACGTTACCCAGAAGATGGCCGTAAGATTCGCGGAAAATATGGTTGGCCTGCCACGCGCTCTGGTCGTTTCAGATGCCAGAAAAGCGGCTCCGGGCGACAAAGTCACCGTCAAGGGAGCGGTAATCGGAGATGACCCCGTCTTTTCAAAAAACATTGCTTCCTTCACCATCGGAGACCCGGCTCAGCTCCTGGTCAATATGAAGGAGAAGGGAGTCTGGGCCGCCGGTACGGTACCGGTGGAAATACGGAAAAATAACACGATGACCGTCCAGTTCGTGGATGAACAGGGGCAACCCATCAAGCACTCCGCCAAAGGTGTGAACGGGCTGAAAGAACAAGACGCCGTCATCATTACCGGAACCATTGATCCCCACTCCACTCCAGAACATCCGGTGCTGAACATTGAAAGCATCGTGATTGAGTAACCCCTTCTGTGCCAAACCCTGATTCATGTCAAACGGTTCAGGCGTTTTGCGCCTGAACCGTTTTTCATATCAGAATGCGCGCATGGGATTTGATCCAGCATCATTGGGAATGATAACACTGGCCGCTACTTCAGCGGCAGCAGGTGCGGCATCCGCGTCTGCACAGAAAAAAAGCGCGGAAGCCACCAGACAGGCGGCGGACGCAAATGCCGCCACCCTCAGGAACGAGGCGAACCTCCAAAAACAGACAGGGATGGAAAATGCCAAACGCATGCAGCAGGACGCTGCGCGCCAAATGGGAGAAGCCCGACTGGACGCCGCCCAATCCTCCCTGCTCCGGGAAGGCTCCGTTCCAATCAGAGAACAGGCTTTGGCGACGCGTCTGCAAACCAGGATTCAGGATGAAGCGGCGGAAGCCATGAGGAACGCCCAATCCCTGTACAACCGCGCCAACACGGAGCAATACATGGGCCGCTCCAATGCGAGAGCCCAGAAAACCTCAGCAATGGGCACCCTGCTCTCCGGATTCGCCCAGGGAGGAAATACCCTCCTCAAATGGTGAAGTGCCTCACAAGGCACCTCCATTCAAACGAAGACAGCCGGAAATTCAGCCGCAACCGCGGAAGCTTCTTAACGCCCCCCCCTGCCGGGCTGCCCCGGAAGAGCAGCCTCCCAAAACAGCCTTACCTGACACGTCCTTGCCTGTCTTCCTCACATCACGGGTCATAAGGCCAGCACACTTCCGCTTACCCGCGCCTCCAGGGCAAGCAATTCCCGTTTCGCATCAAGCCCCCCGCCATAACCTGTCAGTTTCTGATTGCTGCCAATAACGCGGTGGCAGGGCACGAAAATGGAGATGGGGTTGGTGGCATTAGCGGACGCTACAGCCCGGACAGCCCTCGGATGATGAATGCGGCGCGCCAGCTCTGCATAAGAAATGGTGGAACCGTAAGGAACTTTCATCAGTTCATGCCAGACTGAGTTTTGAAATTCCGATCCGGTAAATACAATGGGTATATCAAAGTCTCTGCGTTCCCCCTGGAAATATTCACGGAGCTGGCTTACCGCCTGTTCAATAACCTCGGAAGTTCCTTCTTCATATTCAGCGTTGAGATGCCGGCAAATGCGGCGGTCTATCGTGCCGCGGCGTTTTTCCTTTGCCCAGTCGCAAATGCAAAGATTGCCGCCATATGAGCCAATCATCATTTCTCCAACGGGCGACAGATAACGGATTATTTTAATTGCCTCCATCTTCTTGTCCTTGTTATTGCATAACGCTCTTTCATCCATCCCCTGTACGGCTGGGAAACATTGCTCCATGCCTGCCTGTTCATGTCCCGAAGCACAATGTTCCGCCCTAAAGGCTCTTCTCCGGCAGCCTTTAGCACATTTCCTTGCTATCTGCAATCTTTCTTCCGCATTTGCTTTTTGTTTCCAATCGGACATGAATCCCAAGTTATTCGCCCTCTCCGGCCGGACACCGATAATCCGGATACCTGCTTTTCCCTTGAATCATTCCCCATTCAATCAACCATGACGATACCTCGCACAAGAGAGGCAAAATCCCTGCGTTTTTAATGCTGATGCAAAGCCCTGAATAATATTGGGTGGCGTCCCCGGCAGGAATCGAACCTGCATCTAGTCTTTAGGAGAAGCCAAATTATTTTTGATATTCAATGAGTTAAAAACTAGTGGTGCTAAAATGGTGTAATTTTTCTTGCGTTTCATGAAGGAAAAGCGCAACAATTCATGCCAACAAGCAGGAACACTTAGAAACGCATGAGCCGGGAAAAAAGTATATGGAACGATGGAGGATGCAAGCCCGGAAAACGGGTGCGTGGGGTTCGCATTGGTTCCTATTCCAAAGGTCCCGGAGAACCAATACGATGGCGCATTACAAATACTCTTGCCGGGGAAAGGAAAATGGAGACTTTCCCCACCCGTGAAGCCGCAGTACAACGTTACGATGAAATATCGTCCCTTTTGGAACAGGAAGGAAAGGCATTTCAGCTTACCCCCACAGAACGGGCCGCTATTGTTGCTTGGCGTGCACACAGGCAGGGACGTTTAATGGCGGGAAAAAAGTCCATGACGCTTGATAGGGCTATTCAGCATTTGATCATTTGGGAGGAAAAGCAAGATGAAGGCCGCCCCCTGGTACGGGATATGTTTCTCAAATTTACGGCCCATAAAGAAAAAGAGGCCCGAGGGCGCAATAGTGAGCAAGCTGAAAAACTGGCCGCACGCCGTGTGAGGGATGCCGGACGAATGCTTGAACCCTTGCTAAAAAGTGCCACCTGTGTATCCGTGTTTGATGATGCAGAAGTATTGCGGGAATTGGAAAGCCGTTTGTATGATTCCATTGTGGGGCGTTCTGGTGGCTACCCCAGCAAAACGACGATGGGACATTATCGCCGCTCCGTAAATATTTTCCTCAACTGGCTTGTGACGCAACGGAAAATTGACCGGAATCCTTCTGAATTATTACCGGGCATAGAAGCAGCAGAACCGCCCCGAGGAGTATATAGTCCGGAAGAGCTTTCCAGAATCCTTGCCATAGCGCAACAGATTCGACCTAGTTCGATCCCATGGATTGCCCTAGGGGCATTCTGTGGTATTCGGCCCCGGGAACTTTCCCGACTGTCCTGGGAGGATATAGATATGAAGGGAAAGCTGGTGAAGGTTCATCATGGTAAGGCCAAGACGGGACGCGCACGGTTTGTGCCGTTGCCAGACGTTTGTGAAAAATGGCTGGAATGGACCATAAAAGCCGGCATACCTGCTGTTGCATCCATTGTACCAGGGGATACAATCGACCGCCGAGAAGGAGCGCAAGGACGAACCATCAAGGAATTGAGAAAAGCCGGAGTCGAATGGAAAAAGGACGCCTTACGGCATTCCTTCGCTTCCTATGCCTGCGCCTTGTATGAGGATTACCCGAAGGTGGCGGCATGGCTGGGCAATTCCGTTGCCGTCATGGAGAAGCACTACAGACAGGCCCGGCGCAAAGATGAGGCAGAGGCGTGGTTCAACGTTTATCCGGAAAAGGAGGAGAATGACAAAGCCTAAGCCGTTTCCCTGGGGAAAGGAATTACGTTATGTGTTGGAGTGCCACCGCCAAGGGGGGAACCGGTGGATTGCCGCAGGAATACTACACTTAAAACAAGACGGAACCTATTCGGAATGGAACCCTTCCCCTTGGGCAAGGTTTATCTGGGTTCCTTCTGTTTATGTAATTGCCTGGGATGTAAAGAATCCGGGATCCGGGGAAGTGATGTTCAGGCAAAAGGTGGATTCTATCTTGGTTCAACTAAGCATGGAAGGAAAAGCCGGTGAAGCCCGCCATCAGATTTGCAACTATTTACGCGAATACAAGAGATTGCCTACACCATCAGAGTTAAGGCAATACATACTGCGGATTTCTATGCATAAGCAGTTGCGTCGGGAGCTGAAAGAGATTGAAGGCTATTCTGCTTTAAGGGATTCAGTGGGAGATCTCTTCTTGTGGGGCTTGATGCCCAGAAAAGGAATCAAAGGTGTTCAGGTGAAGCCGCCCTATGGCTGGAAGAACCGCATTATTGAATCTATCGCCTATCGCCTTGGGAGGCCTCCAAAAGGCCGATTTGTTTTGAAGCTGGAAACAATGGAGCCCTTCCATCTTCCACCGAAACTTCCCCGTGGACGTCCCCGGAAGTCATGAAACGTCTTGCGATATGATTCTTTTGTCATCCAGAGATGACTTTTCGGACAGGTATGCGCATTCGCGCACGTAGAGCTTTTTCATTTTACCCTGTTTACCATGTATTGACTCTATAAAAAGCTAATTATAAATAAGGAAAGACAACAGGGAATAAAGACAGCACCCTGATTTTGCCCTGTGTTACCCTGTCCAGTTTGTCCATGAATGTAGAAGTTTCAGAGAGTGAAAAACCTAAGAACCCCAAGGTTTTTAAGCTGGACTTGTCCAAAAATGACGAATGTTTAGAGGTGAGTTACTTAAAATCGCTAAGGTTTGAAAGGAGGAAGATGGAGAAAAGCCATGGCAAGTTTTGTCAAGGTTCAGGGCTTTTCCGAGCTGAGTTCTATAATCCCTGCACAGACATGTACAGTTTTTGAATTTTACTTCCACTACACTCCTATACTGTTAGAACGTTTTGATAATAAATACAGTAAATTATTGATGTATTTAGAATTCACACTAGGAAGTACTCCTACATTACCCCGGCAAATTTCTTCACAAGCAGTGGAAAATGGTGAGTTCACGTGAGTTTCCTGCGATGGCTGGAGGAGAAATTCCCCTAATCAAGACTAATTAATGATTTCGTTGTGAAGGTATTTAGCGTTTTTTTCTGCCATGAGGTGTAGTGAGCATAAAGATGGCCAGGCCATTCCCGGAGCTTTTACAAGAAGGCCGTCAGTCAGCAGGAATATGTTTAGACAAATCCTGTCGTTGAACTGATACCGATTATATTTTCCATTCCTTTCTCATTTGGACTTGAATGAACGTCCTATGTAACAATGATGAGGAACATGGGATATGAAGAAGGCCTTTTAATCAATGACGGAATGCGGTTTCATAAGGAACGCTTTCAGCAACTTATTCAGGCGGAAAGGCTGGATGAACTAAAAGAAGAGCTTTTCAGCCTCATTGACTGTGGGAAACTGACATGGAAAGATGTGTACCTGCATCTTCATTTCATCCCCGGCCTGTTGGATGATCCCAACCTTGAAGACGTGTACTATTGCTGCCATGTTCTGGAAGGAGGAGAAACGCGTACTTTGGAATAAAATAGAAAATATCCGCTTCTTCTGCACACAAAAACGCCTTGGCTATTCAAGACATTATAGAAACTTCGTGCAGAACCGTTATAGAGGAGTGACGGGCGTTTTCCAAATCGGATGTTTTTGCCACTCAGGATTTGAAAAGCCCATATTTGAAAAATCAATTCCCTTGTCTGAAAAATCAGAAAACAATTTCTCCATTCTCTTTGGCCATTCTGTACAAGGAATGATTTTTTTAAGGAGGTACCGGCAAATAAAAAGCAGCATAGCTGTTCTATCCTGGGCAAAAGAAGGCTGAATATTCTTCTTGTCTCGAGGTAATATCCATTGCCCTTTCTCTAAAGAATACTGGGCGTACCATCCCCTTTGACTATGCCATAGAGGAAGTTTTGGAGGTGTTCCCCATAAGTTATTCCACAGCCTTCCATGATGGGCACATGTATTTCTCAATGTATTTAATGACCTCATCCATGATCTAAGAACTTCAGGCGTTACTTCCCATTCCTTCGCTATTTCTGTTTGAATATCACGTCCTGCATGATCGAAAAATAAGGATGTAAATCCAAAATCGCTTATTTCGGAAAACATCCATAACGGAAGGTGCTGATGTGAATCCCCATACTTCCTGAAGAAATGCTTGATGCATTCATATCTGCATTTTTCCGTACACGAGCCATTCTTGATTCCAGCCTGTTCTTCAATCTTTCTTATCTTGTCTTCGCAGAAGCTCCAGTTGGGAAAAGAAGAGGGGGCCGCATACTCAAAAGGAGAGTGCTTTTCCGTGTAGAGATACACAAGCTGTGTCCTTAGGGCAATTTCAATGCGTTCAATGGCATCGACAAATAAGACTCGAAGCCGGCGGTCAAACCTGTAGTGATCCCAAACACGTTCAAGTGTAGTGCCTGCATACAGATTGTCCTTTTTTACCCCTTGCTCATCTTTCTCTCTGAAAGGGTACCAATACGCACTAAGCCTATAGTAGCTTACCTGTTTGAGAATCTGTATAAGCCACTGTTTATCTCCCACGATCAAGCCTCGTTGAATAAGCAGCTCAGCTTGATTCTCAAACGAAAGATGAGGCTTGACATATTGCATAGAGATTTGCACAAAAAAACACCTCCCCATATTCGGGGAGCTTCTGGCGAGTCATAAGACTACCAGCTTACCCGGGGGAGGCTTGGTGAGACCATCGTAGTAAAAAGGAGGATGTTGTCAATACGCTTTGTGCGTTTTCGATTCGATAGCCTTCCGTATGCTTCTGTCCACATTGGCAGAGTTCAATAGCTAGTCAGTCTTCCAGGCTTTCATTGATGATATCCACGCACCACTGACGGAGAAGTTTTCCCTCTGCCGTGGCCGCTTGGTTCCAGGTGTCAAAGGTGGAGTCATCTACTGTAAGCGTAATTGCATTGTCTTTCCCGTTGGAAGGTATTTCCTGTGTGCTGGCCGTAGCGGAATACTGAGACATAAGGCGTTCGATGATTCTTCCTGATTGTTTGGGAATAGGTCGAGAGGTGGAAAGCCATACGTCTAAGCCGCGCTTAGTTACGCCGCATTGTTCTGCCAGCCATTCACGATTTTTGCCAATGGTTTTGAGCCATGCTTTGATTTCCCTTTTTTGCATGGAACAAAATATATATGTAATACTGCAATGATGCAACTCTAACTCTATTTTTACTTCATTGAGCTGCTTTTATGTTGATATATTTATCTCACTGAAGTATTTTTCTGTTGTTATGAGCAAAAAACAACATCAAATTACCTTAAAACTTCCCGTAGAGACTATTGCCAAACTGGAAGAGGAAGCGGCTGAATTCCGACTTACTCCGGAAGAAGTTGCTCTTGCCATTCTGCGAGCTAATTGCAATTGCCCAAAAGAGGAAAAGGAGGAACAGCAATGAATGCTACTATCTTACTGCTAACAAAAGAAGGACGAGTCATCAGGGCGACATTGAATAGCCTGACGGAAATCAGACTTTTTGGGCTCTATTCAACATTGAACGCTAATGTTTTGCATCGTCAAGATATCTTTGGAGGAGGTGTGAAGTGCTTTTCCATGAAGGAGGTGGAAAGATGGATATGATTCCAAGGGAAGAGAGTGTAACCATACAAATAAATAGACCGGAGGACGTTTTGAAAGCCACACCGGAAATGGCTGGAGAAACAATGTCTAACAGGGTTGTCGAACTCATCCGCTGCGGGTACAAGTGGCGCAAGGCCCTTAGCTGGAAAAGGTCTGTTTCCACTGTCAGGGCCATGAGGAAAGCGGAGCTGCTGGAATTGGTGGAAGGTCTCATTGCCCATGGGGAAATAAGTCTTTGCAAAATTGAGATGCCTGGTCCCATAGAACCTGATGAGCAGGTGCGAAGGTTAGCGTTTTTGCTGGAAGCGTATAAACGGAAGGTGGATGCATTATTGCCGCCGGGAGAAGTGTTTGTTCCCGGCAAGGATGAACCGTGAAGAGTAGTTTCAGATTTTTTTGCCTGTTTTGTCACAAGTGAGACATGAAGTCACATTTCTGCAAATATCTAACGCAGAGATTATTGTGAATATTTTATTACAGAAAAAGAGTATTCTGGTTGTCACGTTCAGAAAAAGGTATGTTTGGGGTATTTTTAAGGCGTTGGAGGTATGAAAGACAACTAAAGTGTCTTAAGTTTACGTAGGTATTCTAGCATAAACCAATGGCGAAAATGCCGATATATTCAGATAACTAAACCCACTAGCGGAAACGAAAAAGTGTGTATAATTGGAAGAAGTGCCCACTTGCCAGTGAGCGTTTTTCTCAATGTAGGAAATTATATATGGATTTCCCGCGGCAGGAACGCGCATCATAGGCGTTGCTCTTACGAGGGCACTCAACAATCAACATAACTGAATAAAGATGAATAAACAAACATATACAGCAAGACCTGTATTGAACCGCCAGGAAATGGCCGATTATCTGGGCATCAGCCTGGGAACACTAGATGCTCTTACCAGAAAAGGGCTGCCGCATATCCGCCTGGGAGACGGGAAGCGCGGGGGCATGAAGCGGTTCCGTGTGGAAGAGGTGATGGTGTGGCTCAACACACAGAGGGAGATGAAGAAATGAGGAGGAAGAAAAGAATTGCCGCCCCTCATGCGCCAACATGGGGACGGCTCGGGAATGCTGACCTTACCGGGTATCAAACAATCCTTGTGGTCATTGTTTATGACATGCAGGGGAATACAAGCTCAATCTCCCATGAAGTTTGAACTATCCGACCTCAAAACGCCGGACGCCCTGAACGAATACTGCCGCCGCGTGCTGGGCCCGCCCCAGCACAAGGGTTGCGTGATGATTTATCCCTGTCCGTTTGGAACGCATACGCGCCCCAAATTGCAGGTTAGTGAATATCAGGGGGAAGGCCGGTTTAAATGCTGGGCCTGTGACCGTGGCGGCGATGTGTTCGATCTTCACGCCGGGATGAACGCCCAAGACTCGCAACGGGATTTTCCCTGCGTTCTGCGGGATGTCTGCGAGGTCTTGGGAGTGAAGCCGCCCGATGATGACGGGGCTCTTCTTCCGGCCCGTAGAAGGCCCGTCAAGCCCCGTCCGGTTCTCTCTATGTCCGCCAACTCTCCGGTGGAACCGTCCTGTTTCGTCTCCGCCTTGGACGAAGCCGAACTTGACGCATGCCGGGAACGTCTTGTTCTGGACGAATGCCTTGCCGGAGAACTGGCCACTGAACTGGGCCTTTCTCCCCTGATGATGCTTGTGCACACGGACCGGACCCTGGGCCGGGGGCTTTTAGGGGCAACGAAAGACCGCCGTCTTGCATACCTGTACCAAGCCGACGACGAAGCCGGAAACACCCGTTACACGGGCATGAAGCTGCGAAGAAGGGACAACCACTCCAACTCCTGTTTGAAAATTGAGAACGGGCAATGGAAATCTCACGGGACGATGAACCCCACCGAAGGCAACCCGCACGGCATCCGCTTCCTATGGACCATTGGGAAGGCTGCCGCGCCATGGGGCGTTCATTCCGCGTATGGCAAGCAGTTCGTCATCGTCACGGAGGGGGAAAGCGACTGTCTGGCCATAGGACAGGCCCTTGAAGGTTTCCGGGAAGCCTACCAGCAAGACGCGGATCCAGACACGCGCCGCCCCTACGAAGACCCCCGCGGGAGTCTGGAAGCCATGATTCCTGCCGTGGTGGCCATACCGGGGGCAGGCGGGATGAAAGCCGGCTGGGACGCCCTGCTTGCAAGCAAGAACGTGATACTCGCCTTGGACGCAGACAGGGCCGGACGCGAGTCCGCCGCCAAACTGCGGGAACGGCTGACCGCCGCCGGGTGTGTCATCCGGGACTGGATGCCCCCTTACAAGGATGCCCGGAACATGCTTTTACACGATGGGGAACACGCCTTGTATGAAAGTATCTTTGAATTGATGTACTCATTTGAATGAAAGGGGGTCACAGCATGAGCGAGAGTTACAGGCCGGAGCCAGGAAAGCCGAGCCGGCCGGGAAACGAAGCCATTGACGCCCTTTACCGGGGAGCAGAAGTCATGGAAAAGGAACACGCAACCATAGATGAAGCCTTCACAGAAAAACCGGAGACGCGGAACACCGCCAGTCCGGAGGCTATAGCGGAAGGGTTTTATTACCAAACCAGCAGCTTTCCTTACCTGATGGATACCGGGAGCGGATTCATACCGTTGAGAAGGGATAGCGTCTTATCCCATGCGGTACGCCGGGGGCTGGATCCACGGAAAAAGGATGCCTTCTTTTGCACTGTGGAAAGGAATCATTACGTGGAGCAATCCTTCCGCTTCCTGGCAGGGCACCTCTATGGGTTTTATGAGCGGGACGGCGTCCGGTTCATTGTTCAGGCATCCGCTCCATGGGTAGAAGGGAAGGAAGGGGATTGCTCAACGGCTCTGGCCTTTTTGCGCGGTTTATTGGATGACCCGGCGGAACCTGACCAATTTCCTTCCTTGATAGCCTGGATGCAGGGGGCAAGGCTGCGTATCCGGGCATGCCTGAAAAGGCGCACGGCCCGCACCAGAGTTCAGCATCTGGTCATGGCCGGGGAAAAGGATCTGGGCAAAACATGGCTGGTAAAGAAGCTGGTCGCCCCTCTTCTGGCCACTCCGGAAGAAGGCATGTTTCCCGGAGAAAAGTATTTTACAAAACCGGGAAGTGAAGGGTTTAACGGCGGTATGGAACATTACCCGGTGATTCTGCTTGATGATACCATGAAGAACGTGAAGGAAGCGGAGCGGTGGAACGTCATGAGCCGAAGCAAGAATATCCTGTATGCCGGGGCGGTTTCCATTGAGGGCAAAGGGAAGGATGCCTTTCCGATGGCGTTGCCCTGGGTGGTGGTGCAGTTGCTCAACACGGATCTGGAGAGCCTGACGGCTTTCCCAATGGTGGGAGGCGACACGGACAAGATATGCGGCTTTCTGGCTGGGCGTTACCATGAAACGCCACCGAACGGAACGGAGGATGAAAAGGATGCCGTGGATGAGGCCCTAGCAAGGGAGTTGCCCGCTCTGGCGTGGTTCATTGACCATTACCAGGTGCCGGAGCATTTGCAGGAACCTACGGGTCGTCACCGGTGCAGGGCATACATGAACAGGACGCTAGCCACTGCCGTGCTGGGCATCAGCCCGGAAATGCAGTTGCTGGAATTGATTGACCAGGCCGCACGCCGCGGGACTTCGGAAGATACCGAAGAGATTTACAGGAGGGACGCCACTGCCACAGGTATTTATGACCGTGTAAGAGCTAATCTTCCTGCTGACAAAATGAGGGAATTTAATCTTCTGGCCAGAAACGCGGCTAAACTGGGCGGAAAGTTGTCCAAACTGGCGGAGATATGCCCGGAACGGGTGCAAGTACGAAAGGAAGGAGGCGGACGGAGGAACGTGTATACCATCGTCCGTTCCGTGACAGGGTAGAACAGAGTGCGGAAATATTCTTAATCAGTTTATTTTGTGGTGATAAAATGGACCGTTACGTGGTGGGATACAGGGTAAGACAGGGTGCGCATTTTTACCCTGTATCATTCAATGCATTGAATTTATTTGAGTTGAATGGTATCGCACAGGGTAAACAGGGTAGTTTTGAAAAGCCTCTTACACATACGTGCAGGCAAAGGAACGAGATGTGAAGGAAAACAAAAGCGGACTAGCGTTAGCAACAAGAGAAGAGGGGTTCCTTGCTCTTGAGTATTTCCTTTTTATAAAAGAAAAACTGGTAAACAGGGATTATTCTTTTGACCGTGATGAAAGCTGATTTACGGTAGGAAGAAAGAGGGTAGATCTAATCAGAAGCCTGACCATTGAATTTTGATCAGCGTCGGTTGCCCGAAGCGTCGTATTGTAGAACGAAGAGCGTTTTCCCACTTTCTTCAATGCGGGTGTACTGGTTGAGTTCGTTGGCTGCGTAGGCGAGTTCCTCGGCCAGTTCCTGCGCCGTCTTGCGGTTGCCGATGTTGTCGTAGCTGTAGGACCGGGGAATGTTGTGGGCAAGTTTCATTCCTCATTACTTTTAATATTGCTATACCTCACAGAGCCCCTATTGCTCGGTTAATTTTCAGAATAGTTTAAGAACAGGTTGACGCTTATCAATTCTTTTCCAAGACCAGAGATTCAACTTTTTCCAAAAATTTCTCCAATAACATCTTTTATTGTCTTAGAAATTGCATTTTGGTTTATCTTATAAACTATTCTATTTGTTATTGTAATATTTCATTTAATATGTCATTAACAGATATATCAGTGACTTCTTCTCCTTCAAAAACCGATATTTCAAACTGACCTTCATCCATGCATTCAATTTCGATTCTTTTTCCAGGGGAAGCAAGTTGGACTGTTATGCTAATATTACTAAAACGGCCTATTTGATAATGAATGCCTAAGAAATCAAGCTGCGATAATAAATCAAAAACGTTTTCTATTTTTTTCATGTTGCGTATATCCATTAAGAGTTATGACTTTGTATTATTTCAATTTCTTCCAAGATCTCATCAATTGTTTTTATTGAAAACCCATATTTGGAAAATACAGATATGATAAAGCTATTATCGTCCATACATTCAATTTCAATTCTTTTTTCGGGAAAAATAATCATTATAGTAAGGCTGTTAACATTAAAACGGCCTAAATGGTATTTTATTTCATGCAAATCAAGAATCATTAAAAGTCCAAATATATTAAAATTATTCTCGTCCATATAATTTTATAATTACTTGCTAAATCTCAAATCTCGGATAAGTTTTAACGCTTTTTTGGCTGCTGCGCTACCTGCATTTGCTTCTTTAATGATTTGATGATACGCCTTCTCATAATACTGACTAGGAAATTCTCGATTGACACGACCTCCTCTTGATTTCGAAATGAGTGTTCTAGCTGTAGATTCAAGTGTTTTTAAGGCATCACAAACTCTTTGGTCCTTCCCCAACCTAGCAAGACTTCGTAGTGAAGTTAAGTTCCCAGTTCGAAAAGCAGCAGCTATAGCTTGTGCAGCAGCTCCATGTAGAGTGCTTCTCCCATGTATATCAAAATTATCAATAGGATTATTATCAACAAACCCATACAGATCCCATCCCCCTTCTTCGGCGATGGGATCCCTGTTGATCCACCTGCCGTCTTTGGGGTTGTAATAGCGGTAATTGTAATAAACCAGGGCGAGATCATCGTCGTGCATCTCGCCGGACCACTGGACGGGCTGGACGAGGCTGCCCGTACTGGTCACGGCCCCATAGGGCGAGTAATCGTAAGCCGCCGCGATCGTTCCCTGTTCGTCGAACACCTCCGTCACATTCTTGTTGAAGTCCATGCCGTAGCAGTACAGGGTATTATCCTGCATGAGGGCCAGGGGGCGGGTGGCTGTCGGTTCCAGAGGATCCCACAACAGCGTTCGAATCACGTTCCGGCTGTTGAGCATGTCCAGGGCGGCTATCTGCAAATAACCCCGGTACAGGTAGCGTTCGTGGCTGACGACCGTGCCGTTAACCGTCACCTTCTTCATGTAGCGCCGTCCCTGGTAATCGTAGCCGCATTCCACGACTGTCGCGCCGTCCCGGCTGGTGAAGCTCACCGCGCGGTTGGCCGCGTTGTACGCCACCGTCCAGATGCCCGTTGACGTCCTGATGAGCGTCTGGTTGCCCGAGGCGTCGTACGTCGGAACAAAAGGCGCTTCCTCATTTTCTTCAATGCGGGTGTACTGGTTGAGTTCGTTGGCCGCGTAGGCGAGTTCTTGGGCCGGTTCCTGCGCCGTCTTGCGGTTGCCGATATTGTCGTAGCTGTAACCGTAGGGGGCGGCGCCCAGGGCAGCGCCGGTGAGCTCGTTTCTGCCGTTGTAGCTGAAGCTGTCGCTGTGTGCAGGCTCCGTTCCCCGCCGCTGGGTGCGGGTGACCGGGCGTTCCAGAGCGTCGCAGCTCTGGGTCCGGGAGACGAGCCCGGTTTCCCCCAGGCGGCAGTCGAGGCCGCTGAGCAAATCACGCCGCTGTTCGTAAGAAAGTTCCCGGACGATGCCGTCGGGCATCGCGAGGCTGGAGAGCAGATTGCTTCCCGCCAGGTAGCCGTAGGCGAAGCGTTGCTCCGTTTCCTCGTGCATGATTCCGGCGCTGGCCAGCCGCCCGTCGGCTTCATAGCCCTGGCTGACTTCCTGGAGGACACCGGTTCCCTGTTTCAGGGTATAGCCGGAGGATCGGCCGTAAGTGTCGTAGTGTTCCTGGAGCTGGTAGGAGGTACCTGCGATGGTGATGCTATCAGTGTCGGGTTCGTTGTAGGGAGTGTAGGTGATGGTGCGCGTACCGGAAGCGTCCGTGACCCGGGTCAGCTGGTTGAGGTAGTTGTAGGCGTACTGGATGCCGGACGTGGAGTCGCTGTAGGAGACGGAGTTGTTGACTCCTTTCTTCAGGTTGTAGCCCCAGGTAGTGACGATACTCCGCGCGTCCGTGAGCGTGGATCTGAGGTTCAGAGCGTTGTAGGCGGTGTCCTCATGGGTGCCGTCCGCGTAGGTTTTGCGGACCAGCAATCCCGTGGCTTCATCATAGCTCCAGGTGGTGAGGTCACCGTCCGTGCGTCCCGTGGGATCAGTGGTGATGTCCCCCGCATCTTCTCGGAAGGTGGTGAGGCTGGTCATTCTGTCCGCTTCGTCATAGTCGAAGAGAGCCGGCTGGATGGCAGTTCCCCATTCTGCGGTCTTGCGGCCCCGAAGGTCGTAGCCGTAGCAGGTCGTATTCCCCAGCGCGTTGGTGACTACGGAAGGCTGGTCGAAATAAGGACTGTAGACCGTGGAGGTCGTGTTGCCCGCCGCGTCCGTCACCGAGACGGTACGTCCGGCGATGTCGGTGCGCGTCGTGGTCGTGTTGCCCCGGCCGTCGGTATCGACGTAGACAATGCCGGTTTCCGTGTAAGTTCGGGTCTGGCTGGTTACAATGCCCGCATGATCCGTCTGCGTGGTGGTGAAGCCGTCGATGACCGTGGCGGTGGCCGTGATGTTGGAAGTGGGAATGTTGCTTTTTTGCGTCCGGGCGGAACCTGTACCGTATTCGCTCCATTGCGTGGAAGTGTTTCCCCTGGGGTCGATGGCAATAGTTTTGCTTTCCAGGGTGGACGAGAGGGAGGAAAGAAGCGTTTTTTGCGTCTCGTCATAGGTGGCGCCCTGGCCGTTGTTCCTGGTCGTCGTGACGACATGGTACACGCCGTCTTCCGCCTGTTCCACGCCATAGCTCCACGCGGTGATGCGCGAGTTGGACACAGTGGCCGGATCGGCCAGCTTCCAGGTTTCCTTGACCTTATTGCCGAAGTCATCGTATTCCCACAGGGTCGGGGCCATGGTCGTAGCCGCATTGCCCGCATCCGTCTGTTCTTTGGTCATCTGCCCTTTGGCGTTGTAAGTGCGCCTGGTGTAAATGAATCCGCCGATGGTGTTGGGGACGCCCGTGCGCAGGGTTTCCCCGACTCCATTGACGATGCTGCGTTGCAGTTCGGTTTCCGTTTCACCGGACACGGTTTTCGTGAAGGTTCGCACACCGTCGTTGACCAGGTCAATGGAGTAGACCAGATGCCGCTGTCCTGTGCCGGATTCTTCCATGACTGTTCCATCCGGGGCACTCCGTGTGACGAACGTAGCCCCGGAGGGGATGGTTTGTGTCGCCGTCAAGCCGTCCTGGCTGTAGGCGTAGGTGGTGAGCCGCCCCAGGACATCTGTGGTGGAAACGATTCTGCCAAGAAGGTCATAAGATGTGCTTTCCTGCGTAGTCATCGCCCCCATATCCCGACGTGTGGAAAGAATGCGTCCCACCGCATCCTGGATGAAGGAAGTGATGGTTTCAGGCGTGATGACGGTTTGTCCGTCCATCACAGCGGAGCGCGTGGCTTCCACCAATTGCCGCGCCGTGTCGTAGGCGTAGTCCGTTCTGACGCCATTTTCGTCCACTTCCCACAGCAGGCGTCCGTCGCACATCAGCTCCCGCTGCGTCACCCGGCCGTTGCCGTCTGTTCTTTTCACCCACCGGTTCTGCGTGTCAAATTCGTAAGAGGCGCTGTCTGTGATGGCCCATTCCCCGCTGCTGAGCAGAACGTGGCTTTCCTCCCTGACGCGCTGCCCTTCCGCCGTAATCCAGGTAATGGTGCGTGTGCTCTGTCCCGGCACGGTTTCCCCGTTGATGCGCGTTTCCACCGTTTCCGTGTAGAGGGCGCCGTGCTCCGTCGTTGCCGCATAGTCGTGCCAGGTTTGCACGCCGTCAACTTCCCGGGTCATCCGCATGCGTCCGCCGGCGTAGATATCGGGGGCACTGGCCAGCCATTGTTCCGTAGCCGTGAGGCGCGTACCCGTGACTCCCAGCCCGGTGACCCGCTTTTCCGTCCTTTTGACGTGGTTGGCCGTCGTGTACTTGTAGGCCGTGGCCGTCAGTGTTTTAATGTGCCCTTCCAGCGGAAGCAGGTCTACCGTTTCCGTGGCGGGATCGTTGTTGAAGTTGGCCTCTCCCGAATAGGCATAGGTGTAGCGCGTGATGCGCCTTCCACTTTCCGCCCACGGTTCGTCGCGGGTAAGCAGCCGGCCGTAGAGGTCATAGGCGTAGTGGATCTGGCTGCCGTCGGGAGCCGTTTCCGTCTTCAGCCTTCCGCACTGGTCATAGGTATACTGCGTGGTCTGGGCTTCCGGGCTTCCATAGCCTTCCACCTGGGTGAGCAGCAGGTCGCCCACGTCCGTCGTCTGGTAGATTCCGCAACTGCGCAATGCAGTCACTCCTCTCTTAGAGAGTTCCGTCACCAGTTGCCAGACCGAGTCTTCCTGTTCCAGCTCCGTGCGCGTGCGCATGGTCGTAATCGCGTCTTCCCCCGTGCCTCTCCGCATGTTCCACGCCAGGCCGTTTTTCCACCAGGTGACGGCATAGGCCTGCCTGCCCGGCGTTTGTTCCGTGATGGTGAATTGGTCTTCCGTGGAAAGGAAGAGACTGAATGTTTTGAAGGGAGCTCCCGTAACCGTGTAAAATCCCTGTTCGTCCGTTCCCGTGATTTGGCCGGGGGTATAGAGAGCGATGGTGTACCCCGTGGAGGTGACGGATTCCACTTGGAGCAGGCCGTCCCACAGGTTCCAGATTTGCCTCAGCGACCCGTCTTGCCCATGCTTGACGTCCAGGTAGGCGGAGGCATTGGAAATGACTTGCTTGTCCGCCGTCGTGTAGGAGAGGAGTTGGCCCGTTTCCGACGAGAAGAGATACTGGCTGCCGTCTTCCACCACCCAGCGCAGGCAGGATTGCCCCTCCACCGTGGCCAGCGTCGCCCGGCCTCCACCGCCCGTGTCCACCCCGATGGGCAGCACGGACCCGTTGGTGTAGCAGCGCATGGCAATCACCCGGTCTCCCTGCACCAGATCAAACCGCACTCCGGGGACAATGCCTCCTTCGGGCACGTCCAGACGGCTGTTCAAGGGATGGTTGTAGGCCAGAGATGCCGGGCTTTCCAGACCGGAAGTACTTTCCTCACCTCTCAGTTCCACCCGGCCCGCAGGAATCCCTCCCAGTCCCCGGAACGCCCCGAAGTTGCAGGACCAGTACATCAGCGTAGCCGTGCTTTCCGCCGTCACGCTGCACCCTGCCGAGGAATAGTCCCCCAAGGTGCTGGTTCTGACTCCTGCCGCAAAGCCCGACCGGGCCAGCGACGGGGAAGACGGCGTCCCGCCGCTCTCGTCGCACGTGTCTCCCTCGCACGGGCATGGATCGGGCTCCTCCTTGCCCCCCGGTTCCGTCGGCACCACGTCGATGCTGTAGTTGCAGATGGAGACGTTGGCGCTTTCAGGCTTGTAGTCGATGTTGGTCTGGCTGACTTCCCAAGTGTAGGAGCCGGACGGAAGCTGCGCCCCGCCGGTTCCCGTGTGGTATTTATGGCCGCCCTGCTCGCCTGCCGTCTGCGAGTCTTTCTTCAAATCTACCTGCGCCACCACGTTGCCATTGGAGTCCTTCACCTCCAGGCTGCCCCAGTCGTCCACCCCCAGGAAGAGCGAGCAGGTGCCGTAGAGCTTTTTACCGCCCTCCCCTTCCGGAATGGTAAAGTAACCGTGAGCGCTGTGTCCATCCTCCGACGTGCTCGGCGGTCCCACGGTGATTTCATCTTGTTCGTGAATTGGTTCAAACGGTAGTGGAGCGGGCGGCGGAGCGGAGCGCAAGCCCCGCGGCGTAGGTTTGGCCGTAGAGCCAAAGTACCACTTGCGATAAGCGGGAACGGAAGAAGGGTTGTCGTTGGAAGAAGCATTGGAGGTATTCATAAGACATTAAAGATTTGAGATTGATAAATGAAATGAGAGGAAGACTATCCTCAATGATCATCTTTCTCTTACCATTAGCTATATCCAGTGTCAACGGAATTTGTTTGAAAATTTCTGTTTACCTATCAAGGATAACGAATATTTTCCATCAAAAAAAATAAGTATATGCTTTTTATACCAAGCATCTTACTACTTTTGAAAAAATGTTATCTATTGGTTGGAAAAGGATCCCACAGGGGATGATTCGTTATTCTTGCCAGTCACATTCCCGGGAAAAGCCCATTCCATGGAAAAAGAATGTTTGATGACTCAGTAGTTTATCTTCATCAAATTTGCTTTAACCCTTAACATTGTATGATTGATAGACCTAGCTTCGATTTTTGGAGCCTTAAGTCTATCCTCTCATCTGCAATTCCACCAACTTCTTCCAATGAATCGCAAGCACAAAAAAACTTCGTCGTTGCCGGGTGTTTTTTACAGTTTACATACCCTCTGCCTAGGAGCGTTGTACGACCTAATGACCTAAGGAGTGTACAGGAATTACAAGAAGTCTTCCTGCTTTCCAGTGCTTCTGCCAGCTATTTGTAATTCTGGCAATGACTCCTCTTCTCATGCGGTTTCCGCTACTGCAGCAAAAACGGTGGTGCTAAAGTGGTGCCATTTTTCTCATGTTTCAGCGTGCTTTCTTATGCTTTTAGCGATTTTCAAGCAAGGCTACAGAACAAAAGGAAATCTACATAACATCTTAATTTATATAGCTCTATAAGTGGCGTCCCCGGCAGGAATCGAACCTGCATCTAGTCTTTAGGAGAGACCCGTTCTATCCATTGAACTACGGGGACCGGACATGGCCCGTGCATGACAATAAACGGGAAGGCCTCCGCGCTCAAGCAAAAAGCAGGAGGAGTATGCCATGCATCGTGATTTTGAACAGTATTCACCAGGATAATTTTTACGGATTTCTGAAACTTCCCGTTTCCCCTCCTTTCTCCGCGCATCCCTGGCCGAATACGGCCATTGTTCCGATTACCTGCCGGAAGCGGCCCAGAATAATGAAATAACCGTCTTCCGCTGGCCCCTCGGGGCCGGAAGGCGCCGCCACTCCCGCAGAGAGTCATTTCCGCTGAATCTTATCGCCAAAAAACAACGGAAAGAAAACAATCCTCCAGAAAGCTCCGTCCAGATGAGCCAATGATGAAAAAACAGAGAAGAACAGAACCCCTGCATGAGAGAATATCCTCCGGAACAGCATCCCCCCTGGAAAGGGGAACAGGCCATACAAAAATCTTGAGAAGGGGGCGGAAGGACCGTAGCGTTGCCGTATCATTCCCGCCATGCTCAACTTCGTTTACGATAACAAAACCACTCTTATTTTCGGAAAAGGCACCCACCATGAAACGGGAACCCTTCTCAAGCCGTTAGGCAAAAAAATCCTGCTTCATTACGGTAGCGGCAGCATCAGACGTTCCGGTCTTTACGATGCCGTCACGGCATCCTTAAAAGCCGCCGGCGTGGAGTATGAGGAACTGGGAGGCGTCCAGGCAAACCCTACGCTGCCCCTGGTGTATGAAGGCATCCGCCTCTGCCGGGAACACGGCCTGGGCCTCGTGCTGGCCGTGGGAGGAGGCAGCGTGATTGACTCTGCCAAAGCGATTGCGCTGGGCGTTCCCCATGAAGGGGACGTATGGGAACTATACCTTTCCAAAAAACAGCCTCAGTCCGACCCTCTGCCCGTCGCAACCGTGCTGACCATTCCAGCCGCGGGCAGCGAGAGCAGCCCGAATACGGTCATCACCAATGAAGAGACCAGAAGAAAACTGGGGTACGGTTCCCCCAAACTGCGCCCCGTATTCAGCATTATCAACCCGGAATTGTTCTTTACGCTCCCGCACCGCCAGATGGCCAATGGCATCAGCGACATGATGAGCCACATTTTTGAGCGCTATTTCACCAAAACCCTGCATACGGACCTTTCCGACAGCCTTTGTGAGGCCACCCTGCGCACCATCATGAAAAACGCCCGCATCCTGAACGGGAACCTGAATGATTACAACGCCTGGGCGGAAATCGCGTTTTCCGGCAACATCGCCCACAACAACCTGTTGGGGGTAGGCCGCGAACAGGACTGGGGCTGCCACGCCATGGAACACGAATTGAGCGCACTGTACCATGTGGACCACGGCGCAGGCCTGGCCGTCGTCACCCCGGCCTGGATGAAGTATGTTTCCCCCAAACACCAGGAAATATTCGTGCAGTTCGCCGTCAATGTGATGGGAGTGGAAGGTTCCTTCCGGGAACCGTCAGCCATCATCCGGGAAGGTATTTCCCGTCTGGAACGTTTTTACCGGGAATTAGGGCTTCCGACGACTATGGAAGAACTGAACATCCTTCCCGGGGATTTCCCCCTGATGGCGGAACAGGCCGTCAGTGTGCGCGGCCCCGTCGGCGGACTGGAAAAGCTGGATGTCCGGGACATCCAGGCCATCTACCGACTGGGTTGCAGTAATCTGCAGCACGCATGACGAAAGGGGAAAAACGTCTGATCATGGAATACCCCTTCCCTCACTCCCGGCCTTGTTGACAGCGTTAAGACAATCTCCCTTTTCCCGCAGCCTACTTGCAACTTGCCAAAGATTTTACTTGGAAGTAGTCTGGCGGAATGAACAGATTCTTTTCCGCTCTTTTTCTGGCGGCAGGATTGCTGGCCTCCGGAATGCCGTCCCCGGCGGACGCATCCACCCCTCCGCAACAACATGCCCTTGCGGAGGGTAAAAATTCCCCTGTTTCCCCGCAGCAAAGGAAGCAAGCTGTTGAAAACCTTGAAAAGCTTCTGGGCAAAAGGCTGTTCAAGAAAGCGGCGGAACAGGCCCTGAAACAACTCCATGAATATGACGACCAATACAGCGGAACAGATCTGCTTCTTTACTACCAGGCTCTTACCCGTCTCAATGCCCTGGATGATTCCATCAATCTGGATTCCATTCTGCAGGAACAGATGAAGCGCCACGGCGCCAATCCTCATTTCCTGAGGGACGCCGCACTCCTGTACCAGAGTGCCTGCCATACGTTCAAACTGGTGGACGGCGCCTATATCCGCGGCGCCGGGCCATGGGATGGAGAATATTCCGGAGAAGCAAGGGACCGTGTGGAAGCCCTGCGGTGCCTTGTCAAAGCCATGCAGCTTGCGGAGAAGGGCAACAACATGAAACTTCTGGGACAACTGCGCTTCATCACGGCACAGGCGTTGCCGGTCAAAGGAAACCGCTACGCTCCCCTTTCCGCCTTCCAGTCTTACGCAGCCCTGGGGAACCTGACCAACCTGAAGGAATTGCCGGATTACGTCTCCAAAGAGGAAGCATCCCCTTTTCGAAACGTCGCCACCGTTCCCGTCATGGTCAATGCCGGAACAGGAAAGCCGGAAGTTATTTTTTACCATGCCTCTTCCTCCTGGGAAACAGCTAAAAACGACGGGGAACGCATGCGCTGGCTACTGGACGCCGCCATTCAGGCGAATCCGGAACTGGCCAACCAGGTCAATTATTTCACCGCCTCCTGGTGCCGCCGGCTGTTCTCTTATGCCAATACGGCGCCGGACCAGGAATTCGTGTACGGCCCCGGCAACGCGGGCATGGTGGCGGGCATCAACCCGGCGGAATTAAAAACGGACCAGACCATCGTTAAAACCGACCGGACGGGCAACGGTAAATTCCTGCTCACCAACCTTCCCCCGGATTATGACTTCATCCGGATTGCTTCCGCCGTCCGAATAACGCCGGAGCCGGATTACTACGTTAACGCCGCCAATCTGGCAGCGGACGAATTCCTGGCCCGCAACCAAAGGCCCGCTGCCGCGCAGTTTTTAGGAAAAATCCTTCAAACCTGGAACGCACAATCCTGGAACAAAAAGGACAAGGAGGAATTTCTGGACGTGGCGGACAATCTGAAAAAACGCATCGCCTCCATCACGGAACCCAACGGAACATTTGATACGGATAAAAGAACGCTGCTGGCGGGAGAACCGGTGACTGTTTCCTTCTCCTACCGCAACGCTTCCCGGGCCTGCGTAGCGGTCCGCCCCGTGGATATGAAACGGTGGCAGGAAGAACGCATGGACAAGGTCCAAACCTCCAAAACGCTGGGAAAAGCTTACAAAGACAGGTATTCCAACCTGGGGAACCTGCTTTTCAGCCTGTTGCATGACTCATCCTATGCCCGCTATCTGGGGGAGGAAATCAAGGGGGATGAGATAACCCTGACTCCCGGGAACCGGCACCTGAACCACATCGCTCACATTCCCGTACCCACCCGCAAACCCGGCTGGTACCTGCTCACCGTCACACTGGAAAACGGCTACCGGTTCCATCGCTTTCTCACTCTGTCAGACATGGTGCTGGTACGCCGTTCCGTTCCGGAAGGCAATCTCTGGTTCCTGGCGGACGCCAGAACGGGAATGCCCGTGGAAGGAGGCAGCCTGCGGCTCCTCCGCTACCGGCAGGATAAAACGCTCCAAAAACGCCAGGTAAAGGGAATCACGGACAAGGACGGAGCCATGACAGAAACAATCCCTCACCGCCATTCCAGCGCCCCTCCCTACAACATGTTCCTGGGCATCGCTTCCAAGGGGGACAGTTATGTGCTGGCGGGAATATCTGACTACGGCTGGGAATCCGGCAATTACCTCATGGATACGGCCAACAAGGCCTCCGACTCCTATTCCTGCTTTTTCCTGGAAAGCCAGCCCGTGTACCGCCCCGGACAGACGGCCCGTTTCAAAGGCGTCCTCTTCCACCCGGACATCGCGAATCCCGGAACAAAAGACTGCGCCGGGAAAAAACTGACGCTGACCATTGTCTCTCCAACAGGGGATGAGAGCATTTTCCCTCCAAAGACCGTCACGACGGATTCCACAGGCAGCTTTGAACTGGAACTGCTCATTCCCGCGGACGCCCCGCTGGGCCAGTATGGGGCCAAGCTGAAACTGCATGACTCCGCAGATCCGGATTTCCGGCTGTATGCCCCCCTTTTCCGGATGGAAGAGTATAAAAAGCCGGAATTCTCCGTCAGAATGGATGCCCCCGCCAAACCTATCCGGCTGGGACAACCCATTCCCGTCGCCATTCAGGCGGATTATTACGCGGGCGGCCCCGTAAGCGGGGGGAAGGCAACCATCACCATCACCCGGACGCTGGGGGCGAACATCTGGACGCCTTACTGGAAATGGAGCTGGCTGTACGACAGGTCTTTCAGCCCGTACTACATTCCCTTTTTCCCGGATGCGCCTCTGACCGTCCTGGAAAAGACGGTGCCGCTGGACAAGGACGGAAAAGCATCCGTAGAATTACCCACGGCGCAGGATGCCCGGGATTTCCCCTCCAGCAACGTTACCTACCGCGTTTCCGTCAGCGTGACGGACGCCTCCCTGCGGGAAGTTTCCGCTTCCGGACAGGTCATTGCCACTTTCCGTCCGTTTAATATCTTCACCACCCTGAACCGCGGCTATGCCCCCGCCGGAACGCCGGTCCAGGCATCCATTACCGCAGCCACGGCGGATGGCGCCAAAATTGCCCATGCCAGGGGAACCTGCGTCCTGCAGCATATCCGTGCGGACGGCAGACGGGAAACGCTGGAAACCTGGGATATCGCCACCGGGAAAGATGGGGAAGCCTCTCTGTCCTTCCAGACCGGGGAATCCGGCCTGTATGCCCTTTCCACAACCCTGGAGGACGGGCACGGCAACAAGGTGGAAGAATCCTTCCAGTTCCTTTCCTACGGCAAGGGCAAACAAAATCCTTTTAAAATCAATCCTCTTTCCATCCATCTGGACAAAAAGGAATATGCTCCGGGAGATACGGCCAGGCTGCTCGTCACCTCTGATTATCCGGACGCCCGCGTCTGGACCTTCCTGCGCAACTCCTGGAAAAACGAATCCCGCCGTCTGGTTTCCCTGGACCGGCAGACAGCCCTTGTGGAATGCCGCCTGACCCGGGAAGACATGCCCAATATGGGCGTCAACGCCTTCACCGTCAGAAACGGAGAACTTCATGAGGCTTCCGCCGATCTTCTGATTCCGCCCGCCGGACAGCTTCTGGCTCCTTCCGTAGTGCCGGGCAAATCCCAATACCGGCCCGGTGAACAAGGCAACGTCACCATTCAGGTCAAGGGGCCGGACGGCAAACCCGTCAGTAACGGCATCGTCGCCCTGGCCGTTTATGACAAGGCTCTGGAATACATCGCACGCCCCAATATTACGGACATCTCCAAAACCGTATGGGGCAGACTGAACGAAACCGGCTTCCTCAGCCTGAAAAAAATGACGGCTTCCGGCACGCAGCAGGATCGCGGTCCGGGCCAGCCCTCTTTCCAATCCCTGCTCTACAGAAATTACGGACCTATGGCGAGAAAGGCCAAAGGGACCGTTAACGGCTTTGCGGAGGCAGTGTTCGATTCCGGTGCTGATGCTGCCGCAAGCCGCGCATTGGCTACAGGAGCGGCCGCCCCCGCCGCCGTTCCGGTCATGGCCATGGCCGCGGACAAAGAAAGTGCAGAAAGCGAGTCCCTTGCAGACGGACAGGGAAATGCGGACGCGCAGGAAAACGGTTCCCCGCACATTCAACTGCGCACCAATTTTGCGGACTGCATCAAGTGGTGCGGCACGCTCAAAACGGATGAAGAAGGAAACGTTGCCGTACCCGTGGAAATGCCGGACAACCTGACCACATGGAAGGCCTCAGCCTGGGTCATCACCCCCGGATTGCAGGTTGGGCAGGCTTCCGCGGAATTCCTGACCATGAAGGACTTCATGGTCAGCATGCAGGCCCCGCGCTTCTTTGTGGAAAAAGACATCGTGATGCTCAGCGCCCTGGTCCGCAACCGGACGGGAAAGGCTGTCCGCGCCCGCGTTTCCATTTCCCTGAAAGACGGGTGCCTGGAACTTCTCCCGGCTGACGATCCGGCCGTGAAGGGGCTTTCCGCAGATACGGATAATTCCGCCGTGCGGGAAGTGGACGTTCCTGCCCAGGGGCAGGCAGTCGTCAACTGGTGGGCTGCCGCCGTCAGGGAGGGAACCGCCGCCGTCGCCATGGAAGCATCGGCTGGCTCTACCGGAGACGCCATGCAGATGAACTTCCCCGTACTGGTGCACGGCATGAAGCAGCTCCATGCGGAAAGCGCCGCAGTGCTCTCCGGAGAACAGGAAAAGACACTTTCCATTTCCCTGCCGCAGCAGCGGCGCAGGGAGGAAAGCGAACTGGTCGTCAAGGTCTCCCCCAGCATCGCCCTCAGCATGGTGGAGGCCCTGCCCTATCTGGCGGAATACCCCTATGGCTGCGTGGAACAGACGCTCAACCGCTTCCTCCCCGCCCTCGTCGTGACGGACACGCTCAAGCAGCTCGGCCTGAATCCCGGAGCGGCGCTGAAAAGCCATCGCAGCCTGAATCCCCGGGACATCAGGAACAAGGCCTTCCATGACAGCGTCATGAAAAAACTGGAACGCAACCCCGTTTATGATGAAGCCGCGCTGAAAAAGATGGCTGCCAGGGGAATCTCCTCCCTCCGGGAAAAACAGCTCTCCAACGGCTCCTGGGGATGGTTCGGAGGGGCGGAAGAGGGAGATCCCGTCATGACGGCCCACGTGGCTCACGGCCTGAAAATTGCTTCAAACACGGTCAACGTGCCGGAAGGCATGCTTTCCGGAGCTGTCCGCTGGCTGAAAAACTATCAGGAACGCCAGACAGCTCTTCTTGAACAAGGAGACAAATTCCGGAAACTGGAACAACTGCCGGACGGACCTGAAAAGAAGGAAGCCCTCCGCAAACTGGGGAATTACCGCCTGACGGCCTCCGCGACGGATACCCTGGTCTACTCCGTCCTGGCGGAATGCGGCGTGAAAAACCTGCCTATGGAACGCTACCTGTTCCGTGACAGGCTGGAACTTCCCGTCATCAGCCAGATTCAACTGGCGGAAATCCTGCTGGACGCCCACCGCATGGACGACTTCAACAAGGTAATGCCTGTCATCTCCCAATTCCTCCAGCAGGACGATTCCCTGCAAACCGCCTGGCTGCGCCTTCCCAATGCAGGATACTGGTGGCGCTGGTACGGCAGCAGCGCAGCCACGCAGGCGGCCTACCTGAAACTGATGTCCAAGAGCGCCCCCGGCAATCCCGTCACGGCGCGCCTGGCAAAATGGCTGCTCGACAACCGCGCCAACGGTTCCTACTGGGACTCCACCAAGGATACGGCGGATTGCCTGGAAGCCCTGTCCGCCTACCTCCTCCAGACCAGGGAAGGCATGGAGGACATGGAAGCGGAAATCCTTTATGACGGCGTTCCGGTTAAAACGGTTTCCTGCACGAAGGAAACCCTGTTCACCTTTGACAATGCTTTCCGCATGAGCGGGAAAGCCCTGGCGGACGGCAGCCACGTCATCACCATCCGCAGGAAAAAAGGTAGCGGGAACATCTATGCCAATTCCACGCTCAGCTACTTCTCCCTGGAAGACCCCATTCCCGCCGCTGGCAATGCCGTCACCGTGGAACGCTCCTATTACCGCATCCGGAAGGAAACGGTGAAAAACGGCTCCGTGAAGGACACCCAGACGGATGCAGGAGAGCTCGTCTCCCAGGGCAGAGACCTGACACGGCGCACGCTGTTGAAAAACGGGGACGTCATCGCCAGCGGCGACATCATTGAAGTGGTGATGACCGTGAAAACGAAGAACGACGTGGAATACCTCATGCTCCAGGATCCCAAGCCCGCAGGCTGCGAATCCCGGGAAACCGCCAGCGGCTACGCCCGGCTGGGAACTGTCTTCGGCTACAGGGAAATAGGGGATGAAGAAATATGCCTCTTCCTTTCCTCCCTGCCCATGGGCCAATACCAGATCAGCCACCGCCTGCGTGCGGAACGTCCGGGACGCTTCAGCGCCCTTCCGGCCGTCATTGAGGCCATGTACGCCCCGGAACTCCGCGGCAACAGCAGGGAACATAAAATCGGCATTTCCATGCCTGTTGAACAGAATAATGACCAGCCGCAGTAACACCGGGCAAAAACGCCACGATCAACACGTATCCGAAAAAAGGCAGATATTATATAGTTAATATTCTTGTCGAACAAATAAGAAAAGAAAAACAAAAAGGAAATCATCGGTAGAAGTGATGATCATAAAATTGAATCTTGCAACTACGAATAGCAAAATCAACTGTCGCAAAATTACCCATACTAATTATATTTTTCTTTGTCTTTAATAAAGAAGTCTCAATTCTTCAGTTCCGCTTTCCTCAGTTGCAGAAACGATCAATAACCTTTGCAATCTCTTTATTATTTACATCTGACACCTCATATTCGGATAAAAATAACAATAATTTTACATAATTACAAAATATCATAATTTAATTTTTGTTATTAAAAAAATCATTAGTTAAATTATGTTGTAGAAGATAATTTCGTATCTTTACAGCCAAAATTCTGAACTATGGACTTATTTTTCAATAACAATGTGACTGAAGGCTACAAAAACCATAGCCAAATAGCAAGAAGACTAACCGAAGATTGGGTAGAACGCAATATGTTTTGCCCTATTTGTGGACACTCTGTATTGAATCATTACCAAAACAACAAACCTGTTGCCGATTTCTATTGTTGTTGCTGCCATTCGGACTTTGAACTAAAAAGTCTTAAAAGTTCCAATGAAATATTAAGCAAAAAGATAAATGATGGAGCCTATGACACGATGATTAGCCGGATAAAATCATATAACAATCCAAACTTCTTTTTTATGAACTATGCAGATGGAGCGGTAAACAACCTTTGGCTAATTCCTAACCATTTCTTTATTCCTGCTATTATTGAAAAACGTCCTCCTCTCTCAGCAAATGCAAAAAGAGCGGGATGGACAGGCTGCAATATCCTTTTGAGTGAAATACCAGAAAGTGGAAAAATACAAATCATCAAAAACTCTATTGTAATTGAGAAAGAAGAAATTCTTGCAAAATACAAACGTACAAAATCACTCTTAACAAAAAACCTTGATAGTCGAGGATGGCTTATGGATGTTCTTGCCTGTGTTGAAAGACTCCCCAACAAAAACTTTACACTTAATGAAATGTATTTATTTACTGAAGAACTTCAAGCAAAACATCCTGTAAATACTTTCATTCAACCTAAGATACGTCAACAACTACAGCGTTTACGCGACAAAGGGTATATAGAATTCTTAGATAGAGGACACTATCGAAAATTGTAAGCATAATTAACCTTTTCGTAGAACAAATAAGAAACGCCTTGAGTCACTCAAAAACAGAGTAAAGAGAGTCAGAACAACGAGTTCTTCCAAATGCTCCGGATAGACACGTTTCCCCTGTATTCCACGCTCCTTCCCGTACTAAAAACTCTTGCAATCCGCTTGCGGAAGCGGAGAATGTGCGACCCGCCGCGCAGCGGGCCGCACCATGCCATCAGAAGCGCTGAAAGGACATATCGCGATGGGAGCGGCGGCCGTCATCTGGGGCCTCATGTCTCCCGTCAGTAAACTGGTTATGCAGCAGGGAGAAGTAAGTTCCGCTTCTCTCGCCACATTCCGCCTGCTGGGAGCGGCCATCCTGTTCTGGCTGGCCTCCGCTTTCATGCCAAGGGAACCCATAGAGAGGAAGCATCGGCTGCCCCTGTTTTACGCCTCCCTGTTCGGAATCATTTTTAACCAGATGGCCTTCACGGTGGGCGTAGGGTTCACTTCCCCGGCGGATGCGGCCATCATCACCACCATTACACCGGTATTGACCATGATTCTGGCGGCGTTCGTCCTCCGGGAAATGGTCACGGGGAAAAAAATCATCGGGGTCTGTGCCAGCGCCATCGGAGCCATCCTGCTGGTTTCCGGCAGCAGCGCGCATGCGGCGGCCCTCCCGGGAGACAACAACCTGCTGGGGGACATTCTCTGCCTGGCTTCCCAGTGCAGCGTAGCCGTTTACTTTGTTTTCTTTAAGAACCTGATTGGCAGATACTCTCCCGTCACCCTGCTGAAATGGATGTTTACGTATGCCGCAGCCGCCTGCCTCCCCTTCACCTTCCGGGAAGTGGGTTCCATCCATTATTCCGCCCTGCCCGTACAAACATGGCTGGGCATTGCCTATGTGGTGGCTCTGGCTACTTTTGTCAGCTATATCTGCCTGTCTTTCGCCCAGCAGAGGCTGAAACCCACCGCCGTCAGCATGTACAATTACTGCCAGCCGGTGATCGCATCATCCGTAGCGGTGATGTGGGGCATGGACCACTTCGGATGGATGAAAGTCCTCTCCGTCCTGTTGGTCTTCACAGGTGTGCTTCTGGTCACCGGAACCAGGGGAAAACGGGCCGTCCAGGAACAATAAACATGCCATTCCTCCGAATTTCCGCCTCCACGCCCTGCCGGAAAGGCAAAATAATTCCTCTCTTCGCCGTCAACATGCGGCCCAATGCCGGCTCACCTCACGGCATGCCATGCGCTGCCCCGGCAATAATGAAAAAAATAGATGGGCAATCCCGCCATCCTGATGTAGCATTCCCAGGTAATTTTCCGCTTTCCCCCTTTCCGGGGAATCCTGCTTCCCTGCCATGAACCGATTCTTTCTATCCTGGGACAAACCGGCCTGCCGTGCTGTAGCGGAACGCCTGCTTTCCCTGGGAAATGACTTCCACCGGCATCTGGTGCTGGTTCCCACACGGGAATCCGGAAGGCAGCTGAGGGAATACCTTGCCTCCATTTCCCGTACACAGGCAATCTTTGCTCCCCAGGTCATTCCGGCAGACCAGTTCCCCCGGATGGAAGAAAAGGAAGAAACGGCGTCCGCTCCGGAAGAATTGGCCGGGTGGCTCCTGGCCCTGGGGAAAACGCCTCACCGCCTTTATCCCCGCCTGTTTCCACGCACCATGCCGGAGGATTTTTCCAGCATGCTGGAAATGGCCGGCAGCCTGCAAAACCTGAGGCACGCCATGGCGAACCAGGGCGTCTCCTGCATCATGGCCCACCATGCCTGTGCGGGCAGAGACGAACGCTGGAAGGACATGGAAAGGCTGGAGGGACAATGCACGCAACAACTGGAAAGCTGGAAGCTTGAAGACAGGACCGCCATGAAGGCGGAAGCCCCGCCCCGGCTGCTGAATTCCCTGAGGGAAACAGGTGGAAACATTATCCTGGCCTGCACAGCGGAGGTGCCGCCTCCCCTGCGCCATGCCCTCCAGCATGCGGAAAGAAATGGCGTACCCGTCCAGATATGGATACATGCGCCGGAAGAAGAAGCCGCCTCCTTTGATTCCTGGGGATGCCCTCTGCCGGAAGAGTGGTCCCGGCGCCCCATCCCAATCCGCGACGGTCAAATCAGAATTGCGGCCAACCCGGCGCGGCTGGCTGAAGAAACGTGCCGCATCATCGCCCGCACAGCGGAAGGAGGAACGCCGGACATCGCCCTGGGCGTTTGCGATCCTGATATGAACGTCGCCCTGGACGCAGCCCTTCGCCAATACGGCTGGGGCCTCCACAATCCGGAAGGGAAGCCTTTTGCCGGAAGCGGTATCATGGATCTGCTCCGCAACCTTCGGCGGGCACTGGAAGAAAAGGGGACGGCGCGCACCGTCTATTCCCTGGCGCGCTCCTCCCTGCTCTGCGCCTCCCTGGGAATAAAAGGCCAGCAGGGTTGCTGCGCCGCGCTGGACAAAATCCAGCAGAAATTCCTTCCGGAAACGGAAGAATACCTGCTTTCCAGGCTGAAAGAGGCTTATCCCGGCGCCTTTCCTTCCATCCAGGCCATTCTGGAATGGCGGAACCGGATGGCGGAACCGGGAATGCTGGGGGAACGGCTGATGGAATGGTTCCCAGCCCTGGCAACCATCTACGGCCCGGAGACGGAAGCCATGGAAATGTTCCATTCCTGCCTTTCCGGGCTCATGCGTCTGCAACAGCGCTCCACCGCGTTTTCCAGCCCGGAGACGGCTCTCCTGCTCCTGATGAAATGCCTCCAGCCGCTGCGCGTCAGAAAAAGGAGAAAAGCTCATGCGGTACTGGATTCCCTGGGCTGGATGGAAGTTCACTTCCGCCCGGAAAAAAACCTCATTCTCACGGGACTAAACGAAGGGACCGTACCGGAAGGAGGCGTTTCCGACCAGTTTATGCCGGAGGAACTGCGGGAAACCCTGGGCATTGATTCCTTTAACCGGAAAAAAGCCCGGGACAGTTTTCTGCTGACCGCCCTGCTCCATTCCCGCGAACGGGAAGGCAGTCTCACCATCCTTCTCTCCCGGACCAGCAGCAGGAACGATCCTCTGCCCCCTTCCTCCCTGCTCATGCGCTGCCCGGAGGCGGAGCTGCCGCACCGCGTAGAACGGCTTTTCCAGGAAATCAGCGATGTGCCCGCTCCCCTGCCCTACCAGCGCGGAAACTGGCATCTTCAACCCGCGGAAGGCTGGAAAACCGCTGCGGACATCGGATCGATGGCGCCCGGCTACAAAAACCCGTGGAAGGAAAAAGGGCTGGCCTTCTCCCCCTCCGTCCTCAAAAGGTTCCTGGCCTGCCCCATGCGCTTCTGGATTCGGGAGGCGCTGCACATGAATGAGGAAGAATTCCTGCCGGACAAAGAGGACATGGCCGTCAACGAACTGGGCACCATGCTGCACGACGTGCTGGAATGTTTCTGCCGGGAGCACGCCGTCCTGAAAGACGGCATGAACGCAGCCTCCTTTCAGGACGCTATCACGGAAATACTGGAACAAACCTTCCGGAAACAATACGGCCCCTCCCCCCTCATGCCCCTGCTGCTGCAAAAACGCTCCATGGAACAGAGGCTTTCCGTTTACGCCGTTCAGCATTTGCAGGCCCTTCAGGAAGGATGGTCCTGCATTGCCTTTGAGCACCAGGTAGAAAACTGGATACTGGGCGGATTCCCCATGAAATTCCGCATTGACCGCATTGACCGCCATGCGGACGGGCGCATACGGGTCATTGACTACAAAACGGGAGCGGCCTCCTCCTGTGAAAAAAAGCATCTGGAACCGCTCGGACGGCCGAACGCCCTGCCCCTGCTTTCCCCAGCCCTGCATCCCTACACCAAACGCCGGAAAAACGGAAAGCTGGCGCACGCGCGCTGGAAAGACCTGCAGCTACCCGTTTATGTGCTGTGGGCCTCGGAAACCTACGGGGGCCATCCTTCTGCGGCTTATTACGCCCTCCCCGCCAATCCCATGGACATCGGAATCTCCTCCTGGGACACCCTTCACGACACCATGCCCGGATATGAGGAATGCGCGCTGGACAGCGCCTGTTCCTGGACGGTGGAGCTGATGAAACTTCTTCATGAAGGACGCGGTCTCATCACTGCGGAGGAACTGGGCTGGACACCGCCCTCTTATGACGTATTCAAGGACCTGATGACTTCCCGGAGGGAAAGCCTGCAGGATCTGCTGGGCCTCCGCCTCACCCCCCACCTGCCTTTCTAAGATGCCGCCCCTGACCAACATGCTGATCTCCGCTTCCGCCGGAACGGGAAAAACCTACCAGCTCTCCCTGCGTTTCCTGGGGTTGCTGGCGCTGAACAGCGGCAACCACCCCGAACGCCTCATCGCCATTACGTTCACCCGAAAAGCGGCGGGAGAATTCAAGGACCGCATTCTGACAGACCTGGCCGCGGGGGCCACGGATGAGGCAGGCGCGGCGCGGCTGAAAGAACGGCTCTGGGCGGTTATCAAGGGAACGGACGGGGAGCCCGGTCTCTGGCCCGGCGCTCCGGAGGCATGGAAGGAGGAAAATCTGCATCGGGAACGCTTCCTCCATTTACTGCACATCCTGGTACAGAATTTGGCGCGACTCAACCTCTGCACCATTGACAGCCTGTTTGCCCAAATTGCCTCCGCCAGCACCTTTGAGCTGGGAGTCAGCGGCTTCAGTATGATTGACCCCACGGCGGAGAAACTGGCGCGCCGTGAAGCCCTGCTCTCCCTGTACCGGGAATGCTCCGTAAACAGGGAGCGAAGGAAGGATTTTGAAGACGCTTTCCTTTCCGGGGCGGATTCTGACGCGGAAGCCGCAGACGCGGAGAAATCCATGATGCGCCGCCTGGGCACCTATCACGAACTTTTTCTGGATGTGCCGGATGCCGGGATGTGGGGAAACCCCGTCACGCTGGGCTTCACACCGGAGGAGCTGGCGCCTCCCGTCTCTCTGGAACAATTTGATCCTGTCCTTCATTCCCTGATTTTCCAGGTTCAGCAAACTCCTGCGCCGGAAGGGAAAAACGGCGTAAAAAACAAAGAACTGTTCCTGCGCTTCCTGAACGGATTTTCCCAATACGCCAGGCTGGGCCGCGTGCGATTCCGTACAGAGGGCGGTTCCGCCTGGGCTATTACCGTGGAAGAGGCGCGGGAAAAATTCCGGGATTTCTGGACGCCTGCTCTGGAAGAACTCATCCAAAGCTGGCTTCGCATGGAAACCCTGCACACGCTGCGCCGAACCCGCGCCACGCACGGGCTGATGCTCCTGTTTGAGAACAAATATTCCTCCCTGGTCCGCAACAGGGGGAGATTCCTGTTCCACGACGTTACGCGCATGCTGGGAGGGGGCACCATGACGCCGGAACTCAAACGGGACCTGCAATACCGCATGTACTGCCGTTATGACCATTGGATGCTGGATGAATTCCAGGATACGTCCCAGCCCCAATGGCACGTCATCAAGCCTTTCCTGGATGATCTGGCGGAATCCAAGACTGGAAATGAAGGCAGCATTTTCGTGGTGGGGGACATCAAGCAGAGCGTGTACCAATGGCGCGGCGGAGACCCGGAGCTTTTCCGCTCCGTTTCTTCACAGCTTCAACTGGAACAACGCGGCATGTCCACTTCCTACCGTTCTGTCCAGCCAGTGCTGGACCTGGTCAACGATATTTGCGACTATGCCCGGACAGCGCCCGGGTGCGAACCCGCCGCCCTGGAACAGTGGGGAGAATATCCGGCGCACCGGTGCGCCCCTCATCTGGAAGACCGTCCCGGCACCTCCCAAATCTGGCAGGCGCCCAAGGCGGAAAACGTCTCCGCCAACGACCTGGTATGCCAGGCGGCGGCCGATATTCTGGAGCGTACAGGGGCCCTGCGCCGCGGCCTGGAAACAGCGATACTGGTCAGTACGAAAAACCAGGCTCTTGTCATCAAGGGCTGGCTGACGGACCACGGCATCCCCGCAGAAGTATGTGACGACGTTCCAGTAGGTGTGGACTCTCCGCTGGGAAAAAACCTGCTGTACTTCTTCCGCTGGCTGCTGATGCCGGGAGACCCCTTTGTCGTCGGCCTGCTCACCCACTCCCCTCTCCGGCCCCTCATCACGCACGGAGGCCCGGAAAGCATGGGGTGGAAGGAATGGCGCCTCCTGCTGGAACGGGACGGTTACGCCGCCGTCATGGAGGAACTGGAACAGCGCCTGCTCCGGGGAGGGGCGGAACTGACGGACTTCCACCGCGACCGCCTGGCCGTCTGGCAGAATGAGGCGGAACAGGTGGACGAACAAGGCGTTTCCCTGGATGAATGGATCAGGCGCATGGAAGACCTGACCCGCCGGGAAGACCCCTCCGCGGGAATTGTCCGCATCATGACCATCCACAAATCCAAAGGGTTGGGATTTGACATTGTCATCCTGCCCCAGATCGGCAGGGATACACCTTTTGCGGACGGAAGGCATCTGACCCATTTTATCAAAAAAAACGGGGAGGGCGGTGTGGAAGGCATTGTCCTGGCCCCCTCCCGGCATGTCTATATGAATATCCCGCAATTCCGGGAACTTTACGGGGAATGGCGCGCCCGGCAGCAATTCGACGGATTTTGCAAGCTGTATGTGGCGCTTACCCGGGCCAAGCGGGCTACCTACGTTATCCTCCCGTACCGGGAAGACAAGGAAGAAACGGAGGCAGATTCCATGTGGAAAGTAGTCCGTTCCTCTATCCGGCCCCTCAACCGGGAAACGGAAGACATACTTCCGGAATCCGGAGCGTCATGCCTGTACTCCCGCGGTCTTGACGGGTGGTATGAGGAATTCCCGGAAAGCATACAAAAACGCGCGGAGAAAAACGCGCTGGAATGGCCTCCGCAAAAACCGTTGGCCAGAGAACGGATATCCCCTTCCGGCCTGTCGGAGGAAGCCTCCCCGCTCCAGGGAGAAAAACACGCGGGCGCAGGGAAAGCCGCCGCGCTTGGTTCCGCCGTCCATGCCGTGTTTGAACGGATTACCCGCTGGGATGATGAAAACAAACCGGCGTGGGCTCTCCACCCTGCCACGGAGGCGGAACGCATCGTAGCGGAGTGCATGGAAATCCCATCCATCCGCGAACTTTTCACGCCTCCGGAAACGGCGCGCATCATGAAGGAACAGCGTATTGAAGCCATTGACGGGAATAACTGGATTTCCGGCATCATTGACAGGCTGATTCTTGATGGAGGCGGCGCCCGCATCGTGGACTTCAAGACGGACCATGCCGACACCCCTGGGCAACTGCGCGAGCGCCATGCAAACCAATTGAACGCTTACGCCCGCATCGTGTCCAGAATTACCGGAATACCGCTGGAGCGCATTACGCGCACCATCGTCTCCACCTGCTTGAAGGAAACCGTCCCCATTCAATAACCCCCTCTTCCCGGACAAGTCCGTTTTCCCGCTTTTTCCCGCGCCTTATTCCCATTCCAGCTCTTTTCCGGAATGGGGCAGGCATTGCTCCGGCCAACAGGCCGGGATAGAAACGACCTGCTGCATAGACAGGGAAAGGAAAAACGCCAAATAAAAAAACCGCTCCGCGTGAATTACGGAGCGGCGTTGATAACAAAGGTCTGTTCTTTCCGGTCAGTCCCTGCGGCGGCGCAGGAACAGCGCAGCAGCGCCCAGCAGGCTCAATGCTGCCGTAGCGGGTTCCGGCACCTGCGTCAGGGCAAGGTAATTGAGGGCCGTCCGACCATAAGAGCTGGAACCGTCTCCCAGAATCGTAAGGGTAAGCGTCCCGTCTTCCCCTACCACGACATTCTCTACCGTAGCATAAAGCCCTTTATTGGCAGTAGCGCTGGAAGTGGAAGCGTTCGCCGGAGTAAGGACTCCGGAATTATCACCCGTTACGGAAGAAATTTCGGCCCAATCCCCGCTGGCGTCTGTACCGAAGCTTGTCCAGACGGCATTGGAAGCATCGGCGTTTCCGATCGTCCAGGTTTGACCGGCAAACACATCCTTGCCTGTGAAACCTCCAAAGATGGACAAGGCATATTCCCCGGCGGCAAGACCGCTGAACGTTACGGTGAAAGAACCGGCACCGTCGGCCGTCTGCGTTAAAAGACCGTCACGAAAAGTGTCCCCCAGACTAAAAGGCATGCTGCCGTTGAAAGGATTTTTCCAATCGGCTTCTTCTTCAGCCGTCTTGGTAGTAGTATAACCGTTTTCCGATACATACCCTCCGGCCGTGCTCCATGCCAAAGAAACGCTTCCCGGCATGCTGCCCAAAGCGGCGGAGGCACTATCATAATTCATATTGAGCACGCCGTCCGTCGTGGCGTCACTGCGTCCGAAATCAATTTGCACCGTTGCCGCCTCTACGGCAAGCAAGGTACTTGAGATTAAAGCTAAAGACAACAAGGA
>UMCG01033830.1_pt1 | contig 182734 bp, 164 predicted proteins | sample 1964181 | NCBI WGS metagenome assembly UMCG01 (sample SAMEA4835963, study PRJEB28245) | human gut metagenome | biome: gut microbiome; material: fecal sample | place: Denmark | collected 2008 | reverse complement strand
ACTCCTTCTCCGGAAGTTCCTTCTCCATTAACTTCTCCAATGCCAGTATTCCATCTTCGTGACTTAATAAATCTAGAGTTTTTACTATCGTATTTACCGAGTAATGCACCGTAATTTCGTCCAATACCGTTATAAATCTCTTTTGCCATTCTCTCGTTAACATATCCGTGTTCCTCCAAATCATATAAATACTCTGCAATTTCTCTTGTTGTTGCTCTGTCGTAGTTTGTCCGTATGCCGTAAAATGAAAGTATCCGTTTGTCATCTACTTCGTTGTCGTAGATTACATACTTGTACTCACCCTTTAAGTCTCTTGCAAAACGGTCTCTTCGAGAATCCTTTGTATTGACATTTTCTGAAAAGCCGAATACACCGGCAGTGATAGATGTTGTGTCCGACTTGACGGACCCTTCTGCCTTTTTTGATATTATAACACCATATTAAAAGACGTGTGTACGATTAACCGTACACACGTCTTTTTTATTCTTCGTTTACTCTGAGAAGAAAGTTTTTAAGTCTTTCTGTCTGTGGATTGTTTATGAGTTCTGTTGCCTTACCCTGCTCCTCTATAACGCCATCATCCATGAAGATGATGTTGTCCGCAACGTCGCGGGCAAAAGCCATTTCGTGAGTGACGATTATCATGGTTACATGGTCGTCCGCAAGCTCACGAATCACCTTAAGCACTTCACCTGTAAGTTCAGGGTCAAGCGCCGATGTCGGCTCGTCGAAGCAAAGAATATCCGGATGAAGTGCCAGCGCACGAGCGATAGCCACGCGCTGCTGCTGCCCGCCGGAGAGCTGATGAGGGTAATGCGAAGCCCTGTCGGACAAATTCATCTTTTTAAGAAGCTCTTGTGCCTCTTCCTCAATATCCGCATAAATCTGCTTCTTGTTTTTCTTGAAATCCGGGTCCTCTTTTGCGAGAAGTTGGCGGCTGAGCATTACATTCTGAAGCGCCGTGTACTGCGGAAAAAGGTTAAAGTTCTGAAAAACAAGTCCGAAATGAAGTCTTTTTTTACGTACATCCTTTTCAAGCTGAGTCGACGGGTCGGCCGCATCAAATACCAGCTGATCCTTTACGTAAATCCTTCCCCCGCTCGGCTTTTCAAGGAAGTTCAGACAGCGAAGAAGTGTGGTCTTACCCGAGCCTGATGAGCCTATTATGGCAAGCGCTTCTCCCTCTGACAGGCTAAAGCTTATGTCTTTGAGAACTGCGGTGTTGTCAAAGTTTTTTTCAATATTTTCAACTCTCAGAATTTCCATACAGCAGTCCTCCCTTATCTGAAATATGTAAGCTTTTTCTCAAGTTTTCCGAGGAGAACAGTGAGAACGCCGGTGAAAATAAGGTAATAAAGCGCGGTGAAAAAGAGAGGCCACATCGCACCGGAAATACCGTGTGAGCCTTTCATGAACGCCTGCCCTGCCCAAATAATTTCCTGAAGCGCGATGATACGGGCGAGCGATGTATCCTTTACGAGAGTAATTATCTCATTTGAAATAGGCGGTACGATATTCTTTATCATCTGGAGAAGCTTAACCTTAAAGAAAATCTGCGACTTAGTCATTCCGAGAACGAGTCCTGCCTCTGTCTGACCCTTGGGTATACTCACTATTCCGCCCCTGTATATCTCAGAGAAATAGCAAGCATAGTTAAAGATAAAAGCAACCGATGCAGCCGCGAATCTCCCCGTCTCACCGCCGCCCCAGATGGGGTTGTGAAACACAAGTCCCGGAACGTAAAAAATGATAAGAAGCTGGATCATGAGCGGAGTTCCCCGAACAACCCATACGATAAACCTCGTGAAAAGCTGAACCGGCTTAAACTTTGTCATTGAGCCCAGTGAAATAATAAGACCCAAAGGCAGCGCACCGAGCAATGTAACAAAAAACAAACGCAGCGTCTGTGCAAAGCCCTCATTCAGAGCCGATAAAACTATCGGCAACTGTTCTACAAAACGTTCCATTTAAAACTTCCCTTCAAAACCGCAATGACAGAGGGCGCGCTTTCACGCCCTCTGTCGCAATATATGTACTGTAATGTTTTACGACAAATGATTACTTCTGCTCCGCAAGTATGTCGGAGATGCCGTATTTTTCAGCAGTCTTCTTCATGTTCTCGTAATCTGTTTTGAAGAATTCATTGAGAACGACAACAAGGTCAGAGCCTTTTCTGAAGCCGACACCGTAATCCTCAGAGGTGAGCTCGACTGTGCTTACAACATTTGCGTAGTCTGTTCCCTCACCCGTCATTGCCTTTGCCATAGTAAGGTCTATAACAGCTGCGTCAGATGTACCTGCAGCAATCTCAGAAAGAGCCGTTGCCTGATCCTTTACCTCTGTTATCTTTGTAAAGCCTGCTTCCTTTGCAGCCGATGCACCGGCAGAGCCTGCCTCAACCGCAAAAGTAAGGTCTTTACAAGCCTCAACCGTTGTGTACTTATCGGCAACATCCTTTTTCACAACAACAACCTGTCTGTTTGAGCAATAAGGCTTTGTACAATCCATTGCGGATGTAACCTCATCTGAAAGAGTCATTCCATTCCATACACAGTCGATAGCTTTACCGTCAAGCTCTGCAACCTTATTATCCCAGTCAATCTCAACGAACTCAACGTCAACACCGATGCTCTTTGCAAAAGCCTTTGCCATGTCGGCGTCAAAGCCTATCCAGTTACCGTCAGCATCTTTGTAGTCCATAGGCTTAAACTCTGTGATTCCCACAACAAGCTTTCCCTTGTCCTGGATGTACTGTAAATCTGTCATATTCTTTGTTTCTTTATCCTGTTTTCCGCAAGCACTAAGTGCAAAGATAAGCACAAGAGCAAGTGCGAGAGCTAAAAATCTTTTCATGATTATTTCTCCTTTTGTAAATACGTTTTCTTTAATGTGATAGCATAGTAACACATTAGCACGTTAAAGTAAAGACTTTTTTTTAAATTTTCCTCGATAATTTTTTGGATGCCGAAAAAGCAAGTAATCACAGCCATAGTAAAGTAACCGGATTTTGCTGAAATAAAGAAACCAGATATTGCCCAACAAAGAAATCGAATGCCGTGTAAATAAAGAACTCATATACTGCCGTAACGAAGAAACCGAATACTGCTGTAAAGAAGAAACCGAATACTGCTGTAAAGAAGGCAAAATACTGCCTAAAAAAACAGGCTCAATTATAAAAAAAGACAAAATAAAAGCCATAAGGCTCCGCTGTTGCGGAGCCTTACGGTTTTTGAGGAGATAATTATTCAAAATAAAGGAGATATTAAAATGAAAAAACTATCTAATAATGAAAGAAAGAAAGAAAGGAGATAAAACCAAAATGGAGTATAAGAGAGACTTTTAAGATGCAGGAGAAGCTACCTTTTCCGTGGAAGTATAACCTCTCCGCCTCTTCGTTTTATAAGGGTTATCCCTCTTACAATACACACTATACACCATGAAAAAATAAATGTCAACACATTTTTACAATTTTTTTTGACATTGTCTAAAAATAATATACATATTAGACAAAAAGCACTTAATAGTTATATTTTTAACAAGAAAATAGTGCATTTTGTCCAAAATTGTTGTCAAAACTTTTGTTGAAAAAGGGCAGTAACCGTTTTTTGAACGATTACTGCCCTTTTATTATTGGTTTATTCTTCACCTTAAAACATATCTTTTAAGAATATAGTCCTTATCTCAAATGCTAAATACATCTTAAGGCTATACTTTTAACCAAAAGCTGTTTGTTAAGCTTTGTGCCACTTAACTCCCTGCGGTGTATCCTCAAGAACAATACCCTGAGCCTTGAGGTCGTCACGTATCTTATCTGCAAGCGCAAAGTCCCTGTTCTTCCTTGCCGTGTTCCTCTCCTCGATAAGCTTTTCGATATCGATGTCAAGCTCCTCGGCTTTTCTGTTATAAACAAGACCGAGAACACCCGTAAGCTCATCAAACTCCTCGATTGCGTACTCAATTATGTTTTCGGAGGAGTCCTCGGAAAGAACCAGTGAGTTTATATCTCTTACGAGGTCGTATACCGCCGCAAGAGCATCTGCCGTGTTGAGATCATCATCCATCGCGTCTACAAAGTCCGTCCTGTGTGAATCAAGTTTCTTCTTTGTTTCAAAATCCTGCGGCTTTGAATCGGACTTTGCCTTGCTCAATGCAAAGTCAAGACTGTCACGGCAGGTATAGAGCCTGGTGAGAGCTGATTCACATTGCTCGATGGTTTCAACGCTGTAGTTTATCGGGCTCCTGTAATGAGAGGAAATCATAAGGTATCTTATAGGCTCATAGCCGTATTTTTCGGCAACATCTCTTACCGTGAAAAAGTTTCCGAGACTTTTTGACATCTTTACATTGTCAACATTGATATACCCGTTGTGCATCCAGTAATGCGCAAACGGCGCGTCATTGCAGCACTCTGACTGGGCAATCTCATTCTCATGGTGCGGGAAGATAAGGTCCTGTCCTCCGCAATGTATATCTATAGTCTCACCGAGATATCTTCTGTTCATGGCGGAGCACTCAATATGCCATCCCGGTCTGCCGTTGCCCCACGGAGACTCCCAGTACGGCTCGCCCGGCTTTGCAGCCTTCCAGAGAGCAAAGTCAACGGGGTCTCTCTTGAGCTCTCCGATATTGATACGTGCGCCCGCCTCAAGGTCCTCAAGCGGCTGATGCGAGAGCTTTCCGTATTCGGGGAAGGTCTTTGTGGAGAAGTATACATCGCCGTTGTCCACGGCATACGCATGACCCTTCTCAATAAGTGTTTTTATTATCTCTATTATCTCGTCGATATTTTCGGTTGCCTTGGGGTGGATATCCGCCGGCCTTATGTTAAGACCCTTTGCGTCTGTCCAATACTCGTCGATGTATTTTTTCGCAACCGTGAGATAATCCGTTCCTTCCTCATTCGCTTTCTTGATTATCTTGTCATCAATATCCGTGAAATTCTGTACGAATGTCACCTTATTGCCTCTGTACTCAAGGTATCTCCGAAGGACGTCAAAAACACAGAGCGGACGTGCATTGCCGATGTGTATATAGTTGTATACAGTCGGTCCGCACGCATAAATCCTGTACTCTCCCGGGGTAATCGGCGTGAGTTCTTCTTTTTTTCTTGTGAGCGTATTAAAAATTTTCATTTCCGGTTTCCTCTCTTCAACAAATTACTTTTGTTGCTTTTTAAGTTCATCTATCTGAGCCTGAAGGGCATTTATTTCCTGTTTAATCGGGTCTGGTACGTGAATCTGGTCAAGGTTATCAATGCGTATTCCGTCACGCCTTACAATCTGAGCAGGAACACCTACCGCAGTTGAGTTTGCGGGAATTTCATCAAGAACAACCGCGCCCGATGCAATATTTGAGTTGTCACCGACCTTAAAGGGGCCGAGAACCTTTGCACCTGAGCCTATCATTACATTGTTCCCTATGGTCGGGTGACGCTTTCCCTTGTCCTTTCCCGTACCTCCGAGCGTAACGCCCTGATATATGGTAACGTCATCGCCTATCTCCGTGGTTTCCCCTATAACCACCCCGTGTCCGTGGTCAATAAAAAACCTGCGTCCTATCCTTGCACCGGGGTGAATTTCTATTCCGGTAGTCTTTGCCGCATGCTGGGAAAGGGCACGGGCGAGAAAATAAAAATGTCTGTTTTGAAAAAAGTGCGCAATCCTGTAAGTCCATATCGCATGAAGACCCGGATAGAGAAAAAGCACCTCAACAGTACCTCTTGCTGCGGGGTCACGTTCTTTTACACAGCGCACGTCTTCCGCCATATACTTAAACATCTTTATTACGGGATTCATATGCATACTGTCATCTCCTTCTAAGGCGGGGATAAAAATAAAAACTCCGCCGCACGGTACAATGACCGGCGACGGAGGCGAAAAACTTTTCCGCGGTTCCACTCCGTGTTTATAACTCTTTAAAAACCATACGGACTCCCGGGCGCACTTCATACACCTTCCGCAAAAGGAGCTTTCAGCCGACGACTCCTTTTCTCTGTTGCGTAACACTGTACTACTCTTCCCGATCAATGCCCTATTAAGTTATCAGGTAACTATTATAATAGCAAGTTATTTTGAAAAGTCAATTACTTTTGTACCCTGTATAACATATGTTACTCCGGATATAATTGTGAGTAATGCCGTTATTCCAAGCAGGATATTTGATACAAGAGGAAGATTGAAGGCTGACGGAATAACGGAGAAATCCTTTTGCAGAGTAAGGAGAAGCATGATAACTATCGTTGATACCATCTGAGATGTCGTCTTTACCTTTCCCCATATGTTCGCGGGAATTACAACTCCCTCCGAAGCAGCGACAAGTCTTATCGAGCTTATTCCGAACTCACGGAAGAGAATCAGAAATAAAATCCATACATTGCAGTATCCCATGGCCATAAAGCCGAGAAGTGCGGATGTTGTAAGCATCTTGTCTGCAAGCGGGTCTGCAAGCTTTCCGAAGTTTGTGATGATATTGTATTTTCTCGCAATTTTTCCGTCAAAGAGATCCGTAAGCGATCCCACAATGAAAACTATCATTGCCAGAACGTAGTGATACGGAATTGATTCAACCGTAAACAGGATTAAAAAAATCGGGGTAAGAATCATCCTGGCGATTGTAAGTTTATTCGGTGTGTTCATAAAGCAATCAAAACCTCCGGAGTTTACTTTTTGTGTTTTACCTCACCTATAAGGTCATACTCGTTTATTCCGGTTATAAGGACATCTGCAAAATCACCGGGATTCAGAGCGCCGTCACAGATAAAGGTAACCTTTCCGTCTATCTCAGGTGCGTCCCTGAAGGTACGCCCCTCGTAAGAGTCGGTATAAGGGTTATACCCGTCAACTATCGTCTTAAGTGTTTTACCTACAAGACTTTTGTTGTGTTCAACAACTATACCATACTGACTGTCCATAATCAACTCTCCGCGGTGAACTTTCTCGTCATCGTCAATCTGACCGTCAAAGTCAGCCGCCGGGGTGCCGTCCTCCGGTGAATACGGAAAGCAGCCGAGCCTGTCGAACTTTATGTCCTTTACAAATTCCGCAAGGTCTGTAAACTGCTCGTCGGTCTCCCCGGGGAAGCCTGTTATAAACGTCGTGCGTATGCATACATCCGGGATCTTCTCCCTTATTTTTTCTATAAGTGCGGTCAGGGTTTCCCTGTTACCGTGGCGATTCATAGTTCTGAGAACCTCACCGTTTGCATGTTGAAGCGGCAGGTCGATGTAATTGCATATCTTTTCCTCATCCGCTATGGTGTCAAGAAGCTCATCGGTAATTCTGTCGGGATAGCAATAGAGAATTCTTATCCATGAAAGCTTTTCAATCTTACAAAGTTCACGAAGAAGCTTTGCAAGGGAAGGCTTTCCGTATATGTCCTCTCCGTATCTTGTGGTATCCTGAGCTATAACTATAAGCTCTTTTATTCCATCCTCAGCCAAAGCCCTCGCTTCTTCAAGGATACTCTCCATATCACGGCTGCGGAACTCTCCGCGTATACTCGGTATGGCGCAATATGCACAATGGTTGGAGCAGCCCTCGGCAATTTTAAGATAAGCCCAGTATTCAGGTGTAGTAAGAAGTCTCTGTCCTTCAAGAGGAAGGTTTTCCTTTTCCGAAAATGCGGTTACGGACGTATCCGATGAAAGCGTCTGCTCTACAATACCGCAAATATCCTTGTTTTCACCTATACCCACAACGGCGTCCACCTCGGGGAGCTCTGTGAGTATCTCTTCTCTGTAGCGTTCGGCAAGGCAGCCGGTAACTATTATTTTTTTTATCTCTCCGGCTTCCTTATAATCTGCCATTTCAAGGATGTTGTCTATCGCCTCACGCTTTGCATCCTCGATAAAGCCGCAGGTGTTTATTATAACTGCGTCACAGCCGCAGATTTCACCGGAAATCTCGTATCCGGCATCCGCAAGCTTTGCAAGCAGAAGTTCGGCATCCACCTGATTTTTAGGACATCCGAGTGATATCATTCCTATCTTTGCCATGTCTGTCTCCTGACTTTTAAGTTTATGAATTTGCTACGAAGTCCTTTATAAACTTTGAAAGAGCCTCGTTAAGAGCGTCACAAGCCTCTCCGTTCCAGAGGAGCTGGTAGCAGTGGTTGTCAAGAAGCTTTGTTGAGTGACACTCGGTATACTTAAGACCGTATTTATCGTAAAGCTCCATAAGTTTATCTGACTGACCGCCGCAAAGGAGATCCTTCTTTGAGTAGTTTACAAAGATTTCCTTCGGGAAGTTCTTGTTTACGTAATTAATCGGGCTACAGAGTTCTCTGTCCGGGTGAGACTTGAACTGCTTCTTTGTCGCACCCATAACATCTCTTGAAAGAAGTCCGGAAACAAGTCCGAGAACCGGTATACGGAGCATCTTCTCAAGATCAAAAATGCCACAGCATGTGTAAAGTCCCGCAGGTGTGATTGAAGGCTTTTTGAAGCCAAGCTCTTCACGCAGCTTTTTATTTGTGCATATATCCGTAAGATAAAGTGCATAGTATCCGCCCGATGAGTCACCGCCGAAGCATACTCTCTTTGTATCAAGGTTATACTTTCTTGCGTTCTTGTTGAGCCACTCAAGAGCCTCACAAATCATGCCCATGGACTCTTTAAAGTTGTACTTCGGTGAAAGACCGTAGTTGATGTTTACAACAGCTATACCGAGCTTTGCCATCCATGTTGCAAGTCCCTCACGGCAGAATTTGCTTCCGGCAGTAAATCCGCCTCCGTGTATGTAAAACATGACAGGCTGCGGCTTTTTACCCGGAATTCTGTAGATATCAAGCTTACACTCACGCTTATCCGTCTTTGAATAGCGTATGTTTTTCTTTATCTTTACAACCTTTTCCCTGTCATAAAGCATCTCGTGTTTGTTCTGCGGAATATAAGTAACATAATCCACAACTCTGAAAACTATTTTCGCAAGTGTCGGCATAAAATTATCTCCTTTTTTATAAAATTTCCGAAATCGCGTGAAAATAATTATACTATTAATTACCCGTAAAAACAAGGGAATAACCGCTCAACGCATCTGCTTTTACTCAATACTGCCACCCTTAACAAAACAACAGGATTGCAGTATAATGTAAATATCATACGAAAATGGAGAAACACTTATGAAAAAGATGAAATCGTTTATCATTGCTGCACTGGCTGTTGCATTCATGTTCGTTTTTGCGGGCTGCAGCAAAGAATCAGACAAATTCATAGGAAAATGGAAGACAACCTTGGACTTCTCTAAAGAAGTAACCGATGAGCTTATTTCGGAAAAGGACATGCAGGATGTCGCACATCTTATCAAAATTGAAGGTTACACCTTCGACTACATATGGACCTTCAATGAAGACGGTACTTACCGAGGTGAAATCACCAACGAAAGTATTGATTCTGCGGTAAAGGCCTTTGGAGATTCTATGAAAAAGTCATATGAAGAACTTTTCAGATACACAATAGAGCAAGAACTGAAAGACAGGAACTTAGACATAAGCGTAGAAGAATTCCTGGCTCAATTATACCCCGGTAAAACAACAAGTGAAATAATGAAAGAAAACGAAATAGACCTCGATGAAATAGCTAAAGAAGTAACCGATGCCATGAAGATGGAGCTTATCGGCAAGCTCCGTGAAGAGGGCAACTTCAAAGTTAAAGACGACAAAATCTTTTTCTCGGAAGGCAAGGATAATGAAATCGATGTAAATGTATATAATACATATGAATTCACCGACGACGGAAAACTTAAAATTCTCGAAGAGGTTAATCCCGCAGATGAGGATAACGAGTTTTCTGAAATTCTCCCCCTTATTTTTGAAAAAATTTCATAATTAATCTCAGATATTTTTAACAATTGATTCTTAATTTTGACTTAAGATTAATAAACAGCAAAGAGCAGTCACGAAAACCCGTGATTGCTCTTCGCTTTAAAAGGACTAATGTAAAATGTATTCAGGAAAACAAAAAAGCATAAATAAAAATTTCATCAACAGACTTGAATTATAAAAAACAACTGTGTTTAGAGTACCGAAGCCCTTTGTATGAGCTAATCAATATGGGTTCTTTCATAAAACACGGACTTTATTTCACTGTAAGAATATCCCAAACGGAGCAAAGCGCTGAAGGTTCTGTTCCTTAAGGTCTCATTTGTAAGGTCAACGTTTCTGTACCTTGTGTCAAGAAGCTCGTTTATAAAAGACCTTGTGTCTATTTCAACGGAATCCATAACCTCGTTTACAATGTCACGGGGTATCCCCTTTGCGAACAGTGCCGCGCGCAGCCCCGAAGGGGCAGGATGTTTTTTGCGAATAAGTTCCTCCGCGTATGCGGCAGCAAAGCGGCGGTCATCAAGATAACCGCGTTCCTTAAGCTCCGCACAAACATCCTCGACTTGCGCCTTCGTGTCAAAGCCGCACTTTTTCAAAAGCTTGTCGCTGAGCTCTCGCTCAGAGTGGTCGCGCATGGCAAGCAAGTCGAGCGCGCGGCCGTACATCTTTTCAAATGCAATTTTATCCTTTAGAGCTTCCCATTCGTCTTCGGATATTTCATCACCGTTTTTCAGCCCATATACGGACCAAAAGTGCAGGGTTGCAGTCGCAGCATATTCCCCGTCAAGAAAAATATGGATCTTGTTGCCACGCCCCCGCTTCACCTTTATCGTCACGTTTCGGTCACCACTCATCTATCGCAAATCACGGAGCTTTCCGGGCAAGGGTTAAACTCAGTCATCAACTGTTATGTCAAGCTTTGCTTTCGCAGAAGCGGCGGTAGTCGGTACAGGCTCCTCGGCGCTTATGTCGGTCGGCGGCACGTTCACGGGTGTGCTGTGCATCTGACCGCCCTTGTACGAAGGTCTCATCTGATTCGAAAGTTCTGAGACATGCTCTTTAACCTGTTTTTCAACCTCTGCCATAAACTCCGGGTTGTCAAGAAGATACTTCTTAACGTTTTCTCTGCCCTGTCCGAGACGCTGGTCTCCGTAAGAGAACCACGCTCCGCTCTTGTGTATGATGTCAAGATTTACTGCCGCATCCAGAATTTCTCCTTCTTTTGCGATTCCGCGACCGTAAATGATGTCAAACTCAGCCTCCTTGAACGGCGGAGCAACCTTGTTCTTTACGATTTTTGCCCTTGTTCTCGAACCGATAAACTCGCTTCCGGAAGCCTTAAGCTGTTCAATTCTGCGCACGTCTATACGCATGGAAGCATAAAACTTCAACGCACGTCCTCCGGTTGTAACCTCCGGATTTCCGTATACCACGCCTACTTTTTCTCTGAGCTGATTAATAAAAATAATTATACAATTTGACTTTGCAACTGCTCCGGCAAGTTTACGGAGAGCCTGTGACATGAGTCTTGCATGAAGACCGACATGAGAATCTCCCATGTCTCCCTCTATCTCGGCTTTAGGAACAAGAGCCGCAACGGAGTCAACAACAAGAATGTCAATAGCTCCAGAGCGAACCAACGATTCGGCTATTTCAAGAGCCTGCTCGCCGTTATCCGGCTGTGATACAAGGAGTGAATCAACGTCAACACCGAGGTTTGACGCATAAACGGGGTCAAGCGCATGCTCCGCGTCTATAAAAGCCGCCTCTCCGCCTATCTTCTGCGCCTCGGCAACGGCATGAAGGGCAAGGGTTGTCTTACCCGATGACTCCGGACCGTAAATCTCAACGATTCGTCCTCTCGGCAATCCGCCTATACCCGTAGCGATATCCAATGTAAACGAGCCGGTCGAAATAGCTTCAACATTCATTGAAGAATTCTGACCAAGTCTCATTATGGCACCCTTACCGTACTGTCTTTCTATCTGAGCAATCGCCGTTTCAAGAGCCTTATTTTTATCAGCCAATTTAATTCCTCCCGCAACAAACGCAGCCGAACAAACTGCGCACAAATGTTCTGTTATGAGAACATTATAGACCAAAGCGGAAATAAAATCAACTACTTTTTACCGCGCTTTTATTGATTGTACGAAAAATAGGACAAAAGGTTTCAATATGCAGTAATAAAGGGTTTTTACAACCACTCATGTTTCCATCCCCGACAATGTATGGGTTCTTATGTGAATTTTTGTTCGGGTGAATAATCACCTCTGTACTTTCAGAAATTATTCGGGTATAGGTTGCGAATACAACGCCGGAATCGGCGAAAGTTTTTCGACAGTTTAATAAAACATTCATTTATTAAAAAAAACTCTTGCATTTTGTACGGTATTTTGTTAAACTAACTCTGTTGCATTTGAGCGGCGTAGCCGCAAAAGTTTAAAGGAGGTGCCGACACATGGCAAAATGCGAATTCTGCGGTAAGGATGTTTCCTTCGGAATTGCTGTATCCCACTCACACAGACGTTCTAACAGAACATGGAAGCCAAACGTAAAAAGAGTTAAAGCTGTTGTTAACGGAACTCCGAAGAGAGTATATGTTTGCACACGCTGCCTTCGTTCAGGAAAGGTTCAGCGCGCAGTTTAATTAACGATTGAGAAGCTGCAAACGCGGCTTCTTATACACAGCGGAATTGTGTAACGGTAGCACGACAGACTCTGACTCTGTTTGTTGGGGTTCGAATCCCTATTCCGCTGCCACAAGATAAAGCCCGTAACTACGTTAGTTACGGGCTCTTTTTGTATTCTTTTTTGTGGTGTTATACTTGTATGTCATATTAATCTACAGTGAAAGCCGGAGTGATATTCACAGATATTCCGCAATAATCACATTTATAGCTATATGAACCTTTGGCTCTTAAGTGTCCCTTGCCGCAAATCTCACAGGGCTTGCCGTCATAAAAATGCGGAAACCTTTCTTCCTTATTAATTTTATTTTTACCGTCCATATCCATCCTCGCTTTCGAAAAAACGGTGTTTTATCCGTTGCTTGCATTTTTGATTTTACTTCATTTTTTTCATACTGTCAAAAATCATATTGCTCAAGCACATATAATGCTCCCTGTTTAAGTGGTTTTCATAAAATATTTTGCAGAAATTTTGTCCTTTTTGCCAATACCGCTTTATGTTCTCTAAATGCTATAATGAGGCTAGTGTATACTACACATTAACGCAAAAGAGAAATCAGGTGACACTTTTATGGAAATGGTTCTGACTGCGGAACTGAATGCTATTTGTATCGCGATACTTTCGCTTATCATGGTTGCTAACTGGAAAAGTGAAAAAGAGGAAAAAAAGAGCAATTATTTTACAATTGTTCTTATTTCTCAATGTATCTTTTTCGCCATGGACTTTTTCTGGACGTTTACAGACGGATCAGCCAAGCTTCCGATAAACCTTAACTATCTCCTTGATTCCGTATATTTCACCATATCCGGAATAGGAGCATACTTCTGGATACTCTATTCGGAGGTTCTTCTCGGAACTAATTTTTTCAAAAAGAAATCCACCAAAATCATATTTTTAGTACCGGTTATCGCGCTTATCTTCTTCTCGGTTACAGCGAGGTGGAATCATCTGCTTTTCTTCGTAGACGAAAACAATGTATACCACCGCGGTATCCTTTATCCGCTTCACCCCATCATCTCCTTCGGATACCTTGCCTTTGCGTCACTTCGCGCTCTTTACGAAGGCTTCCGTGAAAAGGTCAAGGCAAACCGTGCAAAGGACTTTGCGCTCGCCTTCTTTGCAATCCCGCCAGTAATTGCGCTGTGTATCGAGGTATTTCTGGACGGATTGCCGATGGTTTGCGCCGGTATCACCATATCCCTGCTCTTCCTTTTCTTAACCGTGCAAAGGGAGACAAACGAAAATCAGCTGAGAATTATTGATGCTCTTACCGGGGATTATGAGAGTATCACCCTTGTTGACCTCTCAAACGGAAAGATGCATGATTACCGACTGAACAGCATGCTTCGGGAAATTGACGACATATCCGCACATACACGCGACTATACCGAGAGAATAACAAAGCTTGCCGAAACGATCGTCTATCCGGAGGACAAGGATGAATTCTATGCAAAGATGTCCATCCACAACATCATTTATAATCTTGAAAAAAGTCCGGATTACATCATAGAAACAAGGCTTGCATCTATAAGCGGCCCTCTTTTCTACCAGATAAAGGTTGTTGCCGGCGAAAATTTCAAAAACACCAAGCTTGCCATTTTTGGCCTGCGTAACGTAGATGAACTTACAAAGAAAGATATCCAGCAGCGCATACTTCTCGAAGATGCCAGAACAAAGGCAGAAGCTGCAAACGAGGCAAAGAGTAAATTCCTGTTCAATATGTCACATGACATACGTACACCCATGAACGCAATCCTCGGATTTACCGCTCTTGCAAAACGGCACAGTGATGAGGAAGTGGCTGTGGAAAAATACCTTGAAAAGATTGAAACCTCCAGCCAGCATCTTCTTAAGCTGATAAACGACATACTGGAGATGTCGTCTATCGAGAACGAAAAAGTGTTTATCGAAGAGGTGCCCGCAAAGGTTCACGAATGCGGAGATGCCGTGAACATAATGGCGGCAACCATTGCAAAGAAAAAGGGTATCGAATTTTCCTTGAAATACGGAAAGATAAAAAACGAAGATGTATTGGCGGACAGAACTCACATACATCAGATTATTCTTAACCTCATGAGCAACGCCCTGAAATACACCGATAAGGGCGGAAGAATCGACGTTACCATATGCCAAAAACCGTCCTTCAACCCCGGTTACGGAAACTACGAATTTGAAGTGTCTGATACCGGAATAGGAATGAGCGAAGAATTTTTAAAGCATATATTTGAAAACTTTGAACGCGAGCGCTCAACCGCCCTCTCCGGAATAGAGGGAACGGGGCTCGGTATGCCTATAACGAAGAAGCTTGTCGAGCTTATGGACGGAACTATAGACATAAAGAGTAAGCCGGGTGTAGGAACGACGGTTGTCGTTGCGCTTCCTCTGAAACTTGACGGTCAATCGAACAAAAAAGACGGCTCAAAAAATGATGAGTATGAGATACGGGATCTCCGTGACAGACGTGTTCTCGTTGTTGAAAACAATGACGAAAGCCGTGAAATCACATCACAGATACTTAAAGAAGAAGGGGTATTCGTAGATGAAGCGCATGACGGAATAGAAGCAGTTGAAAAGCTGAAGAATTCCGACCCGGGAGATTATGACCTTATCCTCATGGATACTGAGATGCCGAATCTCGACGGTTATGAAGCGACAAAAATCATACGTAACCTCAGCAGAAAGGCTCTTACAACCATTCCCATAATCGCAATGAAAAACAACACCTTTGAGGATGATGACAAAAAGGAAATCTCATGCGGTATGAATGCTCATCTCACAAAGCCTTTGGATGTGGAGACTCTTTTGGATACAGTGGAAAAATACTCTAAAAAATTCTGATTGCAAATTTTTTTAAAAAAAGGCAGACACTCTTTTCGAGTGTCTGCCTTTCTCTTATCAGATATAACCCAGGGTGAGTTACATCTCTTTTTTATTACTCTCCTCTTTATTATCAGAGCTTTGACCTTATTATCTTACCGCTTGTGGTTTTCGGAAGCTCGTCTCTGAATTCTACAATACGCGGATACTTGTAGGGCGCTGTTTTCTTTTTGACGTATTGCTGAATCTCCCTTTTAAGGTCATCCGTCGGCTCCGTCCCCTTTACAAGAACAATTGACGCCTTTACAACCTGTCCGCGGACCTCGTCCGGAGCTGCGGAAACACCGCACTCGAGAACATAGGGAAGCTCCATGATAACGTTTTCGATTTCAAACGGTCCGATGCGGTATCCCGACGACTTGATAACGTCGTCGGCACGGCCGACATACCAGAAGAAGCCGTCCTCGTCCTTCCATGCAAGGTCACCCGTGTGATAGAAACCGTCGTGCCATACCTCCGCAGATTTTTCGGGTCCGCGGTAGTAACACATAAAGAGTCCGGACGGAGCACCGTTCTTTACATCGATAACGATTTCGCCCGGCTCACCGGGTTCGACCTCGTTGCCGTCACTGTCAATAAGTTTTACATCGTATATGGGAACAGGCTTACCCATTGATCCTATCTTATGGTCTGCCCCCACAAGATTTCCTATGATAAGCGTGCTTTCCGACTGTCCGAAGCCCTCCATTACCTTGAGGCCCGTGAGCTTTTCAAGCTGACTGAAAACCTCGGGGTTAAGTGCTTCACCCGCGGTAGTCGCATGTTCAACGGAAGAGAGATCGTACTTTGAAAGATCCTCTTTTATCATCATGCGGTACATCGTCGGAGGGGCACAGAAGGTAGTGATATGGTACTTCGCAAACAACGGAAGTATGTCGTCGGCATGGAACCTGTCAAAATCATAGACAAAGGTTGCCGCCTCTGCAAACCACTGGCCGTAAAGCTTGCCCCAAAGCGCCTTTGCCCAGCCTGTATCCGAAATGGTGAGGTGAAGTCCGTCCGGGTCAACACAGTGCCAGTATTTAGCGGTTATAAAGTGACCGAATGGGTATTTGTAATTGTGAAGCGCCATCTTCGGATACCCGGAGGTGCCGGAAGTAAAGAACATGAGCATAGGATCATCACCCTTAGGTGAGTCCTCATGCCTTTCATATATGTCGCTGTAGAGCATCCATTCCGAATCGAAGTCATGCCAGCCCTCACGCGCACCGTTTGCACTTATCTTTATCTTAAGTGACGGGCAATTTTCCGCAGCAAGGTCAACCTGATTTGCAACCTCTCCGTCGGCGGTACATACGATAGCCTTAACATCCGCTGCCTTAAACCTGTACTCAAGGTCATAGTCTTTAAGCTGATTCATCGCCGGAATCGCTATTGCGCCTATCTTGTGAAGAGCTATAATTGCGGGCCAGAACTGATAATTACGCTTTAGTATAAGCATTACCTTGTCATACCGCTTTATACCCAGACTTGTAAAATAGTTCGCCGCCCTGTTTGAGAGCTCCTTCATATCCTTAAAGGTGAAGCGTCTTTCGTTTTTATCCGCATCCAGATGAAGCATGGCGAGCTTATCAGGCTTGGTGCGTGCAAGCTCATCCACAACGTCAAATGCAAAGTTGAAGTTTTCGGGATTTATAAAATCAATCTTTGTGGGTGTTCCCTTTTCGTTCTTTTCAACTTGTATCCACTTTTTATAAACACGTTCTCTTTGCTCCTTACCTATACGCTTCGGAGTTTCACCGGCAGTTACCTCGGGAGCCATGAGCTCGGGAATCGGTTCGCCGCTTGCATTGAGAACTATTGCATAAAACAAGCAGTCCTCGCCGCCCGTGGCTATCATTCCGTGAGGTGTGTCGGAGTCGTAGTATATGGTATCGCCCTCACCGAGTACCGTTGAGTGTTCCCCAACCTGTACCTTAAGTGAGCCTTTTATAACGATATCCAGTTCCTGTCCCTTGTGACTTGTAAGCTCTATGGGTTTGTTTTGTGCCTCATCACTATAGCTCGCAACAACAAAAAGCGGCTCGGAAATCCTGTTTTTAAAGGATGCCGCCATGTTATAGTAGGTCATACCGTGTGCCTTTTGAATCTCCTGTCCGTCACCTTTTCTTGTGACAACAACCTTTGCGAGGTTCGGAGACTGGCCCTCGATGATATCCGTTACGTCTACACCGAAGGCAAGACCGCACCTGTAAATAAAGGCAAAGTTCAAGTCCATTTCTCCGCTTTCACAGGCGATGTATTCCTCCTCGGAAACACCTGTCTGTTCAGCCATATACGCGGTTGAAAAGTTTTCAATCTCACGAAGTTCACGGATTCTGCGTGCCATTTCATGAATTTTGTAATCAAGCGATGTAATATTCTGCATACATAGTCCTCCTTTTACCTCTACACCCGGACAAATAAAAAACCCGTCTCAAAGTGTAATTACTTTGAGACGAGCTACAAATCTTTCTTTTGTACACCCGCGGTACCACTCAAATTGCCGTGTATAAACACAACCACCTTCAGGCTCTGACAAGCCCTATGCACTAACGTAGCCTACACGGGAGAGTTCTACTGAGCAACACGCCTTTCTTCTCTCCGACTCAGGAGCTACAAACAAAGAGTTCCACTGCCGATTTGCACCACCCACCGGCTCTCTTCACGAAAAGTTTTCTGATAAAACTTTTCCTCAACAAGTGAAAGGTTCTCTGCCCTCTCCGTCAAAGTCTTTATTTTAAATTGTATGATAAGTTTATACACCAATTCTTTGCCGGTGTCAAGAAAATTTTATCGAATCATTTTTCGGGATGTTCAAGTTCCCGGCAATGAGGACAATCGGCTATTCCCCTGCTCGTGGGATCAACAAGCACGCCGAGAGCGGTAAGCGCCGTTATAACCGTCGTGGCTATTCCCATTGCGTCGTTTTCACTGATAGACGGAACAATATCCGTAAAATTCGCTATTATTGAATATACAAAGGCAAGGACTGCCGGTATAAAACCTATCCAAAAGGCAGGATTGCGAAACCTTACCTTGAAGTTTATCTTTTTCAAAGTTTCACCCCTTAACACTATATGTCCGTTTTGAATAAAATGTTTTAGGAGGTGAAAATTTTGAGTATATGTATTGCTATAGGTCACGGCAAATCCAACACCGGCGGCTACGATCCGGGCGCTGTTTCCGGTACCACACAGGAGTTTAAGGTCGCAAAGGAAATAGGAAAATACGCCGCTGCCTACTACAACGAAAACTACGCAGAGCACTGCGATCTTATAAACTACAACGGAGAGTATTTCTTAAGTGAAAGGTATAAGCTTGCAAACCAGAAGGGCTATGATTTTCTCGCTGAGCTTCATCTCAATGCCGGCGGCGGTACCGGCACTGAGGTGTATCATTCCGTTTACAATACAAATAAAACCGCAGCCACCGTCAGTGCCGCAATTGCAAGCGCATTCGGCATAAAGGACAGGGGTGGAAAAACCAAAACGACGTCGTCAGGGTCCGACTACTTCGGCATCATACGGGAAACCCGTATGGAGGCAATCCTCATAGAGACTGTTTTCATAGACACGCCGTCGGACCTTGCGCTTGTCTCCACCGCCGCCGGTCAGAAAAAAATGGGCGAGGTTATTGCAAAAGCGATAGCAAAGGTACGTGGAGTAAAGGAAAAAGACAAGACATCAAATCCCGACTCAAAGCCACCCGAAAAGACAGATGAAGGCACCGTATACAGAATTCAAACCGGTGCGTTCAAGAGTCGTCAAAATGCCGATGCTTACGTTCAAAAGCTTAAAGAGCAGGGCTTCCCCGCAATAATAATTAAAGATAAATAACGGATCGACAGAGACTTTGCAAAATACATTGAAAAAGAAGATTGCTCCTAAACGGGCACGGTTTTTGCCCGATGTTCAGATGATTTTCGCAAAATATTTACAGAAAACAATGAAAAAAACAGGATTCACTTTTCCTCGTGAATCCTGTTTTTTGTTCCTTAAAATCAGAGTTCCAAGCACGAAAGCAGCCTTTTTGTGGCGTTACCGTCCGGTACGTCAAAATTAAATGCCTTGAATTTTTTCAGCTTCTCGGTGCTTTCGTCGGACAGGAATTCTCCGTTCGCGAGAATCCTCAAAAGCTCGTCCCTGTCTCTTGCGACAAGACCCGGAACGTATGATAAATAATCAAAATAAAAGTTGCGGCTGTCCTTATAAGAATCGAGGTCAAAGGCGTAAAAAACCGTCGGTTTATTTATAAGAGCAAAGTCCATACAGACAGATGAATAGTCCGTTATGAGAAGATCCGCCACAAGACAAAGTTCATTCACGCTTTCGTAGTCCGTGGCATTTACCTCTGCCTTTTTATTGTGCATATCTTTATCCGATTGGGCTTCGTTTTTCTGTCCGTTTTCACAGCCGTCTTTTTTTAAGCTGTTTTCTGACAGAGCCTCATGAACCTGAGGATGAAGTCTCGTAACAACAATTGATTTTCCGACTTTTGAAGTATCGCCACTCTCGCCCTGCGACGGTCTGCAGTCTGCCGTAGCAAGAGAATCAAGCCACTTGTCAACGGCAACCTTGACTTCCCCTGCGTTAAAATTATTCAAAATCTCAGAGTCTCCTGCTCCGTCACGAAAAGTCGGCGCGTACAGTATTACAAATTTATCTTTAAGCTCCGGATACCTTTCATAAACATGTGTGCGCGCGGACGAGAGGCTTTCCGGGTGAAAATAATAGTCCTCGTTCGGAGTACCGGTTGTGATAACCCTTTGCTCATCGACACCGAAGGCCTCGGCATATATACCGCCGACGCCCTTCGATGAGCAAACAACACAGGAAAGGCGTTCATTCGCCGCGCGTTCCCGCTCGCGAATTTTTTTCGGTTGTTCTATGGACAGCCCGAATTTCTTAAAGGCACCCTGTCCGTGCCAAAGCTGTATTATTTTTGTATCCTTCGACGGGTGGGTTTTCGCGAGCGGCATAAAATTGTCATTGAGAAAAATAAGCCTTGAGCGACCGAGACGAAATGCATCGACGGTAAGTGCTTTCAAAGCGGTTTTTTTGTCGAACATTTCCTTTCGGTCAAGCTTTATGATTTCACACTCTTTATGCTCATCCTCCAGAACTCTCAGGACCTCGCCGAGTCCGTCCCGAAAGCTTGCGTTGTGCATGGACACAAGCGCAACACGGTTCTTTTTAACACCGAACCCTGCTCCGAGATTAAAGAAAAAGGAGTAAACAGAAAACGCCATATCCTTAATATTCATTTTCCGTCACTCCTTTTTATACTTACAGTTTGGTTTCCCTTCAGTCCTGTTTGTTTACTGCTGTCCACCTTCATCTGATTTTGATTTGTTTTCAGGTTTTGCTGTTTTATTTTTACTACTTGTTCCAATGAAGGACTGTTTTTCCTATACGGTGATTGAGGTCGGCGTCAAACGCTTTGTGTATGTCGGGAATACTTCTTACATCAAAAACGTCTCCGATAAGGTTTTCAAAATACCGGGCCGGCGTTTTTTGTGTTTTAAGAAAGTCGGCAGTTTTCACAAAGTCCTCTCTTCCGGACCGTGAAGAGCCGAAAAGTCTGAGTCCCTTTTCGAGAATCATCCTTGTGTTTACGGCTACATTGTTCTCCGATACTCCCGTAAGAGCAATGGTACCCTCAGGGTTTATGTGATCAATCATCTGGTTTATGGCAAATTCGGCGCCGGGGCCTCCGACACATTCGAAACAATGGTCAAGAAGCAGGTCTTCCGGTATGTCGTCGGTGTGCATAGTCCCGTCCGCAAAAGAGAAATATGACAGCTTGTCACTGCTGCGTCCGAAAACATATACCTGCATGTCGGGATAGAGCGTTGTAAGAAGCACGGCGGTTATAAAGCCCAGGTTTCCGTCTCCCCAAACGCCCACCGAATTTCTTCTTTGGTGTGCAATACCGTCAAATCTTGAGATAACGTGCATTGAAACCGAGATAAGCTCCGAAAATGCGGCAACATCGGGATTTACGGAATCATCAATCCTTACGAGCCTGTCCGCGGGCATCTGTACATAGTCCTGCAAAAAACCGTCAAAGCCGCTGGAACGGAATTTGCTTGAAAACCTGTAGTTTTCCGCAATTATTTCATCGTCTTCCGTCGGCGTATTCGGAATTGCTATAACACGTTCCCCTGGCTTAAATAAACCGTCCTTATCATACACAACCTCCGCCATGCATTCGTGGATAAGTGCCATGGGGAGCTTCTTTTTAAGAACAGCCTTTGACCTTGCGCCCTGATAGTAACGCTGGTCAGCCTTACATATGGAGAGGTGCGACGGCCTTATTATGGTACCGGGCTCCGCGATATCTATCTCGTCATATGTAACCTCGATCATACGCGGAGACGTGAGCTGATATATGGAATTAATCATTTATCGAGTTCTCCTTCAAGCATGGTTGCGGCAACCTTCAGGTCAAAGGGATATGTAATCTTCATGTTTGAAACCTCACCCTGTACAAGATGAACAGGCTCTCCCTTCATGGCAAAAATCTTGCAGGCATCGGTGAGAATTGATTTTTCGTCCTCTGTAAGACTTTCATAAAGCTCCTTAAGCTTCTTTGCCTTAAAACTCTGCGGAGTTTGCCCCTGGAAAAGCGTTGCACGGTTCGGAATCTGGCTTATCACCGTACCGTCAAGGCTCTCAACTATTGTATCCGTTACGGGCACAACCGTGTCGCATGCGCCGTATTTTTTCGCTGCTTCAATATTTTCCTCAATAATTCTGTGTGTAACAAACGGGCGCACGGCGTCATGTGTGACGAGAATGGTGTCGTCATCTATGCCGTATTTCTTTTCTATGAATTTTATCGCATTGTTAAGCGTTTCATTACGTGTTGAGCCACCGGCAATAACGGTTACTCTGTCGGTGTCTCCCATGGTTTTCTTTATCATGTTGGCAGTATGCGCAACCCATGATTCCGGAGTCAGAACTATGATATGCTCAAACTGCGCATTTACAAAAAACTTTTCAATAGTGTGTATGATGATGGGCTGCTTTCCGAGCATGAGATACTGCTTCGGTGTGTCCGAATTTCCCATTCTGGAGCCTATTCCGCCTGCTAAAACTACTGCAAAATTCATTTAAAAAATCCTCCATTTAAGATAGAACTTTAAGCAAGATTCTATGTGTATCTTCTTTAGTTTGAAATTCCTCTTTGAGTCACGCGCCCACACATGGTATACAACGGCGTCCGGGAAAAAGAGAACCCTGCCGCGTCTGTTTATCTCACGGGTTATGTCGCAGTCCTCAAAATACATAAAATAACGCTCGTCAAAGCCTCCCACCTCTTTAAATGTGGCCGAGCGGAAAAACATGAAACAGCCGGTCGCATTTTTTATCGGGAAGGGCTTTGTGTAATCCTCATCAAGCATTGCGTACCGGCGAAGGAGCCTTGAGGGTTCGTTCCCGCGGCGCAGACGGCTCGCCAGAAGATATATGAAATGCGGTGTGCGCTTACCCAGTATCTGATCCCGTCCGTCCGGAAAACATATCCTCGGTGAGAGCTGCAGCACATCCGCATTCGTCGGATTTTCCATGAACGTAACCATTTTTTCAATTATGTCATCCTCTATGACAACGTCCGGATTCACCACGCAGTGGTAATCCGACTGGAAATCCGACCTCATCACGTCGAGCATTTTATTGTGCGCCGCGCCGAACCCGATATTGGCTCCGGTTTTCATAAGGAAGAATTTCCCGTCATACAGCGGATTGTTTACAAATTTTTCGGTTAAAAGCTCGGCTGTGCCGTCCGTAGATCCGTTGTCAACAACATACAGTCTGAACTCAATATCGGTACTCTTAACGCTGTCAAGAAGAGTACCGGCCGCCTTTTCGATGTATTTTACATTGTTAAACGTAACAATACATGCCGAAACTTTAGTTTTTTTCAAAATCAATCACCCACACGAAAAGTCAGGCAAGCGAAAAGTCCCCGCTTACTTGAACAGTGTTTTTATAATTATACTACAGCGCCAGCGTATTTTATCACTGAGTTTTGTTTTTCTTCCGGTCAGGTTATCACCGTGCTGTCTGTAGAGTATGTACGGAGTGCTCAGAAATACAACCCGTCTCCCGTTTCGCCTTGCGTATTTTTCTGCTACAAGACCGATATACTGGTCATGCATGGGAAGTCTCTTCGGAAAAGGTAAAATCTTTTCCTTAAGGCATGCGTCAAAAGCCATGCAGCACCCCATATATGAATTTTTTATCACATTTGAAAGCCAACCCTTTTTCGAACCGTGTATTTCAAAGAATGACTCCTCGATAATATTCAGGCTTTCATCGGTAACCTCTGCGTTGTGAAGCACGAGCACGGCGCCGTCTTTTATCTCACGTGTAATGGCGCGCACCTTGTCAGGCATCCATACATCGTCCTGATCAGAGAGAAAAATGATATCTCCCGTGGTCTTTGAAATAGCGTATTCAAAGTTTTTTATAACACCCTGTCCGGGTCCCTCAAAGTAATGTATTCGCTTATCGGACGCCGCCATTTCACGAACAATTCTCTCCGTCTCGCCGCCCGGGTTGTCATCCGAAACTATGACCTCATCGTCAGAACGCAACTGCACCAGTATTGAATGAAGCTGTTCGGCGATGTATTTTTCCCCGTTATAGGCCGCAAGAGCAACCGACACCTTCAAGTTCTCACCTCATTGTTTCTTTTATTATATCTTTTCCTGTTTAAGAAAGAGGTCTATTGCCTCAGTATAACCCTTCAGACCGTGCCCCTTTATGGTAGCGAAGCACGCAGCGGAAACATAAGACACGTGTCTGAATTCCTCCCGCTCGTCAATATCCGAGATATGTACCTCAACCGCAGGTATGGAAACCGCCTTGAGCGCGTCGAGAATAGCAACACTTGTATGTGTATACGCTCCGGGATTTATAACTATACCGTCTTTCTTTTCGTACGCATCCTGAATTCTGTCAACGATATCTCCTTCATGATTCGACTGGAAGAACTCCACATCCACGCCTGCTTTGTCACAGTATTTTTTAACGAACCTCAAAAGGTCGTCATAAGTATCCGTTCCGTAAACCTTAGGCTCACGGATTCCGAGCATATTGATATTCGGCCCGTTTATAACCAATATTTTCACAGCCTTATTCCTCTCCCTGCAAGTCATAAAACACCGTTATCATGGTGTAAACCAGACAAACTTAACAATATATCTATTTGAACATTATAACAAATATGATACAATGATACCAGTTTATTTTGCGTGAAAAGACAGGAGGAATCATGAAATGGGCTTTTATCAGTATAAAAAGATAGGAAAAGGAACGGCAAATATCAACGAATATCTGTCCTCCGAATTCCTTTTAGAGGGTAAAAAGAGGGCGGTTCTTATGGATACCGGAATGGGCTTCTTCAATCTCAAAAAGTTTGTAAAGAGTAAAACAAGCAAGGAGATAATGGTTGTAAACTCGCATTTTCATCCGGATCACTCAAACGGAAATCATAAGTGGGAAAAGGTTTACATCGGCGAAAACGACCTTCCCTCATTTTCTTCCGACGACGTATACTTTAAGCTCTTTGGCGACATCTCGTCCGCAGTTTATGAAAATTACCCGAAGGTACGGCTCTTAAAGCCTGTCATAAACAAGGTCTTTCGCACAAGAAAGGGAAGAACAAAGTACATACCTCTCCGTGACGGCGAAAAAATAAACCTCGGGGAGAGAACCCTTATCGTAAAGGACTTTCCGGGACACACTCCGGGCTCCATAACTCTTCTCGACCCGAAGCAGAAGCTGATTTACGCGGGAGATGCCTGCTGTATGGCAACATGGCTTTTCACAAATCCCGGCTGTAGCGTGCACACATACGCAGAAACCGCAAGAAATTACTACAGGGACGTTAAAAAAGAGGGCTACAAAAAGCTCTACGGTTCACACGTTCCGTTCCCGAACAGAATAAGCTTTATAAAAGACTATGCAAATTGGGTTGACAGGCTCACACCTGAAAAGGCTGTTGTAAAGCTTGACATACCGGGTATGCCGGACAAGCTCTGTATCGGACTTAAGCCCTCTCTTAAGCACCTCATGTTCGGCTGCTTCTATTTTGAACACCAGTGTGATTGATTTTGTGTTACGCCGCAGAACGCTCACAATACATTATCCTCATGTTTTGCAGCCTTCATAACACAATTACGTCCACAACACATAACAAACAGACAGATGCTTTTAATGCTCTGTCCGTAAAATTTTCAGGAGAATAAAATGGCAGAAGTAAAAAACGAAAAAGCAAAGCTTCCGGCAAAGGAAAAGCTTCATAAATTCAGTGAGAGATTTTTTGAAATCGAAGATGACAATCACTTAAGCGGATACGAGGTCTTTTACATCTTCATGATATGCAATGTAATCGGCTACTGCGTTGAAATGGTATGGTGTTTTCTCAAAAACGGTTACTGGGAAAGCCGCCAGTCACTTGTTTTCGGACCGTTCGGTCTCGCATACGGACTCGGAGGAATTGTTTTAAGTTACATACTCCATAAGGATATCGACAGACCATGGTGGTATATCTTCATAAAATCATGGTTCTGGGGCTCAGTTTCGGAGTACATCTCCTCGCTCGGAGAGGAGATAGTTTTCGGACACGTTTCATGGGACTACAGTCACATGCCGCTGAACATAAACGGGCGTGTATGCTTCCTTTACTCCCTGTTCTGGGGTGTCCTCGGACTTGTTTGGTGTAAGCTTATTTATCCGAGCTTCATAAAGTTTATTCACAAGATACCCATAAAGCCGGGAAAGATTATTTTCTGGATTCTGTTTTTGTTCATGCTCGTGGATATCGTCCTCTCGGCAGAAGCGGTTAACCGCTATAATCAGCGTCACGACGGCGTGCCCGCCTCAAATAAGGTGGACGTCTTTTTGGATGAACACTTCACGGATGAATTCCTGCAAAAAGTCTACGCCAACGCCATGGAAGTTGACAAATAAAAAAAGACCCGCACAGCGGGTCTTTTTTATAGCATTTTACGCCTTAAAGACATAGCAGGAACTAACCTCATGCAAAACCATATCAGCTAAACTTCCATTTAAGCTGCTCGGCAGACATGGAAAGGTGTGCATCAAAGTCTTTAGTGCCGATTGCCGCTTTCAGAAAATTGTACTCACTCTTTGACGCTGTTATGTGAGGAACATCCGCAGCGCCGGCATCCGTTCCGAGGGCGATCATGCCGCCGAGATACCACACCCTGCTTATGTTCTTTACATGGTTTGCAACTATGAGCTTCAGCACACCGTCGTCATACTTTCCTTTTCCTATGAGGCTTGCAACCGGCGTTATTGTCGGAACCCATACGGTGTCGGAGCCTGAAAGCAAATCCACGCACTCATCATCCATATAGAATCCGTGTTCTATACTGTCCGCACCGGCAACAAGCGCTGCCTTTATGTTAGTCGCTCCGTTACAATGAGCCATGACTGCAAGACCTTTTTCATGCACATATGAAATCATTTCTGAAATTTCTTCCGCGGTGAGCCCTCCGGTCTCGCCGTTTTTTTCATATATGGTGGCGATATAACCGTTTTGTTCAACCCTTTCATGCTCACGCTCATAAGCGTCTGAGTTGTCACCGTGAGCGTGCTCGTGCTCATGAGAATCACAATCACAGTCATGGACTTCTGTTTCTTTTTCCGTAAAATCGGCTGCCGTTATAACAGAAGCTTTTTTATCATCATCTGCCAAAACACCGTACTGAGAAAAATCCATGATACCGGAAATAATTATCTTTATAAAATCTGCACCGTCATTTATCGCACTGTCAACAAGAGCTTTGTAACCGTCCATGTCATCAAAGCCTTTGCCGAGAAAAGACCCATAGTGTCCGTTTTTGTGTATGGCGAACGCCGGAGTCCTGTAATCAACTCCGCACATACCCGACAGTTGTTTTGCCCTGAGAGAAATACCGCTGTTGTCACCGCCGTCACGCAAAAATGTTATCCCGGCATCCGCATATCCCTTGAGGCGTTCGCAAATCTCATCATCCGTTATTTTCTTTGTGGGCAGGCCCATATGGATATGGGCGTCATAATTAAGACTCATTTTTCAATCTCCAAGATAAAAATTCAATAAAATCCTTCACGTATAAAAGGGATGATAAATCGGTTAAAAAATCAAATCCATCTCCCGAGAAGCTTCTTTGGCTCGTGAAGTGAATCCGTAATTATATCCTCTCCGGAAAACACCCTGTCTCCGTTTTCCGAAACTTTTTTTAAGATGTCTTCTCCGAGCTTGTTTGCTATAACATCATATGCAGCCTTTAGCCTTGCCGGTCTTCTGTGAAGTGAGTGTGCATCGGTTGACACCACATGCACAAGCTCCCACTTTATAAGCTTAAGTATCTGCGCAGAGGCTTTGTCACCGGCAGAAACCGTATTTGCGTTGGTCTGTACAACAAGACCCATTTCGGCAAGCTCGTAAAGTTCCGTGAGGTCATCGAGCAAATACGGATAACGCTCAACGTGAGCTATAACCGGCGTTATACCCTCCGTCTGCAAGTCATAAACAACCTCTTTCAAAAACGCCGGCTTCTGCGTAAAGGGCAATTCAAGCAGCATATATGACGTTCCCGTAAAGCAAAGTTCTCTCAACGACCCGCCCTTTACACACAGCTCCGTGAGCGCCGGTGAATACTTCACCTCTGCGCCGAGCGAAAAAGAGAGCTTTTCCTTATTCCCTGCTTTTTCCCATGCCTCGATAAGCGAATTAAAAGAAGTATCACGTCTTTTGAGAAAAGACGCGATACCCTCTTTTTCGCAAAGGTAATGCGGAGTAAACACAATTCTGTCTACTCCGTTTTCTTTTTCCATCAATAAAAGTCCCATTGAAGCTTCAATGTCCTTTGCCCCGTCATCCATACCGGGCAGAATATGACAATGGAGATCCGTCATTACTTTTTCTCCTCATCCTTTTTCGGAGTTCCGTAACCGTAGCCGTATTTATAACCATAGTCGTATCCGTAACCGTAAGAATAATAACCGGATTTCGCGGATTTCTTAGCTTCAAAACGTGTTACAACAGCTCCGAGAATTTTAACGTCTACATCTGAAAGCTTTTTCTTTGCAACTAAAATGGCGTCACGGGATGCATATTTTGAGCGTATTGCCAAAACCGCTCCGTCAACATACTTTCCGAGGACAGCTGCATCCGTAACGATAGAAATAGGCGGTGCATCCACTATGACAAAGTCAAACTTTTCCTTAAGATTTTCTATAACCTTCTGCATCTTTTCCTGAGCAAGCATCTCCGACGGATTCGGAGGAATAGCACCTGCCGGAAGAACATATATACCGATATCATCTATCTCACCTATAGCTTCATCCAAGTTGCATTTGCCGGAAAGAACATCGGTAAGGCCCCTGACGTTTCTGCCCATATAGAGGTAAGAATGAATAGCCGGCTTGCGGAGGTCGCAGTCAACAAGAATAACTTTTTTTCCTTCCGTAGCGAGAGATACCGCAAGGTTTATGGATACATTGCTCTTACTCTCTCTGGGAAGAGCACTCGTAACAACTATACTCTTCACGTTTTCCGTTGAAGAAATGAAGTTTATGTTTGTACGCAAAGACTTGTAAGCTTCGACATAACCGAACGGCATGTCATCACCCGAGGCAAGCCTCAGAATTTTTTCCGGGTCTTTTTTATTTCTCTTTTTTTCAGCCTTCCCCTTAACAGCTTCATGCTTTGCCTTTGCTTCGGCATAGTTAAACTTTTTGTAAACTGCTTTTTCTGTCTTTTTTTCGGACGAATCCTTATGGGCGGATTCATTCGAAGGCTTTGTTTTTTCAATCGTTTTCTTTTCTGCGGAGGGCTTTCCGGCTTTACCGTTTACACTCTGCTTAGATTTTGATACTTTCTTTGTTTCTGCCATCTGAAATCCCCTCCTTTACGCCTCTGTTTGCGGAATAACTCCGAGAACCGGGATTCCGAGATATTTCTGAACATCGTCATCATCAACGATATAATTTGAAAAGAAATACTTTACAAATACAATTGCAATGCTTATCACAAGTCCGAGAAGCGCAGCCACGGATGTGTTTTTAGTTATGCTCGGCGAAACGGGAGCCTTAGGCTCGTCCACCTGGCTTATAACCTTACAAGAGCCGGCTTCAACCGAATCAACTATGACATCCGGAGACACACGACTTATGGAACGGACAATACGTGCCGCAAGATACGGATCCGGATCCTTTACTGCAACACGCATAACCTGCGTGTCATTCACCGCAGTAACCGTAACCTTTTTCTGAAGCGTGTCATAATCCATATCCAGCCCAAGGTTATCTATAACCTGATTAAGCACTGTATTACTCTTTATGATGATAGCATATGTAGAAACAAGGTTTTTCGCCGATGTAATGTTATCGTTCGACACGGCGGACGTATTTTCCTGCTTCGTATTTACTATCATATTCACAGACGCCTCATACTGCGGCGTTATGAGGTACTTTGTCCCGAAAAATCCGGCAATTCCGAAAACAATAGTTGCCACGAGTATAAGTGCAATATTGTTTTTGAGCAATATGAATACTTCTCGAAGATCTATCTCTTCATAATGCTCTCTGTTCTTTTCATCCATCACTTTTCCTCCAATTACGTATTGTCACATATTAGGTCAAAACTATAATGTTTTTATTATATCAGTACATGCGCGGTCCTTCAAGCATTTCACAAAACATGAAAATCCGCTGTGCAGAACCTGACTGCCCATTAAAAGGATAACAGGTGTAAACTATTATTTCGTCACTTGGCACCCTTATAAGACCGGGGTCAAATTCCTTCGGAGCCATAACTTCCGTTTTGTAAACACGGTATCTGTAGTAGCCCCATTTAAGGTTCAATTCAAAAATGTCATTTACAGCGACATCCCTCATAGGAGCAAAATATGTGAGATTGTGAGCAGACATAAGTGTTCGTGCGCCAAATCCGGGAAGCGCTGACTGTGTTGATGTTCCAATTCCCTTTGATAAGCAAAATTCATTATCCCCATAGTATACCTTTAAGTCGTTTATTCCAAGCCTTCTGCAAGAAAATGTTCCGTAGCACCTGTTTATCTCCGGGTGGATGAAAGTTGTTGTCTCTGCGGGAACAGATGTACTTATAGATTTTTCTGTATATGCTTCATTTTTACTTGACGTTAAACTATAGTTTGCAGAAATATTTTTATTTGCGGTTGATTCATTTTTTTTCTTTGAATTTGTTTCATTTTTTTTATGATTATTTTCTGTAATCTCTGTTTTAGAATTAGTTTTTGTAGTCGAGTTTTCGCCCTTTTCCGATAAAAATTCCGTTTTGTCTGTCGGCAGCTGCTCCACCTGTTTTCCCTTCTCTTGAGTTGTGAAAAAGACACAGAACGAAACAAGAAGGACAATAAACAAATATACAGACATATCACGAAGTTGTTTGTAATTCATTTTTTTCATCCTTCCTTTTGCCGCCATAAGCGCCGAAAAAAGCTGTAACGGAAAAAACAATCCCGACAATAAACAGTATAACTGAAAATACAAAAAAAGTATTTTGCACGTTCAATAACAAGGCTTTAATGATATCGTAAACGTACTTTGGAGTTATATTGATTTTCTTGTACAGACCTGTAGAAAGTGAATAGATTGGGTATATGGCTGTTAAAATCGCCGCAGTCACAAAAGAGTATGAAAAATAGTCTTTGGCGCAATGGTCATAATACTTCGACTTTATAAGTATTATACTTATCACTAAAGAAAAGAGCAAACACACACCCAGTGCGACGATAAGCGGTTTTTCAAATTTTGAACATATCTTTGAATAGTACTGTATAAAGCTTAAGCTGATATATTTTCTGTACTTTTCAACGGCCTGATTTGAAAAATCCTTTATATTATTCTCAATAGCCTCCGTTATTTCTATATCTTTCTCTTTTCCGAATTGCTCTATATTTTCATAAAGCTTTTCCTGAATATCGGATGTATCCTTCGATAAATCATATCTTTTCCCTGTTCTGAAGGTTTCCGAAAAAAACTTTTTCAGATCCTTAAAATACCTTTCTCTTGAAAAGACACTCTCATAACATTCTTTTGAGATATATGAAGGTGTTGCCAAAGCCTCCATAGAGCTCATAAAATCATCATATGACGCGGACATGTACTCTTCAGAAACAAACATGCCTAGTGTTTTTTGTTCATTAAACACAGAGAGATACAACGCACCGAGAGATGCGCTCATAAAGAGAAATATCGCAAGAACAAAAGACAACACTGTATTTACAAATTTAAAGCCCTTCATTTTGACGTCACCTCCGGATAAACAACCTTCGGACCGGAAACAAGGGTACAGTGAACAAACAGTCTTTCCCTGGTAGCACCGCCGATAAAAGAAAACGGATAACAGGTGTACAGAATTAAATTATCCCCATCCGCTCGTTGAAGAATAGCTAGATCAAAATCCTTCGCTTTTTTCACTTCAAGCTCAGATACTTCATAGGTGTAAACTCCGTAATTTGTTGTAAGCACAAAGCGATCTCCCACTTGAACATCCTTAAGAGGTGAAAAAAATGTTGCATTGTGCCCGGAAATCAAAACCGTTTTATCAAATCCCGGTATATTTCCGTACGCGGGAATTCCGGCACCGAACCTTAAACATTTTTCATTATCACCGCTGTATACGGATACATCCAAATTCAGTCTTTCGCATTCAAGCTCCGCAAATTTTGAATTTGCATCCGGATAGTCAACCCTTGAAGCGTCTACGGTATCCCCGGAAACATCACTTCCCACAAAGGAATCCGACAGTTCGTTTGAAAAAGATGACGCGCCGTCAGATGTTATCATAGCGAGAACAGCCGTTATATTTTTTATAACAGGGGAAAGTGCAAAATAAAGTATAATCACCCCTATAGACGCAAAGATTATCGGCATATACACATATGCCGATAATCTCTTTATCTTTGATGTATTTTTCTTTTTACTAGAGTTATCGTTAAACATCAGTCTTTAATTTTTCTGCTTCTTGTGTAAACAAATCCGCCTGCAGCAATAACTACAAGTACAAGAGCTGCACCGATAACCATGGGCGGAACTAAGCTTTCCGAGCCGGTCTGCTTGATGAGGTCCTCTGAGTTAAACTCTCCGCCATCCCACTTAAGCGTAAGAACGTCCTTTACGGGATCATAAGAACCTGATATACCATACTCTCTACCAAGGCTGTTAATTCTGCCGAGCATGTCATCACGGATAGCCTTACCCGAAGCGTTGGCTTTTGATACGTCAAATGAGGATGCACTGTTTTTATCAACTGTGATTCCGTAATTTACAAGAGCGTTTGCTGCTGCCTCAATATCACCCTTGATAGTATCAACCTGAGCCTGACTGTTAAGCTTGTCATTGTCAAGGAAGAAGTTATAAGCCTGGTTGTAGTATCTTGAAATATCAAGTGTACCCTCACCAATCTTAATACCATCATTGATTAAGTCAAGAACCTGCTGCTCATAACTGTTAATTTCAGTTACAGCGAATGCCGGAACAGCTGAAACAACTATCAGGGCAACTGCAACAACAAATGTTATTATTCTCTTTTTCATCATTTATTCCTCCACTCAAAATTTCCTTATTAAAATTCTTTTCACTTCTAGTATGCCACAAATACCAATTTATAGTGGCATGAAATAATATGATAAAAATGTATCACAACTCATTACAAAATGCAAGCCCTTTTACGCTTTTTGCCATTTTGCACAATATTTCTAACATATTTTCTATTCCATATTAGCATATGTACTACAAACCCCCTATTGACAAATATATCCAAAACGATGTAAAATTATGGACAAGCATTTTTAAATGTATTGTTTAAAAATAAAAAATGAAAAAGTGAGGTATGACAATGAATCGCACAAAGAAAATCATTTCAGTTATTGTTTGTGTAGTTGCTCTCATTGCAGCTTTCTCTATGGTAGCATATGCGGACAAGCCTTCTACACACCATGTCACTACTGCAGCCGAACTTGCCGAGGTTCTCGAAAACATTGAGAACTATAAGGGCGAAACGGTTATTATCGAGAAAGATATTGACATGAACTCATACGCCGACAAGTTTACAAAGGATCTTGATAAGAGCGGAGTTTCTTTCTTCACAGACGAAAAAGATGAAAAGTATAATTACAAGATTACCGGTCTTAACATCGCTCCTTTCAAAATCACAGCAGGTATATACGAGGGCGTGTATCGCACAAAGCAGTTGCTTGCTCCTGTAGATGCCAGCGGATGGTTTACCAATGAAGACGGCAAATATCTTTACATGGATAAGGGCTTTGCAAAAACAGGTTGGGCACAGATTGACGGCAGTTACTACTATCTTGACCCCGCAAACAAAGGCCTTGCTTCTATCGGCTGGGACGAGATAGACGGCAGTCATTATTACTTCAACCAGTGGGGTAAGATGGTTACCGGTTGGACTTATATTGACGGAAACTGGTATTACTTCAATCAGTGGGGTAAGATGGTTAATGGCTGGAATCAGATAAGCAACAAGTGGTACTACTTCAACCAGTGGGGCAAGATGGTTAAAGGCTGGGCCTCTATAAGCGGCAAGTGGTATTACTTCAACGGTAGCGGTGCTATGCTCACAGGATGGCAGCAGATAGGCGGTAAGTGGTACTACTTCAACAACAGCGGTGCTATGCTCACAGGCACACAGAGAATCGGCGGTAAAACATACAGATTCAATTCAAGCGGTGCATGGGTTGCCTAAAAACCGAAAATTAAACAAAATTATTCATTACGAATAAAATCAATCAAGGGCATGACTCATACGAGCCATGCCCTTTTAGTTTGTAAGATTTTATTTTACTCTGAGGCTTTCGGCGAAATCCTCATCCGGTGTTACGTAAACCGTCCAGTTTTCATGAAAGATTACTTTACCGGGTCTTGCTCCTGCCGGCTTCTTTAAATTTTTGACAAGTGTATAGTCCACCGGCACCTTGTGAGCGTCTCTTGCCGTGCTGTTGACAGCAGCTATTACAGCCGCCTCCTCTATGGCACGGTCGGAAACTTCACCGTTTTTGTTTACGATAATAACGTGCGAGCCGGGATAGTCCTTTGTATGAAGCCACATATCAAGTTTCTCGGAGGATTTCATAGAAAGCTTATCATTTTGAAGATTGTTGCGCCCTACGAGAACCCTAAAGCCGTCAGTCGTCTCATACTCCTTCGGTGGAAGTGAGCTTACGGTTTTTTGTTTTACCCTTTGCCCGTTCCTTTTGATTTTCTGTGACTTTTGCATGCTTCTGTTCCGTATGTATCCGCTTGACAAAAGTTCTTCTTTTATCGCACCGATGTCTCGTTCATTTTCTGCACGTAAAAGTTCGTCAAGCACGGTGTCAAGGTAGCTTAACTCTTCAATTCCGGCTTCAATCTGCTCCGTGAGTTTTTTCTCTGCGGTATAGGTTTTCTTGTATTCCTTAAAATATTTCTGCGAGTTCTGTGCCGGAGAAAGCGCCGGGTCAACGGAAATACGCATTATTTTGTTGTCATCATAATAGTTGGGTAAATCATAAAAAGACTCGCCCTTTTTAAGCCGGTAGAGGTTCGCATTTATAAGTTCGGCGCTTATACGAAGAGCTTCACGATTTTCACACGCCTTAAGCTCAACGCGCTGATTGTCAACCTTGCGTATTATCCTCTCCCTTGTGCTTTGAAGAAGCTTACGAAGATCCGCGGTTTTATGCGTCATTCTTTCAATTGAGTCTCGCTTTGAATAGTACTCATCAAGAAGCTCCGACGCGTTGTTGAAGTATTCTGCCGTTGCCATATCTCCGTACTGAGTTATCGGCATGAAAGAAAAATCAAAAGGCTTTCCGTTTTCATCCTTCAAAAGGCAATACCTTTGAGATCCGTGAGCATATTCACGTTTAAACTTATCAAGCACAAGAGAAAGCGTTTTAAGGTCTGCATCACGCACATACACGTCCTCACCAAAGGCAATGTATGAGAGTTCCCTTGAGACTATGGGTGAAACACCCATAACAGATGAAAGAGTTGCAGATGACACTGTTTTATTCGGAAATGACATAATACGCTCTGTGGCAAGGTCAGCCGTCTCTTCAAGTATGTTTACCTTTTCCTGAGCAGGAGGCAATTCATACTTTACGCCCGGCAAGACAAGACGCTTTGAGGACTTGGTGAAATCGACGCGTTTAAGTGCGTCGATTATCATGCCGTCCTCCGAAACGAGAACGACGTTGCTGTACTGTGCCATAATTTCAACGGCGAGAGAAAGATTTTCTTTCTCTCCCATCTCATTTACTGCGAGAAAATCAAGGAAAAGGATGCGGTCACATCCGTTTTGGCGGATGGCTGTGACCGTGGCGCCGCCAAGCCTTTTCCGAAGAAGCATACACAGCATCGGCGGGCTTGCCGGATTTTCATACGAAGCACCGGTAAGGTTTATCCGCGGACTGTTCGCACGAGCGCTGAGCAAAAGTTTTTTTCCGCCCTGCTTCCTGGTGCGAAGAGAAAAGACAAGCTCCTCCGATGACGGCTGATACACCTTATCAACCTTTGCACCGACTATACTGTTTTCAAGCTCTGTCCTTATACAGTGCAAAAATAATCCGTCAAGCGACACTTGTTTTCTCTCCTTTTTAAATAATTAACAGCTCAACCGATAAAGCAGCACGGTGAGGATTCAAGGTAGGCGTATTCAATATCCGGAAACTCTTTTTTCAGTAAACTCATAAGAACAGGCATGGATACCGTTTCCGTCTCATAATGACCCGCCGCAAAAAGCGAAAGACCGAGCTCCGCCGCATCAAGAAAGTCATTGTGTTTTGCGTCCCCTGTTATGTACGCGTCAATTCCGTCCGCAGCGATATCCCTCATAAACGACGCGCCGGATCCACCGCATACAGCAACTTTTTTTATCATTTTATCAGGGGAGGAAAGTCTTACAACCGTATCCAGGGTTTCCGCGACTACCTCCGCAAATTCGTTTGCGGGAACAGGTACTTTGAGTTCACCGACACGCGGCATGGAAAGGTCACCCTCTTCACGAAGCCTGTGAACGTCTGAAAGCCCCAATAAGGCTGCAAGCACATCATTCACTCCGCCGTCGGCAAAGTCCCAATTTGTGTGCGCAGAGACAATTGACATCCCGTTTTGTATGGCTCTGAAAACCGGAGAGTCAGAAAGCACCGACTTTAAAGGGTCCCAGATAACTGGGTGGTGACTCACTAAGAGATCCGCTTTGAAGTCATGAGCCTTAGAAACGGTATCATTCGTCACGTCAAGACACACGGCAATCTTCCTTACAGCAGAAGTCCTGCTTCCTATGAGAAGTCCGCTGTTATCCCACGACTCCTGTGTTTCAAAAGGAGCTATCTGATTTATAAAGTCAAATACATCTGATACGGTAACCATACATTGCCTCCTGTTTTTATAATTTTACTGTCAATTTTCTTGATTTTTTCTTTTTTAGTATTTCATTTTGTTTTTTGATTTATTTCTTTTTGGTCTTTTTTATCAGCTTTAAAAACAATCACTATTTTTGTAATTCAAAGCTTTTTTGCCGTCAGTCGTGAGGTCGGCAAGAGGAATCATCCAATAAACCGTCGATATACTCCGTAACCCTGCAAAGCCTTTTTACCGTCTGATCATCCCTTGACGCTTTGGCAAGCGCGTCAACCCGCACAGAAAGCCGTGACTTTATCTGCATAAGGTATTCATTTTTGTACGTGCTGTTCGAATACGGAAGCTTTCCCGTATAATAATAAGCATCCGAAAAAACGCCCTGCGGTATAAGCTCGTTCGAGCTTTTTCCGGTAAATACAACCTCCATGGCAAGGTAAAGATGCTTTCCGTCCCTGCAGACATCCTCTTTTAAAATTTCAAAGCCGTGAATTGTGAGGTATTCGCGCAGATCCTCCGCATGTGACTGAGGTTGAAGCACAAAATGATTTCCGTCCCTTTCTACCCATGCGGTATCGGATAAAATTTTTGCTATTAGCTCACCGCCCATCCCGGCGATGACAAAATCCGCAGCACAATTTTCCTTAAAATTCATAAGTCCGCTGCCAAGTATAAGCTCGACCTTTTCGGAAAGGCCGTACTTTTCTACGGTGTGCCCGGCATTTTCAAGCGGTCCTTTGTTTATGTCTCCCGCGAACGCATACGGAATCATTCCCCTTTGTAAAAGATACACCGGGAGATATGCGTGATCCGTACCGACGTCACAAAGCGCCTTATTTTCTCTTGTCATTCCTGCCACCATCTTAAGGCGCGGGGAAAGGTCAGTCATCATTATCACCTTTTACGCTATGTAAAAAAAGCGAAGGCCGGAAATTCGGCACTTCGCCCTTTTTCTGAAGTTTCCGGAATCAAAGAGAAGCTTCCATTGTTTTGATAAGGTCATCAACGTTAACGCCGTGAACCATGCAAGCCTCTTCAAGGGATTCACCTCTGGCACTCGGACAACCAAGGCAATGCATACCCATCGCGAGAAGATGAGGAGCAACCTCGGGATGTGCGTCAAGAAGATCTCCGATCAACATATCTTTTGTAATCTTTGCCATAATAAACTCTCCTGTAAATAAAAACTATCTTAATTAAAGATTCATATACCGATTAACCGAAATACTTTTTCTGTAACCGGCAATTGATTATCACTACTTTAATTATACACAAGAGTTTGTCCTTTGCAAGGATTTAAAGCTTAAAGATCCTGTTTTTCCGGATTTGTTTTTGCGGTGCTCAGCATTTCGTTATCTCTGAAAAAGAGAGATATACACCAAAGTCCGGCAGCCGCAACAAGTATATAGATGATACGTGCGACAATTCCGTCCTGCCCTCCGCCGATAAATGCAACCAGGTCGAAACCGAAAATTCCGACACTACCCCAGTTCACCGCGCCGATTATTATCAGCGCCATAGCAATCTTGTCAATCAAAAACCGTTCACCTCTGTAAAATGTACTTGCGAAAATTCGCAGCCATAACTAGTGTGAACGGTTTTACTTTTTTTATTCTGTTGATTTTCAGTTTAAACTTAGAGTTCTGCTTTTCACCCTTAAGCCTTCATCAGTTCTTGAGACTCTGCAGCGGAGCCGGTATTCTTCCGCCTCTGTTTATAAACACCGCCGGATCCGCTTTGTTTACGGGCATAACAGGGCCAGATCCGAGAAGTCCACCGAAGTTCAATTCCTCACCTACGGATTTTCCTATTGCCGGAATAACACGTACGGCCGTTGTTTTTGAATTCACCATACCGATGGCGGCTTCATCGGCAATAATTGCCGAAATGACAGCGGGTGTTGTGTCACCCGGAATAACTATCATGTCAAGACCAACGGAGCACACCGCTGTCATTGCTTCAAGCTTTTCAATCTTAAGACATCCGCACCTTGCGGCATCTATCATTCCGGCGTCCTCCGAAACTGGAATAAAGGCGCCGGACAGTCCGCCTACGGAACTTGAAGCCATGACGCCGCCCTTCTTAACGGCATCATTGAGAAGCGCAAGACAAGCCGTTGTACCTGCACTTCCGCACATGGAAAGACCCATCTCTTCAAGGATATGCGCAACAGAATCACCAACCTCGGGCGTAGGAGCCAAAGACAGATCGACAATTCCGAACGGCACGTCCAGTCTGCGTGAAGCTTCATTTGCAACGAGTTGGCCGACACGTGTAATTTTAAATGCTGTTTTCTTTACTGTTTCAGCAATTTCCGTTATGTTTGCACCAGGAATTTTTGAAAGTGCGGCACGCACAACTCCGGGACCCGAAACGCCGACGTTTATGACGCAGTCCGGCTCCCCGGCGCCATGGAAGGCACCTGCCATAAATGGGTTGTCCTCCGGTGCGTTACAGAACACAACAAGCTTTGCCGGACCGATACAGTCCTTGTATGCCGTAACCTCGGCGGACTTCTTAACAATCTCACCCATGAGCTTTACGGCGTCCATATTTATTCCGGTTTTTGTTGAGCCGATGTTTACACTCGAGCATACGTGATCCGTAACGTCAAGAGCTTCGGGAATACTTCTGATGAGAGCCTCATCACCGGCAGCAAAACCCTTCTGAACAAGAGCCGAATATCCGCCGAGGAAGTTTACTCCTATCGTATTTACAGCTCGCTCAAGCGTCTTTGCATACAAAACCGGATCTCCGCCGCTTGCCGCAAGTATCATTGAAATCGGTGTAACCGCAACACGTTTGTTTATTATAGGTATCCCGTATTCACGTTCAATCTGCTCACCCGTGTATACGAGCTTTTCAGCCTTTCTTACTATCTTTTCATACACCTTGTCACAGGCCTTATTTATGTCAGAATCACAGCAATCAAGAAGCGAGATGCCCATGGTTATCGTACGGATATCCAGGTTCTCACTCTCAATCATTTTTATAGTTTCAAGAATATCTCCCGTATTTATGTTTGCCACAGTAAGGCTCCTTCCCGTCAAATGGTGTGCATTGCGTTAAAAATTTCCTCGTGCATCGCATGGATGACAAGACCCTTTGTCTTTCCGGCATCTGAAATTTTTTCGGCAAAATCCCCGAACGGAAGGGTGCAATTATCAACGTTTACCGACATTATCATACAGAACATATCATCAAGAACCGTCTGAGATATATTGTCAATGTTCACGTTGTTCTCCGCGCAAAAATTTGACACCATTGCACAGATACCAACCGTATCCTTACCTACAACTGTTATTACTGCCCGCATGTTTATTCCTCCGAATTCAAAGTTATAAAAAATATAAATTGAGTATCATTTTAACACAAGAAAACACCCGCTACAAGTATAAAACCTGCAGCGGGAAAAATTATGCTCCGATATACGGTGCCGGGTTCACTGTCGAACCGTTTATTCTCACCTCAAAGTGAAGATGCGGACCGGTCGAGTTACCCGTGCTTCCGACCTTTCCTATGGCGGAGCCTGCCGAAACGTACTGTCCCGGTGAGACACAGATAGAGCCTGCTATCATATGAGCATATGTGGTCGTGAGTCCGTTACCGTGTGAAATGACTACACGGTAACCATACGAGCCGGAATATCCTGCGGAAACAACCGTTCCCGATGCAGCGGCAACAACCGTCTTGCCGTAAGCATTTCCTCCCGCAATATCCATGCCGAGATGGAAACCGTAGCCCCTGTTGCCGTACGCCTGCGTAACTACATAACAACCGACAGCCGGCCATATCATGGAGCCGTTGCCCTTTACATATGAGCTGGAGGTATAGCCTCCGCCCGAGCCGTAGTATCTGGTAGCCTTCTTTGTACCGATATCTATCTTCTCATCCACAGGAGCACGGAGGGTCTCACGTCCTATCTCTTCCGAACTTACGCGTACTCCGTCAACATATGTCACAAGACTTGTAACCCTGTCAAGTCCCTTAACACCCTTCTGTGTTGTCTTTGTGGTTCCCTTATAAAGGTTGGAGTTATTTGTTTTAACCGTGTTAAATGCAATTTCCTGAGTCGTAACCTCTGTCTTTACAACCTTCAGTCTTACGTAGTTAACCTCATGTGAGACAAGAATCTGGTCACCGACCTTTATGGTTTCCGTAAGACCCGGGTTTAAGTCGAAGAGCTCCGAGGTCTTAAGACCGTTTGCATTTGCAATCTGAGATACGGTATCTCCGGTCTCCACCGTGTAGTATTTTGCTTCGGATTTTGTTGTTTTAAGCTTGTCGGAAAGCTTCTGTGAATCCCAGACAACGTCTTCCGAATCGGGATAAAGTCCCTGAACGTACTGTACATCCTCAACAAAGCCCACTACGGCATTTTCATCGTCTGTGCTGTATCCGTCAAGAATATTATTGAACACCTGCGTTGCATCTGTTTCGCTTTCGAGAGCACAGATGAACTCGCCGTCGATATAAACTCCGCACGCATACACGGAATCACCCTTTGAGTTTTCAACGATGTTATCGCTTATGGTTTCAGAATCGGTAAGTTCATTTGCGTCAACGGTTACAACCTTGTACTTTGCCTTGAGATCAACATCCTCCTTAGATGAAGTAACATCCGAGTCAAAGCGTTCTTTTACAAGACTCTGTGCTTCAACAAAAACCGACTCGTTCTCAACATATCCTATTTCCTGTCCGCCCGACTCAACCTGAAGTGCAAAGGTAGAGGTACTCCAGTGGTTTATGGTTCCCACGAGAACTATCAGTCCTAAAATCGGAAGAACTACATTGGCAGCCTTTGAGAACATATGGGGGTGACGCTTTATCGCCACGGCGATGTAATGGTTCAGTATCTTAAAGAACGCGATGGGGGATTTACGCATATTTTCGCGTATTTTAGTTCTTACACCCTTAACCTCAGACCTGAAGAAAACCCATTCCTCATGAAAAGCCTTCACCGAGGAAAAAATAAATTTGTCAATTTTTGAATATATGAATTTCGCCGAAGTCTTTATTCCCTTCCAAACAGACTTAAAAAGTGAAACTATGAACCTGAAAACGGCGGAAAGTGCAGCGCCGAACATAGCTCCGACATAAGTCGCAAAAGAAGTAAAACCGAAAGACTCGTCGTTTTCTTCAGTCGCTTCGGTTTCTATGGCTTCAACTGTTTCTTCTTTTTTATCATCGTTATCATCGTTATTATCTAAATAAAACGAGTAGTTGTCAGTCTGATTTTTTTCATCTTTCACACTCGTCGTCTCCTTAAAAGTTACAATTTGTAACTATTATAGTATTACACGCTTAATAAGTCAAGTAAAAGAGAGCGAAAATCACGACAAAGATACCCGCTCAAACATCCTATTCACTTCACTTTTGAGAAGTGAATTTTCCGGTTTTTCAAGAGAAGGATCCTCTTTTATAAGGTCCTTTGCCGCCTCACCCGCAAGCTTTAAAACATCCATATTGTCAAGCATATCCGCAATTTTCAGCTCAGGTAATCCGTGCTGCCTCTCTCCGAGGAAGTCGCCCGGTCCGCGAAGCTCCAAATCCCTTTTCGCTATTTCAAAGCCGTCATTCGTTGCGCACATAACGGAAAGTCTCTTCCCTGTAAGCTCGGTTTTATTGTCGGAGAGTAAAATACAAGTTGACTTATAATCCGAGCGTCCGACTCTTCCGCGAAGCTGATGAAGCTGCGAAAGACCGAATCTCTCGGCATTTTCAATAAGGATTATAACCGCATTCGGTACGTCCACTCCAACCTCAATTACCACTGTGGAAACCAGCAGATCGATATCTCCCGCAACAAACCGTTCCATAACCTCCTGCTTTTTGGCAGCACTCATCTTTCCGTGAAGTAATCCCACACGGTAGTCTTTAAACTCATTTTTCCGTATCTTTTCATAGTACTCGGAAGCAGACAAAAGAGATTCGTTTTCACCTTCCTCGACAAGGGGACAAACCACAAATGCCTGTCGACCTTCGTCGAGAAATTTCTTTATATAGCCGAATGCTCTCATACGTATACTGCTGTCTATCATATATGTTTCAACAGGCTTACGTCCGGCAGGCAATTCATCTATAACGGAGATATCCAGGTCCCCGTATACTGCGAGTGCAAGTGTTCTCGGTATCGGGGTTGCCGACATAACAAGAACATGTGTACCCTCTCCCTTTTCCGAAAGAACATTTCTCTGGTTTACACCGAAGCGGTGCTGCTCGTCCGTTATAACAAAGCCGGAATTTTTAAACTGGACTCCGTCTGAAATAAGTGCGTGCGTGCCCACAACCACGTCTGCGCTCCCGCCTGAAATCGCACGAAGCGCGTCTCTTTTCTGAGCGGCTCCCATGCCCCCTGTTAGAAGAACAACCTCTACACCGGTATCTTTAAAAAATCCTGACAATGTATCAAAGTGCTGCTTCGCAAGTATCTCCGTAGGTGCCATCATAGCACTTTGGTATCCGTTCCTTGCCATATCGTACATAAGAGCAGCCGCAACCATTGTTTTACCTGAGCCTACATCGCCCTGTAAAAGACGTCTCATAACGTGCCCGCTTTGAAGGTCGGCAACCGCCTCCCGCACAGCTCTTCTCTGTGCGCCCGTAGGTGAAAACGGAAGCTTTGAGAAAAATTCATCTGTATAATCATTGAGCAGACGAACCTGAGTAGGAGCTTTTTTATTTTCGCTCATGATGGAAAAGCCGACCTGAAGACAAAACAGCTCTTCAAAAATAAAACGCTCTCTTGCCCTGCGCATATGCGAAAGGTCTACCGGGAAATGTATCTGCTCAAGCGCTTCCAAAAGCGGCATGAGATCATATTTTTCGGTAACATCCGGCGGCATAAAATCCTGCATCTCACCCGTCACGCCGGAAAGAGCAATTTTCATACACTTTTCAATGAACCTTGAGGACAATGTACCTGTCCTTCTGTATACGGGACGTATAATCTGATTTTCCCCTACATCCTCAATTGACGGCGACAGCATCTGGCACCTTCCGCCTTTAAGCGTTACCGTACCGTAAAAAAGATACTCACACCCCTGTATAAGCTTCGCGGCGGAATATCTGTTGTTGAAAATAATTATGTCAAGTGCTCCGGTACTGTCAAACACCTGTGTTTTAAACATGGTTATCCCGCTCTTTGCACGCCATCTTGTAACGGGCGCCATAACCGTCGCCTTAACGCAGCATTTTTCATCCGACTCAGAGCCTGCTATCAGGACAGGATTGCTCCAGTCCTCATAGGCTCTGGGATAAAAATGCAAAAGAGCGTTGATGTTATCTACGCCGAGCTTTGAAAACTGCTCGGCGCGCTTTTCACCAACGCCCTTTAAAAATTTTATTTCTGTATCCGGAAGCATTTTTTGCACCCTCCGATTACTCTACCGAAATAATAAAGTGATAAACAGGTTGACCGCCGCAAATGACTGCATACTCGACATTCGGGAATTTTTCTCTGAGCATTTCCTCAAGCTTTCCGGCATCCTCCTCTGTTGCACCCTCTCCGTAGAAGATAGTTATAAGCTCCGTATGCTTCTTGTAAAGATGTCTTGTTATCTTAAACGCAGCCTGGATGATATCATTCTCGATAACGGTTATCGCGCCGTCCTCCATTCCAAGTATCTGGCCCTGCTTTACAGTCTGTCCGTTAACGATACTGTCACGCGCCGCAAATGTAACCTGTGCCGTAGAAACACGGTCAATGGCCTTCGTCATTGCCAGGTGATTTTCTTCAACAGAAATATCAGGATCAAAGCTTAGCATGGCGGATACGCCCTGAGGCACGGTCCTTGTAGGAAGAACAATGACCTTCCTTGTGGAAAGCGGCGCAGCCTGTTCGGCAGCCATGATTATGTTCTTATTGTTAGGAAGAACAAATACCGTGTGCGCAGGAGTTGCCTCCACGGCACTCAATATATCCTCCGTACTCGGGTTCATGGTTTGACCGCCCGAAACAACGAGGTCAGCCCCTATCTCCGAGAACATCTGTGAAAGTCCGTCACCGGCAGCTACGGCAACAAAACCGACAGGATTTACGGGTGCAACCGGAGTGTATTTACCCGTACCCATCTCATCCTTATCGTTCTTTTTGCCCTTTGACTTTTTCCCGGAGGTATCCTCTTTTACTGACAGCGCAAGATTTTCAACCTTAACCTCGATAAGGTCGCCTATCTTAAGCGATTCGGTCAGAATACTTCCGGGCTCGTCTGTATTTACATGGAGAACGACAAGGTCGTCCTTTTCGGTAACTCTTGTCTTTGTTCCGGATGATTTAAGAAATGCACGAAGTCCGGCCACCGATGTTTTGGTAGTATCATTTTTCCTTACGGTAAGGTTAACGGAATATTTCTTATCCGAAGCCGCTCTTTCAGACTTTTCGGAGGCTGCCCCGTCCTCTGCGGTTTCATCCGGAATTATCTTTCCGTCCTTGAAAACCGAAAGCATACCGTAAAAGGCATATACAAGTCCCTGCCCGCCCGAATCGACAACACCTGCTTTTTTGAGAACCGGAAGAAGCTCCGGAGTCATCTCAAGAGCTTCATCAGCGCCCTCGCACACGCTTTCCCACACTTCCGCAATACCCGCTTCCTTATGCTCCGTGCCATACGTAGCACCGGCTTTTGCGGCAAGACGGACAACTGTGAGAATTGTTCCCTCCGTAGGCTTCATGACAGCCTTATAGGCAGAAGCCACACCGTAAGAAAGCGCAATTACAAGATCTCTGGGCTCAATAGTCTCTTTTCCCTTGAGCCCCTTTGAGATGCCTCTGAAAATAAGGGAAAGAATTACGCCCGAGTTTCCTCTCGCTCCTCTGAGCATGGCAGATGATGTGGTATCCGCAACCTTTGTTACGGTAGCGTCATCCGGCATAAGAGAGAGTTCCCTGCCGGCAGAAGCCATGGTCATACACATATTTGTTCCGGTATCTCCGTCCGGCACGGGAAAGACGTTCAAGGAATCGACTTCCTGTCGATGGTTTGTTACATTGTTCGCCGCCGAAATTATGGCGTCTCGTAATAAAGCTCCGTTAATCAACTCTGTGCACTCCTTAAGAAATCATCGAATCTACGTAAACATTTACAGTTTTCACCGTGAGTCCCGTCGCGTTTTCAATAGTGTAGCGCACCTTGTTTACGATACTTTGTACTACAACGGAGATATTGAGTCCGTACGTCACAACTATATGGAGCTCAACAACAAGACCGCCTTCTTCTCTGCGGACACTTACTCCTTTATCGAGAAAATAATGCTTTCTCAGGAAAAAGGATCTGATATTTTGATAAGTGTTGCTGTCGGACATGCCTGCCACACCAAAGCATGTGGGAACAACACTGCCGAGCAGCTGTGAAAAATAGCTTTCACTTATTTCAATTTTACCCAACGGGTTTTCATATGCTACCATAAAAAGCACCAGCCTTTTTATACCTTTGTTGATTACACTTTTAATTTTTCAGATACTGAATTTTAGTTTTAACCTGAATTTTGGTTTTATCGATTTTAGTTTTACCGGATACATCTTCAGATGCATCCTCGAATAAAGAAAATTTTATATCATACTGACCATTCTGTCAAATTTGAAAATACACTTCCGGGCATGGGTTTTACCTCAGTCTGCACACTTCTTGAGTATGCGAGAACACCGTTTCTTACAGCAACAGGGACAAAAGGCAAGGTATTTTCAAAGTCCTTCACAAAATCCTTTACTGTGATTGCGCCCGAAAGCATCTCAAAATACTTATTTTTAAACTCTTCATCATTTATAAGACCTGAGATATTCATGTCGCCGGTAAGTTTGTACTCACCCACATATATGTCGTAGTTTCCCGACTCCACACTGCTCCTGTAAACGTCATAAGCCACGGAAATAATATTCGTTTTAACTCCGACGGCGGAAAGCTGAGAGGCAAGCTCCTCTGCAAACTTCACCTTAAAGTTGTTGTCCGAGCACACGAGAATTTTTATTGTTCTTCCCGAAAGCTTCTGACCGAGGTATGCACTGTCGGAATCCTTATCATGTTTTACGGGATTTATTCCCTTTAGCCCATACCACGCAGGATTAAACGGCAGTTTTGTTGGTGTACCGAAGCCTTCAAATCCCGAATTTATCAGTTTATCGCGGTCAATAACTCCCGAGAGTGAGCGTCTGAGTTTTTCATCGGAAAATACTCCGTCGGCTTTCAGACCGAGAAAAACAAGGTTGTTCAAGTCAACCTGAATCGACGATGCATTTATTCTTTCCGATTCACCGCCTGACAAATCATCAAAACAAGCCGTTATGTTACCGATAACCAAGCTGTGCATCAGGGGCTTTGTATCCGCTGTATTTGACAGTATAATCTTATCCTTTTTGTACTTAAGCTCCGAATGAGAATTCGGGGTAAGCGTACCGCCGTCAGCAGTCGCCGTGTATACATACGGACCGGCTCCGACAGGTATGCTGCTCTCTTCAGTTGCGGTATTCAGCTTCACAATCGGAAAGGTCAGAAGAGCCGAAGCATATTTATCAGCCACCGCCATTTTGAACACTACCTTGTTTCTTGCGGCAGCAACAACGCTCTCCACAGTAAGGAGCATTGTTGAATAATACGTCGAATTCTTAGAAAGATTGAAGGAATAAACGACGTCATCCGCCGTAACTGTACTGCCGTCGCTGAACCTTGCGCCGGAGTCCAGAGTTACCGTTACCTCTGTTCCGGAAACCACCGCATCTTTTCCGAGCGCGTCCTCGGCTTCATATTTTTCATTGAGTGAAAACAATCCGCTGTATAAAAGAGGCATAATCGAACTGTTAAGCAGACTTTTCGCCGTAAAAGGATTCATACCGTCCTCTCTGGAGTACGGAATACATATCTGCCCCTCAGTTGAAGATGAGCCCGTGTTTTTTCCCTTGTCGTCCTTGCCTCCCGACGGATTTTTACTGCAGGAGGTAAACGAAGCAACTATGCATATGAGCATTATAATTGCGGTTACTCTGCGAAAAACTTTGATTTTCACCTGCAGTCTCACTCCTTTATCATAACGCGGGAAACGCTTAGCGCCTTTCCGCTCTTTTCATCAATTTCAAGCAATGCACCGCATAGGTATGCGGAGCCTCTGATAAAATCAAATCTTGTCGGCATATTGTAGCGAAACTTATCAATCACGATTTTTGAGTCGACACCCAAAACGGATTGTACAGTTCCCGTCATACCGAGGTCGGTGATATACCCCGTACCGTTCGGAAGTATCTGTTCATCTGCGGTCTGCACGTGAGTATGTGTACCGAACACAGCCGACACTCGTCCGTCAAGATAAAAGCCCATAGCCCTCTTTTCGGAGGTCGCCTCGGCATGGAAGTCCACTATTTTTATCCTGCAATCGGAAAGCTCGGGAATCTTTAGAACCTTATCAGCAGTCTCAAACGGGTTTCCCAAGGGATCCATATACATAGTTCCCATCAGATTTATAATACCCACCTGAACTCTTCCCTTATCCAGTATACAATAACCTTTTCCGGGATTATTGTCGGAAAAATTCGCCGGTCTTACTATGAATTCATTTTCCTCATAGTAAGCGTACATCTCTTTTCTGCGGTAAGCATGGTTTCCGGTTGTTATGACATCCGCTCCGCTCGTAAAGATATGCTCAGCGGATACGGGAGTTATACCGTTTCCGTCTGATGAGTTTTCACCGTTGACAATACAAACGTCCACTCCGTTATCCTTTTTAAAACCCGGAAGCACACGTCTTAAAAATTCGATTCCGGTAGTACCGACAACGTCTCCAATACAAAGTACCTTCATTCAAAAACCTTTCTATTGAGAAAAATATGGGGCAGAAAAAGTCCTGCCCCACTCAGTTTTATTTTGCGTAGTCTACCGTGCGACTTTCTCTTATAACGTTTACCTTTATCTGTCCCGGATACTCAAGCTCTTCCTCAATCTTCTTTACAACATCATGAGCTATAAGAACCATCTTATCATCTGAAACAGCCTCCGGCTTAACCATTATGCGAATTTCACGACCTGCCTGAATTGCAAAGGAGCTCTCAACACCGTCAAATGACGTAGCAATCTCCTCAAGCTTTTCAAGACGCTTGATGTAATTTTCAATATTTTCACGGCGGGCACCCGGACGAGCAGCCGAAATAGCGTCGGCAGCCTGAACAATACACGCAACCGCTGTTTTCGGTTCGACATCATTGTGATGAGCCTGTATAGCGTGTAAAACCGCTTCGTTCTCCTTATACTTCTTGGCAAACTCAACTCCGAGCTGAACGTGTGTACCGTCATACTCATGGTCTATTGCCTTGCCGATATCATGGAGGAGACCGGCACGCTTTGCAAGCTTCACGTCGGCTCCGACTTCTGCGGCTATAAGACCGGATATGTAGGATACTTCAAGAGAGTGATTAAGCACATTCTGTCCGTAACTTGTACGGTACTTAAGACGTCCGAGAAGCTTTACAAGCTCCGGATGGATGCCGTTTACGCCTGCGTCAAGCACCGCACGCTCTCCCGTCTGCTTGATTGTTTGTTCAACCTCACGTCTGCACTTCTCAACAGTTTCCTCGATACGTGCAGGATGAATACGTCCGTCCTGAATAAGACGCTCAAGAGTAAGTCTTGCAACCTCTCTGCGTACAGGATCAAAGCAGGAAATGGTGATTGCCTCCGGTGTGTCGTCGATGATAAGGTCAACACCTGTTATGGTTTCAATAGTGCGGATATTTCTGCCCTCACGTCCTATGATTCGACCCTTCATCTCATCATTCGGGAGAGGAACAACCGAAACGGTCGCCTCTGCAGCATGGTCAGCCGCACAACGCTGGATGGCGGTTGTGATAATCTCTCTTGCGAGTTCGTCTGACTCATCCTTAACTCTGTCCTTGTAATCAAGTACACGGACAGCCTTTTCATGCTCAAGGTCCTCCTCGAGCTGCTGAAGAAGATATGCCTTTGCCTGTTCCTTTGAGTAACCCGAAATTTTTTCGAGCATCTCAAGCTGACTCTTCTTTACGGTATCAACTTCCTCAAGCTTTTCGTCAACATTTCTGATCTTCTGGTTGAGTACCTCTTCTTTTCTTTCAAGAGTATCTACCTTCTTATCAATAGCCTCTTCCTTTTGAATGATGCGACGCTCCTGTCGCTGAACCTCGGAACGACGTTCCCTGAGGTCGCGCTCCGTTTCGGAACGCTGCTTGTGAATTTCATCTTTAGCTTCTAAAATTGCCTCTTTTTTCTTTTGTTCTGCTGTAGTCATTGCAGCATTTATAATTCGTGTAGCTTCCTGGTTGGCAGAACCGATAGCAGCCTCGGCAACCTTTTTTCTGTAAATCTGGCCGGCAATAAAACCAAGTATTGCAAATACGACTGCAGCTACAATTATAAGTATAATCGCAATTTTTATGTCCAAAGTTAAAAGACACCTCCTATTTTTTTAAATTTTTGTAATATGTAAAGTTAGAATTATTACTCCACAATATCCTTAATATTCTATAACTTTATACCTATTATTGTCAAGGTTATTGTCAAGGAAAAGAGCGGTGAAACTAAGGTTTCATCGCTCAAAAAATTCATTTGGTTTCGTTGTGATGATTTATTTTGATATGGTTCTCTTATACTTTGTCACATCCCGCAATCTCTCGCGTCTTTCCTCTTTCGGAAGATAGAGGTCATAAAGACGTCCTTCAAAAAGTCCCATAACAAATGCGGACATTTCTTTCGGAGACATGGTCTCTCCGGTTTTTACCCATACTACGAGCAGATTGACTATCGCACCGCAAATAGCAGCGTAAAGGTATTCCGTCTCCGTCCCCGTGAAATCCTTTCCTCTGAAATAAATGAGCTGCACCAGATCATAATACTGCGGGTATCTGTTCTCAAGAAGGAATACAAGGTTGTTATCAATGAGCATCCTTATAAACTCATCATTGTTTTGCCAATATCTGAAGTAAAGACATATAACGCCCTCAAGATCACTCACTTCGTTGTCGGTAAGATACTGAAAAAAATCATCAAAAAGCTCGTCCGACTTATGAAGCAAGACCTCCTCCTTTGAGTCGAAATTATGATAAAAAGTTTGTCTTGTCAGTCCGGCTCTCTCAACAATATCTCTTATGGAAATCTTTGAAAAAGCCTTTTCTCCCATAAGTTCTATAAGTGCATCCGTTATAAGCCTTTTAGAACGCACGGATATGGGGTTCTCTCTTCCTACCATAAAACAACACCTCGTGACGTTCATGATAGCATAAAATCTAACACTTGTAAACCTTTTGAAAATCAGTTTTACTGTGCGAACGGATTTGTAAAGCCCTCACCGTTTTCAGGTGTCCCGGTCGTACTTTCCGCACTGCCTTTATCCTCAATCAGTGAAACCTCTACCTCGTATTTTTCAACGGAATAGTCATCCTTTATCCTTACCATAGTAAGGCTTATTTTATCTCCCGGAGACGACTTTTCGATGATGTTCAAAAGGACATCGGACTTCGTAAGCTTTTTGCCGTTTGCGGCGATGATTACGTCTCCGCTCTTTACATCAGTTCCCGTAAAAGCACTGTTGTCATCTATTGTCGCAACAATTATGGAGCCCGACGGAAGATGATTTTTCTCCGCAATCGTGCTGTATGTGCGATTCTGCCCCACCGGAAGATATGTGATTCCGAGCTTTGCTCTGTTGGCAACATAACCGTTTTCAAGTATGTCGGCAACCACATCTTTTGCGACGTTTATCGGAATGGCAAAGCCCATTCCCTCGTAATCCTCATCAGCAATTTTAGATGAGTTGATACCTATAACCTGTCCGAAGCTGTTTACAAGCGCTCCGCCCGAATTTCCGGGGTTGATTGCCGCATCATGCTGAATACACTCCATGGTATACCCGCTCGAAGAGGTGGAGGTAGGTCTGTCTATTGCGGAAACATAACCGCCCGTAAAGGAGCCGTAAAATGCTGTTCCGCCCGGATTTCCTATAGCATAAACCGGTTCTCCTACCTTGAGCACGGAGGAGTCGCCGAATTCCGCAACAGTAAAGCCCTTAGACGCAACGCGCAGAACCGCAATGTCCGTTCTGGTATCGTATCCGACAACCTGAGCATCGTACTGAGTTTCATCCTGAAGCTCGACCTTTACGGTTATTCCGCCTGAGTTTACTATGTGCGCACAGGTGAGTATATACGTGTTGCCCTGATCGTCCTCGCTCATAACCACTCCGGAGCCCTCGCCGGCAACAGTATTTCCCTTATAAGTTATAACTGCGATAACAGACGGCTTTACCTTTTCGGCAATCTGGACGCTTGTGAGCGTTCCGTCCGCGCTCTCGGATTTGTATTCCTTTGAATCCGACACCTTTATGTTTGCGCTGCTGTCAATTTTTCCGTTCTGAGAACCGCCGTTTTTCTTTCCCCTGCCCTCGGTTATAGCTATGGCGCTTCCGAGAATAGCAATAAGTAGAATAACAATCAGCAGCCCGAAAAAGATCTTTCTTCCCACAGAGCCTTTTTTACGTGGCTTTTTCGGTCTCTTCGGCGATGTATTCTTTGACGGTCCCGAATGGTACGTACCGTCCTCCGAGATTTCAACGATTTCAGCGTCTACTGTCGGAATCTCTTCCTGTGTGTTTGTGTTGTTTTCATTAAAAGCCATAGAAATACCTCCGATTACTGTTTTTTCGGAACCCAGAAACTGAAGGTGGTGCTTGTCCCGGGTATACTGCTCACCTGTATCTCACCGCCGTGAAGCTCTACGATTGTTTTTGCAAGATTAAGTCCGAGTCCGACACCCTTTACGTGCTCGCTTCTGGACTTATCAACCTTGTAGAACCTTTCAAACACACGCTTTTGTTCTTCCTCGCTCATGCCGACACCCGAATTTGTAATCGAAACTGTGACACGGTCCGGGAGCTCAAGCACAGAGGTGCTTACGGTTCCGCCCTCATTTGTAAACTTCACTGCATTGTCATACAGGTTATAAGCAACCTGGTAAAGCATGTTCTCATCGGCTACCACTTTGACTGACGGCATATCTTCAAATCCGTCAACGTTTATCCCTGCATCCTCTATCGGCTTTTCAAACTTCAAAAGTGCATTGAAAAGCAGCCCTCTGAGTTCTGTTTCCGAAGCGTGGAGCTTTTCTTCTCCAGCTTCTATTTTGGAAAGGGTAAGCATTGTCATAACAAGAGCAGACAAACGCTTAACCTCATCACTCACTATTCTCAGATATTTACTCTCTTCGCTGTGCGGTATGGTTCCGTCAAGTATTCCATCGATAAAGCCTCCTATGGAAGTCATAGGTGTTTTAAGTTCATGGGATACATTGGCAACAAAGCTTTTCCTTGAATCCTCAATTATCGCGAGGGATTGTCCCATGGCATTGAGGTTTCCCGCAAGGTCTGAAAGTTCATCATTTCCTCTGACTTTTATTGTTTTTGAAAAGTCGCCGCGTGCATAAAGCTTGGTGATTCGCGACATCTCTTCAAGAGGTCTTGTAAGACCGTAGCTGAATAGGTATATGAGAATTACCGCTATTACAACCGAGATAGTCGCGGCTCCTCCGAAAAGCTTCAGCATCTGAATGGCATACGGCGCAATAACGTCCCGCACGGGAGTTGCGGCGTAGATATACCCTATGAGTTTACCGTCATATTCGACACTTTTGCCCACTATGATAGATCTTTCGCCGTAAAGTCCCTCAAGCGTATCTATGGTGTAATACCCGTCTCCGCTTGTTGCATCAACAATCCTTTTCGGTACTACATATCCGTCATGAAATGTACACTTGCCTTCATTCTTTACCTCAAGCTTACTGTCGATAATATCTTTACATAGAACTATCTTTCCGCTGAGGTCCGTCATGAACACGTCCGCCCCGAGTGACTCGGAGACCATGTTAAGGCTGTTGCAGAGTATGAGATTTGCCTCCGCCTCATCCTCATTCATTCTTCCGGATGAAAACAGTCCCTCCGCCGTCATTGCGACGTTAAAGGCGTTGGATTTTAGCGTATCCACAGTCGAACCGGTCCAGTAATTTGTCAAAAAAAGCGCGAACACACATCCCATGGCTATAATCGTAATGATGATTATAGCAAGGGTTACACGGAAATATTTGATGAAAAGAGTCGTGCGTCTCGGGACTATGTTTTTTTTCCCTTGTGACATATCAGTTAATCCTTTGTCTCAAACTTGTATCCGACGCCCCATACGGTCTTAAGCGCCCACTTATCGGAAACACCCTCAAGCTTTTCACGAAGACGCTTAACGTGAACGTCAACCGTACGTGAGTCCCCGTAGTAATCAAAGCCCCACACCTCGTCAAGGAGCTGATCACGTGTGAAAACACGGTTGGGATTACTTGCAAGATGATAGATGAGCTCGAGCTCCTTTGGCGGAGTATTTATAACCTCTCCCTTTACCTTCATCTCATAGTTTGTAAGATTTATCGAAAGGTCATCATAATCAACCTGCTTTGATTCTTCCTCAGTTGCTACGGATGTACGGCGGAGAACCGCTTTGATTCTCGCCATGATTTCCTTGGTGTCAAACGGTTTTACAACATAGTCATCTGCGCCGAGTTCAAGACCGAGAACCTTGTCAAAGGTCTCTCCCTTTGCCGTAACCATGATTATCGGCTTGTCCGAAGTCTTGCGTATTTCCCTGCAAACCTGCCATCCGTCCATCTTAGGAAGCATTATGTCAAGAAGAACGATATCCGGCTGAACCTCCGAAAAAGCCTTAACTGCCGTTTCACCGTCATTTGCAATAGATACGCTGTACCCGTCCTTTTCCATATAAAGTCTGAGAAGCTCACAGATGTTGGTGTCGTCATCAACTACCAGAATTTTTCCCAAAGCCATTTGTTTTTTCCCCTTTCAATCAACTAGATAATAGTCAGATTTTCTTAAAATAATCTTTAAACAACAGGTTTTGCAAAATATTTTTTTGAGTTGTAAAAACAAAAAATACACTTGTTAATATTTAACCATAAATATGAACAAGTGTAAATATGAACAAGATGAAATTATGAACAAAATTTTGTGAGGAAGCACCCTTTAACAGGTGCTCAGTGATTGTCCTCACCTGCCGCGCTTTCGTTTTCACACCTGCGGCACTTCAGCTTCGGCAATAAATAATATCTTAAGCATACATAGGTCATCGAAATCACAAGGGTTATAAGTGCGGTAAACAGAAAGACATAAAATCCGTGAGTCTTTTTTCCGTAGACGATGTAATAATACATCGACCACACCCACAGGTGAATAAAATATATAACCGTACTGTTTCTGCGAAGGAATTTTGCAATTTCAGGATGATCAAATCTCACCTTCAAAAGCAATTGGAAAAAGCAAAACATAAGAACCGGAAGTATAAATCTCAGCACAATCATATTCTCGTAAAACACTGAACCCGTAACAAATGCCGCAATCGAAACCAATGCCAAAACAGGTGCGTTTGCTTCTCCCTCATGCTTTGATATGTACATACCCATAGGTATATAAAGAAAGCCTCTGAAAATCCGTCCGCTCTCAACCGTTTCACCGATTATTCTTTCAAGAAACAGCAAAACAGCGGAAGTGTGTTCTTCGTTTACAATCCAATCCGCACCGATACTTATGAGATAAAAAGCAAAACCGGCAGCAAGAATGGCTTCCGTACTGTATTTCTTTTTTGCCATGATAATTATAAGCGCAACTGTATATACAGTGGAGAGTATATACCACAGTATCCATGAGTTATAGTGCTGTCCCACAAAAATCAAGCCGGTAAAAAAATCTTTTACGGCATAGCGCAGTGAGTAGCCCCAATCAATATACGATTTTACCGTAAGCGGCATATATACGGCAGTCCATATGAGATACAGCTTTATCATCTTCAAAAGATAGCCTTTAAGGTAAGAAATCCTGCCTTCATCAGACAAAATGACGGCATCACCTGCAAAACACTTTTTTCCTAAAAGAAACCCTGTGGACAAAAAGAAAAACGGAACCGCCGTCAAAAAAAACATGTTCAGAGGATAGTAAAAAATCGCTCCTTTACAGTTTGCAAGCGGATCCGTATGTATGGCAACAACAAAAATTGCAGCTATGAACTTAAATAAATCGATGTTGCTGTATGTTTTCATAAAACGAGCGCTCTCCCGTGAATTCTCAAAAATCCAATCTGATTCAGCTATTACCGCCAAAGCCGGCGGCAGGGCCATCATCTGTTCTGTTTAATGCGTGAAAAGAATAACGGCATTTTATTTTTTACGTGAAAAATAAACTTTCCCGTCACCATAAGCAGTATCGTATGTCTGCCCTTAAGCAGCTTTACCATGACTCCGAGAAGCCTGTTGTCCGACCTTGCATACGGAATCAACTCACAGAATAAATCATCCTTGTAAAGACTGCGCAGCCAGCTGTAACGGCCGTAAAAGTTCATGCCGGAGCGCTTATCGCAATTGCGCTGCAGCGCCGAAAAGATGTATCTTACAAAGATATTTGCAAGTATGTTTTTCACACTGTCCGTGAGAGCCTCCCAGCGTTCATACTGGCTGTATATCTCATATACCCTTCTCTTGTGAAGCTCAAAGTATTCCGGTACGAATTTATTAGTAAGACTTCCGGAGGTACGCTTCATATAATGATAGGGCGTAGTGCTTAAGATGTTGAGAGTTTTAAGGTCGTTAAAAACGGATATATTGAACATAATGTCCTCTATAAGCGTCACAACTTCAAATTCTGCGTCGATTTTTCTCAGATAATCGAGACTGTAAACCTTATTCCACGCATATCCGTAAAAGGTTTTTTTCTCGAGACTTATAACCTCTTGTCTGAGCCTTTGTAAGTCTTCCCGAGAAAAGAAAAGCTCCTTTCCGTACGAAACAGGGACACTTTTTTTCAGTTTACCCTCAGCGTTTAAATACTCCTCCACCATACCGAACACAACCACCTCGGCAGGATTCCTGTCGAGTGAATTTTTTATCTGTTCAAAAAGTGTATTTTCGACAGTATCATCAGGGTCCATAAAAAAAACATATCTGCCTGTCGCTGCCGAAAGTCCGGAGTTCCGTGCCATGGAAAGACCCATATTTTTTTCATGGTGAATCACACGGATACTGCCGTATTTGCACGCAAGCTCTTCAGCAATTTCACCGCAGCGGTCAGGGGATGCATCGTCAACCAATATCATCTCAAAATCATCAAAGGTTTGAGATAATATACTGTTTACCGCATCCTCGATATACTTTTCTACGCCGTACATCGGCATTACAACAGAAAAAAACGGCCTTTTCAAAATAAACATCCTATCCTTCTTTTATTCGTGCTATCAATGTAAACAAGCGAAACATCCTCATGTTAAGAAGCCTGAAAATTATTTTTTCGCTTCTTCCGAGGCGTGAGATATATTTGTTATGTTTATAATCCGGAAAAATCTCCGAAATATTTTTTCGGAGCCTTTTGAGAGAGGGAATGCTATCACGCCCTCTTATATGTGCTATTTCCCTCGCGGGTGTAATAAACCCATGGTCGATATATATGAATTCAAGCTCATCTCTGTACGTATCGTATGCACCGAGTGACCTGAAGTTCTCAACCACGCTGTTTACCGCAAAGATTCTTTTTTCGCACACAAGAAGCGCGTCTTTATTATGCATCGACGAGCCCGGACGGGTTGCAAAGTAATGATAGAACGGTTTTCTGCCGCAAAAGGATATCCTCTTACACTTAAGATACAGAGAGGGAACAAGTCTGAGATCCTCATGCCAGCCGTCCTTCGGAAAGGGCACACCGTCAAGCAGAGATTTTTTAAACATCTTATTCCAGAACGCAACCGGTAAAAGCAGTAATTCCGGCTTTTGTTCGAGCGATACGGAGCTCATATCCTCAAATTTTACGCTGTAAAGTTCATCGCCTTTACAATCCACTGCCGAGAACCCGAACATAACAAGGTCGGCATTTTCGCGGACTGCAACGGACAAAACCTTTTCAACTGTATCCTTTTCGATATAATCATCAGAATCCGCAAAAAGAATATACTCGGATGATGCAAGCTCTACTCCCCTGCGACGTGCCTCACCCTGCCCCTCATTTTCCTTGTGTATCACTTTTATGCGAGAATCCTTTTCCGCATTTTTATCACATATTTCGGGACATAAATCCGGCGATCCGTCATCCACAAGGATAAGCTCGATATCCTGCTCCGTCTGAGAAAGTATTGAATCAATACACCTTTGCAGATAGTCCTCAACTTTATATACGGGAACTATGATACTCACCTTAGGCATGGCTACCTCCGAATACAATTTTGTCAAAATCCACGGTCGAAAGCGAAAAACCTTTTTGGGCAACCAACTCCGTATAATCCCTGCGTTCATATTTTTCGGCCTTATCAATTGCGTCAGCCCAGCAAATCGGATTATCAGTCGGAAGAAAACTGTTTAATGACGTAAGGTCAACCGATTTCGGAATGCTGTCACTGAGAATACACGGAAGACCTGTACATTGCGCTTCAACCGCAGCGATACCGAAGCCCTCAAAATGTGACGGCATAAGAAAAATATCCATCGCCTGAAGATACGGTGCAGTGCTTTCACACTCACCAATAAAAACAGTATTCTTTGAAAGACTCAGCCTGTAAACCTTCTTTTCTATTCCGTCACGAAGCGGACCGTCGCCTACCATGATGAGGCGCGAATCCGGGTGCCTTTCATGGCAGGCCGCAAATACATCTATGAGAAAGTTGTGATTTTTTGCATACAGAAAATTTCCGACGTGGCCGAGGACCAGCGCAGAATCGGTAATACCGAGAGCCTCTCTGGTCTTTTTTCTCGCGTCCTCGTCATAGACGAAATTTTCCACCCGGATTGCGTTGTTCACAATCGAGAATTTATTTGAATTCATAATCCGCTTCGTGAACATCCAGTTTCCGGCAGTCTCGCTGCAGGCGAAAAAATCTGTTGCGCTGCGGGAGATAACAATTCTGCCTATACGGTGGAGAAGCATGACGATGCTTTTCTTAAGTCCGCCGGCAGAATCGGTTCCCGCCGCATGGCTGTGCACAACTATCCTTTGTGCACCGGCTTTTTTCGCCGCAAGCACTCCCGGAAACATAAGCCCGGTTGAGATGTTGAAGTAAACCGCATCGTATTTGTTTTCATCGATAATTCTCTTTACAGCCCTGTAGTGCTCAACCGGGCGCGTTGCTCTCGGGACTTCAAAAAGGCGCGAGCCGCTTTTTGAAAGCATGTCTTCAAGCTCAGACGACCTGTGAGTCGTCAGAAAATCAATCCGAGCATCTCCCGAGAGCCCCTGACGAACATTCATTTGATATCTGTCAACGCCCCCGGATTTTCCGTTGAGAATATACCCGATAAGAACCTTTTTCATATCATCTACCTGCTTTGAGCTCCGCAAACACCTTTGTCGAATGTCTCTTTACAAAAGAGATAACCTTGCCCTCAAGATAAGTCAGAGAAACAGAGCGCATTTTTATGGGAACAAGCATTATCTTCATATACCTTGAATTAGGCTTTGCCCTTCTGAGTGACCTGCGAACACGTTTGGTTCGAATAATTTTTCTTATTTCCGCCTTTTTTTCACGGGTTGAAAGTGAACAGTTTTTGTTTGTCACGTTTTCAACACAGCCGATTATACGCTCGATATACCTTCTTGAAAGAAATTCCGTGATTTCTCTCGATGAAACACCCCAGTATTTGTAGAGGCTTTCCATCCAGTCCGCTTCTTCCTCGCGCTTTTCATACATATCCGCACGGTATTTTGCGGTCTCGGATTCGGCGCGCTTGCGTATGAAATGATAATATTTTTTCGAAGTAACACCTACACGCTCAACATCCTTCACAACGCTTAGGTTAAAAGGAAAATCATCCCAGAAGGTCTGCGGAAAATAAAGATTGTTATTCTTTATATACTCCGTACGGTAGAGCTTATTCCATGGAGTGTAGAGAAGATTTTCATCAAAAAGCCTGTAGGAATCCTCACGAAATTCTTTCTGTGAAGCATATATCCTGTCATCGCAGTACTTCTCCTGTGTAAATTTTTCGGTATCGGTGTAGTACGTGTCGATATAAAATCCCGATACAACAAGCTCCAGCTCGTTTTCCTCGGCAATTTTCACCATGTCCTCAAGCATGGTCGGCTCTGCCCAGTCATCCGAATCGAGAAAATACAGATACTTTCCCCGAGCCCTGTCAATCGCAACATTTCTTGCAGACGGTGCTCCGCCGTTTTCCTTGTGTATGACAATTATTCTGGAATCCTCTTTTGCGTACTCGTCGCAGATGATTCCGCTTCTGTCTTTTGTTCCGTCATCCACACAGAAAAACTCAATATTTTTATATGTCTGTGCCTGTATGCTTTCTATGGCGTGTCCGACGTAATCCTCCACACCGTAAACAGGCATAATTATTGAAACAAGCGGTTCATTTTTCAAGATAAGCCCTCCTGAATAAAATCCTAATCAAACTTAAATACCAGCGCTTCTATCATATCCTTTGCATTCTCACGCGTATCCTTAAAGCACATCGGAGACACAAAGCAAACAACAATCTGCGTTATAAGCGTCGCAACCGCGGCACCCTCTATGCCCATGTAAGGAATAAGAGCCCAGTTTAAAATCACATTGGCTATTGCGCCGAACAGCACAAACCACTTTGCGTACTTGTTCTTCCCCTCACATACAAGCCAATTGCCTCTTGCAACCCCCAGTACTGAAAAAGTTGTATACCATATGGAAATAGCAAGAGCGCCCGCAGCAGGCAAATATGCTTCACCATAAACAATGAACATAATGGGCTTTGCAAAAACGGAAATGATAAGCGAAACAAGAATATCCATCCAAATAAGCAATGCATAGAGTTGCTTTAAACGTCTTTTATACATCACTTCATTGCCGTCTTTTTTGAGTTCCATTATAACCGGGCGTGTGGAATTGATTATTGCGGTGGGAATCAGCGTCCAGTAAGAACAAATCATGACCGCAGCCGAGTAAAGTCCGGTCTGTGTGTCGTCAATAAAGTGCTTTATCATTACTCTGTCTATCTGAGCGTACACCGTTATAATTAGGCTTGAAATTATAAAGTGATAACTCTGTGACAAAAGAATTTTTGACATACTAAAGGAAAATGTCAGCCTTTTTCCGCCCTTTGCTTTATACGCAATTGTCAGAAGAATTGCAATTATAAGAAAATCAAGGCTCTGTGAAAAAGCAAACCATTCTATGGTTTTACCCGTCGCCAGTATAAATATTTTATATCCGGCAACGAGGACATAAGAAACACTCTTGAGAATAGAAGCGTATTTTGACTGCAGTTTAGACTGAAACCAAAAATCAAATATTTCAAAAGCCCTGAAAACAAGTACTATTGACTGCAAAAATCCAACCTTCATTATAAGAGGATCTGCGTTATCAAAAAAATAGAGTATAAGAAAAATACTTGCGATAGAAATCGTACCGGCAATCAGTCTCATAAGTATCGCGCTGCCGATAATTTCCTGTTCCTTTTCGGGGTGAGAAACGAGTTCCTTTACAACAATAGCCTCAAGTCCTAAAAGAGCAACAGCCGTAAAAAGGTTCATATAAGCGGAACAATATTGAAGAAGCCCGTAATTTGACGGTCCGAGATAACGAACGCTTATCATTCCTATAATGAATGACATGAGCATCTGAACCATCTGTTCACCGACCATCCACGAGGCGTTTCCTATAACACGACTGCCCTTTATTTTTCCGAACAGTTTTTTAACCATTGTTCTCACCGTCCAGTAAATAGTCAGCGTACTTTTCGGACATACTGTACCAGTTGTAAAGCGACTCTCCCATTGAAGCTCCGCATGATTCTCTGTATAGCGCCCAGACAAACCAGTAATAGGCAATCAAAGCCGAATAGGCAAGAAAGTGAAATTCTTTTTTCTCATCATAATCATCCAGAAGATACTCATGAATCATTTCCTTTGCCTTGTCAAAGTCATACATGGCATCGACGATATAATATCCCACGTCTATACCCGGGTCGGAAAATCCGGAATATTCCCAGTCTATAAGGATAACGTCGCCGTCGGGCTTTATCATCCAGTTATGACTGTAGGTATCTCCGTGACAGAAGCATTTTTCAATGCCGTCACCCTTTGTCTTCTCGTAAAGGATTCCGACCTTTTTCTTAAGGTCGGAAAAATCGGCAAAACACTCGGGATCTTTTTCGGTAAGAATTTTTTCGATTCTTTCGGCATCCTCCCACGGGGACAGACCGTAATCCACCTTTACATCAATTGAATGAAGCTCTCTTAAAACCCTGCACACAGCCTTTGTATCTTCCCCGTTTTCGTATTCAGGCTCTCTGAAGGAATCGACAAACGAAGAAATCTTGAAGCCCTCGTTTACATCCATAAAGACATAGGTCGGGTCAAAACCGAATTTTTTTGCAATTTCAAGAGATGCCTTTTCATTTACACGGGAAATTATATTTGACGTACCGTCGCCGGGGTGCCGATAGATATAATCCACTCCGTTATAATTAAAAACAAAGGAAATATTGGTCATTCCCTCGTCAATGTTTCTGAAATTGTATATATCAGACTCATTGCATGAAAATACTTTTTTGATATTTGCGATAATTTTGCTTTCCGTATCCTTTATATACTTTTGATCAAATTTTCTGAGGTCGTCAAAATAGTCAAACTCATATATGGATGTAACGGAATACTCCTTGAAATAAAAAGGCGGAAGCTCACCGAGATGATCCTTTACAAGCCATTCCCAGAAAAGATTATCGTAAACACCCACTTCTTTGTTCTCTTCGAAAATTTCTATGAATTTATCACAAAAGTCCTTCTTCCAAAAAGACTGACCAAAGACGATGTATCCCTCTTGTAAGCCTTTACACATCGATACTATCTTTCTGTCGCTGTCGATATCCACATACATCTCATTTGTGGAGGACGAAGTCCTCACCCCCGAATAAAAGGATTCATACTCAAACTTGTTAAACGGATTTTCAACAAAATAATTGTCCGAGTTACAGATATATGTATTTTTCAATTCATTTCTTGCAACGTATATGCTCTCTATATTGTTTTTTACATTGTACAGGTCATTAAAAATAAATTTTACACCAAACTTATCTCTGAGATAGAAAAACATCTCCTTTTTATAGCCGAGGACAATTGTGATATCTTCTATCCCCGCCTCATGAAGCTGATTTATCTGTCTCTCGATAAGTCGCTCTCCCTTTACTTCATAAAGTCCCTTCGGACGCTCAAGAGAAAGGGGTACGAAGCGCGTGGATGCTCCGGCAGCAAGTATAACGGCGTTATCCACTTTGAACGGAGCAAGTGCCTTTATTCCGGCTTCGGTTATCGTATTAAAGCGTAAATCAGCATACCCGGCCGCAGCAAGTGCATCGAGTACGTTTTTATCATTTACAACACTGTTCATGAAGCTATCCGAAGTGAGATTCCCTCTTCCGATAGAAGTATTGTAAAGCATATTCAGATAATAAAAACTTTTTTTATCAAGATTCATAATTCACGCCTTATTACATACTTTTTACGCTTTTTTATCAGAAACAAGGCCTGTTAAAACAGCTCGTAAAACGCTTGACTTACAGGATTTGTATTCTTTTCCGCCGAGTATGAGCTTATTTACACGGATATCCTTTATCTTATCCTTCGGAGTCTCATAGAGATTGTCTGAAAGGATAACCATGTTCGCAAGCTTTCCCTCCTCCAGACTGCCGATCTCTTTTTCGTCAAAGCATGCGTAAGCGCCGTTGTAGGTACACATCCTAAGTGCCTCTTTTACGTTAAGCGACTCACTTTTAACGCTGTGATTTACAGCCTTGTCAATCCATACGATTGGATCCGGTGTGGTGCATGGTGCATCAGAGCCCGCCGAAATAATTATACCCTTGTCGGTAAAGGTGTGTAACGGGTTAAGTCTCTCTGCACGTTCCTTACCGAGAAGCTCCTCAAGATACTCATTCGGCTCCTGCTTCCAGTCAATGAATGAGCTCTGTACCGGCATCTGAATATGATATTTTGCGCAAATATCCATACCCTCTTCGGTCGGAAGACAGTCATGAATTATTCCGTGTCTGTGGTCCGTGCGGGGATAATCATCAAGGGCCGCTTTAAGAGCCCTGCATGCCTGGTCAAACGCCTTGTCACCTATTGCATGCATCTCAATCTGCAAGCCCTCTCTATTGGCTTTTTTGCAGAAATCAATCACCTTTTTATCATCATAATAAAGAACTCCGTCTCCGCCTGTTGCATCCGAATACGGCTCATTCATAGAGGCATCGTGTGAGCCAAAGCAACCGTCAAGCGCACATGCAAAGCAACCGCCTATTCTCGGAAGTCCGCGCGAGGTTGCGGTTCTTGTTTTCATTGACTGGGGAAATACCCTTATCATAAAGCCGTTTTTCAGGGAGCGTGCAAAAATTTTCTCAAACGTTATATCCAGGTTTGCAATAAAGCCTACGCCGCTCACAGTATGCACGCAGCCTACGCCCTTGCTTGCTTCAAAATCAACCGCCGACTGCATATTTTTAAACAAATCAATTATTGACAATGAGTTGGTTATATAGTCTGAAACCTCAAAAAACGCCTCCTGATTCATCTCACCGCTGTCCGGATGATATCCGCGTTTTTTCTTAACCTTATTGTCTATCTTCTTCAGAAGCTTTGTATTTACAATACAGGCATGTCCGTCATACTTTACCACCATTACTTCTTTATCCGGGCATACAGAGTCAAGCTCTTCCCTGCTTATAAGACGTTTTTCTTTTACGGAGTACGGCGAAGCACCAAAAGCAATAATCGTCTTTGCTTTACTGTCTTTTGAAAAATCACGAAGCATTTCAGAAATCTCGGTATTTGACTCCGCATCCATTACGTTGAGACCTGCATGAAAAGTCGAGAAGGACGCAAAGTGCTGATGTGTGTCAACAAAAGCAGGCACAAGACAGCCGTTACGAAGCTTTACCTTTTTTACGTGTCTGTACTTTTTCGGGAGCTCATTTCCCACATACACGATTCTGCCTTTGTCCTCAACTAGATATTTGAAAACATCGTCATTCTTGTTTACACTCAGAATATTTCCCTTATAACACTTCATATCAAAGAACCTCCGAAAAAGTTATTTATAATCTCTGTACGATGAATCAATTTCAACAAGCTCGTCAAAATTATCAATTTCTATTATATCTGTTTTTTTACACGGACGTATTTCAACCTCGTACCGTTCACTGAATAAGGTAAGCGGAACAACTTCCCAGAATAAATCCTTTCCGTCCTCGCGTGAATAGGCTTTCTTCCAGTCGTGACGGAGTTTTTCGCAATCCTCTTTCGTCCAGTATGTAATTTCATACTGATTTTAACAGTATGTACCGCCCTTTCGGTAATTCCTTACCATACCGTTTACACTGTCAAAGCACCAATCATCCGTCTCAAGAGAAAAAGACCCCAGATAATCGGAGCAATAATGATATTTTTTAATTATAGAAGGATTCGATAACAAAAGATCCCCGGCACAGATATAACACCCGTCTATCTTTTCCTCTGCGACAAGAGCCGAGGAAATATTATTTTCCTCTTCATATCTGTCATTATCAATAAACGTCAGAAACGGGTATTTTTCAAGAAGGATATCAAACTTTTCCTTCAAATAACCCCTGACAATTGTGATATCTGAGATACCAACCGCAACAAGGGCATCAATAAGACGATCAATTATCCGAGTACCGTTAACCGAAACCAACGGCTTCGGAGTATCAAGGGTCACCGGAACCATTCTTGATCCGAATCCGGCAGCAAATATCACCGCTTTTTTTACTCTGTATGGCTCAAGTGCGTCAAATCCGGAATCGGTAACATATAATACACCGCCGCTTTCTCTTATGAGATTCTCCGTCTTTAATATATCAAGCGAATTAACTGCTCTTGCGCCGGAGATACAAAGTTCATCCACAAGCTCACGCCAGTTATATGTCCAGTTTTTCCTATCTGCGACATACGCAAGCACTTCAAATTGGTATCGGTCGAGTTTCAATAATTTCACCCCGGGAAAGTTATCATTTGTTATTTTGGATTTATTGCATTAAACAAGAACAATAAAACCTAAAAAATCTTTTTCGTAGAAATCAATCTTCTGGATTTCTTCAATCACATCATTTATCTTTGTTTTTCCTATTTTGATTCCGATAATCACCGAGTCCGCACCCGAAAGCTTTTCAAGTGCTTCCGCGGATGTGTCGCCGGGTATCGCTGTGAAGCCGTCAAGACCCGTGTCGTCGTCACTGATAATAACCGTATTTTTATACTGTCCGTGAGATACGGCAGCATAATTATTTTCAAAGGCTTTCAAAAATTCATCCTTTTCGGTATAAAGTCCCTTATAAAGCATTTTCATCATAAAGCCGGACGGCTTGTCTTTTTCAGCAAAGGATGAAAGCACCGAAGAAGAGCCGAAGGTTATCTTCACCTGGTTTAAGCTCTCGATTCTGCCGCCTATAACGAGGACAAGGAAATAAACACCGTATGCGAGAATCACACCGCCGACAAAACCGACAACAGCATATTTTATCAGTGACTTTACAGAAAAATACGGGCTTTTAAGACTCTCAAGCTGAGTCTTTTTATCACTTATCTGAGTACCCAAATCGGCAATTTGTTTTATAACGCTCGAGTATGTTTTATCAAGATCCGTTGTTACACCCTTTCTTACACTTGTTCCGAGTGAATCAAGCGTATATTCATCGGAAGCCGTGTCATTCTTATAGTATTTATCAAAGGAATCTGAGATAAAGCCGATAACATCCTGGACAATTTTCTTATCCGTATATGAAAACGTTATCGTAATAAGTCCGTCAGAGCCGGTTGTAACAAATTTTGCAAGCTCTGAAAGGTAAACATCGTCAACATTCGGTATTTTGTTTCTGATAAATTCAATGGTTTCCTCGCTGTCAAGAACTCTCTCGTAAACAGATCTGTATTTTGAAAGCAAAAGCTTCTGTTCATTCTCATCCTCTGCATTTACCGAAATATTGAATTTTGCGTATCCGGTATATGCGTTGTCATTGTTTAGGGACATAAGAATCGAATTGTCGATATATTTTTCATTGCTCTCATACTCACGCTGAAGCATTTCAATCTCTTTTTCAAGTTGAGCGACGTCCTTGTTGTAGGATTTTATTTTTTCTTCCTTAGTCTCCTTACCGAAAACTCCGGTTGTCTTGGCATACGAAAACCCTGAAAGAAGAACAGCAAAAACAAGCCCGCACACAAGAATTTTTTTCCATCGCTTAAGAGGTCCGACAAACACTGTCGCAAGGTCAAGTCCAAGCTCATATTCTCTTATGTTTTTTTTATCCATTTTTATCCTCCAAAATTATCTTTTAACGGATTTTAAAACTTCCAAAAGTTTTTTTCTGTAAATTATTACAAGCACGATTATGACCGCAAGCATTGAATGTCTTACCCAGAAATAGTCGTACGTTATAACCATAAATATCATTATGAGAAGCATTGCCGCAAAGGTAATAAGATAAAGCTTCAGGTTAAAAATACTGTTTATCGGGATTTCCTCTTTTTTGAGAATCTTCTTGCAGAAGAAGAAGTGGAACAATGCAAGCAATACATAACAGAAAAGAGTAGTATAGCCAGCAGCGTAATAGCCGAATCTCTTTATAAACACATAGTTAAGTCCCACATTTGCGAGAGCACAGAACACGCTTGCAATAGCGATATATGTTGTCTTTTTGTAATAGTACTCAATATTACTGAAAAGAGAGTACATGAATATAAGAAATACGGAAACCGCAATCGGCGGTACGATTCCTATGGCATCAGCATATTTTTTTCCAGCAAACACATAGATAATTTCCGGAGTAAACACCATTGAGAGTGCAATAATTCCTGCAACAAGTATAACAAGAGAACTTGCATTTTTGCGTATATTTCCGTACTCTTTTTCCTTTATAGACGTGTAAACATACGGAACAAATGAGTTATTTATCGCATTTACTATAAGAATTGCAACCGTACCTATCGTATATGCGATTCCGTACATGGCTGCCTGTGAGCTTCCGTCAAGGTCCCTTATCATTATTCTGTCAGCCTGATTCAAAACCATGGTTGAGAGAAAATGCGGTATAAGAGGAAGGTTGAAAAGCAATGCATACTTCCAGTATTTTAGATTTACAAACTGTTTTCCGCCCATAAGAAGAATTATGAGGAGAGGAAAACAAAAAACAAAGTTTACACCGACATCCGAAAAAATCCTTGCCGCAAGCCTTGCCTCAGGCGTCTTTATAACCGCAACCGCCGCTACGGCAACACAGAGAATAGTTGAGATTACGCTCAGCGCAACAAGACTCTTATACTCATATGCAAATCTTTTTTGTGTTGCCCAAAGCTCATATGCAGGTAAAACCAACAGTTTTAAAAACATTGCATACATAAGGAACGGTGCAATACCGAAAACACCTGTCCAGAATGTTTTTCCTATCATATATATTAAAAAAACCAGAAATGTACAAGTGACCGAAAGCCCCATCATAGAAGAGGTGAATCTTTTTTTATCATCATCAAATTCAACAAGACCCTTTCCATATGCTCCGCTGGTTAAGTTGAGCGAGGAAAAGATAATTATAAGCGCATACCAAGACTGAAAAACGGTATAGTCGCCGTACTCGCCCGTTGTCATAAGACGGGTAAAAATCGGTGTGGAGATAAGCGCGATTCCCTTGTTGAGTATATTACATACGGTAAACCAAACAGACGCTTTAACAGGGGCTGCAAGATTTACATATTTGTTTTTCAAAGACAATATTTTTTCTTTCATCCGAAATCCCTACAAGCCCATAAATTTTGCTATTCTTTCACAGCATTTATCGTCACACGGGTCATAAAGCCTTGCAATGAGCTCCGTCCGTTTTTCTTTATACTCATCCTTACCCGAATATACTGTCTCAAGAAATTCGATAAACTGTTCAAAATTATATATCTTGGGTCCGGCGATGTATTCGTCAACATTTTTAACGCAGAGTCCGATTTTATAATCGTCAATGTCGGAAAAATCATATCCGATCGGTCTGTTAAGCGGCAAAAATTCGTAAGAAGCAGCCGAATAGTCGCTTATAAGTGCATCAACCTCACGCATAAGACGATAGTTGTCAATATCGAGTTTTTTTACATCTACCCCCGTCAGTACGAAAATATTGGACATGGAATGCAGTTTAAACTCTGAAAGATCCTGCATGGGATGAATTTTTATTATGAGAAGCATATCCATACAGACAAGCTTTTCATTCAGTTCAACGAGCATCTCTTCATTTTCCACAGTGGGTATACCCATAGGAAGCTCTGCCGCGCTGTCATTTCTCCGATCCCCTCCTCCTTTTCTGAAGGTGGGCATCCAAAGAATAACCTTTGAAAACTCTTTTTTCGTAATTTTCTTTAGCTCTCCCGTAGGCTTTGAAAAAAGAGTATCAAAGAACGGATAACCAAGATGAACAAACCTTTTTGAATTGATATCTATGTCCATCTGCTCCGCGAACACCGGCATATACTCCATTGACGGAGCAAGGATGTAGTCAACGTAATCAGGAATAACATGGTTTCCTTTAACATTTTTAAGACCGATAGGCCCATGAGAAAAGAAAAATGATTTCTGATCTTTCCTCATCTTATGAGTTATGTCACAATCCGCTGTAAATATTTTCGCAACACAAACATAGTAATCTTTTGCCGGTGAAGGTCTGAATTCGTAGTACGCTTTTACATTTTGCGGAAGATTATATTTCTTGTCATTTCTGAGTATCCAAATGATTTTGTATTTTTTGTTGTAGTTATTTTTTATGAGGTAGTCATAAAATGCACCGCCATTGCAATCAAAGTCATTATGGCTGGCTATCACAATAACGTCTTCAAGGGGTCTGTTTTTAAGAAATACCATAAGTATTTTTCTTATCAAAGCATCTATTTTGTATCTGTAAATCACTTCAAAAAAATGTTTCAGACCGTTTTTTTTAAGATAAGCAATAAAAGATCTCAATGAAATTATCCTCCAGGATTAAGTTTTTTTAAAGACTTTGTTTCAGAGTCAAACAGGAATTCTGAATTCATAATGATTGCGAACAACACATATGAGTAGCAATAAAGTGACACACTGTCAAACACCATCATAAACAAGGTGCAGATAAGCACAGCATTTGAAACAATAACCAAAATCTTATTTTTCATTTTGTTTATCGACTGTGCCAACGAAAGAATCATTGCCCAAAAGAGAGTGAAAAGTATAACTCCTCCGTCAAGAATATTCTGCATTATCTGGTTGTGCGCATAATTAAATCCCCCGTTTGGACCTACCCAGAATGGTTTTATCAAAATTCCTTCAATGCCGTAGCCGTAAATCGGACTTTCAGAAAACCGCTGAAAAACTTCTCTCCAAATATAACTTCTTCCCGAAAAAGTATAATCGGGAACCATGCCTACAAGCCAGCTTTTGCATGCGGCAACAATTATAAAGAAACTGAATGCGACCATAATCCCAACATATATCTGTGATTTGAAGCAAAAAAGATTGTAGAGCTTAAAGATATACACAATAAGCACTGCAACTATAATAACAGCTGAAAGAACCGCCGAGGAAGCATCTGTTGTCATCATGTTTAAGAAGGTCAGAGCCGCAAGTAAGCATGCCTTGCGCCGCGACAGTACATCGGACATAAAACCTATTACTGCAATAAATATCGCAAGCACTCCGAATTGGGATATCATCTGCACATGTCCGAGAAATGTAATGTGATAAAGTACTCGCCTGAAAATAATGAGTGTAAGCGGGAAATTCATTGCCAGAAGCACAGTCAAAATACCGGCAAAGGCCTTTATCACAGTTTTTGAATTCCGCCTCATTTCCTCACATATAAAGAGAAAAAAAGTCGGGTATGCAAATAATTGCTGAAGTCCGCCGGAAACAGAACGCTTTACCGCCAACGAAATGATTATTGCAAAAACAAAATACAAAACCGCAGGCAGATATTCTTTGTTCACCGTATGCTTGTTTACCGGAAAGCGCATAAAAAATCTCAGCCATATCAAAGCCACGATTCCCCATGTAAACAATGTAAATACATATTTATAGGCCGAACTGAGTTCTATCGGACCGCGCGGACAAAGAATAGCAAAAATGACCGCGTATATATATAATTCACTTTTGGTTGTAATGTTCAAATATTTTGAAGAAATCATATTTTTATACCATTGTTAAACCAGAATACATATGGGTAAGAGTTATTTTCGCTCACTACTTTTGCGGGAACACCCGCAACTGTAACACCGGATACATTTACATCCTTCACCACAACAGCTCCTGCACCGACAGCGCAGTCATCCGAAACCGTAACTCCACCCATAACCTTTGAACCTGATCCCAAAAATACATTGTTTCCGATATGAGGCGCAGCAGATCCTCCGGATGCACCTACGGTAACGCCCTCATGTATACGAAGGTTTTCTCCGATTACGGCATTGTCATTTATCTGAACGCAGCCGTTATGGGCGATACTAAGGCCCTTTCCGCAGGTATTGGGCGGCACGGATATTCCAAGCCTTATTCCGCTACGGTAATGCTTAAACTGATAGAATTTTCTCATAAACGGTGTCAATAAACCGCCGCTTTTGTTGAGCCAATATTCATACTTTCGAAGCTCAATTTCATATTTCCAGATGTGATCAAGAAACGGCCTGGGTCTCCTTTTCGTTATTCCAAGCTGTCTTTTATCCTGCAAGAGATATTCATGAAGTTTTTCTTTTGAGTCTATCATTCACACACCTACTCAATAAGTCCTTTTTTTCTCAAAAATCCGGCAAGAGCAACTACCCTTTTCTGCCCCATAAAAAGAATCAGTTTTCGCTTTAATTGCTGTTTTCCGGATGTCCAGCTCGCAGCATACCTGTGAATTGATATTGTATCATCACAAAGAAGATCAAAGTATCCCGGTGCAAGCGGGTCCATATACTTCGGAGGATAAACCGTTCCGCCTTCAAGCTTTACTATTTCATCCTTGTACTCATATCCCAGTTCATGAAAAACACTGTTGTTGAGTTTCGGACACATAATTTCCGTCATTGTGTTCTGATCAAACTCGTGCTCATCATACTTTTTGAGCATTTTGAGTATGACCTGATTGTTTTTTTCGGCACCGAATCCAAGTCCTGTTGTCACACATTTTTGGCTCTGCTGAACCCCGATAAAGAATTCATTATCAAGAAGAAAATCAATGTTTTTAAGAAGCTCGACATCTGTATCAAGGTAGATACCGCCTTCCTCATAGACAATTTTCAGTCGTGCAAAGTCCGAAACAAAGGCCCATTTTTCCGCCTCGTAAGCCTTCTTCACGAACGGATGAGATGTGACATCAAAATTGTCTTCATTCCATTCGATTATCTCATAATCCGGGCAGTATTTTTTCCACGTCTTTATACACTTTTTAACTTCTTTCGGTAACGGATTCTTTCCAAACCAGCAATAATGTATTTTTTTAGGAATCATGTGTATCTCCCGTCAATTTTCCAATGATAAATAAACCTCATTGTATTTTTTTATAAAAGTTCCGTAGTCATATTCGGTTCTGTATGTATACCCGGCATTTTTCTCAAGCTCAGTCTTAAGCTTTTCATCACGTGAAAGCAGTAAAATCTTCTCCGCAAAATCAGCTATGTCGTCCTTCTGACAAAGTAATCCGTTGTATCCGTCGGAAACGACCTCATTATTTCCGCTTATGTCAGATGCAATTATTGTTTTTCCTTGTGAAAACACCTCAATCGGCGTCAGAGGAAGCCCCTCCCAACGTGATGACAGAACAACAAAGTCAAGTTGATTTATAAGGTCAAGTACCGTCGACTGGTATCCAAGGAAAATAATTCCCTGTGTAAGACTCATCTCTCGTACAAGAGACTCCATTTCTTCACGATCCTCACCGTCACCTATTATCACACCGGTTATCCTGTCATTTTCCGTATGTGCGGCATGAATTGCCTTTATGAAAATATCCATGCCCTTCTGCTCTGAAATACGGCCTATCGAGCCGACAAGAATTTTTCCGTTTTTCTTCAAAGCCTCAAGTTCGATATTTTTTTCACCTGTAAGCACAGGCTTTATCGTATTGTTTATAACATTTACACGTTCGGGCATAATTCCGTAATCGTCAACAAGATTGTTCCTTACACCGTTTCCGACAGCAATAATCAATGCTCCGTCAAGGGCAAAATTCATGAGCTTTACCTTGTCATAGAATACATTGTGTGCCGTGTACACATGCTTTACTCCCGTAATAATTTTGATAAGCTTTCCGTAAAAGGCAGCCATGCGGTGGTGCGTATGAATGATATCTATATGTTCCTTTTTGACGATTCGAATGAGGGCAAACAAGGTTTTTATCATGAGCACCGGATCTTTCTTATCAATATCCGGAATCATGAAGTGCTTTACTCCGTGTTTTTCAAGCTCCGCAACGTGAATTCCTCCGCATGACGCAACAAATTGCTCATGCTCATTGTTGTCACAGCAGAGCTGCATCACAACCTTTTCTGCTCCGCCCTGTCCCATTGTTCTGGAAATATGAAGAATTTTCATAAAACTTTCACCTTGCTTTAATACTCAGGACTTTTCAAGTATGTCCGCAATTCTCTTGCATGCAAATCCGTCACCGTATGGATTGGACGCCTTTGACATCTTATCGTATTCTTCTTTGTTCTCGAGAAGAAGCTTAAAGTTATCGTAGATGGGTTTTTCCGTGGTCCCCACAAGCTTGAGAGTACCGGCTGCAATTCCCTCGGGACGCTCTGTGGTATCTCTCATGACAAGCACCGGCTTTCCCAAAGACGGCGCCTCCTCCTGAATTCCTCCGCTGTCGGTAAGAATCATATAACTGCGTGCAAGAAAGTTATGGAAATCAAGAACATCAAGCGGATCTATGATATGGATTCTGTCACAACCGCTGAGTTCTTCTGCCGCAGTCTGACGTACAACAGGATTCATGTGAATAGGATAAATCGCCTTTACATCCGGATGCTCATCAAGAATTCTGCGTATCGCACGGAACATATGGTGCATGGGCTCACCGAGATTTTCACGTCTGTGCGCGGTAATCATGATAAGCTTACTGTCGCTTGCCCATTCAAGCTCCGGATGAGTATAACTCTCCCTGACGGTTGTCTTAAGAGCATCAATAGCCGTATTTCCCGTAACATATATGTTGTCCGGACTCTTACCCTCACGGATAAGATTTCCCTTTGAAACCTCCGTAGGAGCAAAATTATACTTTGCAATTATGCTTACAGCCTGTCTGTTAAACTCCTCCGGATACGGAGAATAGATGTTGTATGTGCGAAGTCCCGCTTCAACATGGCCTACCGGAATTTGCATATAAAAACAAGCAAGTGCCGTAACAAAGGTTGTGGAAGTATCCCCGTGCACAAGCACGACATCCGGCTTGACCTCCTCAAGCACACTTTTTATTCTCTCAAGTATATTCGTCGTAACATCAAACAGCGTCTGTCTGTCTTTCATTATCGAAAGATCATAATCCGGCTCAACGTCGAAAGCCTCAAGCACCTGGTCGAGCATCTGCCTGTGCTGACCTGTGACACAAACCACCGTATTGATATTTTTTCTGCCCTTAAGTTCATTTACAAGGGGGCACATTTTTATCGCCTCGGGACGCGTTCCGAAGACAAGCATAACAGTTTTCATTTTTTACCTCTTAAAAAGTTTTTCTTTCAAAACGGATACTATAAACACGGTATTTCCCACAAAATATCTTTTAAAAAGTCTCCTCGGCTCCTGACTTACTCTGAAGAGCCATTCAAGATTGTGCTCCTGCATCCATACCGGAGCTCTGGCGATGTTTCCGGAAATAACATCAAAGCTGCCGCCTACTCCCATAAACACACCCTTGTTTCCGTTATTCTGGAGATACTCTATGAGGTACTCCTTGAGCGGCGATGTAATTCCCACAAAAATAAAGTCGGGGTTTAGTCTGTTAAGCTCTTCCGAGATATCCTTCCAATCATCCTGGCTGAAATATCCGTTGCGGAAGCCGCATATGTTGAGTCCCGAATATTTTTCACAAAGAACCTCAGATGTTTTTTCAACGACCTCCTGCTTTGCGCCGAGAAGATAAACGGAATAGCCTTTATCCACACTGAGTTTTACAAGGCTTTCCATAAGGTCAACACCGGCAACCCTTTCAGGAAGTCTGTCACCGAGAAATTTGCTTGCCAGAACAACCGAAGCGCCGTCAGCATTTATAACTCCGCAGCTGTTTACTATCTCTTTGAGCTTCGGGTTTTTATTCAGTTCGTTTATTTTATCCGCATTTACACCCATAAGATGAAGCGGAGTTTTTGTATCCACATACTTTTCAACCAGTTTTATTGTTTCGTCATAAGAGAGAACATCTATAGTTGTGTTAAGCATTTGTATTCTCTTATTTGTTCCGAGAACCTCTTCCTGATTGATCACTTCATTTTTTACAAAGTTATCGTAATTATCCATCGTTTTCCCCTTACATTGAACCTTCTTTTTTGAACACAACAACAAATGTCTTAAGAAGAATCTTTAAGTCAAGTAAAAGATTCCAGTTGTTGATATACTCGGTATCAAGACGTACAACCTCTTCAAAATCGGTTATGTTACTTCTTCCGCTTATCTGCCACATACCCGTTATTCCCGGTTTTATGGCAAGTCTTGCCCTGTGGTGAAGCTCGTACTTATTCCACTCATCAAGTGTCGGCGGACGTGTTCCCACAAGTGACATATCACCTTTAAGTACGTTATAAAACTGCGGAAACTCATCAAGAGAAAGATCCCGTATATAATTTCCGACGCCCTTCTTTATCGTACCGTCAGGGAGCTGCTTGGCTCCGATAATTCTCGGATCAAAATCAAGCTTGAACATCATACCGTCAGACACACGGTTTTTCTCCATGAGTTCTTTTTTTCGTTCCTCAGCGTCCGGATACATGCTACGGAACTTATACATCTTGAAAACCTTTCCGTTTCGTCCCACTCTTTCCTGAGCAAAGAACACCTTTCCCGGTGATTCATGCTTTATAAGGGGCGCAAGGAATATGTAGAGAATTCCGGTGATAATGCAGCCTACAAGTCCCCCGAGAATATCCACTATACGCTTTGCGACAAACTGCGCGCCGCTTGCAGTATTCATACTGGAGGTAAGGACCGTGTATTCACCTATTTTTTCAACCATCTGCTTGTTTCCTATCGGCTCAAATTCCTTTGAAAGAGCCATATGAACCGTTACACCGGTGGAAATAAGATTGTTAATTGTTGTCTTTGAATAGACATACTCCCTCGGTGATGCAAGAAGAACCTCATCAACCCATTCACGGCATATATACTCCGTAAAGTTATCTATTGTTGCGACAACGGGAATACCTGCCACAACTTCACCGACAGAATTTTTATCAACAAATACAAGACCGCAGATTGAAAACTGACCGAAGGTATTCGCCTCAAGGCTGTCGATTACGGTTTCAGCCATATCCGATGTCGTTACAATCAGCATAGAACGCAAGCCGGACTTAACAAGCCTTGCTATGACGATCTTTTTGAGAATAAGTCTCGTAACATACGCAATTACAACATAAAGTGCAATCATCGTATAGAGAGTGATACGTGAATACTCAGCCGAGCTCTTCACGGAGAAAAGATAAATCGTCGAAAGTGCCATTATTCCGAAGCCCTGAATAAAGGTTGCAATAAGCTCTTTAAAGAAGCCTCTTTTCAGTATGTTTTTATAGTTATCGGTAAATACAGCTACAAAAATACTTGCAAGCTCAACTATCCAAGCCATATTTCTGTAAAGCTCATTTTCATAAGGATTAGAGTAAAATCCGTGCCTTATACAGTAAGCAAGCCAGAATGACAGCTGCAATACTATAAGATCCAAAAAGACAAAATCCCAGTGCTTTAAAAGCCCCTTTGTTCCTTTTTTATACATAGGTAATTATCCTTTCTGCTCTTTTCTTTCATATGCTTCAAATCCGTGTGTGCCGTTTCTGCACTCGGGCGGAGGCGGTGTCATATAATCACCGTATCCGACTCTCAAAACATGGTCATACTCACATGGAGCAGGAAAATCCTTACCGTTGTATTTTACCACAACCGAATGATCGTAGTCCTCTGACGGCCAGGAATTTTCTCTGAGATCCGCTTGAAGAGTTAGACCGAGAGTCCTGCAGTTTTCTCCGCAATATTTTGCGGAAAGTGTATCAATCCTCTTTGCCATCTCCACCTCGTCAATAGGTTTAAACAAAATAATAAAGATGTCCATCAACACAGCTTTTAAGGAAAACTCTTTTTTAAAAGACTTTGTTGTAAACATATGAATTGCTCTCAAAAAAAGTATACGGGACATAAAAACAAAACGTCTTACGCCTCTATCCGGTATTTCGTCAAGGGGAAATATATCAATAAACAAGCCCTTACCTGTCGGGTGCGCCGCAAAAGCTTCATCTATGACCGTACGCTTGTCCGCCAAGTTTATGTAGGTATACGGATGATAATAGCCGTGGTCGTCCCATGCAGACACAATGTCGATGTTTTCGTCAACACAGTCCATGAATTTCAGTCTTTCATAATCCGCACGCGGAACAAATATGTCAACATCATCATCCCACGGTATAAAGCCCCCGTGACGAACCGCCCCGATCAGCGTGCCGTATGTCAGATAGTACTCAATATCATTTTTCTTACAAAAAGAATCAAAACTGCACATCATCTCAAAAAGCCTGTCCTGAATTTCTTCATGAGACAGCTTACGTCCCGATACGCTTCGTATATCCTTTTTGCTATACCTTAACGCCTTTTTATTCATGATAAATTCTGCTTCTCTCCAGTCTTTTTAAAAACCTCTTTTTCGGAGTGCGGGGCAATCAAGCCCATACACATCCAAAAAAGTACATTGAATATTCCTACTCTGTAAAGAATTCTCATCTCAACCAAGCCTGACACCAGGAAAAATACGACTATGCAAAAGGCCGTAAAATCAATTCCCGGACGTCCGCCGGCTTTGAACAAAGACAAGATGTATTTAAACATGCACACCAGCATGTATGCGCCGAGCACAATAAATCCAAGTACGCCGGAAGAAACAAATACGGCTACATATTCATTGTGCATACCGCCGTCATCCACACATTCTTTTAGACCTATAAACAACTTATCCGACGTGAGCTTCACCGCTTTTTCCAAAGTCAGTCCGAAAAGATAGTGTCCTTTAAGGGAATCAATTGCAGCTTTCCAAATAAGAGTTCTTCCGTTTGCGGTGAGATCATCTGTCGTATCAGCTCTGTCAAGTTCGGTTTTTTCAACCTCAAACTCAATAACCTTCGGAGCGCTTCCGTTTGTGGCTGACAGCGTCTCCGTCATAATCGGAAATGAAACGACTGCAGTCTGCTCCTCAGCCGGTTTTTCGTAACCTACAAGCTTTTGAAAAGCTCCGGGAGCATACTCAAGAATATTTCTCGTAACCCCCGTCATACCGTAAACAGCTCCTGCAAGGGCGGCGGCGATAACAAAACCGGCAATCAGCCTTATGAACATCTTTTTCTCTTTTAAAAATTCCGCCCTGAATATACAAAAGAAAGAGTATACGGCAATTGCCGCAACAAAAGCATAGGTTGCACCCCTTGAGTATGACAAAACCAGATAGCAGAACTGCAAAATCATGTTTAGTACTGCACCGATATAAGCAATCACACGCAGCCATTTTTTGTTCAGTTGCCTTATCCGAGGCAAAAAGTAAAGGGTTATAAGCATCGAAGCCGAGGCAAGCGCACCGCCGGTATTAGGCTGATAAAGGCCCCAAAGCCTTCCGAGATACATACCGAAGTGAGTGGCAAGATAGTAAATATCCAATTGGTATTCTTTACTTATGCCGAAAAGAAAGGTGTAGATACCTACAGATGAAAAAACCGCTACAAACAGCAGCACAACCCCGAATACTATCTCCAACTCTTTTTTTCTCTGCTCTGCCGGAAGTGTTCCTTCAACTCCGACAAAAAGATAGAGAAAAACCGTCATATATATGAGTTGGCTGATATTTTTGGTAAAAAGCATGTCCCTGTTTATAACAGTAGTCACCGCATACAGAAGTATAAAGCCCCATAAAAGCCAATTGTATTTGTTTTTAATTATTTCTTTGAACCTGCCGTTAAAAAGCGTCCAAATGCATATAAGGACACCAAAAGCCAGACCATATTTGACGTATCCTCCGAGGACTACCTGCACATATGGAATGGCTGTAAGCAATGTCATAATGACCATTATCAATTTGAAATAAAGCGGTTTAAATATATATCTGTCTGAAAAGTCAGTTATTTTCGCAAAATTACTCATTAAACTCTCCTCACGGAAAATATAATACAAATAAATCAATTTATTATATACTAAAAACACTTTTTTATCAACATACAGATACATATCAGATGAATACCACACAATATATCAAGTGTAAAACCTATAAATATCCTCACCGGAATTTATTCCGAATTCACTCAGTTCAAGTCTGCTGTTATCTCCTGTGACCCTTCTGTACCAATCCATCGTTTTGTTCATATTAGGTACGTCAACTTCCGTTATCCTCGCAAATTCTTCAATGATAGCAAGACCGTATGGAAAATCCGCAGTAAAATATCTTGAATCAAAATCAGGTATCCATCCTCCCTCAACCTTTTTCATAGGAGAAGGTAAATCATGCAAACTTTTAATACTTGTAATTTTCCAAGTCATTTTTTCAGGTGTATTGCTATTGTCATAGTGAACAACCAATGACTTTACCGATGAAAGGTCCATACGTTTCAGTGCGCCGAGTATCTTTTGATGTTCCGAATCACAAGAAAGAAGTCTTTCGGAAGACTTATCCGTCCACTCACCGTAAAAAAGCGGATTTTTCTCATAAACCTTACCCTTGCAATAGTCTTCAAACATTGTAGCTAGGCGGGTAGTATGAAGAATCGGATTGGAGGGTGTCATTGTAACACACAAATAGTTAGAAAGAGCAACACAAGGCATATCAAATATTTCCGAAATCACAGACGAAATCCAAACAGACATATCACTTGGTATAGCAGCAAGATTCAATTCAGCTCTCTTGCCTTCAACGTGAACTTTCTTTCCGTACTCCATAAGCCTTGCAACACATGGAACTCTCTGAAGTCCGCAAAGAACTGCTCCCTTTTTTATGCATGGACTGAAAGAAAATTCGGCACCGCCGGTTCCCGGAATAACGCAGATGATAAGACCGGATTTCATGTACGGCAATATAGCATCAGCATCCTCCTTGAACATATACGCAGGATGAGTTATAAATACGAGATCACAATCCTCAATTGCATCTTTTATAGAGTTTGTAATTTTTGCAATTTTACCGGTATACTCAAATCCCGTATCGGCATCATACACACACATTTCATCAGAGCATCTTGAAGGCTTAGAAGAGCATACAGTTACCCTGTATCCCTTACGTGCACACATAACCGCAAAATGTGTTCCGATATTTCCGCTTCCCACTATTGAAATATTTTTTACATCGACCATCACTTTCGATCATACCTCTCTAACGTATTTGCAAACAAGTTTTTGAACGATAACATAAATGTTTCATAAGTATATCATTATCTGTAATGGCAAATCAATGTATAATCCGACAATAAAATTCGACCCGAGACAAAAAGATCTCGGGTCGAATGACATTACAAAAATATTTTTATATCATTTTTTATTATCCTTAAGGAATGCACTCGCATCCTTGAGGAAGCTTGCCGCAATAAGCACGATTACCGCGCCTATCGGGAATGCCGCTATGATACTTACCGATTGCAGGTTGCTCATCGAGCTTTCCTTATGGAAAAATGCAATACGCAACAAATTAATTCGTTATATACCAAAGGCCTCATTTTGTCAATATATAGATGTACCATTGACATAAGCAATCCAAAATAGATATAATATACGCTAACAGAAAAAGTAATATAAGTTGACGCTTTTCGTTTGAGGGAGGGATTAACAAAAATGGATGAAATCGCAGTACTTATTCCTTGCTATAACGAAGCCCAGACCATATCCAAGGTTATCAAGGATTTCAAACAGGTATTGCCAGAAGCAATCGTATACGTTTACGACAACAATTCAACAGACAGTACGGCAGAATTGGCATTGGCAGCAGGAGCAGTTGTTAAGTATGAGCATCAACAAGGAAAGGGCAATGTAATTCGCAGAATGTTCCGTGAAATCGATGCTCAGTGTTACATCATGGTAGACGGGGACGATACATACCCGCCTGAATTCGCAAGAGAAATGGCAGATAAAGTGTTAAATGAAGCCACCGATATGGTTGTCGGAGACAGACTGTCGTCAACATACTTCACAGAAAACAAACGCCCGTTCCATAATTTTGGAAACAAGCTCGTGTGCAACTCAATAAATTTCATGTTTAAAAGTAACATAAAGGATATCATGACTGGGTACCGGGCAATGAGTTACCAATTTGTAAAAACATTTCCTGTTCTCTCGAAAGGGTTCGAAATTGAAACCGAAATGACAATACACGCTATTGATAAAAATATGCAAATTGACAACGTAATAATTGACTATCGTGACCGCCCGGTCGGAAGTGAATCAAAACTCAACACGTATTCAGACGGTTTTAAAGTACTTAAAACAATTCCTAAGTTATATAAGAACTATAAGCCTTTTCAGTTTTTCTCAGCTATTGCAACAGTTCTGCTTACACTGAGTCTTATTTTCTTCGTTCCGATTCTCATAAGCTTTTTCAAGACAGGAATAGTGGAAAAGATTCCAACACTCATAGTATGCGGTTTTGTTACACTTGCCGCAATACAATCATTTTTCTCCGGGCTTATTCTTTCTACCATCGCACAAAAAGGTAAACAGGATTTCGAATATGAGCTTATCAGAACAAATGACAGTTACAAGCAAAAGGTCAATCAGGGGCAATGGGGTAAAAAAACATGGTAAAATCGCTATCAATTCAGTTTATTCTCATTTTTTTATGTTTTGCCGAGCTTCTTAAAACAGATGCGTATTACACTCCGTACCTGTTAATACTCTGCATTTCTGTTTTATGCACATTTGTGAATCATAAATCCGGAACGTTTTTCAAAGTGAAGGAAAAAAAAGATGACGCATGGATTATAACTACATTTTCTTTACTGTTCATGCTCATGATAACTCTTTCGAACTATAATATCTGGCTTCAAGTAGATGTCCCCGAGTATTTTTCAGATATCGGAAGAATAGTTTACAAAAGTACATTGCTAGCCGCTATTTCAATTGGAAGCTTTATTGCTTTCAGAAATATTTTTATATGGATTAAAAATAATATCGGGATTATCATATGGAAAAAGAAAGAAAACAATAAAAACCCTGCACTGGTATTTATCATACCGTTTGCAATTATCTCTCTAATCAATCTTTCAATACTGTTTTTAAGCAAATACCCGGGAGTATTGACTTCCGACAGTTTGTCACAGGTCAAGCAGCTTATGACAAACAAATACTCAAACCACCATCCGGTATTTCATACATTTCTGATAAAAGTATTTGTCAGTATAGGCTTGAGGTTTTTCGGTGAAATAAACGCGGCAGTTGCACTTTATTGCGTTTTTCAGATATTATTTACCGCAGTATGTTTTTCTTTGATGATAAGTACAATGTACCGTATCGGCGTTCCGCGTATCTTTCTGATCCTATCTATACTTTTTTATTCAGCACTTCCAATGCATATCATGTACAGTTTTACAGTTTGGAAAGATGTGATTTTTGCATTATTCGTTTTATTGAATATATTGTTTTTGTTCAGATGCCTGAAAAAAATCGGAAATCAGATTTTCAATTATTTCACACTGTTTATTTCATGTATGGGAGTATGTCTTTTCAGAAGCAATGGCTTTTTTGCATTTGTGTTGACTGCTGCATGTTTTTTAGTACTGTGGAAGTTCAAAGAAAAGGCGATTTCTGCAATAATGATTTTTTCTATAATTTTAAGTTTTGGGATGAAAACCGTATTACTCGATTACATGAAAATCCCCTCTGCAGATGTTATAGAAAGCCTCTCAATTCCCGCACAACAGATTTCAAGAGTTATTATAAATTGTGATGATTTCACCGATGAGGAAATGTCACTCCTCACACAAATAGTTGATGTTGACAAAGTACCTAAAATATATTTATCCTGGCTGTCAGATCCTATTAAAAATCTGGTAAGGGCATGTGGGAATCAGGATCTGATTGCTCAAAACAAATGGCAGTATGCAAAGTTATACATTTCCGTAGGTTTAAGACACCCCGTTTGGTATATGAAAGCATGGATTGACCAAACCAAAGGCTATTGGAACTCCGGTTATTCTCTTTACAAATGGACTGAAGCTGTTTTTGATAATGATATGGGTCTTACAAGGACCACTGTATCAGAACAAACCAACAACATTGTTGAGGGGTATATGTGGTCTTTTGACACGCTAAACGGAGTACAACCGTTTATGAGTATAGGCTTTTATATCTGGATAAACCTTCTTATGTTCGCAATCAGTATTTTCAGGCGAGATAAAACAGGAGCAATTTCAACTGTACTGATAACGGCAATTGTAGCTTCACTGCTTATTGCCACCCCTGTGTATGCAGAGTTAAGATACATATATGCTGTATTTTGCGCCCTACCCTCAATAATATTAATTGTATTGAGACCAATTGAAAAAAAAGAATAAAAACTTTCAACAAAAAGAAGCAGATACATGCCATCACGGCTGTATCTGCTTCTTTTACAAATTAAAGTCAATATCATTTTTTGTTTTCCTTAAGGAATGCACTCGCATCCTTGAGGAAGCTTGCCGCAATAAGCACGATTACCGCGCCTATCGGGAATGCCGCTATGATACTTACCGATTGCAGGTTGCTCATCGAGCTTTCCGAGAAAACAAGTGCTATCGGAAGAAGGATAAGAAGGATACACCACATAAGCTCAATCCACTTGTTCGGGGTCTCATCCTCACCGATTCTGTGGTAACTGTAGCATGAGGCGATAAGTGCTATCGAGTCAAAAGAGGTTGCATAAAAGGCAATCATTGTAGCAATAAGAACTACCATAACAACAGGAGCAAGCGGCATGGTCTTTATCATTGAAATAATCATTCCGTAAAGATCGCCTGTTTCGTTGTAATAAGAGATAAAATCCGCCTGCCCGGAAATCTGCTTTCCGAGCGAATAGTTTCCGAGAATTATAAAGCTTATCAGTGTTGAGCCGACACCGAATACATAGCCGCCTAAAATTGTCTGACGAATGGTTCTTCCGCGTGAAATGGTTCCTATAAAGAACGGAGCCGCAACACACCATACCATCCAGTATGCCCAGTAGTAAATGGTCCAGTTCTGCGGGAAGCTTGTTGTTCTCTCAGGGTCTGTGAAGGTCGAAAGGCCTATAAAATTCTGCACCATTCTTCCGAGTGATGAAAATCCGTTTTCAATTATAAATCTTGTCTCACCGCCGAAAAGAAGTACAAATGCAAGGAGTCCGAAGAAAAGGTAGATACATACCTTTGCAAGAACGCCGATTCCCTTCATTCCGTGGAGCAATGCATATGTATACACAGCGCACGTGAGTATGAGAATTATGATTGTAATTATGTTTCTGCTTATTTCTATCCCGAAAAGTGACTCTATTGCACTCGCCATAAGCGGAGTTGCAACGCTGAAGGTCGTAGCCGTACCGGCAAGAAGTGCGATTACAGCAAGAAGATCGATTATTCTTCCGGGAATTCCGTCCGTATACTTACCGAGTATCGGTCTGCATGCCTCAGAGTATTTCTGTCTGTTCCTTTTGCGTACATGGAGCATAAAGCCAAAGGCAACCGCGAGCACAAGATAAAATGACCACGGTATAAAGCTCCAGTGGAAAAGCGTAAAGACATTTGACCACTCCTCCGGCTTTCCGAGCTCTTCAAGATGTGGATCCGTCGCGTACATAACCCATTCCGCAAATGAGTAAAAAAGAATATCCGCCGCAAGTCCCGCCGTAAACATCATTGAACCCCAGGTGAAAAACGAATACTTGGGCTTCTCATCCTGTTCACCGAGAACGATATCTCCGTATTTTGATCCCGCAATAATGAACGACAAAATAAGGATTCCGAGTCCGATAATCAGATAATACGTTCCGAAAGTATCTCCGAAGAAATATCTTATCTGGCCCAGCACCGCATTTGACTGCTCCGGCATGATAAAGAACAGCACACAGAGAACAACGATAAATGCAAGGGGCACGAGTGTTATCATCCAATCGATTTCTCTGCTTTCATCTTTTTTCAGAGTTAAATTTTTCATTTGGTTTCCTCCAGACTTTCCGACAAATATGATTTGTCAATTTCTATGAGTTCAGAGTAGCTGTCTATCTCGACAACATCATTCTTTTTCATTTCCCTTATTCCAAGCTTGAACGAATCCGGGTGACAGAAGAGCGGAACGTCATCCCAGTAAACCTGTCTGTTATTTTTTTCTTCAAACTCGACCTCGAGAAAATGCTTCAGTTTTTTCCCGTCCTCGGCACTCCAGCGTGAAATACTGAAAAGCTGCCAGCCATGTGATCCACCTGTACGGCTGCACGATGAAATAATTCCGTTTTCTACGGTAAGCAACCATTCGTCTGTTTCATCGTCTGTCCAAATGGCATTGTAGCCAGAAATATCAAATTCGGGACTCAGTATAGAATCATTGTAGATAACCTGATCCCCGTCAAGAATTATTGCATTCTCAATATGATCTCTGGCAACATACAATGAAGAAATGTTGTTACAGGCTTCATAATAAGGGTTTTCAACGAGAGTTATGCCGTCATATTCCTCCGTAAGACACTCAAACTGTTCCTTGAGATATCCCACAACAACGTAAATTTCGTATATGCCGTTTTTATGAAGTCCCTCTATAACGGTATCCATCATTCTTTTTCCGTTTACACGAACCAAGGTTTTTGGTGTCGTAAGGGTTATAGGAGCCATTCTCTCTCCCTTACCGGCCGCCATAATAATCGCTCTCTCAACTCTCATCATTCATTGCCTCCACAGCAATCTTGTAATAATCCTTTGCAAACCTGTACTGTCTTAAAGAGTATTCGCCGAACTCAACCCCGAACTTACGCTTGTACTCACACCAGTTACTCCAAAGAAGTCCGCAGGCAGCGATATAACAGTAAATTTTTATTCTTGTTTTTTTCGGGCAGCCCTCTTTGAAATAAGTATCAATAAGATTTTCAACCTGATCTCTGTCATAAAGTGAGTATATGCAGAACATGGCAATATCCAAATGAGGATCCTGCATTCCGGCATATTCCCAGTCAATCATATGAATCTCTTCTCCGCCTTTTCCGTCCGGAGTAAACAAAAAGTTGTCGGGAACCGCATCGACATGTGTCAGAGAGAAGGGCTCTTTGTTTTCATCAATAAAGTTTCTTAGTGAGAAAACATTTTTCTTGGTTTCTTCATAATCTCTGAATATCGACTTGTCACCCTCCCAAAGAGTTTCATAAAACTCGGTTTGTCCGAATATGTCAAATTCATGTGAAACTTTCAGTTTCTTTTCATGGAAGGCACGAAGATAATCCATACACCTCTGTATGTCTGACTGTGATAAAGGGTCGCAGACGCGTGCATTGTCCATATACTCGGTTATCTTGTAACCGTTTTCCGGGTCGATGTAAATAATCCTGTCGCAAATATCCTTCCCCTTTATCACACCGTAAACCTCAGCCTCTTCGCGGCGGTTTATCAGCTTATCGGTGCCCTCTCCGGGTATACGCATGATATATTTTTTCCCTCGGCACATAAACAGGAAAGATCTGTTGGTCATTCCCGTTTTAAGAACGGTTATATTGACTATTTCATTCATATCCGCCGAAAGCGCGTCAGCTGCGATTTTTATCGATTTACTCTTTAAGTGATTGGAATCACTGTCAATATTTCTAAGCTGCTCATAGGTGTTTATCTCATACACTCTTTCATCGGGAGCAACATGCGCATAAACAGTAATTTTTTTATCCGTATAAAAAGCTGCTTCCCAGAATTTGTCGTCAGCTTCGGGATTATTGCTCAGTGACACGGCGTTTTTCAGGAAATCTGCCGAATCCTCTTTTGTTAAATAGCTTACTCCTACCAATCTGTTCGACTGATTGGCTTTTTCAGAGCGAACAATTTCCTGTCTGCGATTCACTCTCACTTTACTCTCATCATCTTTTTTATCGGTTATAAGGTACCATGAGTAAAGCTCGTTTTCCGAAAACGGGTTGTCCTCACAGTAAATGTCACTCGGAAGTATGTATGAATTCGATATATACCTTGATGCGCACATCAACGAGAACAAGCTGTTTTTCGACGCATAATCGGGGTTGTAAATAAGATTTACACCGTATTTGTCGATGAGATACTCAAAGCTGTCCTTCATAAATCCGACAACAACATAAATCTTTTCTATTCCGACTTCCTTCAACTGCTTTATGAGGCGTTCAATGAGAACCTCACCCTTAACAGTGATAAGGGCCTTAGGCGTTTCCATATTTATGGGCACCATACGCATACCGAAGCCCGCCGCCAGAATGACGGCATTTTTCGGTTTCCGGGATTTTATAAGTTCTTTTCCCGTATCGGTTACCGCCAATTTTTTGTCAATAAGCCCTTCCTCACAAAGATAATTCACACTTTTGTTTACCGCTCCCAAAGAATATCCGGTCTTTTTTGCAAGCTCTCTCTGGTTGTTTTTTTTACCCTCATAAACGGCAAGCAATATATCCAAATCAATCTTGTTCATGTTTCACCTTCGTTCTTAATTTCGTGAACACACAATGACATTATATGCGCGGACGGTAATTTTGTCAAATCAAATTTAAAAAATCGAAAAATATCTGTAAAAAACAGCCGGAGAACCTGTCTAAGTTCTCCGGCTGCCGTTGTTTTATTTTACATCTTATAAGTCAAAGGATTTAAGCAATCCACACACCGCTTGAATTAAAACGATAGTATTTTCCGTCTATTCTCTGGGTGCCTGTAAGCATAGCGCCGCTACTGTTGAAGTAATACCACTTGCCGCCTATCGACTGCCAGCCTGTAAGCATTGCACCACTAGCGTTAAAATAATACCACTTGCCGCTTATCGACTGCCAGCCGGTGAGCATTGCTCCGTTATTGTTGAAATAGTACCACTTACCGCCTATCTTCTGCCAACCGGTTACCATTGCACCGCTTGTGTTGAAGTAGTACCATTTTCCGTTTATCTGCTGCCAATCTGTGAGCATAGCTCCGTTTGAGTTCATGTAGTACCACTTGCCATTTATCTGCGCCCAACCGGTAACCATTGCACCCCACTTGTTCATGTAGTACCATTTTCCGTTATCAAAAAGCCAACCTGTTGTCATAACGCCGCCGTCTCCGAAATGATACCATTTTTCGTTTATGAGCTGCCAACCGAAGACCTTGTTTCCGTTTCTGTCATAGTAATACCAGCTTCCGTTTTCGGACTTCCATTCCTCGGTAGGTTTTTTAAAGGTTATGTCAAATGAAATCGTATCTCCGCCGGCTGCGGAAATATCATTTATCGTTATACCGCTGTTAGTTCCGTCTGAATAAGTTAAACCCGAAAAGGAACCTCTTCCGGACTCCGCCGAATAAAAGGATTGGTTGATATTGTTGTTCTCTCTGAAGATATAGATAAGATACGGCTCACCCGTGATGTTTGTTACCGCTTCCGTGTTGACGCGATAAATAACCAGTCCGGTTCCGGGAATTTTTCTTTCATAACCGTAATAGTCACCTATCTTTTCATTTTTTATCCTGTATTCGATTACGAAAAACTCCTTGTCGGAATAATCGGTTCTAAGAATCACAGCTTGATTGTTTCTGGTTTCATATGTAGCGGAGGATGCCGCGTAAATCGTATAATCATCTTTGTCCGTCATAACTTCGGGAATGTCAAATATCCCAAGATAACGGGAGCGCGTGTATGCAAGCGGATATTGAACGAACGTGCTTGCCGCAGCCATCATATCCCAATAGCTTACCGGCAACTTGTTTTCCGGATCACTGTTAGGATACAAATCCGGCGCTCCCAATGTGTGCATAAACTCATGAATAACAAGTCCCGATTCGCCCAAAGAAAAATAGAAATTCTGTTCGGGAATTACATTGTACGAGCCTACACGTACATTGCCGACAACATCCGTTCCCGACCATGTCGACCTATGTCCGCGTATATTTGTGTGAAAATTTCCGTATTCGTAAGGAAGAACAAGAGTTAGATTGTCCAGAAATCCATCGTTATTTCCATCGAGATTATACGCCGAAAGATTTTGCTTCTTAAGCCAAACAAGAACATCCTGAATGATATATTCATCAAAGCTGCCGAGCGGTCCCGAGGTATAGGAAAGCGTGCCGGCCTCCAGAACCAACGGAGTTATTTTTGTTCCGTCATATTGCGGCATTATGTTGTTCACGGATATTTGACCATAGGAAATTCTCTCGTAATAAGGCTTCATTCCTCTTTGATCCTGCGGTGTTCCGTTAAAAAATCTCAAGGTATCACTCGGGTCAGTAGCATAACATTTTGCAAGCGTCTGACCCTCGTGAACATGAGTCGTATCTGCAAAATCAACAAAAACGATAAGATTTGCGTATGTAGTTGTTTTTTTCTCCGCCGCACTCGCATAAGGGACGATGTATACTGCAGCCAAAAGTGAAAGAACTAATGCGATGATACCTTTATATTTTTTCATTAAGCCCTCCGTTCTTTTTAAAACAGGGGCCCGTGCATAAAGCTACGAGCCCCAAAAATATTTATGCTATCCAAGCTCCGCTTGAATTGAATCTGTATATTCTTCCGTTTATTCTCTGCGTACCTGTGAGCATAGCACCATTACTGTTGAAATAGTACCACTTACCGCCTATCTGCTGCCAGCCTGTGAGCATAGCACCACTAGCGTTAAAATAATACCATTTGCCGCTTATAGCAGCCCAGCCCTTGACCATAGCACCACTGTTATTAAAATAGTACCACTTACCGCCTATCTGTTGCCATCCTGTGAGCATAGCACCGCTAGCGTTAAAATAATACCACTTGTTACTTATCTGTGCCCAGCCTTTGACCATCTTTCCCCACTGGTTAAAGTAGTACCACTTGTTGTTTATCTGATTCCATCCGTTAACCATCTTTCCCCACTGATTGAAGTAATACCAGTTGCCGTTAATCTGTGTCCAACCGGTAACCATCTTACCCCATTGAGAGAAGTAATAGTGACTGCCGTCTATCTCAAACCAACCGGTAACCATGATATCACTCTCATCATGATAGAAGTAATACCACTTACCGTCTATCTTCTGCCATCCGCTGAGAAGTGCACCCTCGTTATTGATATAATAATCGTCGCCTTCCAGCTTAATCCAGCCTTCATGGCCGGTATATTTTTCTCCGAATTGGGTGAGATAGTTTGTATCAGTCTCTTCATCAAGAATGATATAGAAGCCTGAATCAATTGCCGTGATTTCTACAGGTTCACTTGACACAGCGCCTTGAGTAGAGGTGGCGATAACCTCGACAGTTCCTTCACCTATAACCTCGAAGGTGGCCGTGTTATCCTTATCAGAGGTTGACTTAAGTTCAAGAACCTTATCGTTTGTGGTTGACCATTTTACAGTCTTTATATCTGCGTTGTCCGGATTAACAACTGCCTTAAATGTGATTTCATCTCCGACATCTGATTTTTCAGGTAATTCTTCAACCGCAGAAACCTTAACCTCTGTTACAGGATTGTTTACTGTAACCTTACCGTAGTTCACCTTAAGCTCCTGTATTTTTCCGTTTGAAATAACGGCAACAGTTGCCTCTCCCGTTTCATATTCCGAAGTATATTTTCCGGTTATATTGCCTGAGCGTGAAAGTGAAAGACCTGATGGGAGCTTGCTTCCTTCCTTGAGAGTGAAGGTATACGAGCCGTTTCCGGTACCGGGCTTAACGGCGGTTATAAGACTTATCGGTGTGATAGCCTCACCGTACTTACCCTCGGGAATATCAAATGTTGCGGAAGGGTTAAGAGCAAGATCCTTTTCCTCTCCGTCAGCAAAGCTTATCGTAGTCGCGGTAACCGCCTCGCCTGTTACGGGATTGAACATCACGTAGTCTCCGCCTTCTGAACTTTTGAACAAATATTCAGACGGTGCCGTAACCTCAAAATTATTGAGATAGTTGTTCCCGGTAAATATTGAAGATACAAACTCAATCTTTCCCACAAAGGTTACCGTTCCCGTTGCCTCCGGTCTGAAAGTATCCAAGCCACCTATTTTGGCATTCTCTTTTCCCTCTCCGGAAGGAGCCTTTAAGGTTGCGGTACCCGAAAAACCACGTTCAACCGTAAACAGAGATACAAGTGTTGTAGCGTCCGGAAAATCCGAACAGTCAATATTTATGTTACCGGATGTATCAGCCACCAGGGCATATGCTCTTCCGGTCACCACATTTATTTTATCATTTTCTTTAAGTTGTCCGGTTTTACTCATTGTTACATTGAGATTGGAATCTTCAGTAACATTGATACGTCCCAGTTTAACTCCAAAGGCACAAAGATTTTCATCGGAAACCTGTGTTCCCGAAATATTTACCGTACCGCCTCTTATGCTGACTCCGGAAAAGACAGCCAAAGCATCCAGATAAACACCGTACGCTTTATTTGAAACTGTTCCGAGGTCTATCGTAAGAACATCTTCTGTGGATGATTCCGTTTTATCAATCGTCAACACTCCGGTTTTAAGACGTATACCGTAAACAGTTGTAACGGTTTTCGGTTCTGCGCCCTCTTCAGCAGGCAGAGCTTCCTCAAAGGATTTGCCTGTGATTGTGTTTTCGCCCTTAAGATTTATGTTAAGTGACTGGTCGGATTCTATGTATGTACCGTTAAAACCATTAAGGGTAAGGTATCCCTCTGCTGTAACTTTGCCGTCAGCATCCTTTACTGCCGGCGTCCATGACCAACCGGTACCGCTCTTTTCAACGGATTTATCTGTAACAGTTTCCTGTACCTCTTCCGTAACGGCCGGGGTGATTATTTCTCCGGTTTCCGGATCGGTTACAGCCTCCGTAACAACCTTTGTCACATACAGAGTTATAGTATCAGGCTTTGGTTCCGACGGTTTTTCACCGGTATTACCTGTTTCCCCCTCTGCACTTGCACTTATCAGCGTTATGGGTGCGAGCGTAAAAAGGAGTGCAAGCACAAGCAAAACACTGAAAATTCTTCTTGTAAATCGTTTCATTTTTAATCCCTCCGGAATTTTTTGTGAGATTTTCATAAAATAAAATGTAATTGTACAAACATATTATACATATTTTCTATAAAAAAGGAAATAGTTTTTTTAATTGTTTTCTTGATAGTTAAAGTAAGGCTTTTGGTTACACTAAAAAGGAGGTGATTTTTATGAATAGCGGAGAAATCTTTCATGTCATTTGGTTAAGTGCGGTATCCGTCTTGTTCTTATTTGTCCTTACAAAGATAATGGGAAACAAGCAGATATCGCAAATGAATATGTTTGATTATATAATCGGTATCTCAGTGGGGTCGATAAGCGCGGAAATGGCCGTTGAGACTGATGACAGCGTTGTAAAGCCTCTGGTTGCAATGACCGTATACGCGCTTATCAGTATCGTTTTTGCCGTGCTTACAAACAAATCTGTATTTTTCAGAAAAATCATCACCGGAAGAACCATTCTTCTCTTTGAGGACGGTATGTTTTACAGGGACAACTTCAAGAAGGCTCGCATGGATATAAATGATTTTCTCAGCATGCTCCGCGTAAAGGGCTTTTTTGATATATCTCAGCTTCAAAATGTGATACTCGAACCGAACGGTACGCTGAGCGTGCTGCAGAAGTCGGAATTCCGTCCAATGGTTCCAAGCGACAACAACCTTGTCCCCGTCGCCGAGAAAATCATTCCATGCGTGATTCTTGACGGACATATCATGTCCGAGAACTTAAAGCTATCCGGCAAAAACGACGATTGGCTTATAAAAAAGCTCCGTGAGCAAAAGATAAGTGATCTTTCGGAGGTGTTTCTGGCAACGATTTCGGAAAACACACTTTCCGTATATAAAACTGTCAAAAAAAGTAAAAATATAAACCTGTTTGACTGATAATATTTTAATGCTTTAAAGCGCCTTGTTATATTGCACAAAAGCTTTTCGATCTTGCGGATTTATTATGGTAAATATGTAAATTATTTCTAATTATACGTTTTTATACTATAAATTTTTGTTAAAGTATGTTATTATACTACTTGTGCTACAGAGATCATATTCTTTTCAGGAGATAGTTAAGAAATGAAAGTTTTGTACAGACTCACGGCAGATACGATTATCGATAGCAACGGAAAAAGCATTTTTATTTACGGAATCGAAGCAGTGTGCGACGGAGAAGACCCTGTGGTCATAAAATCCGTTCCGGCTCTTTCGCTTCACAAAAGCAAAGTAAACTCTGTTATAAAACTTTGCAACAGAGTAAGCCTGAGTCCGATTCACTTAGAAGACATAATCACGGATGAAATCATCAGGATTGAAAATCCGTTTAACGAATATGAAAAAGCAGCCCGCAAAAGCGGGCTGCTTTTCTTTTTATTTTCAACTAAAAAATTTTCTTTTAATCCTTGCTCCGGCAATGATAGAAGCCTCATTCACCGTAATTGTATCCAAGCTCAAACGCCTTCAGGTTGAGCTCAAGGAATTTTTCGGGAACGGTTTCCTTTATGGTGTCAATCCATACATCCTTCGGTATCTCGGTATGCTTTGCCATAACACCGATAAGTGCAACATTGACCGCCTTCGGTGTTCCGGCTTCAAGCGCCATTCTGAGAGCGTCAACTGCGAGAACATCCGCTCCCGCTGCTTTAAGGCTTTCGATTATTCCGCCCGGATACCGCGCGGCACCGATAACCACCGGCATGGGATCGATAGTCTGTGTATTCACAACCATCTTTCCCGACGGCTTAAGATAAGGAAGCCAACGTGCCGCTTCAAGCTGCTCAAAGGAGAGAATGATATCCGCTTCACCCTTTTCTATTATAGGGGAGGAAACCTTATCTCCGTATTTGACATAGGTTACAACAGATCCTCCGCGCTGTGACATACCGTGCACCTCGGAGATTTTTACATCGTAGCCCTTTCTTATGAGCGCGTTACCGAGAAGACGAGATGCCAGAAGTGTTCCCTGTCCGCCTACGCCTACTATCATGATACTTCTAACAGACATATCACTTACCCTCCTTTATGGCATCAAACTTACAATACGGCTTGCACATACCGCAGCCCACGCACTGTGTAAAGTCTATGGCGGATTTTCCGTCCTTTATGCTTATTGCGGGACATCCGATTTTGAGACATGCTTTACAGCCCGTACACCTTTCGGTATCTACGCTGAACGGAGGATTGTGCTTAATCTCTTTAAGGAGCGCACACGGACGCCTTGAGATGATAAGGCTCGGTGCATCAACCTCAAGTTCTTCCTCAATAGCCTTTTTTGTTTCCGGAATATTGTAAGGATCTACAACAATTACTCTTTCAATTCCGACAGCATGTGCAAGAGCCGTAAGGTCAACCGCTGTCGTCGGGTCGCCGTTTATACGCTTTCCGGTTGTGGGATTTTGCTGGTGACCGGTCATGCCGGTTATCGAGTTATCGAGAACTATTACTTTTGAATTAGTTTGGTTATATGCGATGTTTATAAGCCCCGTTATACCGGAGTGAATAAATGTGGAATCACCTATTACAGCTACAGATTTCTTTGCCTCCTCAGGTCTTACCTTATTTCTTCCGTGAAGTGAGCTTACGGACGCGCCCATGCAGACACAGGTGTCAATCATCTGAATAGGAGGAAGTGCGCCGAGCGTGTAACAGCCTATGTCACCCGAAACGAAAACGTCAAGCTGCTTCAAAGCCGCATAAAGACCCCTGTGAGGACAGCCGGCACAGAGAACGGGAGGTCTTCCCGGTATCTCAACATCTGTGCTGAGCATAGGTGCTTCCTCTCCGAGTATAACCTTTCTTATAAGCGCCTGAGAGTATTCACCGAGAAGCGTAAACTCATCTTTACCGTGAACCTTAAGTCCCAGCTCCTTACAATGCTCTTCAAGATAAGGATCAAGCTGTTCAAGTACATAGAGTTCATCCACCGTTTCCGCAAAATCCTTTATGAGCTTTTCGGGGAGAGGATAAACACAGCCGAGCTTCAGATACGATGCTCTTTCACCAAGTGCTTCTTTTGCGTACTGATATGTTACACCGGCTGCGATAACTCCTATTTTCTTACCGTTTATCTCACCAGAGCCCTTTTCAATCCTATTTATTTCAGCGGTTTCCGTATACTCACGTTCCGCCTTGAATCTCTCTTCAACAATTACGTGACGGCTCTTTGCCATAGCGGGCATCATAACATACTTTCCGGGATTCTTTTCATAATCAAGTAGAGCAACCTCACCCTCATTTTTCGTTTCCACCAGACTGCTCGAGTGGGAAACCCTCGTCGTAAGACGAAGAAGCACGGGTGTATCAAACTTTTCCGAAAGACGAAAAGCAAGCTTTGTAAACTCATAGCACTCACTTGAGTCCGAGGGCTCAAGCATAAGAATCTTTGCACCCTTTGCATAGTGCCTTGAGTCCTGCTCGTTCTGACTTGAATGCATACCCGGGTCATCGGCAACGGCTATCACAAGACCGCCGTTTACACCCGTGTACGAAACAGTAAACATGGGGTCAGCCGCAACATTGAGCCCGACATGCTTCTGCGCACAGAAGGCACGTGCTCCGGCAATAGATGCGCCTACTGCCGTTTCAAGAGCAACCTTTTCATTCGGTGCCCACTCACAGTAAACAGAATCGTGCTTTACGGCAAACTCCGTTATCTCCGTACTCGGCGTACCCGGATAGCTTGAAACAATGCGACACCCGGCGTCTGCGATAGCCTCCGCCACGGCAGCGTTTCCAAGTAAAAGTCTTTTCATAATTAATCCTCCTGAACCTGATGAGCAACTACGCTGCTTCCGCAATACATCTTGCGTAAAACAGGCTTTTCGATTTTTCCTGTCGGGTTTCTCGGAATATCCGCGAAGATAATTTTTCTCGGTCTCTTATACCTCGGAAGGTCAAGACAGAATTCGTTTACCTCATCCTCAGTCAGAGTGTAACCCTCTTTGATTTCAATTATCGCGCCTGCGATTTCACCCAATCTGTCATCGGGGAAGCCTATGACCGCAGCATCCTTTATAGCGAGATTTTTACGAAGGAAGTTTTCTATCTGTACGGGATAAAGGTTTTCTCCGCCCGAAATAATAACATCCTTCTTTCTGTCGACGATATGTATGAATCCGTCCTCATCAACAAGGCCCATGTCACCTGAGCAGAGCCAGTCTCCGCGAAGCGATTCCTCGGTTGCCTTTTCATCCTTATAGTAGCACTTCATAACGCCGGGGCCCTTTATGCATATCTCTCCGACCTCTCCGCGCGGCACCTCGTTACCATCGTCGTCACAGAGCTTTATCTCCCATCCGTATCCTGCCTTTCCGAGTGCACCTACATGGTCGATATTTTCAACTCCGAGATGGATACAACCGGGTCCTATTGATTCGGAAAGTCCGTAGTTTGTGTCATACTGATGATTCGGGAAAACAGTGAGCCAGCGCTTAATAAGAGCGGGCGGAACCGGCTGCGCACCGATATGCATGAGCCTCCACTGTGAGAGGTGATACTCCGAAAGGTCTATCTCCCCTCTGTCAATGGTATCAAGTATATCCTGTGCCCACGGAACAAGAAGCCAAACGATAGTGCAGCCTTCATCAGACACGGCCTTTATAATCCATTCCGGCTTTGTTCCCTTTAAGAGAACTGCCTTACTGCCTGAGATAAGACTTCCGAACCAATGCATCTTTGCACCGGTATGATAAAGAGGAGGAATACACAGAAAAACATCCTCCTTTGCCTGACCGTGATGCTTCTGCTCAGCTATTGCCGCATGCATAAGGCTTCTGTGCGCGTGGAGAATAGCCTTCGGAAAGCCTGTTGTTCCCGAAGAAAAGTATATCGCCCCGTCGTCTTCGTCAGAAACCGTGACTTCAGGCTTTTTATGAGAACAGAATTTTATCATTTTCTCGAACGAATCCGCAAAGGAAGGACAATCCTCACCTACATAGAAAAGTTGTCTTACCTTCGGAATCCTGTCAACTATTTCCTCTATTCTTCCAGTAAACTCAGGGCCGAAAATGAGCATGGACGAATCTGACTTGTCAAGGCAGTATTTTATTTCCTCCGCGGTATACCTGTAGTTGAGGGGAACAGCCACGGCTCCTGTTTTCAGAATACCGAAATATATGGGAAGCCACTCGATTGAGTTCATAAGAAGAACCGCAACCTTATCTCCCTTTGCGACACCTCTGGTAAAAAGAAGGTTTGCAAACATATTTGCCTTGTCGTCAAACGTTTTCCATGTGATTTCACGTCTGAACGGCTCACCGGGCTGAGGCTCCATAAGAGCATAGTCCCTCCACGTAATTCTGGAGGCAGGCTCGTAATTTGGATTTATTTCAACAAGAGCAATATCATCCGGATACTGCTTTGCGTTCCTTTCAAGATATTCAAAAATCGGCATAGTATCACCTCAATACAAAAGTACATACATTTTAGTCGTTTAAAGCGCAAAAGTCAACAGTAAAAAAGCAAAAAAAGAAGCAAACAAACAATAAAATACCCCCTGTCTTCTCAACAGGAGGTATAACGTTTTTTGACTTTGCCGTAAAAGCTCTGTTTATCTTAATTACCTGTAAATCATCACAAGCATTTAATCATTCGAAACCGTTACGTGCAGTCAGTTATAAGCAAACAGTAATACGCAATTTGCTATATGCAAGCAGTTATGCGCAATGTAAATGCTCTTCACTTACATCTTATCCTTCATCTTATCAAAGATGGTTCTCTTTTTATTGCTCACCGTTTCCGCACAACCGCTGGCATCGTTTTTCGGCTTGTCGATGTATTCCGCATCAAACTGCCTGAGTAATTCCTTTTGATGCTCGGTCACCTTTTTCGGGACATCCACTATGACGGTAACATACTGATCACCGCGTATCGATGATCCCTCGGGCTTTATGCCACGTTCACGAAGACGGAACTTTGTTCCGGGCTGTGTTCCGGCAGGCATGTTGTAGCGTACCTTGCCGTCGAGCGTCGGCACGTAGATCTCGGAGCCCATAACAGCCTGTGAATAGGTGATACGAATCTTACAGTAAACGTCGTAGCCGTCACGCTCGAATACGTCGTGCGGGCGGATGTTTGCGACAACATATATGTCACCCTGAGGACCGCCGTTTGCACCGTAGTTTCCGGCGCCGCGCACGGTAAATGCCTGACCGTGATCAATGCCTGCCGGCACCTTCACGTCCACCTTTACGGTACGGCGAATCATTCCCGCGCCCTTACAGCGTGTGCACGGGTCTTTTATAACCTTGCCCTTTCCGTGGCAGCGCGGACATTCCTTGGTTGACTGAAATGTTCCGAACGGTGTACGTGAAGCAGTGGTTACGGTACCTTTACCATTGCACTCGCCGCACGTCTCCGTACCTGTTCCAGCCTTACAGCCGGAACCGCCGCAGACGTCGCATCTCTCGATACGCGGAACCTCAATTGTCTTTTTACAGCCCTTTGCAGCCTCTTCAAATGTAAGATTGATTCTTGTTTCAATGTTTGAGCCCTGCCGCGGTGCGTTGGGATTTCTCTGCGAACCGCCGCCGAAGCCGCCGAAGCCGCCAAAGCCCGAACCGCCGCCGAAAATGCTCGAGAAGATGTCACCAAGATCGTCAAATCCGGCCCCGCTGAAACCGCCGCCGAAGCCACCGGCACCGGCTCCGCCGAAACTCGGATCCACGCCGGCATGACCGAAGCGGTCATAGCGCGACTTCTTTTCAGGGTCAGACAAAACCTCATATGCCTCGTTGACCTCTTTGAAGTGGCGCTCGGCTTCGGCATCTCCCGGATTCAAGTCCGGATGATACTGCTTTGCCTTTTTTCTGTATGCTTTTTTAAGTTCGTCTTCAGAGGCGGACTTGTCAACACCAAGCACCTCATAATAGTCACGCTTATCAGCCAAGAGTAATCATTCCTTTTATCTGTAGATAAAACGGTATGTTTCCCCGACTGCTCGGGGAAACACCGTTCCTTGAAAAACTGTTTCAATCACCGGCTATTCCGGTTATCAGTCAACGTCGGTAAACTCAACGTCGTCTGCGTCTCCCTGGCTGCCTGTACCTGCGGCACCTTGTGCACCGCCCATATCAGGAGCGCCCTGAGGAGCATTTGCCTTGTAGAGTTTTTCTGAAACCTCATAGAACTTAGCCTGGAGTTCTTCCTGTCTGTTCTTAATAAGGTTCATATCCTCGCCCTTTAAAGCTTCCTTGAGTGAATCTATCTTTGACTGAAGGTCTGTCTTATCAGCCTCGTCAAACTTATCAGCCTCATCTGTAAGAATCTTTTCGCACTGGAATACCATCTGATCTGCGGCATTACGTGTGTCAACATCCTCGCGGCGCTGCTTATCCTCAGCAGCAAACTGTTCAGCCTCCTGTACGGCCTTGTCGATATCCTCCTTGGACATGTTGGAGGAAGCCGTGATGTTGATAGACTGCTCTTTTCCTGTTCCGAGATCCTTTGCGGATACGTGAACGATACCGTTTGCGTCGATATCGAATGTTACTTCGATCTGCGGAGTACCGCGACGTGCCGGAAGAATTCCGTCAAGGTGGAAGAGTCCGAGCTGCTTGTTATCCTTAGCGAATTCACGCTCACCCTGAAGAACGTTTACCTCAACGGATGTCTGGTTATCGGCAGCGGTTGAGAAAATCTGGCTCTTCTTTGTCGGAATAGTCGTATTTCTTTCTATGATCTTTGTGGTAACACCGCCGAGTGTTTCAATACCGAGTGACAGCGGAGTAACATCCAGAAGAAGAAGTCCTTTTACATCGCCGCCGAGAACGCCGCCCTGAAGAGCAGCACCCATTGCTACGCACTCATCCGGGTTGATACCCTTAAACGGTTCCTTACCGATAAACTTCTGAACAGCTTCCTGAACTGCAGGAATTCTCGAAGAACCACCGACCATAAGAACCTTGTCAATTTCAGAGGTCTTAAGACCTGAATCCTTTATAGCCTGTCTTACGGGTCCCATTGTCTTTTCAACGAGGTCAGCCGTAAGCTCATTAAACTTTGCACGTGTAAGAGTTACTTCAAGGTGCTTCGGGCCGTTTGCGTCTGCCGTGATGAACGGAAGCGAGATGTTTGAGGTAGTTACGCCTGAAAGCTCAATCTTTGCCTTCTCTGCAGCTTCCTTAAGTCTCTGCATTGCCATCTTGTCGCCCCTGAGGTCGATACCCTCAGACTTCTTGAATTCGTCTGCAAGATAATCAATTACTCTCTGGTCAAAGTCGTCACCGCCAAGACGGTTGTTACCTGCCGTTGCAAGAACCTCCTGAACTCCATCGCCCATTTCAATGATGGATACGTCGAATGTACCGCCGCCAAGGTCGTAAACCATTATCTTCTGATCCTCGCCCTTATCAATGCCGTATGCAAGAGCTGCGGCAGTAGGCTCGTTGATAATTCTCTTTACGTCAAGTCCGGCAATCTTACCGGCATCCTTTGTTGCCTGACGCTGAGCGTCCGTAAAGTAAGCGGGAACTGTAATTACAGCCTCAGTTACCTTGTCACCGAGATAACTCTCTGCATCTGACTTAAGCTTTTGAAGAATCATTGCGGAAATTTCCTGCGGAGTGTACTTCTTACCGTCGATTGTTACTTTATAGTCGGAACCCATTTGACGTTTGATTGATGAAATCGTTCTGTCAGGGTTTGTAATTGCCTGTCTCTTTGCAACCTGACCCACCATACGCTCGCCGTCCTTGCCGAATGCTACGACTGACGGAGTTGTACGTGCGCCCTCTGCGTTGGGAATTACAACGGGCTCACCACCCTCAATTACTGCTACACATGAGTTTGTTGTACCAAGGTCAATACCTACTATTTTTGCCATAATAAAAGCCTCCAGTTTATGATAAAGATATTTTTAACAGATTTATTTTACGGGGTTCTGAAGCCCCACGGCGATAATCACTAATTTGCAACCTTAACCATTGCCGGTCTCAGTATCTTATCACCTGTTTTATATCCCTTTTGGAATACCTCGGTGATAACATTGGCTGAAAGAGTGTCATCGTCTATATGCATAACCGCGTTGTGGAAGTTCGGATCAAATACTTCTCCTGCTTCGCCGAATTCGGAAACACCGAATTTTTCAAACACGGATTTAAGCTGTGTGTGTGTCATCTCAACACCTTTTTTAAAGTTTGCGAGTTCTGATTCCTCTGCGCTCATCGCTCTGTCAAAGTTGTCAAGCACCGGAATCAGTTCGGAAAAGACAGATACCTTTGCATTTGTAAAAGCATCGTCTCTTTCTTTTGCAGTGCGCTTTCTGTAGTTGTCATACTCTGCAGCAAGTCTTAAGTAAACCTCTTTCTGAGCCGCAAGCTCCGCTACGAGTTTTTCCTCTACAGTCTGCTCCTTCTTATCCTCCTTATCCGGTCCGGTTGCCTTTGCGGCTTTACCCTTTTTTTCAGGCTCGGTATTCATTGCGGACACCTCGTCTTTATTCTGTTCCGGATTCTTCGGATCCTGATTGTGTTTCTTTGTCTCTGTCGACACCGGTGTTCTCCTCCTCATATACATCTGACAAAAGCTTACTTACTATGTCAGTGAGATACTTAATACTGGGAATGAGCTTTGAATAGTTCATTCGGGTCGGCCCTATGATTCCTATAGCGCCGCTGGCGTTGTCGCCGATTTTGTACTTTGAAATGATAACGCTGGAATTTTCAAGCTCCTTGTATCTGTTTTCGCTTCCTATGCGAATCTCGATGTCCTTGTTGTCATCCTTTGTGGAGGAAACAAGCATTGAAAGAGGCTCGCGTCTGTGAAGGAAATCAAGCAGCTGACCTGCGTTTTCATCGTACTCCTTATAATCAAGCAAGTTTGACTGTCCGGAGAGATTTATCTCTGACTGTCCCGCCGCCTCGGTAAGATCCGCTATGGTCACAAGAAGCGGTGACATAGACAGGGCTCTTGCCCCGAGACTCGCAACGAGTGTCTGAATCATTACCGTTCCGACATCCGAAAGAGGTCTCCCAAAGAAGTTATCCCTGACTATCTCAGCGAATGTATCCTTGAGATCTTCCGTGATGACAACATCCGTTCTGCAGGCTTTGCTTTTAACTATTCCCGTAGAAGTAAGAAGAACGACCATTGCCGTTCTCGGACTTATCTGCACCATCTTGATATTTTTGATGTATGCATTTTCATCTGACGGTGTTGTCGAGATGGCAGCGAAGTTAGTGAAGTCTACAAGTGCCTCCCCTGCTCCTGCAAGAAGCTGTTCCGGGTCTCCCGACCTGTAATCAACGCCCGACTCTATTCTGCGCTTGTCGGTATCCGAAAGATCCGAAATCTGCATGAGGTTGTCGACGTAGTACCTGTATCCGTACTGAGTAGGAACACGACCTGCCGATGTATGAGGCTGACTTATAAAGCCTTCCCTGCAAAGCTCAGCCATTTCGTTTCTTATGGTTGCCGAAGAAACATCCATCGACAGTCTTGAAAGCAATGCTTTTGAGCCTACCGGCTCACCTGTTTCGATGTACTGTTCTATTATCGCAGCCAATATCTTTTGTCGTCTTGGCGGAAGCACTTTTTTCACCACTCTTCTTTGTCAGGTTTTAGCACTCTAAACTTCCGAGTGCTAACTTCATATATAATGTACCACCGTGAACCCATTAAGTCAACAATTATTTTTCATTTTTTTAAAAATTTTTTCAATCAATTTCTGTCAGAAAAAACAAAGTCATTTTTTCCTATAGTTATTAGGTCTGCCGGCCTTAGCTCACTTTCGTATCCGGGCACGGTTTCCTCTCCGTTTATAAAAATTTTTTCGTTTTCAGAAACATTTTTTAAGAACCATTTACCTCTTTTAGCACTCAGCATACAAAAAATTTCATCTTTATCATTCTCCTGTTCCCTATCCACACATATACTGCATATCTCGGGGTCGGTCCCGAGATAATCGGGACCGAAAACAAGCGGATACTGCGCTCCCGTGCTGCGGCACGTCAGCACGGAAAACGATTCCGAAGAGGGAGCTTCCTCAGACATAAAGAATTCATCATCGGACATAGACTCACCCTGAGCGGAAAAAATCCTCGTTAAAAACGAGGAAATCTTTTTCCGCTTCACCGCAGTATCCGCCGTGGCGGCAGCGCGGAGCTTTTCGTGAAGCTCCGATAACCATTTCCTGTATACCGAATAGACCGACGCATCGGATATACTATTATTATCATTATCTCCGCACGTATGCGTTGCGGAAAATCCCGCGATATCCATCGCGAGGATTTTCTGTCGGTCATTCGTATACTCCGCGCTGCACAATACAGCCGGGAAGAACTGAGAGAGGTGCGGTTTCTCTGCCGTCTCGGAAACCAACGGCAGACAAAGAAACCGCAGCCTGTCCTTCCCGGCATCGTAAAACACGGTGTCAGTCCGTAAGATCAACTCATTTACCGGAATTGTGTACTCTTCAAAAAAAGAAAATAAATCGACGAGGCTTTCTGCAAGCCGCTGTATTTTTTTGAAATTTTCTTTCCCGTCTTCACTCTGCAGCCATTCCCCGAGAGGAACAAGCCCGGAAACGGCAAACCTCAGGAGCCTCTCATCCTTTTCAAGCCCGCTCACCAATAAAAAGTCCGGTTGATTTACCTTTATTACACCGTATGTATATGTGTCAAGCTGTGCAGAACTGTCCGCCCTGTACATAATTATATCCTTTCCGCGGGCAAAGCCGTACTCATTCTCTTCCATTTGTTTTTTCCTCCATTTCCTTTCTTATCTCGCTTATCGCCCTGTATGAAATCTTTTGTACCGATCCCTTCGAGCGATGTAACCTTTCGCCTATCATCTTATATGTCATTCCGCAGCTGTACCTGTAAAAAAGAACGGTTCTCGGCTCCGGAAGCTGATTTTCCAAGGCCTTTTCCAGACGCGTCATAATTCTCTCTCTGAAGAACTCGTCCTCGGCTCCCGGGCTGTATCCCTCCTCAGATAAATTTTCAGTATCCATAAGGTGAATACGCGTAAAGCTGTTCATATTTTTTTTGACGGAATTAAGGCATACCTTTCTGAGAAAAGGATAAAAGCGCAGTTCTTCCGTACTCTCTCCCCGCCTCTCCATCTCCGAAATTTTTTCCATAAGGACACAAAAGCTCTCCTGAACACAATCCTCGGCAATATTTATATCCTTTACCCTTGACACCGCCTCCCGAAACAGAACGCCGTAGTACTTTTTGTACAAGTCCGACACCGTCACTTTCATACTTACACCTCCGAGGAGATAATATATGATTTTCGATAAAAAATCCTATTTTTGGAACGAACGGTCTTAAAATCGGTATGAATGGTCGTTATCGCAACAAAATATGACACTTAGTTGCAATTTTCTTCAATATTGGAATATACTCCTTGTAGTTTAATTTTATTATTTCTAAGGTTCAAGGAGGAAATGAAAGATGAAAATTGCAATATTCTCATCGGAAAAGAAAATCAACACAATAATAAGGAGAGCCGCCAGTGAATATTCTCTGCGAAAAATGATGGTTCTCGACATAAGGACTTTTACGGAGCTTCGTACATTTTTAAACGATGTATTTGAGTTTGATCTCATTTTTGTAGACGACGGTTTTGAGGGAAGAACAACTATTGAAACCGCAAAAATAATCAGAGCAAGGCATCCGTCCGGAGCTGTCGTTGTCATATCCGACGATACGGAAAAGGTTTATGATGCTTTTCTCGTAAAAGCCTTTCGCTTTTTGGTAAAACCCATAGAGGAATCGTCGGTAACAGAGTGCCTTGACGCATACAGAAAAGAAAACTACTCGTATAAAATGGTTGTCGCGAAGGTGCAGGGAGTTTTTCGTACATTCAGCACCGAGGAAATCATATACATCGAGGCGGACGGAAAAATAACCACTATTTACTGCGATACATCGGGGATAGTCACCACCACTCCATATATACAGATATCTCAGCAGCTTCCGGAGGAATACTTTATCACACCGCACAGATCATTTGCCGTAAACATGATGCACATAAGAGAATTCGATCAAAATCAACTTATTCTTGACAACAACGTCGCCATACCGTTAAGCCGAAGACGAAAGATGGACTTTTTTATAAAATTCAATGAATTTACGCGAAGCCACAATTTTTTGAATTGAATTTACCGTATGCAATTGATTTTCGGAGGATATATTGTAAAATATAACTTAGTTCAAAGTCTTTCAGAAAAGGGAATCAAATTATGAATTGCAGAGAAGCTGTTGATTATATCGAAGGTCTCGCCGTATTCGGCTCAAGACCGGGGTTTGAGCGCATAAATGCTCTCCTTGACCGTATCGGCCATCCTGAAAAGGAATTGAGGGTTGTCCACGTTGCGGGAACAAACGGAAAAGGCTCCGTTTGTACAACCGTAGCGAACATACTTACAAGCGCCGGCTTCAAGACAGGGCTTTTCACCTCTCCTTTTGTTTCGGACTTCCGTGAAAGGATTCAGATTGACGGAAGCTTTATCGAAGAGGAAAAACTCGCAGACCTTACCGAAAAGATAAAACCGATAGTTACGGAGCTTGCGGAAGAAGGCATACAGCCGACCGAGTTTGAGGTTATAACGGCAATAGCCTTTCTTTATTTCAGGGACATGAAAACAGACTACGTTGTTCTTGAAGTGGGGCTCGGAGGACTTCTCGACTCAACAAACGTCATCGGCACTCCGCTTGTTTCCGGAATTGTCTCTCTCTCGTTTGACCACATGGGAGTTCTCGGAAACACCATGACTGAGATTGCCGCACAAAAAGCCGGCATCATAAAGCAAAACGGTGTGACGGTATGCGCGCCGCAAAACTCCATAGAGGCCTTTCGTGTCATAAAAAAGACCGCCGAAGAAAAAAACAACAAATTCATCATGGCAGATCCGTCAAAAATCACGCCGATTCATGAGGACATAAACGGAAATCTCATTGAGTATAAGGGTATAAAAATGACCCTGCCTCTTATAGGTCCTCATCAGGTTCAAAACCTTTCCGTATCTCTCGGAATAATCGAGGCACTCAGAGAACAGGGTATACCAATACCGGACACAGCCGTAAAACAGGGTGTTGAAGCCACAACCGTCCCGGCAAGAGTGGAGGTTTTATCAAAAAGCCCACTCATAATCCTTGACGGAGGTCACAACGACGACGGCGCACTCGCACTCTCAGAAACACTTAAGGCATACGTGCTTCCGAAAAAAATAACACTCGTCATAGGAGTGATGGCGGACAAGGAAGTGGAAAAGGTTTTAGCGCACCTTGCACCTTTGGCCTCCCGCATCGTGACCGCAACCCCCTGCAACGAACGTGCGCTTCCCGCCGGGGAGCTTGCAAAGCTCGCCGAAAAACACTGTGCCTCCGTAAAGCCGATTGACAACCCGTGTGACGCATTTGATTTCGCAGTAGACGTGTCCGACAGCGACGACGCCGTTGTTGTCTGCGGCTCACTTTACCTTGCAGGCGATGTAAGACTTCACATACTTGACAAAATCAAGCATATTCAAAAATGATGCTTTACCGTTTTGCGGTATCAGGCAGATCGTATATACAGAGCGCCGACATCGGCGCTCTTCATTTTTTTACTTTTGGCAAGCTTGATAAGATATCTGTACTTCGCGTCCAGCGACTTTATCTCGTAGATGCTCGCCTCAACAAGGTCGCTGTCCTCAGCGGATTGAAATCTTAAGTTTGCCGCACGCAGCTGTAACTCCAGATCACGTATGTCCGACAAAAGACGTGTCTCGTCATCCAGGTCCTTCTTTGTCACAAGCTTATCATCGTCCATGAAGTCAAAGTCGGTAAAAAAATCTTTAAAAAGCTCTTTCTTCATTTCAAACTCTGTCTCCCTTTTTAAAAATCTTATAAAAACTATACTATAATTATAGGCAATTTATACCAAATTTATTCATTTGTGAAAACCTTGTTGACAAGCATGAAAAAGAGTGATACTATTTAGGCATCTTCAGGGCGAGGTGCAATTCCTCACCGGCGGTAAAGTCCGCGAGCCGATAGGCATGAACCGGTGTGATTCCGGTACCGACAGTAAAGTCTGGATGAGAGAAGATTCGCATTATGCATTACGCAAGATAAAGAAAGCCCTGTGACCAAGCGCACGGGGCTTTCGTCTTGTTTTTTGCAACCATCTCCTCAAAAACGAACTTTAAAATGAAGAAATTTATTTTTAAGAAGGAAAAACAAATGGCAAAAACAAAAACCGAAAAATCATCTCAAAACATCAGAAAGCTGACAACCATAGCTATCATGTCGGCAATAGGCGTTATACTCCAATTTGTTGAAGTAAGCATCCCTATCATGCCCCCATTCATAAAGCTTGACTTTTCAGACCTGCCGGAGCTTATCGTTGCATTCGCATACGGCCCTCTGAGCGGCGTCGCAGTCTGCTTTATAAGAAACGTAATCCATATCGCAGCGACAAGCTCAATGGCTGTAGGTGAGTTGTCAAACTTTATTCTCGGATGCTTCTTCTGTGTGCCGGCAGGCCTCATATACAAGAGGAATAAGTCAAAGAAAACAGCCGCTATCGGCGCCCTCGTCGGTGCGCTCTGCATGGCTGTAATATGCTTCCCACTTAACTATTTCGTTATCTACCCCATCTACGCACAGATTATGGCAGGCGGTGATATGGGAGCAATCGTTTCGGCATATACGGCTATTTTACCGAGCGTCACATCGCTTCCGAAGGCACTTCTCATCTTCAATGTACCGTTCACCTTTATAAAGGGTCTCATTGTAGCGGCTATTACCTTCCTTGTTTACAAGCACATCTCTCCGATTCTTCACAACACTCAGCCAAAGAAAGAGTTGAATCAGGAAAACAAAGCCGACGAAGTGAAAAGCGAAGAGGAATAATTAAATACCCTCAAATACCTGTTGACTTATAGGCGTAATAGTAATAGAATACTGTACGAAGAAAGACAACAAAATTACATATACTTCTTATCAAGAGTGACGTAAGGGACAGGCCCATTGACGTCCGGCAACCTGGTTTTTCTAAGGTGCCAAATCCTGCGGTGAAGACCGAAAGATAAGGTTTTATAAGCCCTTCGGTTTTGCCGAGGGGCTTTGCTTTTGTAAACTTTTTCGAAAAGCATTCTATTCATACCGAGCTTTTGATAAGCATACAATCGGAGGATTAATTATGCATCACCTTTTTACATCTGAGTCCGTTACAAAGGGACATCCGGATAAAGTCTGTGACCAGATAAGCGACGGTATTCTCGACGCAATTCTTGCACAGGATAAAAATGCACGCGTTGCCTGTGAGACAACCTGCGCCAAAAATCAGGTTCTCATCATGGGTGAGATCTCAACGACCGCAAACGTGGACGTTGAAAGCATTGCGCGTGAAATAATCTGCGAAATAGGCTACGATGACGATGAACTCGGATTCAACGGAAACGACTGTAAAATCATCGTATCCTTAAGCAAGCAGTCATCGGATATCGCCCTCGGCGTGGATAAATCACTCGAGGTAAAGGACGGGGACGACGACGACTACAACCTAAACGGCGCCGGTGACCAGGGAATGATGTTCGGCTACGCATGCAACGAAACACCCGAGCTCATGCCTCTCCCCATCTCCCTTTCGCACAAGCTCGCAAAAAAACTTCAGGAAGTGCGTGAAAGCGGCATTCTCTCCTATCTTCGTCCGGACGGAAAAACTCAGGTTACCGTGGAGTATGACGAAAACAACAAGCCTGTGCGTATTGACGCCATAGTTGTTTCCACTCAGCATGACGAAAACGTTTCGCTGGATACCATAAGAAAGGATATCATCAAGGAAGTCATAGAACCGATTATCCCCCTTGACCTTCTTGACGAAAAAACAAAGTTTTACATCAATCCGACCGGACGCTTTGTTATAGGCGGTCCCGCCGGTGACTCAGGACTCACCGGAAGAAAGATAGTCGTAGATACATACGGCGGATATGCACGTCACGGCGGCGGCGCTTTTTCAGGCAAGGACCCGACAAAGGTTGACCGCAGTGCAACATATGCGGCAAGATACGTCGCAAAAAATATCGTTGCGGCGGGACTTGCGGACAGATGTGAGATTCAGATTTCATATGCAATAGGCGTTGCAAAACCGATATCCGTAATGGTTGACACCTTCGGAACGGAAAAGGTTGAACCCTATAAGATTATAAAAGCCGTAAAGAAGGTATTCGATCTCCGTCCGGCAGCCATAATCGACGCTCTTGACCTTCGAAGGCCCATCTACAAGGACCTCGCAGCACTCGGTCATATGGGCCGTGAAGACCTCGGTGTAACATGGGAAAAGACTGACAAGACAGACGCTCTTCTTGAAACAATAAACAGTCTCTGATAAAATTACATACAGAAGCTTATACTGTTTGCCGGTTTTACACACTTACTTTCGCACTCCTTCGCACGTTTTATTTGATTTTGAACAATTAGAGGTGCCACATGAAAAATAATTTTTTTCTTAAAAAAGTCGTATTCTTATCCATTCTGCTTTTGGTTGCTTCGGTTTTGTTCACGTCGTGCAGTAAAAACAGTGAGATAAAGGGCAAGTGGTCTGCAACCTACAAGCTTGACTTCAATTCGGAAGCCCTCGATGAAGCGGAGTATCCCTTTGCGGCAAACACCGAGTGTATTTACAATCTTACCTTCAACGATGACAACATATATGCCCTTTCTCGCTATGTTACGGATGACCAAAAAGCACAGGCAATCGACGGCTACAAAAAGCTTTATACAAAGCTCTATAAGTCAAAGCATACCGAGGATGAGATAAACAAGGCCATAAGCGAGACTGAAAACTGCAGCTCACAAGAGGAACTTATCGAAGAGCTTCTTTTGAAGGCGGCAAAGGCAAAGGGCTTTGCAACCTCCGATGACTTCATCTGTGATCAGCTCGGAATTTCAACAGCCGAGATAAGCCGCGGAACATACAAGGCAGGTAAAAAGAAAATCACCTTAAAGCCGTCCTCCGGCAACCAAAAAAAGATAGTCACAAAGTATAACGGAAATGAAATCACTCTTACTATAGATGATGAAACAATTGTTTTCACACCCGTAAGTCTTGACAAGAATAAATAAAACTCGGAAAAATTAAATCCGGCAGTGCAACATCACTGCCGGATTCTTTTTATCTTCCGCGTTTTTTTACATCATCATCGATTTGCTTTTTCCAGTCACTTTCTATTCTCCCGTTCGACCGCACACCGCAGACAACATCGCTGATTACACTGAAGTTAAGCGCAGTACCTTCCTCGTCACACTTGTAGTCTACCGCGCAATCGGCATCAATACCAAAACGCCTCGCCTCTGCCACCGCATCAATATTTGCGCCGAGAAAAAGGAAATCCCACCCGTAGTTTTCTTTCTGCCTCTCAATCATCGCGCGCACCGTATCATAGTCATAGCGGCAGCTTGCGTTTTCAAAACCGTCGGTCGTGATTACAAACAACGTCTTTTCGGGTACATCCTCTCGACGCGCATACTTATGAATATTTCCTATATGGTGTATGGCGTCTCCGAGTGCGTCCAGCAATGCCGTGCAGCCACGTGTAAAGTACTCTTTTTCTGTCATAGGCGGTACATCGTCAAGCGGTAAGCGATCATGAATAACAACACTCTTGTTGTCAAAAAGCACAGTAGAAACCAATGCCTCTCCGTCCTCTGTCTTCTGCTTTGAAATCATGGAATTGAAGCCTCCGACAGTATCTTTTTCAAGTCCTGACATCGATCCGCTTCGATCAAGAATAAATACCAATTCAGTCGTGTTTTTCATAAAAAATACCTCCAAGTAATTTGTTGTCTTTATGATAACAAACCACAGAGAGGTATCGGTCGCCCGAAAAGCGACAAATTTATACTCCTATTAAAGTCTGGTCAAAGGCAAACAATGCTTCGTTTATCTCAAATACATTGTAATTTCCACGCTCGACAAAATATTCGACGATTATGTCAAACTTGCTGGCATGCGTCATGGAGTATCCCGCTTTATTAACAAGCTCGGTCAGCTCCTCCATGGGCAGCTTCAGCGCCAGACCGAATGCAACAGCCGTAGTCTTAGACGGCTTGTACAACTTGTTTTTTCTGATTTTGGAAAAGAGTTTACGGTCTACATTGGCTTTTTTGTAACACTCGGAGTCTGTCATTCCCGACTCATCTATCTTTCGCAAAAGCATCTCCGAGAAGCTTTCATCAATCCGGCTGAGTGCATCATCCAAGGATAATGACTCCGATTCGGTCAGTATTTCAGCACCGTAAAACGTCTGTGATTCCAAGGTGCAAGGTCTGTTTATGCACAGAAAATCGCTGTCGACACACTCATCTACGTATCTGTCATCGATAAAAGATGTGATGTCGGCAAACAGCTTATTGCTTATTTGGTACGCGTTACGGTCAAAGATTACGATAAAAACCGTCATGTCATTTTCGAGAAGAAAATCACCGATGGTGTCGACAGCTACCTTTAGAGCCTGATCCTTCGGGTACCCGAAAATGCCCGACGAAATCAGAGGAAATGCGATTGATTCGCAGCCGTGTTCCTTTGCCAGTTCAAGCGAAGTCCGATAGCAGGAAACCAACAGCTCACGTTCCCCGTGCTTCCCGTCACGCCACCTCGGGCCCACAGCGTGAATCACGTATTTGCATGGCAATTTATACCCGCCTGTGATTTTTGCATTTCCGGCTTCACAGCCGTGCAAGGTCCTGCACTCTGCCACCAGCTCCATCCCTGCGACACGGTGAATACAACCGTCCACGCCACCGCCGCCGAGCAGCGATTCATTGGCGGCATTGACAATGGCATCGACCGTCATCTTTGTGATGTCATTTCTTACTATTTGCAGCGGCATCAGACTTCACCTCGTTATGACTTTTTAATTGTTTCTCCATAACAGCCTGCTTTGCGAGGAGAAGATTCATTTTATCATAAAGGTCTTCAATCATTATTTCAGTTTTGAGATTCACCTTATAATCATTTTCCGCACGGCGGCGGTCTTTTTCTTCCTGTCGGTTTTGGCTCATCATGATAAGCGGCGCCTGAATCGCAGCCACGCAGGAAAGAACAAGATTCAGCAAAATAAACGGGTACGGATCAAATGCCTTGGACGCCAAAATGACATTGATAATCATCCAAAGCACCAGAACTCCCGTAAAGGAAAATATAAAAGCCCAGCTTCCGGCAAATTTCGCTATAGTGTCAGCCGCACGCTGTCCCAGCGTATACTTTTCTTTTTCGTTTTCAGGGCGTGTCGAAATCTTACTGTCGGCCAAAAGGTTAAGCACCTCTTCGTCAGACATGTCATGTCTTATGTCCTTAAGTACCTCTCTTAAAAGCTTTCTGTTTTCTTTCAAAATAAATTCCTCCCCGAAAACAAATGTCGATATCTTATTTTTTCTTAAGATCTATCCTTACAACCTCGGTAGGATTTCCCCACCTCGGTACTATTCCGCCCGTATTTGCAAGACCGGCACCGACTATAAGCACGCCGTCAAAAAAGCCTTTGGTGTACTTCGGAAACAGTCCCTGCCCCGGAGAAAATATGCTGTGTCCCAAAATACGTATCTGACCGCCGTGGGCATGTCCTGAAAGGATAAGCTCAAGGCTTTTGGCGTGGCTGTCCTTAAAGATTTTTTTATAATGCTCGGGATGATGGTCGATAAGGATTCTGAATCTGTCGGAATTTTCTCTTTCAAAGCCGTCAAGCCACGCCGTGTCAGACTTAGGAGTCTGACCACCGACGGCGAGTTCACCGTTGGCACCCGTCAGGCAGTATGAATTGTCAAGGAGTCTTGCACCGGTTAAAAGAATTTGTTCTCCTGTGATAGCGGGGAATTTTACCTCGTGGTTTCCGTAAGAGAAGAACGTCTCCGCAACAGACACACACTCCCGAAGAAAGGGCAGCGCCTTATCATATGTTTTTTTGTGTCTGTCAACAAGGTCTCCCACAACGAATATCATGTCCGGGGATTGGTCGCGTGTTATCCTGACCGCCTCCGTAAAATCCCTGTTGTGAAGGTCTGAGAGCATAACAAAGGTGTAGTCACGGCTCACCTTATCTGAAAAGACCTCATACTTGGTTAAAACCATCCTACACCTCCGGAAATTGATTATTATTCACCCAGAACGAGTTTTAAAAGCTCGTCTGTATCTTCAGCCAGCAACTGCGGCTTATACGGCATAAGTTCCTCCTTTGAGCGGAAGCCCCAAAGAACCGAAATACACGGAAGTCCCGCGTTTTTTGCGGTGGCAATGTCCACCTCGGAATCTCCGACATAAACCGTTCTTTCCCTGTCCGCACCGAGCTCCTCCATAGCCTTAAGCACCATGTCGGCATCCGGCTTGCGACGAAGCCCATCCTGTGTACCTATGGCACATTCCATACGGAAAAAGCTATCGTTGAGCCTCTTCACCGCATAGTCTATCTTATTTGAAACAATCGCCTGCTTCACTCCGCACTCTCGGAGCTTCTCCACCGCGGACGGGATTCCGTCATACGGTTTTGTGTTATCAAGGTCATGCTCCTTATAAAAGAGATTAAAGGCCTCATATGCCCTGTCATAGTCGGGGTTTGAAAGACCGTCCGGTATAGAGAGTTCCATAAGCTTTTTTACCCCGTTACCCACGGCTTTTCTTATAAACTCAAGGTCATGCTCCGGGTATCCGTATTTTTTCAGTGCCGAATTCACAGCATTCATAAGGTCTGTAAGGGTATACAGTAAGGTGCCGTCAAGGTCCCATATAACCGTAGTATATTTACTCATATCTTGCTGCTGTACTCCTTAAGCAGTCTGTATTTTTCGTCATAAAGCGCCTGTGAAAGGTCAACCCAGTACTTATGCGGATGTTCAAATCTCAGGCACTCGTCCCAGAGAGTTCCTATCTGTTCCTTACAGAACTCCTGAATCTCCTTTACGGATCTCTTTTTACAGACGCATTCACCGTCTTTGAAAATCTGTTCAAGAAGCGGTTTTGCAACGAAATTTGTTATCTGCTTCTGCTTCCATGTGTAGTTCGGGTCAAACAATGTATACGGCTTTGACTCGTCTATAACCTCACCCTCTATTGTGAGAACGTCAGCCTCTGCCTTGCCGGTGTCCTTATCATAGAAACGGTAAACCTCTTTAACACAAGGAGTGGTTATCTTTGTAACGTTTTCCGAAATCTTTATCTTGGGAGTTATAACACCGTCATTTTCAATAGCAACAAGCTTGTACACACCGTCAAGAACAGGATGAGCGGACGATGTAATAAGTCTTTCGCCGACCCCGAAGGAGTCAACCTTTGCTCCCTGAAGAAGCATATCTCTTATTATGTACTCATCGAGCGAGTTGGAGGCAACAATCTGACAGTCTGGGAAGCCTGCGTCGTCAAGCATCTTGCGGGCTTTCTTTGAAAGGTATGTTATGTCACCGCTGTCAATACGGATTCCCTTAGGTCTGAAGCCTCTGGGAACAACCTCCTCATTAAAGGCCTTTATGGCATTCGGAAGTCCTGATTTAAGAACATTGTATGTGTCAACAAGAAGAGTACAGTTATCCGGATACTCGCAGGCATACGCGCGGAAGGCTTCAAGCTCGGTATCAAAGAGCTGAACCCAACTGTGAGCCATGGTTCCGAGAGCCGGAATTCCGTAGTCGCGTCCGTCTATCGTGCAGGCTGTTCCCACACATCCGCCGATATATGCGGCTCTTGCGCCGAGAATAGCGGCCTGTGCGCTCTGCGCACGGCGTGAGCCAAACTCCATAACGGAACGACCGTCAGCGGCACGTACAACGCGGTTTGCCTTTGTCGCTATAAGGCTTTGATGATTTATAGTGAGAAGAATCATAGTCTCAAGGAACTGAGCCTGTATGATAGGACCGCGAACCTTTATGATAGGCTCACCGGGGAATACGGGTGTACCCTCGGGAATAGCCCATACGGAGCATGAAAACTTAAAGTTTTTGAGATAATCGAGGAAATCCTCTCCGAAGCCGCGGGTACGGAGATACTCGATATCCTCATCCGTGAATTTCAGGTTGCTAAGGTAGTCTATCACCTGCTCCACACCGCACATGATAACAAAGCCGCCGGCACTGGGAATAGTACGATAGAACATGTCAAAGTAACCTATGGTATCTTTGAAGCCGTTCTTAAAATACCCGTTTGCCATAGTAAGCTCGTAAAAGTCTGTGAGCATGGTAAGATTCATCTTACTGTCGTACATTTCTTTCATTATCTGCACCTCAAGTTTTTTGAAAATTTCTATCCTTTTCAAATTGGAAATATTATACCACCAAGAATACTATTATTCAAGGAATACCATTGATTTAAAGTAAGCTTATGCATATAATTATATTGTCAAAAAAGAAAAAAGGATATACTGTAAAAACGGTGTATCTCCGTTGAAAACAGACCTACCGTCAGATAATCAAAAGGGTGATAAAATGAGAATACGTGAACAACTCCGCGGAAACAAAAACATCTGCGGCGCGCGCATTGAGGCGCTGCGTAAGGAAAAGGGACTGAAGCAGGTCGACATCATCGAATCGCTCGCACTTCAGGGCGTAGACTTAAACAACTCCGGCCTTTCAAAAATCGAGGGGCAGCACAGAAGCATAAACGACTACGAGCTTCTTGCCATAGCAAATACGCTTGATGTATCAATCGACTTTCTGCTGGGAAGATAACAATATAAACAAACGTATAATCGCAGATTGTGAGGAATCATACTTGAAAGAAATACTGGAACTTTTTGTGTCATTTTTTAAAATAGGACTTTTCACCTTCGGCGGCGGATATGCAATGCTGCCGATGATAGAGCGTGAAATCGTCGAAAAACACAACTGGTCAACAAAGGACGAGGTGCTTGACATCTTTTCAATGAGTCAATGTACCCCGGGCGTTATCGCCGTAAACTCGGCAACATTTATCGGTTCAAAGATAAAAGGTTTTTTCGGAGCGCTTTTTGCAACACTCGGAGTTATAACGCCGAGCATCGTCATCATCACAATTATAGCGGCCTTTATTTCAAATTTTGCCGACATGCCCGTTGTTGTTCACGCCTTTGCGGGAATAAGGGTTGCCGTTGCGGCTCTTATCCTTTCAACATGTATAAAGCTCTTTAAGTCGGCAATAAAATGCCCTGAGCAGCTCGGCATCGCCGTCGCTTCGTTTGCCGCCGTAACATTTCTCGATGCATCGCCCATAATCATCGTTATAGTGTGCGGCATTTTCGGGCTTTTCTTTATCGACCTCTCTAAGATAAACAAGAAGAAGGAGGGCGATAAAAATGACTGAATTCCTGCAGATGTGTTTTGAGTTTTTCAAGGCGGGACTTTTTGCAGTCGGCGGCGGACTTGCCACACTTCCCTTCTTACGAGATATGTCGGCGGCACACCCGAATTGGTTTTCCGTTTCCGACATGGCGGATATGCTTGCCGTTTCGGAGTCAACGCCGGGCCCCGTAGGCGTAAACATGGCAACGTATGTCGGATACAGGGTATTCGGAATTCTCGGCGGTATATGTGCAACTCTAAGCCTTGCATTGCCGTCATTCATTGTTGTCTTAATTGTCGCAAAGATATGGGAAAGGTATAAAACAAACGAAAAGGTTATGAAGGTTTTCACGGCTCTTCGTGCAGCTGCCATAGGGCTAATCATTTCCGCCGGTGTCAGCGTTTTCTCAACTGCAATAATTCCGGACAGGACCTTCAGAGTCGGATGTTTTGCCCTTTTTCTCATGATATTCATATGCAATTTTATTCCGAAAGTAAAAAAACTCCACCCCATAGTTTTCATACTCATAGCGGGAGTGGTAGGAATTATTTTCAAGCTGTAATAAACTGATTTAAACGTAAATCAAAGAACAAATTAAAAAATAACCTAAAGAATAAACTAAAGGATAAGTTATATGTACGAAACCGAAAACAAAGAAAAAAGTGAACGCGCCGTTCTCTGCTCGGTAGACACGGGAAGATTTGACGCGGAAGTCTCCATAGATGAACTTGAAGAGCTGTGCCGTACTGCGGGTGCAGAAGTCGTCGCAAAGGTTATACAGGTACGTCCCGCTCCGGACGCGGCACTTTTCCTCGGCGTGGGAAAGCTTGACGAGATAAAAGAATTTTACAAGTACGAGGATATCGACCTCCTTATCTTTGATGATGAGCTCACACCGTCGCAGCAGCGAAATATCGAGAATTATACCGGCTTCAGAGTCATAGACAGAACTACTCTCATACTCGACATCTTTGCACAGCGCGCACGCTCGAGAGAGGGCAAGCTGCAGGTCGAACTCGCACAGCTTAAGTATATGCTTCCGCGCCTTGTCGGAAAGGGCACCTCTCTCTCGAGACTGGGCGGCGGCATCGGTACGAGAGGACCGGGTGAATCAAAACTCGAAAGTGACAGACGTCATATAAGAAGGCGTATCGAAGCCATATCCGAAGAACTGAAGGCTGTTGAAAAAAGAAGAAATCAGATGCGCCGCCGCCGCGAAAAAGACGGTGTTGAGACAGTTGTTATCGTCGGTTACACAAATGCCGGGAAGTCCACTCTGATGAACCGTCTGACAGACGCAGGCGTTCTCGCCGAAAACAAGCTCTTTGCTACCCTCGACCCGACTTCCCGTGCACTCTCTATGCCATCCGGCAGAGAGGTCATGCTTATAGACACAGTCGGTCTTATTCGCCGCCTGCCGCACAACCTCGTCGAGGCATTCAAGTCAACCCTTGAGGAAGCCGCGTGTGCAGACGTCATTCTAAACGTATGTGATGCCTCGTCCCCCGATTGTGCGGAGCATCTCCGCGTCACAAATGAGCTCTTGTCGGAGCTGGGTGCCGCGGACATACCCGTCGTTTCCGTTATGAACAAAAGTGACCTTCTGTATGACGCCGACAGCGTCATGACTCTCGGCGACTCCGTATTCATCTCCGCACTTCACGGAAACGGTATAGACGCGCTCCTCGCCGCTATAGACAGAGCACTTCCTCCCGACCGTCGTCGCTGCGTCTTTCTCTTCCCGTACGATGATATGTCCCCGTCAAGCCTCGTACGTGAAGACTCCACCGTTTTCGGAGAGGAATATACCGAAAACGGACTTAAGATAGATGCACTTTGCAGCGTTAAGATTGCAAACAAGCTTTCAAAGTACGTTTCGGAAACGTATAAATAACAAACAGTTCTGCAAAGTTAAGCTTATGCAAATGAAAAAAGCCGCTTCGGATTTTAAAAACCGAAGCGGCTGATTAATTGTCAATTATTCGAGATTAAGTCCCGTCTCAGGTGAGAAAACATGTGCAACCTTTCCTTCAAACCTGAAATAGATGTCCTGACCCATGGCAAAGCTTACTCCGTTTTCAAGGTCGATAGTCGGGACGATGATGATAGCATCACGTCCGAAAACACTGACGTGAAGGTGTACCTCGCTTCCCATCATTTCGGAAACATCCACCTTGGCACATACGGCACCCTCATCTTCGGGCTTACACAGTTCTACGTGCTCGGGTCTGACGCCGAGTGTAATCTTTTGGGCGGAAACATCCTTGTTGCGAAGTCTCTCCTGCTTGTCATCGGAAAGCTTAACTGTGGCATCTCCGATTTTTACGAGGTACTCGTCTCCCTTTTTCAGGAGCTCGGCATCAAAGAAATTCATCTGAGGCATACCTATGAAGCCTGCAACAAAGAGGTTTGCCGGGTGATCAAACACCTCCTGCGGAGTTCCGACCTGAAGAACGGCACCGTCCTTCATTATAACTATTCTGTCACCGAGAGTCATGGCCTCCGTCTGGTCATGAGTTACGTAGATGAAGGTCGTATCTATCCTCTGACGGAGCTTTATTATCTCTGCTCTCATCTGATTTCTGAGCTTTGCGTCAAGGTTTGAAAGCGGCTCGTCCATAAGGAAAACCTTCGGATTTCTTACTATGGCACGACCTATCGCAACGCGCTGACGCTGACCTCCCGAAAGAGCCTTTGGCTTTCTGTCAAGATACTGAGTGATATCCAATATCTCCGCAGCCTCACGAACCTTTCTGTCAATCTCATCCTTCGGCGTTTTCTTTATCTTAAGACTGAACGCCATGTTTTCATATACGGTCATATGAGGATAGAGCGCATAGTTTTGGAATACCATCGCGATATCTCTGTCCTTCGGAGCGATATCGTTCATGAGCGTTCCGTCGATATAAAGCTCTCCGCGCGTGATTTCCTCAAGACCCGCAATCATACGAAGGGTTGTGGATTTTCCGCAACCCGACGGGCCGACAAGAACTATGAACTCCCTGTCCTTTATGTCGAGATTGAAATCCTCAACCGCGAGAACACCGCCGTCAACAATTTTAAGGTTTGTCTTTTTTTCAGGTTGCCCCTTCTTTACCTTAGGCTTGGTGTAGGGATAAACCTTTTCTATTCCTTTGAGTATAACGCTAGCCATTCGCTGTTGCTCCTTCCGCTTATTCTCGTAAGCTCGGCAAGCTTATCAATGATGAATTTTTCTTTTCTGTAGCCGTTGTCGGTTCTCCATTGCCAGTTTCCGCCGACCGTACCCGGCACGTTCATACGCGCGTCCTTCGGAAGCTCAAGTATGTCCTGCATCTGCATGATAAAGAGGTCCGCAACAGAGGTCATTCCACCTCGAATAAAGCCCCACGCAAGTCCCTCCTCATCACTGATGCCGAGATATTCCCTCGCCATCAGGACGTCCTTTTCATCTGCTTCTTCACGCCAGCCGAGTATCGTGTTGTTATCGTGCGTTCCCACATAGCATACACAGTTGTTCGTATATGTATGCGGCAGGTAATTTGACGGCTCGCGCCAATCAAACGCAAATTCGAGAACCTTCATTCCCGGGAGACCCGACTCTCTGAGAAGCTCCGTAACCTCGGGATTTAAAAATCCGAGATCCTCCGCGATAAACTGTATGTCCGAAAACCAAGAGGTGATTATGTTGACAAAATCTTTTCCGGGGCCCTTTTCCCACTCTCCGACCTTTGCGGTTTCAGACCCGTACGGGATTGCATAATAGCTTTCAAAGCCCCTGAAATGGTCGATACGAATTATGTCGTACAGCTTTGAGGCACCCGCTATTCTGCGTATCCACCAGCCGTATCCGTCCTTTTTCATAGTATCCCAGTCGTAGAGAGGATTTCCCCAAAGCTGACCGTCCTTCGCAAAATAGTCAGGCGGCACACCGGCAACCTTTGTCGGGAGATTGTCCTCGTCAAGCTGAAACTGCTCAGGCTCCGACCAGACATCAGCCGAGTCGAGGGGAACATATATGGGGATATCTCCTATAATACCTATTTCCTTTTTCGCGGCATATTCGCGAAGCTCCTTCCATTGCGTAAAAAAGAGGAACTGCATATACTTGTAAAATTCTATGCGGTCAACACGCTCTCTGCGAAAGCTTTCAACCGCCTCCGGCTTATGAAGACGTAAATCCTTGTCTTCCCACTCTATCCACGGCCGCATACAGAATTTTTCTTTTGCAACCATAAACGTGGCGTATTCGGAAAGCCATGAATCATTTTCCTCTTTAAACTCTGAAAACCTCGCGGCATCACGCTCGGCTCCGTTTTTATACGCCTTGTAGAGAACTCCGAATCTGTTTTGATAGATCTTTCCGTAATCAACCCTTAATTCATCTTCTCCGAAGTCGATGCCTGAAAGATCCGCTCTCGTAAGAAGCCCGTCCTCCACAAGAAAGCCAAAATCGATAAAATAAGGGTTCCCGGCAAAGGATGAAAAGCTCTGATAGGGCGAGTCACCGTAGCTTGTGGGTCCAAGCGGCAGCATCTGCCAATAGCTCTGCCCCGATTCAAAGAGAAAATCAATAAAATCATACGCGGCTTTACCCAGGGTACCGATACCGTAAGGAGACGGTAACGAGGACACCGCCATAAGTACACCGCTGCTTCTTTTTATTTTCATATAATCAAATCCTCAAAGCATGATTGTTTTATCAGCCCTTTACGGCACCCGCCGCAACACCCTTGATGATATACTTCTGACACGCGAGGTAGAAGATAATCACGGGTATGATAGAAAGTGCGATAAGAGCCATAGTCGCACCCATGTCAACCGTTCCGTAGCTTCCCTTAAGGTACTGGATATGAATCGGTATCGTTCTGTACTTGTTGATGTCAAGTACAAGATACGGGAGAAGATAGTCATTCCATACCCACATTATTTCGAGAACTCCGACTGAAATCATCGTAGGCTTCAGCATAGGGAGTACAATCAGGAAAAATGTGCGAATGGGTCCGCAGCCGTCAATAGCCGCCGCCTCTTCAATCTCAAGAGGCATGGATTTTACAAATCCTACAAACATAAACACCGCAAGACCCGCTCCGAATCCGAGATATACGATAGGTATAGTCCACGGAGTGTTGAGCTTTAATCGGTCGGCAACGTTTGAGAGAGTAAACATAACCATCTGGAAGGGAACTATCATTGAAAAGATACAAAGATAGTAAACAATTTTTGAGAAAACACTTCCCACTCTGGCGATATACCATGCAGCCATAGACGTACAAAGTAGTATAAGCCCTGCGGACACGATGGTTATAAAGAAGCTGTAGCCTATAGCTTTGTAGAACGGATAGTTGCCGAAGGTCATACCTTTTATATAGTTTGCGAAGCCAACAAAGGATTCCTCACCGGGAAATGCGAAGGTATCCGTGTTTACGGCCGCATTTGTCTTAAGTGAGTTCATAAGAACAAGAAAGATAGGCATGACATAAACGATGCAAACAACCGCAAAAATTATAGTCAATGCTTTTTTAGCATTCTTTTCCGAGTTTAGTGTATTTGTATGCTTCATCATTGCTGTACCTCCTTTGAACGTGTTGACCTGAGCTGAATAAGGCTTATAGTCGCAACGAGAATGAAGAAAAGTACTGCCTTAGCCTGTCCGACTCCTCTGTTCGTGAGGTTACTGTAGAACGAGTTTACGATATTGAGCGCCAGCATCTCCGTCGTCTTGACAGTTTCGCCGCCAGCCTCCATGATAAACGGACGTCCGTTTGTAAGTGCAAGGTTCTGGTCAAACAATTTAAACGAGTTTGTCAGTGTTAAAAACATACAGATAGTTATCGACGGCATGACATTCGGTATTGTGATATGGATAAGCGTCTGCCACTTGCCCGCTCCGTCAATCTTTGCCGCCTCAATCATGTCCTCGGGTACAGACTGAAGCCCGGCGATGTATATAATCATCATATAACCGATCTGCTGCCAACACATAAGTATTATGAGTCCCCAGAAACCGTATTTTGTTTCGAGAACAACGGACGTACCGTACTTTACGAGTATGCCGTCAAATATCATACTCCAGATATATCCGAGAACGATACCGCCTATGAGGTTCGGCATAAAGAAAACCGTCCTAAATACATTGGAGCCTTTTATTCCCTGCGTCAACACATATGCGACCGCAAACGCGAGAATATTTATCAGAACAAGAGAAACTACCGCAAACAACGCCGTATACGTAAATGCGTGCATAAACGATTTGTCTGTAATAGCCTTCTTATAATTTTCGATACCAATAAACGTCCATCTGCTCGTAACTACGAATTTACAGAAGGACAAAAACAATCCTTTTGCGAAGGGATAAAGAAATCCTATACAAAAAGCTGAAAATGTAGGAAGAAGAAATAACATAAAAGAGCGTTTTATCGGCCTTCTTATAAGCTTCGAGTTAAACGCTGCATTGTCATGCTTTTTTACTGCCAACTTCGTCCCCTCCTTTTCACAGTACTCTTTTTAAAAAAGGGCGAGCGTTTCCGCTCGCCCCGTGCTTTGATTAGAAATATACAGGAATGGTTATCAGCCGGCATTCTCTGCCTTATACTGTTTCTCCCATCCGTCTACAAATGCTGTCTTAACCTTTTCCCAGTTAGCATCTGATTTGTTTGCCGTATACTGTGTAAGTGCATCAACAACGCCTGCACGCCAATCATCAACAGCAGGAGTATAGTTGAATGCCCATGTTACTGTGTAGTTGCCGTTCTTGATGTATTCATTTGCCTGTGCAAAGAATACGTTCTCAGGTGTCTTTGCCTTCTTGAACGGGCAAGGACCGAACTGCTCAGCCATAAGTGTTGTTCCCTCTTCGGAGGTTACAACCCAGTACATAAAGTCAAGAGTAGCCTTTATGTCTTCCTTAGAAGCATTTTTGTTTACTGACCAGCAATTTTCCGTACCGCAGCAAAGGCCGGCCTTATCTTCTCCGTCAACGCCGCAATAGATAGGAATCATCGCAAGGTCTTCAGCCTTCATGTTGAAGCCCTTTGTCTGGTCTGTTACAAGGTTGGAATACTCCCATGAGCCGTTCTGATAGAATACAGCCTTTCCTTTTCCGAACTCTGCCTCGGACTCGTCTCCGGTAGCCTTAGCAAGAGCTGCACCCGTTGTAGCGGAATCTGTTGTATAAAGGTCCCAGATTGCTCTGTAGTTGTCAAGGTATTTACCCTTGATAGAAGCAGGCTGAGATGTTACCTTGTCGTCTCTGAACTCATAGAAAAGAGGCATGTTTGCAAGGTGACCCGAGAATCTCCATGATGAAGAATCATCAAGACCCGCAGATGAAAATGCATCAAATCCGAGAGTAGCGGAACGTGCATGGATGTCATCAGCTATCTTCTTAAGCGAAGCAAAGTCCTTGATATCCTCAAGCTTGTAGCCTGCCTTCTCAAGAAGAGCCTTGTTAACGATGATTCCGAATGCCTCATAACAATAACCTGCCGCAAGAACCTCACCGTTTTCGCCCATAAGGTTAAAGTCATTTGTTGTCATTTCCTTGTAGAAATCCGAGTCCTTAAGATCATAGCAGAATTCACCCCATGTCTTAAGAGCGCCCTGGTTTCCGCACTGGAAAAGCGTCGGAGCATCTGCCTTACCCATTTCCGAAGTAAGCATTGTGTTGTACTCACCTGAAGCTGCCGTTACAACCTTAACCTCTACGCCTGTCTTTTCCTTATAAGTCTTGGCAAGTTCCTGCCAGGCCTTGTCTGATTCAGGCTTAAAGTTGAGGTAGTAAACCTTACCCGTTTTAGCATTTTCTTTGCCGTCAGTCTTCTTACAAGCTGCAAGGCTGAAGCAGAGAACAAGTGCAAGAACGATTGCAACTATTCTTTTTACTTTGCGCATACTAGAACATCTCCATTTCATTTATTTTACGCCACAAGGCGTTAAAATCTACCTTCATTATAATTCAAACATAGATAACAATTCAATCCAATTTTTGTTAATATTTTTTGTTTATTATGCCCAGTTTATGTGAACATTTAATTAACAATCAACCATTTTTTGCAATTTTGACCTGTGAGCGGCGATTCACCGTTTAATTGTGTGCAAAAAAAACAGCTTCATTCTCGCAATAGCAAAAACGAAGCTGATTTAACCTATACAAATCTATGTGTGTACTTTGTTTCCTTAATCACATAAGACGCTTTGACATCTCATCCGGGTCAGTTGAATAAAGAAGAGCATTCTTTCTTGAAATTCTTCCCGTGGTATAAAGGTCATAAAGACAGTCGTCCATAGACTGCATACCTTTTTTCTTTCCGCTCTGCATAGCACTCGGAATCTGATAGTTCTTACCCTCACGAATAAGGTTTCTTATAGCTGAGTCCGCAATCATAACCTCAAAGGCCGCAACTCGTCCGTTTCCGTCAAGAGTAGGAATAAGTCTCTGAGAAATAACTGCCTCAAGAACCATAGAAAGCTGTACACGAATCTGATCCTGCTGATCTGTCGGGAAAACGTCTATGATACGGTCAATCGTCTCCGCACAACCTATGGTATGAAGTGTCGAGAATACAAGGTGACCGGTTTCGGCGGCGGTAACAGCCGTTGCGATTGTTTCAAGGTCACGCATCTCACCTACGAGAATAACGTCGGGGTCTTCACGAAGCGCAGCTCTGAGGGCCGCAGCATACGAGCGCGTATCAACACCGATTTCTCTCTGGTTTACAATGGATTTATTGTGTCTGTGAAGATACTCTATAGGATCCTCAAGCGTAATTATGTGGTCGTTTAAGTTGTCATTTACAAGACCTATAAGAGAAGCAAGAGTTGTTGACTTACCGGAGCCCGTAGGTCCTGTTACAAGGATAAGTCCGCTCTTTTGCTGATAAAGGTTTATTACTGCCTCCGGCACACCGAGGTCACGAGGATTCGGAATCTTTGAACCTACGAGACGGAATACGGCAGCCGTTGTACCGCGCTGGCGGAATACGTTTACACGATAACGTCCCATTCCCGCAAGGCCGAAGGAAAAGTCTATCTCTCCGCGCTCGGCAAATGCACGCTTTTGGAAGTCGCCCATTATTCCCTTTACAAGGGCCTCGACATCCTCTGCCATAAGACGCGGTTCATTCGGTATCGGCATCATGGAGCCGTGAACACGCATAAGGGGCGGAACACCTACCGTGATATGTACGTCGGAAGCCTTATTTTCCTCTGCAATTTTAAGTAACTCGGCTAAAGTCATAAATTTATTTCCTCCTAAATCCAAAAAATAGGGTAAAATCTATGACAAGTTTATCATAAACATATAATAGATGCAATAAAAAGATGAAAGTTTTTGTAGATTTTTCACAGTATTTTTCTGCGTTGTCCGTCAGTTTCCATATATTGTGTTTATCGTTTTATGAATACACAAGTGTTAAGGTTAAAAACGTTCCCGCTTATAAGTTTCATTTTGCCCGAAGATTTAACAATAAAGGACAGCGACCGAAAAAGCCGCTGTCCTTTATATAAATCTGATACTGATTATGTCTTTCAAGATTAATTATACTCTTCAAAGATCAATTGTGTTCTCCCGGGATCAGGTCAGGTTTTTCAGATAACCTTTGCAAGGAAAGACTTAAGTCTCTCCGACTTCGGGTTGTCGAAAATCTCGGCGGGGGTTCCCTCCTCGATTATCTTTCCCTCATCCATAAAAAGTACACGGCTTGCAACCTCTTTTGCAAAGCCCATCTCGTGCGTTACGACTACCATGGTCATTCCGTCCTTTGCAAGGTCCTTCATAACCTCAAGAACCTCTCCTACCATCTCAGGGTCAAGCGCGGAGGTCGGCTCGTCAAAGAGCATTATCTCCGGCTCCATGCAAAGTGCGCGAACAATAGCTATACGCTGCTTCTGTCCGCCCGAAAGCTGGTTAGGATACGCACTTGCCCTATCCTCAAGGCCAACCCTCTTTAAAAGAGACATGGCTCTTGAGTCAGCCTCCTCCTCGGAAAGTCCGAGAAGCTTTACAGGCCCGATAGTCATATTGCGAAGCACGGTCATGTTAGGGAAAAGATTGAAGTGCTGAAACACCATACCCATCTTCTGTCTGTGCTTATTGATATTTGTCTTTTTATCGGTTATATCACAGCCGTCCATCTCGATTGTTCCTCCCGTAGGAAGCTCGAGAAGGTTGAGGCAGCGTAAAAATGTCGATTTACCGGAGCCGGATGGTCCTATAACAACAACAACCTCTCCTTTGTGTATCTCCGTGTTTATGTCGTTGAGCGCATGTATTCCGCCCTTGTAATGCTTTTGGAGGTCTGTAACCTTAACAAGTACATCAGTCACTGCTGCGAAGCCTCCTCTCAAGCTTTCCGACAAGCGATGTAAGAATCATAACCGCAACAAGGTATATCGCCGCAACCGTCAGGAGGGGAAGGAAATACGAATATGTACGTCCTGCGATTACATTGCCGGCCTTTGTAAGATCCATTACACCCACATAGCCCGCAACGGATGTCTCCTTGAGCAGCGCGATAAATTCATTGCACAGGGTCGGAAGCACAGCCTTAAACATCTGCGGAATTATGATATACCTCATTGTCTGAAAATAATTGAAGCCTATCGAGCGTCCGGCTTCAAACTGTCCGTTATCTATGGACATGATGCCGCCGCGGAAAATCTCGGCAACATACGCACCTGAATTTATTCCGAATGCAAATATTCCTATCGGGACACCGTTTTTCGCGGATTTGAAGATAAGAAAATACGAAATCATAAGCTGAACAACAACAGGTGTTCCGCGTATAACCGTAAGGTAAATTTTGCATATTGCATTGAGCACGGTAAGAATCCCGTATCCTATGCCGCCCCTGCGCTTCATGGCTTCCTTGTTTTTGTCGTAAGAGGAACGAATCGAAGCAACAACAATACCGATTACTATTCCGACAAGAAGAGCTCCGGCGGTAATCTTCAATGTATTGAGCACGCCGTCTATCATCTGCTGGTATCTGTTACCCTGAATAAAGACGAAGTCAAACTCTTCTGCAAGTGATGAAAAAAACTTTCCCACTTATTTTTCTCCTTTCAAAAAATGAGTCCTTAAACCTGCAATAAGGGCGGTTATCAGCCGCCCTCATTATTTGTTTTAAAACTGTTTAAAAAGATTATTTTATCGACCTTATTTGTCAGCCTTGATATACTTGTCAACAACCTTCTGAACCGAGCCGTCAGCGATAAGCTCCTTAAGAGCGTTGTTTACGGCAGTCTGAAGAGCTGTGTTCTCCTTTGCAAAGCAAATGGCATAATTCTCTTCAACCCATGTACCGTCAAGAATCTTAAGGCCTTCATTTGCAGCAACATATGCCTTTGCGGGCTCATTGTCTATAATTACGCAGTCAACCTTTCCGGCCTTGAGACCCTCAACTGCAAGAGCTCCGCTTGAATAACGTACTACAGCGTCCTCGCCGTAACCGCCGTTTTCAGGAGTATCAGATGCATAAGTATCTCCTACTGTTCCCTGCTGAACACCGATTTTGGTTTTCTCGCTGAGATCGTCGATTGACTTTATAGCGCTGCCTTCTTTTACGATAACGACCTGAACTCCGGTAGCATACGGATCTGAGAAGTTAACCTTACGCTGCCTGTCTTCATTTACCGTGATACCTGCCATACCTATGTCATACTTTCCCTGCTGAACACCCGGGATGATTGAGTCGAATTCAACATCCTGAATCTCAAGCTTAAGGCCGAGCTTCTCGGCAATAAGAGCCGCAACGTCCGCATCTATACCTACAACGTCCTTACCCTCATAGTATTCATAAGGCGGGAATGTAGCATTTGTTGCCATGATGAGCTTACCCGCCTCAGCGGTCTTGAGTTTTCCGTCGTCTTCCTTATCTGTCTTTCCGCATGCTGCAAGCGCAAATGCAAGAGCAAGGCAAAGAACAAGAGCAATAATTTTCTTTAAGTTTTTCATTGTTTTTTCCTCCCGAAATAATTTAATTTTCTGAGTACGTGCATGATTATACTTTAATTATTCACGATATGCAACACTTTTTTTAAAATTTTTGCATATTTTTTAATTTTTATGCAAAAAATAAGAGCTTTTATGCAGAATCACAAAAAACTCTTATATGTTTTATTCGCTTATCACGGCTTCTTCATCAACAGTTTTACTGTCATGTGCTCTTTTTATTTTTATATTGAGAAGAACTATTGCCGCTACCACACATACAATTCCGAGTATTCCGTAAAAGTCCGGATATTCCTTAAAGGCTATGGCTCCCACAAGGGTTGCGGTTATCGGTTCGACAGATGCAATGATGGACGCCTTTGACGGGTTTACTCTCGTAAGACCGTTTGTGTAACATACATAAGGCAGGAGAGATACAGCAACGGACATAACAACCATCATTCCGAAAAACCAAAAATACGACGGAGCCTTTTCTGCGGCAGCCATGATTTCTTTCGGCTTTATGATAAACACAAAGCCTATTACGGAAAAGAGGAAGCTGTACGTTGTGATGGTGAGCGGCTTATAGCCTTTTCTCAGCGCAATCTCACCGAATATGCTGTAAAGAGCATATCCGAATCCCGAAAGAACACCTGTTAAAAGTGACTTCGCGGGAACGGAAAAGCCGTTTCCGATAATTCCTGCCGTGAGCGCGCATCCGACAAAGGCCATAAGGCATGCGATTATTTTCCGGACTGTAATCTTTTCCTTAAAAATCATCACGGACATGAGCATGACAAAGGCCGGCGCGGTATATAGCAGTACGGCAGCAACAGAGAGCGATGTATTCTGTATGGTCGAGAAATAGCAAATTGTAAAAAAGTCAAGGCTTATGATTCCTGCGGCTATGAATATCCAGATATCCTTAAGCCTTATCTTAAGCATGTCTCTTTTAAATATAACTGTATATAAAAACAGTATTATAGCCGCAATCACTACCTTAAATACTGATATCTGCAGCGAGGAAAGTCCGAGTGCCGAAAAGGTTCTCACGAAAGTTCCTGTTGTTCCCCATAACACCCCGGCAATCACAACCATGATTATTCCGGGAATCTCTTTGTTTTTCATTTTAATTCTCCAATTTTTTATTTATACTTTTGACGGCTCACGCAACCTCAAACTGACTGTTATAGAGGGCTGCGTAAAATCCGTTTTTCTTCATAAGCTCGTCATGTGTTCCCTGCTCAACGATATCTCCGTCTTTAACGCAGAGAATAAGGTCGGCATTTTTGATGGTTGACAGCCTGTGAGCAATAATAAAGCTTGTTCTTCCCTTCATAAGGTTATCCATGGCTTTTTGGATGAGCACCTCTGTACGGGTATCAACCGAACTGGTCGCCTCATCGAGAATCATTATCTTCGAGTCGGCAAGAATCGCACGCGCAATGGTCAGAAGCTGCTTCTGTCCGGCTGAGATATTCGAGGCTTCCTCGTTTATCTCCATGTTATAGCCTCCCGGCAATGTACGTACAAAGTGATCCACCTGCGCCGCCTTTGCGGCCGCCTTCACCTCTTCGTCTGTGGCATCAAGACGCCCGTAACGTATGTTGTCCATTATGCTGCCGCGGTAAAGCCATGTATCCTGAAGCACCATACCGAACTGTGTACGAAGGTCATGACGGTCAAAATCACGAATATCATGCCCGTCAACAAGAATTCTACCGTCAAGTATTTCATGAAATCTCATGAGAAGCTTTACCATGGTGGTTTTGCCGGCGCCGGTAGGTCCTATTATCGCAACCTTCATTCCGGCTTTAACATCAGCCGAAAAATCCCTGATAACAGTTTTATCGCTGTCCTCATAACCGAATTTTACGTGTTCAAAGGTTACATTGCCCTTTATGTCGGCATCCTTTACGGTTATCTTCGGAGCTTCGTTTTTCTCCTCTTCCTCTGCAAGAAATTCGAACACACGCTCACATGCGGCCACAACCATCTGGAATTGATTCGAAATCTGAGCCACCTGTGTTATAGGCTGTGTGAAGTTGCGTATATACTGAATAAATGCCTGTATGTCTCCGACCTTAAGCTGTCCCTTTGAAACAAGATATGCTCCCACAACGCAAACGCCTACATATCCGAGATTTCCTATAAAGTTTGTGATAGGATGCATAAGCCCCGAAAGGAAATTCGCCTTAAGACTTGCCATGCGAAGCTTTTCGTTATCCTTGTCAAACTGCTCAACGGCTGCAGCTTCTCCGTTAAACGCCTTTACGACCAGATGTCCGCCGAAGTTTTCTTCAACCTGACCGTTTACGGAGCCGAGATACTCCTGCTGGGCGAAGAAATGCTTTTGAGAAACCTTAAACACGGATACAACCGCTATTCCCGAAAGAGGAAGCATTATCATTGCGACAAGCGTCATCTTCGCGCTTATCGTCAGCATCATTATAACAACGCCTATAATCGTGGTTGCAGCCGAAATCGCCTGTGTAATTGTCTGATTTAAGTTTTGATTTATGGTGTCAACGTCGTTGGTTATACGGGAGAGTACATCGCCGTAGCTTACACGATTGTAGTAGGATACGGGAAGCCTGTTCATCTTTTCGGAGATGGATTTGCGAAGGTCGTAGGATACCTGTGACGAAACCCCGGCGGCGATAAAGCCCTGTGCGAACTGAAAGAGTGCGGATACAAGATACAGTGCAAGGCATATGAGGAGAATTTTCCCTATGAATGTAAAGTCTATTCCTCCGACGCCCTTAAGCAACTTCACAACTCCAGCCGCAAGCTCATTTGTGGCAAGCGCAAGAACCTTGGGGCTTAGGATATTGAAAACCGTGCTGAGAGCCGCAAAAATGATGATAACGGCAAGTTTTGCATGAAATGGTTTCAGATATTTCAAGAGAATTTTAAGCGTACCCTTAAAGTCTTTTGCCTTTTCGCCCATAACTATACTATCGGGGCCGTGCCCCATCTTCGGAGGACGTTTGGCGCTTCTTATTTCTTTTGCCGAAACTGCCATTATATCTCCTCCTTTGCAAGCTGACTTTCGCATATCTCAAGGTACTGACTGCAGTTCTTTACAAGTTCCTCGTGCTTTCCGATACCCGCTATCCTTCCCTCATCGAGAACTATGATTTGATCCGCATGCATTATAGTCGAAACGCGCTGTGCAACTATAAGAACCGTTGCGTATCCGGTATACGCGGGAAGCGCAGCACGGAGCCTTGCGTCAGTCTTGAAATCAAGTGCGGAAAAGCTGTCGTCAAAGATGTATATGGGAGGCTTTTTTGCAAGGGCTCGCGCGATTGAAAGCCTTTGCTTCTGTCCGCCGGATACGTTGGCGGCACCCTGAGAAATCGGTGCGTTTAAGCCCTCCTCCTTGGCTTCCACAAACTCCGTCGCCTGTGAGACGTTAAGAGCCGGACGTATGTCCTCGGTGCTGTTTCCGTATTTTACATTGGATTCTATGGTGCCGGAGAAAAGAATTGCTTTTTGCGGTACATAGCCTATAGCCTCACGCAGATCGTGAAGCTTTACGTCACGTATGTCTTTTCCGTCGATTGTTATTTTTCCGGAGGTTACATCGTACAGCCTCGGTATAAGGTTTATCAGGGTGGTCTTTCCCGAGCCCGTTGAGCCTATGAACGCTGTTGTTTCACCGGGCCTTGCAACAAAAGAAATGTCGGACAATGCATCCTCGTCCGCATTTTCGTAGCGAAAGCTTACATGGGAAAACTCTACCGTACCCGTAACGTCCTCGAAGCTTTCGGCATTTTCTTTGTCCTTTATGGAAATCTCGCAGCTCAAAACTTCATTTATTCGTTCTGCAGCAACCTGAGCTCGCGGCCAGATAATGAATATCATTGAAACGAATATAAACGAAATCATTATGTGCATGGCATACTGTATGAACGCCATCATATCTCCGACCTCAAGCGTAAGTTCACCTGCCGCTTTAGCTCCGAACCATACTATGGCAACATTTACAAAGCTCATTATGAGCGTTACCGCCGGCATGAGCGATGAGATGGTTCTCTGTACAAACCTCGTCGTAAAGGTGAGATCCCTGTTTGCCGCATCAAAACGATTTTCCTCATATGCTTCATTTCCGAATGCCCTTATTACCATAAGGCCGGAAAGCTGTTCACGACTTACAAGGTTCAGCCTGTCAACAAGTACCTGAAGGGATTTAAACTTCGGAAGTGCCGTCACCATAACAACCACGAGTACACAGAGAATAACAAGAACCGCCAGTACTATTATCCAGGACAGAGAGGGGCTTTTTTCAAGAGCCATAACTATGGAGCCGAGACCCATAAAGGGTGCAAAGAGCATCATACGCAGTCCCATGGAAACAAAATTCTGTATCTGCTGTACATCGTTTGTGTTTCTTGTAATAAGCGAAGCCGTCGAAAACCTGTCAAACTCTGCGCTGGAAAAATCGTTTACCTTTCTGAAAAGGTCAGTTCTCAAATTTTTTGCGATGCCCGAAGCAACACGTGAGGCGAGATATCCCACACTCACAGAGCAGAGCACCGTGAGAAGAGCCATCCCTATCATTTTAAGACCCATGGTTTTTATATAATCGTTTGCTCCGCCTCCGTGAGCACTCATTTTTATGATTTCATTTACAAGGCTGCTCATAAGGTTTGGCAATGTAAGCTCACACACTACCTGACCGAAAAGCATGGCAACGGACAAAACTACAAAAACAGCATATGGTTTCAGATACTTAAAAATTATCTTCAATGAACGACTCCTCCCACGCCTCGGTTTACCTGTGTTTACGCTTTTCACGTCAACTCTTTTTAAGCAGACTTTATCTGTGCCTGCATTTTCTGCGTTAAAATTTTTATGACTACGCCTTTTTTATCAGTGCTTTTGTCAGTAACTGTAAATCCGCGGAACCCTCTTGTTTATTCCGCAAACAATTTCATAATTTATAGTATTTGCAAGTGCGGCTATCTCCTCCACGGGGATTTGATTTTCACCCTGTCTGCCTATGAGTACAACCTCATCACCCTGTGATACATCTTCGATATCGGTTACATCGACCATAAACTGATCCATACATACACGACCGATAATCGGCGCATATTCACCGCGGACAAGAACTCTTCCCGTATTTGAAAGAAGCCGCGGATAACCGTCACCGTAGCCTACGGGAATAGTTGCAATTTTTGTTTTTCCCGTGGTTACATATGTTGAGCCGTAGCTTACAGCGAATCCGGCATCCACCTCTTTTACATATGCCACATGACTTTTAAGTTCAAGCGCCGGAGTGAGGTCAAGATTGGCTTTTTCGACCTCATCGCTCGGATAGAGACCGTATGTTATGATTCCGCAGCGTACCATGTTATAGTAGCAATCCGGCAGCTCCATAATTCCTGCCGAGTTGCAGATATGCTTTCTTTCAAAACTCATCCCTCTACTCTCAAGTTCTTTTACAAAATCGGTAAAGAGCTTTGCCTGTTTGTGCGCAGAGGTTTTATCCCTTTCATCCGCACAGGCAAAATGAGTAAATATTCCGTCAACCTCGATATTCGGAAGCGAGAAAATCTTCTCGATTTCATGAATTGATTCCTCTGACGGAATAAATCCTATTCTTCCCATACCGGTATCAAGCTTTATGTGTATCTTTGCCTTTTTACCGCGTTTAGTGGCATAATCCGAAATGATCTTTGCGCTGTCAAAGGAGAAAACCGTAGTTATTATGTTGTAGTCAAGGACAGCCTGGAGGTCATTCGGAAATACATAGCCCAGAATAAGGATGGGATTCTGAATGCCGGAATTCCTCAGCTCCGTTGCCTCATCTATAGTTGCAACTGCGAATGAATCAACCCCGATTCTGCTCAGAGCGTGTGATACGGCAACCGCACCGTGACCGTATGCATCTGTCTTAACCACAGCCATAACGGCAACATCATCGCCGATTTTTTTCATTATATTTTTTACATTTGAACGTATAGCGTCGAGATCCACTGTACAAAAAATTCTTGAAGGATTCATAACACCACTCCCAAAAGGCCTTTTTATTGTAATTTTCAATCTTTATCGAATCTTAAACCATGATTTTATGACTCATGCATACATAAACAAACGACAAATCATAAAAATAACCACAATATTATAATACTTATAAAAATTATATACAATTGTAAATTGTATTCTTCTCTTTTCAGTCAACCGACAAAACCGTAAGGGTGTCGCCGTCTATTTTAAAACGGATATTTCGGTGAAGGTATGTTATTCCGTAAACCCGCTCAGGATCACTTTGGTACTGCGGACGCATGTCATGAGAGAGTATATCCACTATTTCACTTTTTATTTGCTCCCCTGCACCTTGTTTTCCCGCAATTTGTCCTCTTGTGTTTTGTTCATCCGTACTTTGTTTTGTTGTACTTTGCTCAGTCGTACCTTGCACGCCCGCATCTCGTCCTTCTGTGCTTCGTGCTTCTGCGCTCTGCTTAGTCGCACCTTGCACGCCCGCATCTCGTTCTTCCGTGCTTCGTGCTATCATGTTTTGCACGCAAGCGCTTCGTTCCTCTACGCTCTGCTTAGTCGTGCTTTGCGGCAAATTTGAAATACCGCTTAAAAGCTCATTCATAAGAATTTCCGGAAAACACACCTTAAGCTTCAGTTCCGACAACGAATCCGTAAAGCCCGCTTTTGCCTCCGGCACCGAGTCCGAATACGGAATATACGGTTTTATGTCGTATATGGGTGTACCGTCCATAAGGTCAACCCCTGACACATATATATCCGGAAAATCAATTTTTTCAAGCTTCACCACGGATAATCCTATACTGTTCGGACGAAACGGAGAGCGTGTGGCAAATACACCCATACGCTTATTTCCTCCAAGCCTCGGAGGGCGAACCGTAGGCGACCAACAACCGCTTTCTTCGTCACTGTGTGATTCCGAAAAGTCCCACAGAAGCCATATGTGCGAAAAACCGTCAAGACCGTAAATCGCCTCCGGCACTCTGTATTTCGGTAAAAGGGTTATGCGTCCGTAAAGCTTCGGCACAACACCGCCCTGCCTCGGCACTCCGAACTTTCCTTCAAGATTTGTATGTATAACTGCTATCGGTTCCAGCGAAGTTCACCTCTTTTTTATAATTGAAACATATTTCTCAAGACCCTTTATCATCCTGCTCTCCGCAATTGACAGATAATGATCCTTGTTCCATATAGCCATGATATCCACCTTTCGGTCGGACTCTATGGGCACAACCTTTATTCTCCTGTTATTTTTAAACATCCCGTCGAGCATCACCGCGCAAAGCGACCCATTGGCGATGTAAACTTCAATCTCGGTAAGATTTGAAGTTGAAAACGGAACAGGGTTATTAAGCTCACTTCCGACAAGATAGCTCATCGTCTTTAAATAATCCTCCCTGCTTATAGGCTCATCCGAAAACGCTCCCAGAGGCTTATTTTTAATCTGCTCCGAAGAAATTGACTTAAGAGACGAAAGAGGATTGTCCTTACTGACATAAAAGCTTATCGAGGTGCTCATAAGCTTCATATAATTGAATTGCTCTTCAATGTGATCCATGTTCTGAACCGCGGCAATTATCGCAATATCCATCTTGTGGTCAAGAACACGTTCTTTCAGATATGAGCCCGAATAGAAATCGAGTGATTTCAGCAGGGGATTTCCCTTGATTATCTGATCTGCGGGGATATTGAGAAGTTGTCTGGAAACCACGGAAAAACCCGCATCAAAAGGACGGGCCTTGTTTTTAAAAGCCATCATTTCATCTGCCATGCTGTCTCTGCGCGCAAGGAGGTCAGAGGCAAGCTCGTGAAATCTCATCCCGGCTTCGGTCGGAATAAGGGGACTGCTTCTCAAAAACAAAGTCACACCAAGCTCTTTTTCCAGATTTTTAATTACGGTAGAGATGGCGGGCTGTGAAACATAAAGCTTTTCCGCCGCCTTTCGCATACCGCGTATTCTGAATACCTCTTCAAAATATTCAATCTGTTGAATGGTCATAATACGTCACCTCAGTAGATTGCCGCTTATACTTTCGTCTGTGATATATAGACATGTAATAGCCATATAAAAAATATTTATAATGCTATATTTTTGATTATATATAAGTATTTCACAAAAATAAAGTGTTATTTTAAAATAAGTACAGAGGGGTTTAAAATCAAGTTAATTTTGACCCCCGATCCGTGTTATGGGATTTTCTCACAAAAGGGAGGATAAAAATGGATAGAGTAAAAAACAAAATTGTTATCATCACAGGCGCATCATACGGACAGGGTGCGGCAGAGGCATATCTTTTCGCTAAAGAAGGCGCAAAGGTTATCGCAACAACGGGAAGATCGCTCGATAAACTCGCAGCCGTCGTAGACAAAATCAATGCAGATTTCGGAGAAGGAACAGCCGTCGGCTTGAAACTCGATGTTGCATCTGAAGACGACTGGAAAAAGGTAGTCAATGAAACAGTAGAAAAATTCGGCACAATCGACATACTTGTAAACAATGCGGGAGTCGGCTCAAAGGGGCTTCACTACGACAACACAACAAAAGAGGACTTTGACTCGATAATGAACACAAACGCATGGGGTCCTTTTGTCGGAATGAAAACCGTAGTTCCGATAATGATAAAGGCAGGTAAGGGTTCTGTTGTCAATGTATCATCTCTTGCAGCAGTGGTAGGCGTTGACTTTAACTCATACTGTATGTCAAAGGGCGGTGTTGTTTCCCTCACAAGAGGTGCAGCACAAGCACTCGGTAAACACGGCATCCGTGTAAACACAATTATCCCGGGAACAATCGTTACTCCTATGACCGAGATTATTACGGAAAAACCCGCTGTACTTAAAGCATGTATAAATAAAACAGCCATTGGTCATCTCGGCGAGCCTGACGACATTGCATACGGAGTTCTATACCTTGCGAGCGACGAGGCAAAATACGTTACGGGGGCTGACCTTACAATAGACGGAGGCGAAAGGTTTAAGGACTCTCTCGACCTTACACTCTAACCTCATGTTTTGAATTCATCTCCAAACAAAGGACAACAGGCTGCGGTGCCGCAGCCTGTTGTGTTTTTTATTTTAAACTTGAATTTTAAATTTCCACCCAATCAGTTTTTTCTTTTAGGGGAGATATAACCGCCGCCTGACAGAACTGAACTTCACCGGGTTCAGAAACAAAAAGTCCTTTTTGGTACATTTTTTCGGCTCGAATCAATGCCTCGTTCTCATCATCGGCTTCAACCTCGTACTCACTGACAACTGTTTCTTCAATTGCCACAATAAATTTTTGCTTACGCATATCTATCTCCTATATGGTCTTTTTATAAACACCGTTTCCCAAAAACTCTATAAATCCTCTACCTCTTAGCAATTGTAATTGTTGTCTGATTTTAGGCTTTATATTGTTATTATCAGGATGACAGATACTTAATTCCCCTTCAAAAGAATATACGTCCTGTAAACTAAATATCTCTGTAGGAATCCGGTTTACACATTTCAAAATATCCATAAGCCATCCACGTGAAGTTATATCTCTTGTTTCCAGATTCTTGCTTTTGTTCACACGCGAAACAACTTCATCAGAGGGCAATATAACTCCGCCTGAGACAATGTCTATTCTTCCTTGTTCAGGTATTTCGTCTATTAGAATATTGCAGCCTGTCCATCCTGCACGTCTTGCATCAGGAGATAAAGGTTTTCTTTTCTCTATAATTGCGGGAATAAAGAAATACTTTGGCACAAAAACAAGATTGACAACCTTTGATTCCGATTTTGAATAACTCATAAAAAAGAAATCCGGATTATTATTACTCGTTATTCTTTCAATCATCGTATCATATGCACCGTCATTTATCTTTTTCCCGAGAGAGCCTCCTTTGCTTTTCAATTCAAACTCATTTTTGCATGCCGGACAGAAAAAATCCGCAACCGGTCGATTGTTTTCAAAGTGAGATATATGTATATTTCCACATCGCGGACAATACATATTTACACTCATCCAATTTTCTGTTACAACTCTGGCAATTTGCGAGCCGGAGCGATATCCTTCTGCAAGTGAAGCATCAAAATCAAGATTCATACTACCCCTTATTCAAGTTCTATAGTAGCCGGGGGCTTACCCGTCAAATCATAGAGCACGCGGTTTACGTGTGCAACCTCGTTTACGATACGGGTGGTAACCCTTGCGAGAACCTCCCACGGAAGCTCTGCGGATTCGGCAGTCATAAAGTCTGACGTTGTAACAGTGCGCAGAACAACGGCGTAGTCATAGGTTCTGAAGTCGCCCATTACGCCGACAGAGCGCATGTTTGTAAGTGCCGCAAAGTACTGATTTACGGATTTGTCAAGTCCGGCCTTTGCGATTTCCTCTCTGTAGATAAAGTCGGCGTCCTGAACAATCTGTACCTTTTCAGGAGTGATGTCTCCGATGATACGGATTCCGAGTCCCGGACCCGGGAACGGCTGGCGGAAAACAAGATAATCAGGAATCCCGAGAGTCTGTCCGACCTTACGAACCTCGTCTTTAAAGAGAAGACGAAGAGGCTCGATTATCTCCTTGAAGTCAACACAGTCGGGAAGACCTCCGACATTGTGATGAGACTTTATAACAGCAGCCTTACCGAGGCCGCTCTCTATAACGTCCGGGTAAATGGTTCCCTGTACAAGGAAATCCACAGCGCCTATCTTTTTGGCTTCCTCTTCAAATACACGGATGAATTCTTCACCGATTATCTTTCTCTTTTTTTCAGGCTCGGTAACGCCTGCAAGCTTTTTATAAAAACGCTCCTGCGCATTAACCCTTATAAAGTTAAGGTCATAAGGTCCTTCGGGACCGAATACAGCCTCTACCTCATCGCCCTCGTTTTTACGAAGAAGTCCGTGGTCAACAAAAACGCAGGTGAGTTGTTTGCCGACAGCCTTTGAGAGAAGAACAGCCGCAACGGATGAATCCACGCCTCCGGAAAGTGCGCAGAGAACCTTTCCGTCTCCGACCTTTTCACGAATCTCTTTTATCTGTGTCTCAACAAACGAATCCATTCTCCAGTCACCGCTACAGCCGCATACATCAAGAACAAAGGCACGTATCACCTTTGAGCCTTCTTTCGAGTGCATAACCTCGGGATGAAACTGAACAGCATAGAACTTATCATCAGGATTTTCCATTGCGGCACACGGACAAACCGGCGTGTGCGCCGTTATCTTAAAGCCTTCAGGCGGTGCAGAGATATAATCCGTATGGCTCATCCACATAACGGTGTGAGATTTTTCCTTACACCCGGTCACATCCTCCGAAAAAGAATCAAGAGCAACATCTTTGAAAAGACCGCTGTGATCGTCTATTTGGATATCTGTCTTTCCGTATTCACTCACCGGCGCAGTTTCAACCTTGCCGCCGAGCAGGTGTGTGATAAGCTGGGCGCCGTAGCATATTCCGAGGACCGGAATTCCGAGTTCAAAAATCTCTTTTGTATAAGTCGGGGATGTCTCGTCATATACGCTGTTCGGACCGCCCGTAAAAATGATTCCCCTGTAGCCCTTAGCCTTTATCTCATCAAGGGGCGTCGTATACGAAAGAACCTCGGCAAAAACATTCTGCTCACGCACACGTCTTGCGATAAGCTGGTTGTACTGACCGCCAAAATCAAGGACCAATATTTTTTCGTGCATTATACTCTTTCTCCCGATTACAATTTATTTCTTAATTATTTCGTCTCTCTTGGGGCCGTTTGAAACCATACTTATAGGAACCTCAAGCTCTTTTTCTATGAGCTCAACATACTCGCGTGCTTCAATCGGAAGCTCCGAATAATTCTTTATTCCGCATATGTCGCAGTGCCAGCCCTTTAAGGTTTTAAAGACAGGCTTTGCCTTTTTAAGAAGCGGAGTTACGGGAAAGTCACGTGTAACCATACCGTCAATTTCGTAGCCCACGCAAATCTTTATTTCTTCAAGGTATGAAAGGCAGTCAAGAGCGGTGAGTACAACCTCTGTTGCTCCCTGTGTCTGAACACCGTAGCGAGAAGCAACTGCGTCAAACCAGCCCACGCGGCGCGGTCTGCCGGTTGTTGCTCCGAATTCGCCCTTATCTCCTCCGTGAACACGAAGCTCCTGAGCCTCATCTTCATCAAGGATTTCCGAGACAAATTCACCTGCACCTACAGCGCTCGAATATGCCTTTGTAACCGCAACAATTTCCCTTATCTCATATGGCGGTATTCCCGCAGCGCCAACAGCCCCGTAACCTGCAAGCGTCGAGCTCGAGGTTACCATGGGGTAAATACCCGAATCGGTATCCTTAAGCGTACCGAGTTGTCCCTCAAGGAGAATCTTCTTCCCCTCTGAAACAGCCTTGCGAAGATAAGCGTTGGTATCGGCAACATATGGTTTTATGGCTTCTCTGTATTTCACAAGTGTATCAAAAAGCTCGTCCTCCGAGAGAATGGGCTTATGATAAACATGCTCAAGCTGGAGATTTTTTACTTCAACGACTCTGTGAATTTTCTCCTTAAGATAGTCATCGTCATAAAGTTCGCAAATCTGGAAGCCTATTTTCGCATATTTGTCCGCATAAAAAGGTGCGATACCGGACTTTGTTGAGCCAAATGCAGCCTTTCCGAGACGCTCTTCCTCGTATACGTCGAAGAGAACGTGGTACGGCATAACTATCTGTGCCCTATCCGAAACAAGGATTTTCGGCATAGGGACGCCGCCTTCAACTACGCTGTTAATTTCCTTCAGAAATTTTTCAACATCAAAAGCTACACCGTTACCTATGATATTTACAGTGTTATCGTTAAACACGCCCGACGGCAATGTATGCAATGCAAAACGTCCGTAATCATTGATGATTGTATGTCCCGCATTTGCTCCGCCCTGAAATCGAATAACGATGTCGGACTCTGTTGCAAACATATCCGTGATTTTGCCTTTTCCTTCGTCGCCCCAGTTGGCGCCGACTATAGCCTTTACCATGTGTATAAGCACCTCTTAAACATTTATTTCGACATTCAAGCCGAGAACTTCTCTGTTCTCTTCAAGAATAGGTTTGATAAACTCGTTTACAAATTCCTCGGTCTGCTGCGGAGCGCGCCCTATAAAGTTTCGGGGCTCCATAACCGCCTCAAGCTCGGGCTGTGTCATTCCGAATGAGGGGTCATTTGCAATTCGGAAAAGGAGGTCATTTTCTCCGCCTTCAACCTTTACCACCTTGCCTGCCTCCATGGAGTGAACTCTTATTCTCTCATGAAGCTCCTGCCTGTCTCCGCCGCGCTTTACGGCTTCCATCATTATGTTTTCGGTTGCCATAAACGGAAGCTCCGAAAGAAGTCTTTTTTCAATCATCTTAGGATAAACAACAAGACCGGATACAACGTTTATGTAAAGCTCAAGCACAGCGTCTGTTGCAAGGAAGGCTTCGGCAACGCTTATACGTTTGTTTGCGGAGTCATCAAGAGTTCTCTCAAACCACTGTGCAGAGGCGGTGAGAGCAGGATTCATGGCGGTTGTCATAACATAGCGTGAAAGTGACGCAATCCTCTCAGAGCGCATGGGGTTTCTCTTATAGGCCATTGCGGAAGAGCCTATCTGATTTTTCTCAAAGGGCTCCTCTATCTCCTTCATATGCTGAAGAAGTCTCAGGTCTGATGAAAACTTTGAAGCCGACTGTGCAACCCCCGACAATGTACTCAAGACCTGATAGTCAAGCTTTCTTGAATAAGTCTGTCCCGAAACCGGGAAACAGGACGAAAATCCCATCTTTTCGGCAATCTTACAGTCAAGAGCCTTTATCTTCTCCTGGTCTCCGTTAAAGAGTTCCATAAAACTTGCCTGTGTCCCAGTAGTTCCCTTAGAGCCGAGAAGGCGCATACTCGCAAGCTGATGTGTTATCTGGTCATAGTCCATAAGTATGTCCTGAAGCCAGAGAGAAGCGCGCTTTCCGACTGTTGTCGGCTGAGCCGGCTGATAGTGAGTAAATCCGAGGCACGGCATATCCTTGTACTCAAGCGCAAAATCCGAAAGGCATTTCATGAGGTTTAAAAGCTTTATACGTATAAGCTTAAGCCCTTCAGTCATGGTTATAACATCCGTGTTATCTCCTACATAACATGAGGTTGCACCGAGATGAATTATCGGCTTTGCCTTGGGACAAAGCACTCCGTATGCATACACGTGTGACATAACATCATGTCTGACGAGCTTTTCCCTTTCAGCGGCGACCTCATAGTTGATGTCGTCCGCGTGAGCCTTAAGCTCATCCACCTGTTCCTTTGTTATCGGGAGACCAAGCTCCATCTCAGACTCTGCAAGAGCAATCCAGAGCTTTCTCCATGTTCTGAACTTAAAGTCAGGAGAAAAGATATACTGCATCTCTTTTGAAGCATACCTTGAGTTGAGTGGAGTCTCATACGTATTTTTTTGCATCTGGTACAACTGCCTTTCGCCCTTATTTATAATTACATCTTTAATAGTTTAAAATGCCGCTACAATATTACCACAAAAGCCCCTATAAGTGCAATTGAAAATAATGTTTTTTACCTCTCAGCCCACAAATGGAATTATTTGTGCATATTTTATAAAAGTGTTGACCTATGAACAAAAATATTGTAAAATATACATAATTTATGCTTGACGTAGTATGCACAGCATTCACCGAGTACTACAGAAGGTATTTTTTGTTTTAAAGGGAGGTGGGGCCATTGATAAGATTTGTTTCGGTTGAGAAGCTTAAGCCCGGAACAGTGCTCGCAAGAGACGTGTACGGAGTAGATACGTTTACCGGACATGTTGTTATGCTCAAAGATGGTCAAACCCTCCAGATGGCATCTATCACAAAGCTTTTGGGGCTGGATTTACAAGGTGTCTACATACATGACAACCAGGACTTTGAGCCGGACATCGTAGATGATTCGTCAAAGCGTGAGGTTATCTCCAGAGTTAAGGAGATATTCGACATTGCCGAAAAAGCCACCGAGAGTCTGTATGTCGACAACATCGACCACGCAAATCAGGTTCTTGAAAAGCTCATAAATAAAATAACGGAGACAGATTCAAAAAACCTGTATCTCGACGTTGACGATCTTCGTCTTTATGACGACATAACATACAACCATTCTCTCGGAACAACGGTGCTTTCCATCGCCATAGGAAAGCAGTTACGAATTTCAAGGAAGGATCTTTCCGACCTTGCGCTATGTTCCCTGCTTCATGATGTGGGAAAAATGAAGGTTCCGGTGGAAATCATTCAAAAGCCTGCCAAACTCACACCGGATGAGCTTAAAACGGTCAGAACACATCCGAAGTTCGGTTATGACATGCTTGCAGATAAAAATCTGGTTTCGGAGCGTGTATTGAACGGAATCATCAGCCACCATGAGCGTATTGACGGAAGCGGATATCCTTATCATACCAAAGGAAAGCATATTCCCTTCTTCGGAAGAATTATTGCCTGTGCCGACGTTTATGATGCACTGACCGCACAGAGACCCTACCGCACACCGTCGCAGCCCAACGAAGCTATAGAGTATATCATGGGAAGTGCCGGCAGACAGTTTGACAGCGGTGTTGTAAAGGCATTCTTAAAGTGCGTTTCACCGTATCCCATAGGAAGCTGTGTAAAGCTCAGCAACGGAGACAAAGCCGTTGTTCTGGAGCAAAATCAGAAGAATCCGCTTCGACCGCAGGTTTTTCTGATGGACGACCCAAGTGTCACCATAGACCTCTACTCAGACAAGAGGTATTATAGTACTGTCATTTCAGGCATTATAGAAAATTAAGAGTATTATAAAAAAACTAAGAATTAAAAACATCCGGGGTGTTCCACATGCAAATAAATAATGAGCTTATCAAAGCATATGTGGATGATGTTACTACACTCATCAATGAGATGGATGGTATACTGAAAAAAAGAAACAGTGTCGGCACTCTTGACAACGAGAGTGTTGATGCTCTTTTTCGTATCTTTCACACCATCAAGGCTTCTGCCATTGTTCTAAACGACAGCAAAACCGTAGACATTTCGTATAAGATGGAAAACGTCATGTCTTATCTTCGTAAGCACGGAGCTGATTCATTGTCACCGGAGTCAGTGATAAACCTCATGTTCCGCTCCGAATACTTTTTCAGATCAAGACTTAATCTTTTAATAAGGGACGCATCGGATAACTACATAAGCGAGTTTGAGGGAGACCTCGACACTCTCGTAAATGAAATTGATTTTAAAGATTCCGCACCCATAAACCAAATGGTTTCCTTTGACGCTTTCAGAGTTCCTTTTGAAAATATCGTCAAGGAGATGTCAGAGGATCTCGGAAAAAAAGCAAGGATTGACTTTGTCGGAAACACACTTTATATCGACAGACACATAATCACCAGACTTTCCGGACCTCTTACACAAATCATAAGAAACGCCATGGATCACGGTATCGAACTGCCGAGTCGCAGAATTGAAAAGGGAAAGCCCGAAACGGGTATAATAACCGTGACCTACGGAATTGAGAACGGAACGATGTTCATAACCATTTTCAATGACGGCGAAACCCTCAACTTAAAAAATATCCTTCGTCACGCGGACAATTTACACATACTCAAAAAAGCTCGAGAACTTTATAAACCATTTGAAGTGGCAACACTGATAATGGAAAAAGGATTTACCACAAAGGACAAGCCGAATAAATATTCCGGGCGTGGTGTCGGAATGGACATAATAAAATCAACCGCCAAGGATATGGGCGGCTCGGTTATCATAAACTCGGGTGTAACAGACGGATTTTCAATTACCCTGACTTTCCCGATAGATGAAAATTCGCAGATTGCTGCGATAAAGGAACAAACAAAGGGCGGTGAAAAGAATGCGACATAAAATACTGATTGCCGACGACGCAACATTTATGAGAATGATGCTAAAGGATATCTTAAGCCACGCCGGTTTTATAAACCTTATTGAAGCGAAAAACGGAAGAGAGGCTATAAATCTTTTCAAGGTCGAAAAGCCGGAGCTTATTCTTTTGGACGTTACCATGCCGGACATGGACGGACTGAGGGCTCTTGAAGAAATAAAAGAAATAAATCCCGACGTAAAAATCATCATGTGCTCCTCCATGGGACAAGAGGAAATTGTCTCCGAGTGCTTTGAAAAGGGCGCGGACGATTTTATCATGAAGCCCTTCAAGCCGGAGCGTGTTGTACAGGCCGTTTCCCAATTCATCGACCTAAACAGCTGATAACCGAAACGCAACAAAGTGTCATTTATCAAGCAAATATAAACAATACAAACGGGTAAAACAAAAGTAAGCTTAAGCACAGACAAGCACGCTCAGGTACAAACGAGCACGCTTAGGTACAAACGAGCACGCTTAGGTGCAAACAAGCACACTCAAGTACAAACAAGTACATATAAATACACTTAAAGTGCAGACAAGTACATACAAATACACTTAAAGTACAAGTAAACACACATAAAAAAACGCAGTACATCCGTACTGCGTTTTTACTTTTAACACTATACCTTTAAGCGATAGTTCTTTATCTTTCCTCACGGAAGTATGAGAGACCCAGAGCCTGCGGAGGCTGACTCTCACGGAGCTGACGCATACTTGTAATGATGAGAATTACAAGTGTTACAACATACGGAATCATCTTAAAGAGTTCCTGTGCGGCAACACCGAGGCCGAGGAAGGTAAGGTAATTATGAACTATAAACAAGCCTCCGAAAAGGAAGGATGCCGGAACTGCAAGATTTGGCTTCCAAACAGAGAAAATAACTATTGCAACTGCAAGCCATCCTCTGTCTCCGAATGCATTGTTTGACCAGATACCGTTTGCGTAGTCCATTACATAGTAAAGACCGCCGAGACCTGCGATAACAGAGCCGATGCAGGTTGCTCCATACTTATAACGGTTTACGTTTATTCCTGCGGCATCTGCTGTTGCGGGATTTTCGCCGACTGCACGAAGATGAAGACCAGTGCGTGTGCGACCGAGGATATACGCTACTGTAAGCGCGATAACAACGGATATATACGCAAGAAAACTGTATGATAGAAAGACGTCTCCAAACCAGCCGAGCTTATCCGCAAAGGGTAATGTCTTTCTGAAACAATTGGACGTTGCGGAAAGAGTTATTGACGGAAGCTCGGATTTTGTGAGCTTTATCAGAGAGCCGCCGAAGAAGTTACCGAAGCCTACGCCGAAGGTTGTAAGTGCAAGACCCGTAACATTCTGATTTGCTCGAAGCGTAACCGTAAGAACGCAATAGATAAGACCCATAAGGAGTGAGCCGAACATCGACGAAAGAAGCGGGATGATAACGGCAAGGAAGGGAACGATATTTTCCGCTCCGACCGAATTTTCATAAAGAAAAGCCCCGATTACGCCGCTTATTCCGCCCACGTACATGATACCCGGAATACCGAGGTTAAGGTGACCGGATTTCTCGGTGAGTATTTCACCGGTTGCACCGAAAAGAAGAGGAACGCCCTGCATAACCGCGCGCTGAATGAATTGAACAATCATTTCTTCTCCTCCTTTTTCTCTCTGAATTTTATCTTGTAGTTGATGAAGAACTCCGAACCGATGATGAAGAAAATCACGATACCGGAAATAATCTCCGAGAATGAATCATTCAAACCGAACTGTGTAGAAATCTCAGTTGCGCCCTTTTGGAAGAACACTATAAGAAGCGATGTAAGAATCATGAAAATCGGATTGAACTTTGCAAGCCACGAAACCATGATTGCAGTGAAGCCGCGACCCGAAATGGTATCTCTTGTGATGGTATGATCGGTTCCGCATACAAGAAGGAATCCTGCGATACCGCAGAGTGCACCCGAAAGAATCATCGTCCTTATGATTACCTTCTTCACGTTTATTCCGATATACCTTGCGGTGTTTTGACTCTCACCGACAACCGAAATTTCATAACCGTGCTTTGAGTACTTGAGGTAGATATACATCGCAATGGTGAGCACAACGACAATGAGGATGTTCAGAAGATAAGACTTACCGCCTATGACAGGAAGCCAGCCTGCGTTTGTGTCCGGATTGATAACGCCTATTTTACCGGAGCCCACGGGATTTGCCCAGATATACACAAAGTACGAAACTATTTGTATGGCGATATAGTTCATCATAAGAGTGAACAGTGTTTCGTTTGTACCGAATCTCGCCTTAAAGTAAGCCGGAACAAGAGCCCATACGGCGCCGGCAATGATTGAAGCTGCGAGAATAACTAAGAGAAGAAGCGGTGTCGGCATCTTATCTCCGAGGAAAATCATGCACGTTGCGGCTGCAAATCCACCCATGAGAGCCTGTCCCTCTGCGCCGATATTCCAGAATTTCATTTTGAATGCCGGTGTAACCGCAAGCGAAACGCAGAGAAGCATTGCGACTGCCTGTAAAAGGCTCCAAATACGTCTTTCTGTTCCGAAAGCACCGTCAACCATGGTGAGGAAAACCTTAAACGGGTCATCTCCGGTAAAGACGAGAATGATAACAGAGGAAACCGCAAATGCAAATACAACGGAAAGAAGGCGAATTCCCCAGCTCTTCCACCATACCGGTTTATCTCTTTTTACGACATGAAAAAGGGGCTCTCTGACTGTTTTTTCCTGTTTTGTCATCAGTTTTCATCCCCCTCATTTGCATTTTTAGTCATAAGTAATCCAATTTCTTCCTTTGTGGCTGTCCTTCCGTCTACAACACCGGTGATTTTTCCGGAGCCCAGAACAACGATACGGTCACAAAGCTCTATAAGAACGTCAAGATCTTCTCCGACAAAGATTACGGCAACGCCGTTTTTCTTCTGTTCATTGAGAAGGTTGTATATAACATACGACGAGTTTATGTCAAGTCCGCGTACAGGATATGCTGCCATGAGAACAGTCGGTGAGGCTGCGATTTCACGTCCTACCAAAACCTTCTGAACATTTCCTCCCGAAAGTCGTCTTACCGGTGTCGAAGCACTCGGAGTTACAACCTCAAGCTCGTCAATGATCTTCTCCGCAAGGGTTTTCGGAGCCTTTCTTTCAAGGAAGGCGGTATGTCCCTTTCTGTAGCTTCTGAGCATCATATTGTCTATGATATCCATGTTTCCCACAAGTCCCATACCGAGTCTGTCCTCGGGAACAAATGAAAGTCTTACACCAAGCTCCCTTATCTGCATCGGGGTTTTATTACGGAGGTTCTCTGCCTCTCCTGTTTTAGGATTGTTGTAAATGATTTCACCGCTGCTGAGTTTTTGAAGTCCGGCAATTGTTTCGAGAAGCTCACGCTGTCCCGAGCCGGCAATACCCGCGAAGCCGAGTATCTCGCCGGATTTTGCGGTAAATGAAATGTCGCTTAAAACCTGTACTCCCTCACGGTTTATACAATTGAGGTTCTTTACAACCAACCTGTCAACCGGATTTTCCGGCTCACTTCTTTCAATATTGAGAGTGATTTTTTTACCTACCATCATTTCCGTAAGCTCGGATTCATTCGTCTCCGCGGTGTTTACGGTGCCTATGTACTCCCCTTTTCTGAGGACGGCAACGCGGTCTGATAAAGAGAGAACCTCGTGAAGCTTGTGAGTTATAATGATGATAGCCTTGCCGTCCGCCTTCATCCGTCTGAGCACATCAAAAAGCTTAAGTGTCTCCTGTGGGGTCAAAACGGCTGTCGGCTCATCAAGGATGAGTATGTCGGCACCCCTGTAAAGAACCTTTATTATCTCAACCGTCTGCTTTTCCGAAACCGACATCTGATAAATCTTCTTGTTCGGATCTATCTCAAAGCCGTAGCTCGAAGCAATTTCGGCTATTTTCTCTGCGGATTTTTTTATGTCATACTTTCCGTCGTTCCCAAGCCCGAGAACGATATTTTCTGCTGCCGTAAATACATCGACAAGCTTGAAATGTTGGTGAATCATGCCTATCTTGTAATCAAAGGCATCCTTCGGAGATTTTATGACAACCTCTTTTCCGTCAATGAAAATCTGACCGTAATCCGGAAAATAAATACCGGACAGCATGTTCATAAGCGTTGTTTTACCGCTTCCGTTTTCACCCAGGATGGAGAGTATCTCTCCGCGGTTTACGGTAAGACAAACATCCTTGTTGGCAACAACCGGACCGAATGTCTTGGTTATGTTCTTAAGTTCTATCGCTGCACTTGTTCCCACTGAACCTTCCCCCTTCGGCAATTTTAAAAGCTGAAACACCGAAAAACAAGCTGTGTCGCACCTTTTAAAACTGCCGTAAAATATGATACAAAATATACTGTAAAAACAAATTGCAGGCGGAGCGTCCGAAGAAGGCGCCCCGCCTTAAAGTTATTCTGAATCAAAAATCATCCGAAACCCGAAATCAGAACTTTGTATTAAGAAGAGTGATACCGTCAATCTTAATATCGAAATACGGTGCTGAACGGAATGTTGACTCTGCGAAGAATCCGTCCTTAACAACCTCTGTGTCACCCTCGAACTTTTCATCTGTGTTTACGTCTGCCATGTAAGATGTGAGATGTCCGTCAGCATCAACCTTGGCATTTGCGTTGAGACCCTTTGCAGCATCAACTGTTACCGTAAATTTAGATGTGTCAAATACGTGAATCTTACCTGACTCGATATCTGCCTTAACAGCTTCAATCTTTTCAGCAGTACCTGCAGCAGCAGCCTTATCGTTTACTTCTGTAAGAACAACAGAGCCTGTTGCAAGAGTACCTGTCCAGTCAGTGTCTATTTCCTTACCGTCCTTTACGCAGCCGATGATATACTCATAGTAAGGAGCCCAGTCGATTCTTGAGGAAACGATGAATGTGTTCGGGCAAGCCTTAATTGTGCTTCCGTTGTAGGAAACGTTAGGAACCTTTGCGTTCTCACAAGCTGTCGGTGCACCCATCGAGTCAGCATGCTGGCTGATAAGTACACACTTGTTAGCGATAAGTGTTGTAGCTGCTTCCTTCTCGGCAGTCTCATCATACCATGAACCTGTGAACTGAACCTCCATGGTTGCAGTCGGGCAGATGGAACGTGCTCCGAGGAAGAAAGATGTATAACCTGAAATAACTTCTGCATAAGTAAATGCGCCAACGTAACCGATCTTTGCTTCTTCAGCCTTGATCTTTCCGTCTTTTATCATCTCATTGAGCTTAAGACCTGCAGCAACACCTGCAAGGTAACGGCCCTCATAGATGGATGCGAATGCATTGTGGAAATTCTTTACGTTTGCCGTATGAGCAGTTGTACCTGTAGCGTGGCAGAACTGAACATCCGGAGCTTCCTTTGCGGCCTCAAGCATGTAGCTCTCATGACCGAAGGAGTCAGCAAATACGATCTTACAACCCTTATCAGCAAGGTCAAGAGCAGCTTCCTTACAGGATGCATCCTCAGGGATGTTCTTCTTGAATACAGCCTCAACGCCGAGCTTCTCACATGCTTCTTTTGCAGCATTGATGAAGTTCAGGTCATAGGTTGAGTTTTCATCATGAAGACAGATGAAGCCGACCTTCATCTTCTCCCCGTCCTTCTTTTCGCCATCCTTGTCTGTCTTTCCACAAGCAGCGAGACAGAAAAGCATAACGAGCGCGAGTACCAATGACACAAATCTTTTCATTGTACAATTCCTCCGATAATACTTTCTTTTTTATCTATTACATGCGCCTGAAGCATATGCTCAGACTGCAATTGTAACCTAATTTCTGAAGGTGATTTTTCCGTCTTCTGCGGACATCCCGTCAATTATGGCAAGTGACTCAACCCTGACACCGCTGTTCCTTATAAGGTCACCGCCGGGCTGGAAGCCTTTTTCAATAACTATTCCGCAACCTACAAGAGTCGCACCCGAATCCCTTACGAGCTTTATAAGTCCTTCAAGGGCACTTCCGTTTGCGAGGAAGTCATCTATTATGAGAACCCTGTCCTCAGGTCCGAGATAATCCTTTGCAACAATTATGTCGTATTCTCTGCCGTGAGTAAAAGAAACAACCTTGCTGGTATATACCTCTCCGGCGATATTTTTAGTCTGGCTTTTCTTTGCGAAAACAACGGGTACATTGAAAAACTGTGCCGCAAGGCAGGCAACACCTATTCCCGAAGCTTCTATAGTGAGAATTTTGTTTACTCCGTCGTTTTCATAGAGTCTGTAAAACTCTTTTCCGACCTCCATCATAAAAGGAACGTCTATCTGGTGGTTAAGAAAAGAGCCTACCTTGAGAACATTTCCCGGATAAACCTGACCCTCTGCCATTATTTTTTCTTCAAGCGCCTTCATAATGTCCTCCTGAATAAGTTCGACAAAAACAAAAACAGACCTCAAGATTTCAAGGTCTGCCGGTTACGTCACTACATGAATTAATCAACAAAAGATGCATACAATCAGTAACAATGTCAACAATAGTGTGAAGCTCTGTTGATACAAGTAGTCGCAACTTTACAACCGGCAGGCGTTGCGGTAGAAACTTTCGGGCCTTTTATCCAAAACTATACTTGCTGTGAACAACTTAATATAATGAATTTTATGTCAAGATTTTATCATTCCGGTCGAGAAAAGTCAATCAGGATACGCACCTTTAAATTATCTTTGGAGCAATACAACAAAACAGTCCCGTCAAGACCTTTTCTTTTGTCAATTTTTATGAAAACAACGGAGCTGCAAGAAGTGATAAATTGTTTTTAAAATCTGTTGACATTTTCTTATAGATGTTGTAACCTAGTATCAAAAACTATATTACGTGTTTTTGGTTTTCACATTATTTATTGAAGCGGAGGACTGACTTATGATAAATCCAACAGAATCGGAAAACAAATATATCATCGTAACGGACACAGCCTGCGACCTGTCCCAGGAAATGCTCGACAGCCTCGGAATCATTGCATTGCCCATGCATGTTATCATACACGGAGAGGACTATCTCCACTACGCAGATTACAGAAACCTTTCAAAAGAGGATTTTTTTGATATGCTTAAAAAATACGACGACGTTACAACCTCTCAAGTTGACCTGACCGCTGCGGAGGATACATTGAGGTCACTTGCGGAGAGCGGAAAGGATATCTTATACATCGCCTTTTCGTCCGGTCTTTCCGGCACCTACAGTGCGGTAAAAATGATTGGCGAGGATCTTTCAGAGGAATTTCCGGAAAGAAAGATATTCGTGATTGACTCACTCTGTGCAAGCGGCGGAGAGGGACTTCTCTGTTACCTTGCGGCGAAGAAAAAGGAAGGCGGATTGAGCATTGAAGAGCTCCGCGACTGGATTGAAAACAATAAGCTCAGGATATGCCACTGGTTCACCGTTGACGACCTTGACCACTTAAAGCGCGGCGGCAGAATAAGCGCCGCAACGGCAACCATAGGCGGACTTCTTAAAATAAAGCCCATTATGTACATGGATAGAAAGGGTCATCTCACTCCGAACTCCAAGGCTGCCGGACGCAGCATGTCACTCGACGCAATAGCGAACAAAATGGAAAAGCACTCCGACACCCGGGAGTTTGACACAGTGATGATATCCCAGGCGCAGTGCCGTACAGATGCCGAAACCTTGAAAGAAAAGATTCTTTCAAGGTTTAAGATAGGCGAGGTAATTATAGTTGATATCGACCCCATAATCGCCGCTCACACGGGAAAGGGCTGCATATCTCTTTTCTTTGTCGGCAACGAGCGATAAATAAAAATCACATACCCCAAAAAATCCATATATAAGCGTATCCTACAAGAACGGCGGTGAGCGTAAACGGGACTCCTATACGAAGGAAGTCCGTAAGTTTTACGGTCTCGCCGTTTTTTCGCAGTATACCAATGGCGGCGATGTTTGCCGAAGCACCTATAGGGGTAAGGTTACCGCCGAGCGTCGCACCGGTAAGGAGTCCGAAGTAGAACACATACGGTGCGACTCCCTCACCGCCGTTCATCATTGCGGCAATACTCTCTACAACGGGGAGCATTGTTGCGACATAAGGTATATTGTCAATAAAGGCAGAAAGAATTACAGACGCGAAAACAAGCAATGTATAAAGCATAAACGGATTGTTTCCTGCAACGCTCAAAAACAGCTTTGCGACAGCGTCAATGACTCCCGCGGTTTTTATACCCTCTATAACTATAAAAAGACCGAAAAGAAGCAGCAATGTATCTCTGTCAAGTTCCTTAAGCACCTTGCTTACCATACCGACAGACTTATTTCTGATACAACTTCTGACAATCCCGATTATACATAAGCCCACACATATAAGTCCGCTTCTGATTCCGTAAAGGATTAAAAGAATTTCGGAACGGGGCTCCGGCAGGAAGGATGAAACTATAAGGAAAAGAACCGTTCCTATCATGAGATATGACGGGAAATAATCCGTCACCTCCGTTTCAACCTTTGCGTCAATCGGCTGCTTCTCCTTGCGGAAGAGAAGCATCAGTATGCCCGCGGAGGCAAGCGCACCGAGCTCAACTCCGAAAAAGATGCCCGGTTTTCCCATCATCCAGAAGAAGTCGAGGAAATTCATGTCGGCAAAGCTTCCGAGAAGCATACTTGTCGTATCTCCGACCATTGTCGCAGCACCCTGGAGATTTGACGAAACCGCAATGGCTATAAGGACCGGAACAGGTGAAATCTTAAGTTTTTTTGAAATAGCGAGACCCACCGGCGCTATCATGAGAACCGTTGCAACATTGTCCACAAAGGCGCTGACAATGCCGGCGAACAGAGAAAGAGCGGTGACTGCCCACATCACATTCGGAACCTTTTCAATGAGAATTTCCGCCAGCCTCGCGGGCATTTTACTGTCTATAAACAATGTAACAAGCCCCATGGTACCGGCTATCATCAAAAGGACATTGTAATCAACCGAAGCAAGCGCTCTTGTAATCGAAAGGTCGTATACACCCGTAAGTCCAAGCACTATGAAAACAGCCGCGGAAGCAAGTGCGATCCACGGTCTGTACTTTTGTAAGGCGAGCATAAGCACATAGGTTGCAATAAAAATCACAATGGCAAGTGTCATCAGAGAGCCTCCCGATTAAAAATTTTCATCATACAAATATTATAAGCACGCGCAAAAAAATCCACAAGAAAAGTTTACATATAATGTTTGTAAAATCCGTGTAAACAGGAGGCTTATACCCGACACGAAAAACGTTTTCAGATGCAACACTTCGTTTCTATACTGTTCATTAAACTGCTGATTTCAGCCTCATAATCTGGATGCCCGCAAAACATCATACTTTTCTCTCATAATTACATCCTATTTTATATTTTCTCTTGCATTATCTGCCTGTTTCTGCTATTTTATAATATTACACTTTTGAAGGAGGCGTTGTCCATGGACACGAAAGTTTATCCCGTAATTGACCTTGTCGCCACAGGGAACAACATCCGACGCCTGCGCCTGGAGCGCGGCATGACTGTTCGAGATCTGCAGAGCTACTTCGGCTTCGAAGAGCCTCGGGCAATCTACAAGTGGCAGAAGGGCGAAAGTCTTCCCACAGTAGATAATCTGTACGCACTCGGAAATCTCTTTGAAATTCCTATGGATCAGATCCTGGTTCCCGTCGCGGTAGAACTGCATATTATCGATGAGCAGCAGGATGAGTCCTGCTGCTCAAATCATTTTAAGACCGGCTATTTTGGATACGGCAAGAATCCGATGCAACTTCAACCATTTTATCCGTTTACCTTGTTGGCAGCGTGACAAGTCACACTTTCGACACTGCTCACGGAGAAAAAGAGCATTAATATGCTTAATGATATATTTCTTGTAATCAGCAAGTTAGGCTTGCTTATATCAATAATGGAGATGTCTGTTTGAAAGCAAGAATGAGAGTTGTGACGAAAAGCGGTTCGGATGTAAGAATGTTTGATGATTAAGGAGGAAGTGAACGCTTCTTTACTTTATTCAAAGACTCGTAGGGTGAGTCTAGTCGAAAGTATCCTTACGGATGTGTGCAGCCTTATAGTTCATCTGCACCTGAACCGGTATCCGTATTCTCTTATCTTGCCGCACCCAAAACAGTCGGTCTGAGCCGAGGTGTTATACCCCGGCTTTTTCCGAATACGCTTCAAACACTTCAGCGAAGCTGGAATTCACATCAAAGGGCGGTTCGTAGTCCACCTTTGAGGTGACAAGGCACAGATCGAGCTTCGCAGAAGTCTCGTCGGAAGTCTTGTTCAGCTTGCCGAGTTCGTAACGAATTACGTTACGGTCATAGTTGATCGTAGTAACGCGTTTTACATCACAGCAGTAGGAGATCTGATTGCCTTCGGCATTGAAACGATAGCCGGTACCGCCGTTGGAAAACGTCTGTTCAGAGTTACGAAGATCGTTCATCCGCTTAAAGGTATAGGCGATGCTCTGACGAGTAGCATTGAGGCTGACCTCACTGTCCATATCGATTTCGAGCGCGTCCTTTGCTTTGCGGATAGCTGCGAACAGTGCTGCCTTTTCATTCAGCAGATACAACAGGAATCGGGCAATGTCGGTAATCTGATCATAATATTCAGTTTCAGGAACAATAAGAACGGTTTCGTCCTCAGCTTCTGCCATCACCTTATGGCGAAGGTATGTGTTCTCCACTTTCGTAATATTGGAGTCCCGATTCAGGATGCTCTGTGCTTCATCCATGAATAACTGAATTTTATTCTGATAACGAAAAGCTTCTTTCAAATTCATATTCTTTCACCTCATAGTTGAAATTTATTTTCTGGGTATATTGTAGCGTTGTCTGACAAGAAAGTCATTGTACCGGTAGTTCACTTTGGTTTTCCGTAGCATATTCTAAAACTTTGTGGTGGAAGAGATACAAAACCCCGAAAGTCATAACGGCTTTCGGGGTTTCAAGGCAAAAGAAATCGGTCAGCCTAAAATCCGGCTGACCGATTCTTTTGGGTGCAGGGACTGGACTTGAACCAGCGACCTCCGGGTTATGAGCCCGACGAGCTACCAGCTGCTCTACCCTGCGATATATGGGAATCCGGTTCCCTTGTGCTAATCTATTATATACAAGTACATATAAAAAAGCAAGTGTTTTTTTAGCGGTAAATTTTTAGATGAAAAAACGGCTGTACACAAAGAAGGTAACAGCCGCATATATCCGAATTTTACATAAAAGATACAAAGCTTAAGCTTTTCAGTCAACCTTTATAAGACTGCTTATAAACGGGTGTGCCGCAAACCACTCCGGATAGTTGCGCTTAAAAATAGCCGGAACGTTCCACGGATTTATTGCGTACACAAGATATCCGACGAGAGCGATAATCGCTACACTCATAACGGAGCCGAGAAGCTTAACTGCTTCTTTTATCAATTTTTTTAAAATACCGATCATAAATTTCTCCCCTTTATCAAAACATCACGCCGCCGAAAAGCCTTTAACCACCATCTAAATGTTATCACAAAAGTTTACATATGTCAATGTAACAGTTGTCAAAGAAAACAATGAGTCGGACGAAAACACCGTCCGACTCACCGTGTTATGGGTGTGAAATTGTACTATGTGTGGTGGTTATACAACTTCTATACAAAAAGCACTGTGGGAGACAACAGATGCCTTAAGTAACATAAATAAGTGAAAATTAAAACAGGCTCCTTTTCTGTATAAAAGAAGCCTGTTTTTACACCACATCCACAACACCAGATGATTCTGTAAAATTTATCACGTGCCCCTTTTCAAATACGGAAGGCGGTCGGTTTCCCTTGCACCCAACGGTTAAGCTTCCATGGCAAAAACTTTAGGAAAAATAACTCGGAGTCGGTCTATTCAGTTTTCACAAGAAAATTATGGCATATTTTTTTCGATAAGTCAATAAAAATATCAGAAGCTTATGCCACGGAACAAACTTCCGTTTGCAGTGTAATCATACGGCTCGTCGGAAACAGCTGCCTCTATCTCGGGAATAATAAGAGGGGTAATCGGAGCAGCCTCCGCAACTGGCTCAGTCTGAGCCTTTACCTCGATCGGTTTTTCGCTTTTGTCGATTTTCTCCGGCTTAGCCTCTTCTGTTTTTGCCTTCGGAGCAGCCTTCTCCGCACCGTCTATGGACGCTTCCTTTGCAAGAACCTTATCTCTGTAAGAGTCAAGGCTCGAAAGGCTGTTTTCATAACCGTTCTTCTGACGCTCCTCATAGAGCTTCTTTGCCTGCTCCTTACGCATGGCAAGCTTCTTCTTTTCAAGAGCCTTTTTATCTTTTACAAGCTTTGCCTGTTCCTTCTTAAGCTCGTCAAGCTTTGCCTTAGCCGCCTTCGCAGCCGGCATTCCCTCTCTGTGGTTTTCCTTAAACTTTTCATAAAGCTCACCGAGCTTTGAAACAGCAAAAGGAGTAACTGCCGCAACTCCTATAACCGCAGAACATGTAAGAACCGCAACAAGTGCAAGAGCAAATACTGAAAGGTAGAGCAGTCTTGCGTCACGTGCTTTCATTGTCATTATCTCCTCTCAAAATACATAAGATTAAAGTGCATAAGCTACAATAATTACGCCCGCTAAATACATAGATAATAATACAGAATTTTTTAATGCCTGTCAATTTTATTTACAAGTTTTTATTTTATGGTATTATAGAGTAGTTAAATTTAAACTTACACCGAGATATGTAAGGAGGAAAATACATTGGCGGATATTCTCGTATGCAGCCATCTGAAAAAGCAATACGGCGGATTTACTGCTTTAAAAGGCATAAATCTTGCATTGCCGGAGGGCAAGATAATAGGACTCCTCGGCCCTAACGGGTCGGGAAAAACGACGCTGATAAAGCTTGCAAGCGGACTTCTTCTGCCCACAGCCGGCGAGATAACGGTCGGAGGCTTCAAGCCGGGTGTCGAGTCAAAAAAAATTGTCTCATATCTTCCCGAGCGCAACTACCTAGACCTCTCCAAGAAGATAAGCAGACAGGTTGACTTCATGGCTGATTTTTATAAGGACTTCAACAAGGACAAAGCCTATGATATGCTCTCGCATCTGAGCATAGACCCAAAGCGCCCGCTCAAGGACCTTTCAAAGGGTAACCGCGAGAAGGTTCAGCTCATTCTTGTCATGAGCAGAGAGGCAAAGCTCTATCTTCTTGACGAGCCCATAGGCGGTGTTGACCCGGCGGCTAGGGACTATATACTTGAAACTATCATCGGTAACTACTGCGAAAACTCAACCGTTCTCATCTCGACGCACCTTATTTCCGATGTCGAGTCGGTTCTCAACGAATACGTATTCATCCGCGAGGGTGAAATCCTCGAGCACGGCTCCGTTGAGGAAATTCACGAAGAGGGCAAAACCGTTGACGGAATCTTCAGGGAGGTATTCAGATGCTAGGAAAACTTACAAAACACGAATTTCTCTCTGTGGGAAGAATTGCATTGCCGTCGTATATCGCCGTACTGATTCTTGCGGCAATCGGACGCGCACTCACGTGGCTCACATCCCGTCAGTATGTCATTGACAATGTACCCTACACCTTCGTAAAAATCATAAAAACACTTTCGTCGATTATTTCGACAGTTTATATCTTTGCGTTCATTGCGCTTATTATCCTGACACTTTTCCTTATGGTCTACAGGTTCTATAAGAACTTCTTCACCGACGAGGGATACCTTATGCTGACGCTACCCACAAGACCGGCAACTCTCATTTTTTCAAAGCTTCTGAACGCGTGGGTATGGATAATTTTCAGCGTAGCTATCGCTTTCCTTTCCCTTTATATCACCCTCGGTCACTACACGGAGGTCATGGATCTCCTCGGCGATGTATGGGATAATCTGCTTGAGGTTGTAGACCGCGAAAGAGAATACCTGCAAAAGGAGCTCGGCGTTCCGTTCTGGGTATTCATATTTGAGCTTGCTCTGCTTGTTTTCACATATCTCACGAGATTCATTCTTGCATGGTATGACTCGGTTGCCTTCGGCATGCTTCTTTTTAAGAATCACAAGGTACTGGGAACCATCTTTGCGTATATCCTCATAGATATCGCGTCCTGGATCATCATGGGTATATATCTTGCCGTTATAACAAAGGTTGTTCCGGACTATTATACAACTCTCCTTGACAGCTCGGGAAAGGCACTTCAGATAGTAGTGCTCGGAGATACGGCAATAAACCTTATCTTCTCAGCAGCGCTTTACTTCTTCACCTCGTATATCATGAAGCACAGGCTGAACCTCGACTGATACCGGGGTGCTCATAAAAGCAGCGCAAAGCCAAAGCCTAAAATCAAATTGCATAATAAACAAAAGGGTAAGCCCCACACGGGACTTACCCTTTTTCAGTACGCTTTAAACCCCAATTATAATTTTTTACAACATTTTTAGTATACCAAGGCTGCGTGAAAAAATGCAACGTAACGTACTCACGCAAAAATCGCCTTTGCCAGCGGCCAGAATACAGCTATCACACTCAGGTAAAACAACGTAACCGCCAGCATTCCGTATTTGAATGTCTCTCCCGCGGTGATATATCCGTCCTTTTGTCCTATAGCAACGAAGCCGCTTCCGCCCGGCGTCGCAATACCGAAGTTACAGAGAATTGTCGCAAGTACTCCGAATGCGGTAACAATTCCGACAGAGGATCCTGTCATGGTAAGAAGAACAGGCGCGCATACTGTCATTCCCATAATTCCGGTTACACCGTTTGAAGCAAAGTTTGTAACTAAAGCCACCAGTGCAAGGAAAACAACAACCATTGCCGTCATTGAAAGCTTCTCCGTTAACGGTGAAACAAGGTTTTTAAGGAATACGTTTATTCCTCCGGATTCAAGGCTGAAGATAGATGCATATACAAAGATACATGCAATAAACCATATTGTCGGCCAATGCAGTTTCTTTAAGGTCTTCTCATAATCAAGAGCAGGCTCACCGTCTACACGTATCGCACCGAGAACCGCAAACGCGATAAGAGACGGAATGGCTGTACCGACGCTTGAAAGAACCTCACCGACCTTTGGAAGGACAGAACCTATGAAATCCGGAAGAAGCCATACAATTATGAGAACAAGATAAACGGCACTTACGACCTTCCCCCTCTTTGAGAGCGGCTGCATCGTCTTTCGGATTTCCTCGGTATCGTATGCCTTAAACTTTTCGCAGTCAGGACGAATTACAAATCTTATTATGAGCATCACAATAGCAAGTGTGACAAGTGAGAACGGAATTCCTACAGCCATATACTTGAGCCATGACACCGGTGAGCCCGTAACGGCGGAAAGTGTGTTCAACATAAGTATTGTAACAGGATGTCCTATAGGTGTCGCAGCCATCGCGGCACATACAAGCCAAAGAACACCAAGGTAAATGCTCTTTGAGAACTTATCCTCCTTTGTATATCCGAGACTTTCAAGAAGACTCTTTGCGAGCGCCACAAAAACTATCATTGCGGCTGTCGCCTCTATAACATATGTAACAACCATCTCTGCAAGGAAAAACATAAGCATGAAAACATACGGCCTGTTGTTTACGAATTTTCTTGTGATAAACCAGTTGGAAATATGAGTGGTTACCCCTGTTTCTTCAAGAGCAACACTGAGAGCCAATGTTCCGATACATATTACAGTCGTTGAATTTCCGAATGAGTTCGCCAGAACCGTGCTCGACGGACAAATGCCCGTAAACGCAAGAAGTGCTATGGATATAAGGCTTGTCCAACCTGAGCCATACGTAATCCAAAGATAAATTGTTGAAATGAATAACGACAGGGCAGATGCACCTGCCGGAGTAATCCCCATGCCGGTGCACTTACCGAGTATGATACGCATGACAACAAAAAGTATGACTGAAATAAGAATGTGGATATCTTTTGATTTTCCTTTCATATTTCATCAGCCTTTCGCTCTTATCTGAAGAGTCTCATCATAAGTGTAAAAACCTGATCCTCATATTTTTGAATTCTTTTTGCATCAGGTACGTCTTTTATTTCGGGATGCTTTTCCTTGTATTCCTCCCATGGAACATAATTTTTTGTTTTGTACTCCATGACGCTACCTCCTTAATCAGTATACAGCATTGTCCCTGTAAAACTCACCGAGAAGTTTTGCATTTTCTGCAATAGGCTCGGCAAGAGTAAAGAGACCCTTATCAAAGTTGAATACATAGCCGCCGCCCGGAGCAAGTATGTCTATGAGCTCCTTTGCCTTGTCTATTACTTCTTCCTTTGTACCGTACTGAAGAAGACTTATCGGATAGAAGCCGGTGATTGTGTGAACACTTCCCTCCGGAGTCTTTTCCGAGAACAGTTTTTTGACATACACCGGGTCACCGTACTCAAACTGGTATCTGATGCTTCCTTTAAACTCGTTGAGCAATTCCATATGTCTCATCCAATCATCTTCAACAAAGAGGTCAACGCCGTGCCCGTATTTTACGAGCTCATCCATAACCTTTTTCATCGACGGGAACCAGAATTTTTCAAACTGCTCAGCACTTAAGAAGCTACCCATATGTAAGGGAATTGAAATCCTGTAGTATGACGGCAGCTCCTCGGGATTTGTTCCGAGACCCTCACGTACCATAAGAGGAACGAGAGCCTCACAGGCATCAAGTACCTTTTCAGGACACCTTCTCATGTCCTTGGTTATGTTTCTCATTCCGCGAAGGAAGTCCGAGAGATAGTCAAACGGTGCGGTCGAACGTCCGCCGGCTGATTTTCCGTAGCCGTATTTTTCACTTATACGCTTCATCGTTGAGCCGATTACAGCCATATGTTCACTATTTGCCTGAACGGCTTCCGCTATAACCATTGCACGCCTGCCGGGTGTGGTATCAAGGGCGGGATAAAGACGCGGCATAAGTGTTTCCATCATAAAGTACATCGGGTCCTTTATAAACTCGTCATACTCTTCCGCCTCAAGTGAATATGCACCGGGATGCTGCATAACGCCCGATTCGCTCATATTGATACACTTAGCATCAAGAATTTGATAGAGAATCGGAAGGCGTATTGCACCGGGACCTATTGCGGCATCCGAAAAGAAGTCACCGTTTACTTTATCGAGTACATCGTACCAAAGTTCGGGCTCCCAGTAAAGGTCTCTTCTTGTTTTACCCTCCGGAACTACTCCCGTCTGGATGGCATATTCAAGACTCGCCTCAAAAGCAGGCCCCAAAATAAACGGAACACGCTTTGGAATCTGTCCTGAATAAACCTTTTGAAACAGATCAAATCTTTCTTCGCTCAATTGCTTTACATCCATATTCTAAGGTCTCCTTTCAGTAAAATCATTTTTGGTTATCTTCTGTATTTACTTCAACAGCTTCAACAACTTCTTCATCTTCCGCAACGGATACTTTTTCTGATTCGCCGGCATCAAGCCTTCTGTTTGACTCCATTATCTCAGCAACCTTTTTCTCTGTAAGCGGATAAAAAATTGTACAAACAAGTCCTATAGCGGCAAATGCCATCGGACCGAATGTAATTATGTTGAACATGCCGCTTTGAACCTCAGGCGTAACCGCAACCGTTGCATCATAACCGATCATTGCAAGAAGGTAGCCCGAAACGCCGCCGAGAATCCATACACCTACCTTTATCGGCAATGTATACAGTCCCATAATAAACGCACGTGCCTCTTTTCCGGTCCTGTACTTTCCGTACTCAACACAGTCACCGAACATGGCAGGTCCGCATGATGCGATTCCCGCAAAGAAGAAGAAGCCTATGCCCATTATGATAAGGAATATCATTGAATTGTGCTCTGCGAGAAGGCGAGATGCCAAAAGAGCAACAATCATCATAAAGAATCCGAACATATACGAGTTTTTCTTACCGAGTTTTCTGCGAAGGAACTGTCCTATAAAGACAGAGCCGCAAAGAGTGAAAATTGCGATTATAGTTGCAAATCTCGGCTGCAGGGAGATATCCTGCGCAACTATCGTAAAATAATAAGCCACGTATCCGTTAAAAAGATTCTGTGTAAGTGTTTTACAGGTTTCTGCCACAAGCATAAGCATGAGAGGTGGATTTTTAAAAATCTGCTGAGCCATTTCTTTACCTGTAAGCTTATTTGCCTTCGACACCTCGTCAAGGCCCTCGCCCGGCTTGTCATAAGGCTTGGATGCAAAGAAAAGGGCAAGTTGACATACAACATAGATGACCATGAATACACCTACAGCAATCATGAATCCTTTTTGTGTTGCTCCGGTCTTATCCTTTGCACCTGATACTGCAAGAACAAGCGGCAGGAAGGTAAGGCTGAAAACGACCTGTGCCATTGAAGCAAACTGCGCTTTTCTTGCCGAAAGCTGTCCTCTTTCCTCAGGCGTTTTTCCTATTGTGTTAAGAAGCGCCATCTGAGCTGTTCTTCCGAAGTTAAAGAACCCGAAGAAAAGGACATAACAAATACACGCTATGAGAACCTGAACTGTAAGCGAGCTTCCGATTCCGCAGTACTGGATAACGCCGATAACAGCTGCAATCGGACACATAAGACCGATCCATGAGCGGCATTTTCCCCACTTCAGAACCACCTTTTCCTCAACAACACTAGAGAGAAGGATTGTCACGATGTCAAAAATTCGCGTTACGAGAAGGACCGTACCCATTGCCGCAGCAGGCAGAAGTATGATGTTTGTGAGATAAAACGGGAACCATTGAGTTCCGATACTTGCTACCAGCAGAGCTGCAATTTCCGAGAGTCCGAATACCCAAACCACGCCTTGTGACAACGTGCTTTTCTGAGTTTTTTCTGACATAATCATTACTCCTTTGCTTTTATTTTTCGACTTTTGCTTCTATTTAAATAGTAGCACCGCATATTTCGTTTTATCAATTATAGGCATTTCCAATCTTTTTTTATTTCCTTTGTGAGAGTTCACAAAAAAGGCACTTTTTTATTACAAAAAAAATTGTAATCATTACAAATAAAACTGTGACGATTACAATTTTATGGTTGAACTTTGACATTTTTGGCTGTACACTGGTATTAACATGATTTGTAAACCTTTTTATAAGGAGGGCAATTATATGGATAAGGAATTTATCATAAAAAAAGCACGTCCTTTATTCTATGAATACGGAATAAAAGACGTGTCATTAAAACAGATTGCAAATGAGTGCGACACTACTGTCTCTCTCATAACCTATTATTTCGGCTCAAAGGCAGACCTTGCCGAAGCGGTGTATATGCAATACTTCAATGAGCTTGTAGTTACCATTGAAAACAAATATTATGAAAACAAAATTTCTTATGACTTTCGCTCAAGCGGAATCATGTATGTCATGTCAACCCTCCACCTTTACGAAAGTGACCCGAAGGCACGGAGATTCTTTCTTGAATACTGCGACATGGGCCTTAATTATGTTTTTTTTGAAGGGTATGATGACATATACATAAACCTTGATAAGAAAATCTTTTTCACAAAAAACACCTCTGACAGACTGGATCTGATTGCCGCATCGGCACACTCAGGCAGTATGGGACTCATGTATGCATTCTTCTCGGGGAGGATAGACTGTACCTACAGTCAGTTTGTCGATTATGCATTGAGAAAACGCTGTCAGATGCTTTCTCTGACGGAAAAAGAAACCAAGCAGCTCACACGTGTAACCAGAAAGCTTTTTACAATGTTTGATTATAAAACAAAACCGAATTTTGTCCTGGAATAACCGCTTAACACATGTATTTATACTATGATCTTGCACCGAGGGTCAAAATCATAAGTGCGGATTTCAGAGTTTTTATGGTATCCGCCCCGCTGTCAACCTTCACCGAAACATACGGCTTTGAGCCGGCGGAGACAAGTATTTTTCCGCGCATATCCGACGAAAGCCGAGTCACGGCCTTCATGTTTATGTTGTTCCAGTAAAGAAGAAGGTTGTCGCCTCGCTGACCGATTTCATAGACGCCGAGAGCCGCCGCCGTGTTTCTTAAAAGAGATACCTCGATAAGTCCGAGGACACTCTTCGGCGGGTCTCCGAAACGGTCTATGAGCTCATCGGTTACGTCCATGGCATCCTCATTTGTACGCACATCCGCAATTCTGCGGTACATCGCGAGGCGATGCGGTACGCTGTAGATATATGACTCGGGGATATGCGCGTCAATCTGGATGTCGATAAGACAATCCTTCTGAGGCGTATACGCCTTTTCGGAATCAGTCTCTCCGCCGGCATTTTCCCGATTTTCTTCTATGGCATCTGCGAGTATTTTAAGGTACATATCGTAGCCGACAGCCTCCATGTGTCCGTGCTGTTTTGCACCGAGTATGCTGCCGGCGCCGCGAAGTTCAAGGTCGCGCATGGCAATCTTAAAGCCGGAGCCGAACTCCGTATACTCACGTATGGCCGTAAGACGTCTGTAGGCGATATCCGTAAGTTCCTTACCTCCGGTAAACGTAAAGTAGGCTACGGCTCTTCTGGAGGAGCGGCCTATACGTCCGCGTATCTGGTGGAGCTGTGAAAGACCGAGGTTGTCTGCATGCTCTATGATAAGGGTATTGGCATTCGGAACATCAACACCCGTTTCTATTATCGTCGTGCAGACAAGCACGTCTATCTCACCCTCCACAAGCTTACGCCATACCTCAGACAGATCCTCCTCACTCATCTTGCCGTGCGCAATGCCGATTCGTGCCTCCGGCACGAGCTCGTGTATCTTCGCGGCGCAATGGAGTATGCTTTCTACATTGTTGTGCATATAATAAACCTGCCCGCCGCGGCGGAGTTCTTTTTCTATAGCCTGTGCGATTATTCCCGGATCGTATTCAAGAACATATGTGGTTACAGGGTGTCTGTCAAGAGGAGCTTCCTCTATTATGGACATATCACGAATACCCGTCATGGCCATATTGAGAGTTCTCGGTATGGGAGTTGCCGAAAGAGTTAAAACATCTACGTTCGGAAACTTTTCTTTGAGTTTTTCCTTTTGGGCAACGCCGAAGCGCTGTTCCTCATCCACTATGAGGAGACCGAGGTCGTGGAATTCAACATCCTTTGAAATAAGCCTGTGAGTTCCGACAACAAGGTCCACGCTACCCCTCTTTACCGCCTGTACTATCTTCTTCTGCTGAGCTGCCGTACGAAAACGCGAAAGCATATCAATCTCAATGGGGAAGCCGTCAAATCTCCTCATTATCGTGTTATAGTGCTGAAAGGCAAGAATCGTCGTCGGCACGAGAATCGCACATTGTTTTCCGTCGGCGATACACTTGAAGGCCGCACGAAGGGCGACCTCCGTTTTGCCGAAGCCTACATCGCCGCAGAGAAGTCTGTCCATGGGAAACGGTTTTTCCATATCATTTTTTATTTCATTTATACAGCGAAGCTGGTCCTCCGTCTCATCATACTCGAATCGGCGTTCAAAGTCGCTCTGCATATCTATATCCGGAGAAAAAGCGTATCCCGGTGTATGAAGGCGCTTTGCATACAGGTCGGTAAGCTCCTTTGCCATGTCATTTACGGCACTTCTTACCCTCGCCTTTGATTTCTCCCACTCCTTGCCGCCGAGCCTGTTAAGCTTTACAGTTCTGGTTTCTTCTCGAGGGCCGATATATTTTGAAACAAGGTCGAGCTGCGTCACAGGGACATAGAGTGTATCTCCCTTAGCGTATTTTATCTTGAGATAATCCTTCTCAACGCCCGACACCCTGAGGTTTTCAATACCGTCAAAAATTCCGACGCCGTGTATGTTATGGACGATATAATCTCCCGAATGAAGCTCATCTAGGCTGTGAAACGCGTTTTCACGTTTTTGGCGGCTTTTCTTTTTTGTACTTCCGTCGGATAAGCCGTGTGTGATTATTTCAAAGCTTGTTTCACCGATACCGAGACCTGCTGAAAGCGAGGTCGGGAGTACGGTGATCTTCCCCTGCGGAAATTCATTCGGCGGATACACGCAGTAAAGTGCATCATATCCGTTTTCATAAAGCTCATCTGCTATGGTTTTTGCGGTTTTTTCATTTCCCGCCGCGACAACCATTGTGTTTTTTTTGTCGTTGTCTGCGGCATGCTCAAGCAGGGCCGTCACGGTACCGTTCCATGCAGGCGTCTGTCCGAAAGCGAATGTATAAAGCGAATTTACCGCCGTGTCAAAACTGCCCCTTGCAAAGTTGTCGATAAAAACGGTATTTGCATGCTCATAGTCACTTACGAGCGACTTGAAATTTACCGCATAATCTCCCAGCGACTTCGTATACTCTCCGCTTTGCAGGTACTCGCGAACCTCTTCAAGGTGAAGTTTTATAAATGATGTAACCCGTGACTTTACGGCGCTGCTCTCCGCAACAAAGAGTAAATCATTTTCCGAAAGATACTGTAAGGGAGTAACCGCATCCTCATATACGATGTTTATATACTTGTCAAGGCATATACTCTTAAGGCCGTTCCTTATAGCGGAGGCATCTGTCATCATTTTTTCCCTTGCGGTATCGGCAGCACTTCCGCGCACCTTTTTTGCAAGAGCCTCGATTTTGTCCGCAAGGTCGTCCCTGCCATGTGTAAATATCTCACATGACGGAGTTATGCGAATACTGTCAACCGTGTCCGTCCTGCGCTGACTTAAGATATCAAATTCGGCTATGGTATCAATCTCATCCCCCCAGAGTTCCATACGCAGCGGACGTTCTCTGTCGGGTGGGAAGAAATCCACGATTCCGCCTCTTACGGCATACTGGCCCGGTCCCTCGACCTCATCGGCACGCTTGTATCCGGCAGCGTCAAGTGAACGAAGCAGGGAATCAAGCTGAATCTCGCTGCCGACCTTAAGTGTTATGATACGCTCACTGAGTGTTTTTGCCGACATCGTCTTCATGACAGCCGCAGTGCACGGGAGCACGATTACGTCCGTTTCTCTGCTGACCCAGTTTGACAAAGCGCCCATGCGCTCGTGCTCATACTCCTTTGAATAGGTTTGCTCGGAAACGAATGACAGATCCCGTCCCGGGAAAACCTGTGCCCTCGTTCCGAGTGCCTTAAGGTCCGAGCAAAGCCTGCCGGCAGAGGCATCGTCCTGCGTTATTACAAACGCGCGTGAGTCTCTGTCCTCGCAAAGACTGTGTATAAGCAATGCCTTATGCACTGCGGCAACTCCCAAAACTCCAAGCGGGAATCTGCCGCGGCTTACATCACCCAGCAGCTCATTGTACGTATTTATTTTTCTGCATTCGTTTGAATAACCTGACATGCCAACACTCCGACTACTAACTTAAAATATCTTTTTATGATTATTTTTTTGCTGAATTCTTCCAAAATCAAGCCATTTAATTATAAAGCATTACTAAACTATCTAAGAGCTCATATACTGAAAACAAAACCTTTTCAGCATTTTGCAAAAATTTTTCACAGAAAATCCGTCAACTGATTTCAAATCAATCTATTACTGTTGACTGATTGTTACTGTTAAGCGATTGGAAATAACGAAAAAAACAAAAACTCATTTTAAAAAACAATGACTTATTCCCCCACTTTTAACAAGTGGGGGTGTCTTTATTTTTTCAGTTATACCTGTTCATTGCTTCGTCCGTCTTACCTGAAACTATAAGCTCTACTGCGTCAACCGCGTCGAGGATTGCCTCATTCATCACCTTGACATCTTCTTTTGAAAATGTCCCCAACACATGGTTCGCAAGGTCAGAGTCGGGATTTTTCCTTTCTCCCACTCCCACCTTGACCCTCGGAAAGTTATCCGAGCCCAGATGAGCAATTATACTTTTCAGTCCGTTGTGTCCGCCGGCAGAGCCCTTACGCCTTATACGTATTGTTCCCGGAGGAAGCGATATGTCATCGGATATGACAATAACATTTTCCGGCGGCACCTTGAAGAAACGCGCCGCCTCGCCTATTGCCTCACCGCTGTTATTCATAAAGGTCTGCGGCTTCATAAGCAAGCATTTTTCTCCCGCTATGACGGCGTTTGCGGTGAGCGACTTGAACTTAAGCCGGTCAATTTTAACGCCGAGATCCGCCGCAATCGCATTTGCGGTGAGGAAGCCTATGTTGTGGCGCGTTTTCTCATAATCCGGGCCCGGATTTCCGAGCCCCGCTATAATATACATATTTATTCTGTCCTTTTGGTATTTCTGCGTACCGGCGGCATACTTAAGGCATATCCTTGTACGGCTTTTTTCTTTCAACCCAGCCCTCTTTGTCAACCTGCCTTGCACGGGCAATCGAAAGGGCGCCGTCCGGGACATCATCCGTTATGGTTGAGCCTGCGGCAATGTATGAGTACTCACCCACCGTAACAGGCGCGATAAGGTTTGAGTTGCAGCCGATAAACGCGTGGTCACGTACCGTAGTGCGTGTCTTTTTCTTTCCGTCGTAATTAACCGTAAGAGAACCGCAACCGAAGTTCACTCCCCTGCCGACATCGGAATCCCCGATATACGAGAGGTGAGGAAGCTTCGTGCCCTCGCCGATATTTGAATTTTTAACCTCTACAAAGTTTCCGATATGTACTCTCGAACCAATGATGGAATTCGGGCGTATATGGTCAAAGGGACCGATATCCGCGCCTTTCTCTATCTGCGCCGACTCAACAAAGGTATTGTTGAGCTTAACCTCGTCACAGATGATACTGTCGTCAATAAGACAATTCGGGCCGAGCTCACAGTTTGTACCAATCTTACTTCTTCCTCTGATGATGGTATTCGGAAGGAGCAATGTACCCGCTCCCATCTCGACATCCGTTCCCACGACAACTCCGTCCATACACGGAATTTCAACGCCGTTTATAAGCAGGTTGAGAAGCACCTGTCTGCGCGCGATTCCGTTGAGCTCCATAAGCTGAACTCTGTCGTTTGCGCCGAGCACAACGTCGGCGTTATCAGTCATGAAAACACCCGGTTTTTTTCCGATTTTACGAAGCTCCGAGATAGTATCAGTAAGATAATACTCATGCGCCTCGTTTTCCGGTTTTATCTGGCTGAGGGCATATATAAGGCACTTCTTGTCAAACCAATATGCGCCGGAATTAACCTCATTTATCTGCTTTTGTGCATCACTGGTGTCTTTTTGCTCTACTATGCTCTGGAAGTTTCCGTTTTCGTCTCTGATGATACGTCCGTATCCAAGCGGATTTTTTATCTTTGCGGAGATAACAGTCACGGCATTTTGAGATGAAATATGCATGCTGAGAGAGTCCTCTATGGTTGCCGCATCTATAAACGGAGCGTCTCCGTTAAGAATAAGAACATTTTCGGCATCTGTCCGCTCAAGATAATCGACGGTCTGCATAACCGCATGTCCCGTACCGAGACGTTCTTTTTGGTAAGCTATTTCACACTTGCCGTCCAGATGAATTTCAAGAGCTTCACCGAGGTGTCCGACAACAACGCAAACATCCTCAATTCCGCTGTCCTCTACAGAATCAAGCACCCAGTCTATCATCGGCTTAAAAAGCACGCATGATAAAGCCTTCGGCTTGTTTGACTTCATTCTTTTTCCTTCGCCCGCAGCAAGGACTATTGCACAACTTTTAATCATTTAACGTACCTCCGTAGGATTGTTGCAATGTCGGTATCAAGCAATTGGCCGCCTGCTACAAGCATGGCCATAATAGCATAAGAAATAAATACGAATGCCAATACGCAGAGAAGGCTGCTTCCACCCTTTCGTTTTATATACGCAGCTCTTTTATCCGGTGTATCGGCTTTTTCCTTTGCCTTTTTCATGATTGCCTCACACTTTGCCTTGTAAAGGAAGTTTCCGAAAAGGGCATATACGAGCCTTATGGCAAACTCGACATATGATGAAGCCGACAGCGCCATAGGCTCCTCCGGCATCTTATCCAACATTTTTTGACGTGCCGCCTCCATGGACTTTTCGTCTCCTGAGGAAGCGGAGGTAAGATACTCCGTCGTAACCTCCATGGCCTTCTGGTAATAGTTCGTGATATCCTTTATGAAAACAAGCGGAATTATGGAGATAACAAGCATGGCTATTATCGCATGCTTCCACATCTTTCTGTAGGCAAGCCAAAACGGTCCGAAGAAGAATGCAGCCCAGTTCCAGCTGACCTTTCCTCCCGTCTTGTCCATCATCATGAACTTCGGAATAAACTTGCGGACATTCTTCTGGATAACAGCCGCATAATCAGCAACCGTTTTGTCACCTATTCTTTCATTTCCGCGAATTTCTCTGTATACAAGCTTCTGATTTCCCTCTTTGTCAATCGTGATTTCACTGGCTATGCCGTTTTCGGGCATTTTATCACGACTGAATGCGGGAGGAAGCACATTCGGTATTTCTTCCTTGGACTCGGGCTTCTCGGGAACAACAGTCGGAGTGGCTGTCGGACGCCATATAAACCCTGTGTTATGCCTGTCTTCATTACAGCAATGATTCGTCTTGAGGTAGCACTCCCTGTGATGAGGAGTTCCGCAATCCGGACACACAACCACGTCGGAATCGGCAGTAAATTTTTCCCCGCAGACAGGGCACGTCTCATTTTCGTACTTCATAAATCTTGCTCCTTGTGCGATAACTCGCTTTTGTATGATTATTCCGTTCTTCTTATTATACATTATTTTTCTTTACAACGCGAGATATTTTTAATATAATTGTAAATTGCATGGAAAGGACGGATAACTATGCTTGAATACGAAGAATTGCGACTTAAGCTCCTCGAATACGAGAAGCCGCTTGAAGACCTGAAAAACGCTCTCGGTCTTTCACAGATGAGAGATGAAATAAAAGAATTGGAAGAAGAAGCTGCAAAGGACGGCTTTTGGGATGACCTTGAAAACTCACAGAAGATACTCCAGAGAACAAGCATGCTAAAAAACAAGGTTTCCGCGTACGAGTCTCTTCACAGTCTCTTTGACGACACCCTTGTTATGATAGAACTTGCGGATGAAGAGGGCGATGAATCCCTTATCGACGAGTGTACCGCAAGCCTTGACGAGTTTAAATCAAAGCTTGACACCATGACGCTTTCTACTCTCCTTACGGGCGAGTATGACAACAACAACGCCATCCTCACCTTTCACGCGGGTGCGGGCGGAACGGAGGCTCAGGATTGGGCATCCATGCTTTTCCGTATGTACAACAGATGGGGTGAACGCCACGGCTTCAAGGTAAGTACTCTTGACTACCTCGACGGAGACGAAGCAGGACTTAAGTCCGCTACACTTCTTATCGAGGGTGAAAACGCATACGGATACATGAAGAGTGAGGCCGGCGTACACCGACTGGTACGTGTATCTCCGTTCGACGCTGCGGGTCGCCGTCACACTTCTTTTGCCTCCCTTGAGGTTATGCCGGAGATAGATGACAATATCGAGGTTGATCTTCGACCCGAGGACATAGAGATGGAGGTTTACAGAGCTTCCGGTGCAGGCGGTCAGAAGATAAATAAAACCTCTTCTGCCGTGCGTCTCATACACAAGCCCACAGGAATTGTCGTATGCTGTCAGGTCGAACGCTCGCAGCATCAAAATCGTGAGGTTTGTATGAGGATGCTCAAGTCAAAACTCATTGAAATAAAAGAACGCGAACACCTCGAAAAGATTGAGGACATAAAGGGCGTAAAAACCGAAATCGCATGGGGTAACCAAATACGTTCTTATGTATTTATGCCCTACACCCTTGTAAAAGATACAAGAACAGGCTTTGAGATGGGAAATATCAACGCTGTTATGGATGGAGATATCGACGGTTTCATAAACGCATACCTTCAGATGCAGTCACTTGAAAACCTTAAAAACAATTGACATCCCGTAACTTTGTTGTTATAATACTAATCCGCATGCGGTATAATCCGCATCAATCCTTGCTCTGTCCGGGAAAAAGAGACAGGGCCCAAAGACCAGAAGGAGGTGCTAGAAATGGCAGCAAAAAACTATGAGGCTATGCTCGTATTCTCTGTAAAGAATGGCGACGAAGCAGCACAGCAGCTTTTTGAGAAGTTCAAAGCTCTTATCGAAAAGCACGGTACCATTGAAAACGTAGATGAATGGGGTAAGCGTAAGCTCGCTTATGACATCAACTACGAATCAGAGGGTTACTACTACGTAGTTGATTATTCGGCTGAACCCGAGTTCCCTGCTGAGTTCGAGCGTGTGCTCGGAATCACAGACGGCGTTCTCCGTTTCCTCAACACATCCAAGTAATCATAGGAGGTACAACTATGCTTAACTGTGCAATCATCATGGGTCGTCTTACGGCTGACCCTGAACTTCGTACCACTACAAGCGGAATTTCTGTTACAAGCTTTTCCGTTGCAGTTGATCGTTCTTACCAGAAGCCGGGTGAGGAGCGTCAGACAGACTTCATAAACGTTGTTGCATGGAGACAGACTGCGGAATTCGTTACGCGTTATTTCCACAAGGGCTCCATGATAGCAGTACAGGGTTCTATTCAGACCCGCAACTATGAAGACAAGACAGGCGCAAAGCGCACAGCCGTTGAGATTGTCGCAGACAACGTAAGCTTCTGCGGCTCAAAGGCAGAATCAGGCACCGGTAACTTCCAGCCGCAGGCTGCGGCTCAACCGGCGGCATCACCTGCCCCGTCATTCTCAACCGCAGGCGCAGATGACTTCTCATCTGTAGCAATGGAGGACGAATTACCATTCTAACTTAAGGAGGATTAATTCTATGGCATTCGATAGATCACGCGGCAAAAAGTCACGTAAAAAAGTATGCGCATTCTGCGTAGAAAAAGTTGACAAAATCGACTACAAGGACACTGCTCGTCTTCGCAAGTTCACATCTGACAGAGCAAAGATCCTTCCGAGACGTGTAACAGGCACATGTGCTTATCATCAGCGCGAGCTCACATCAGCTATCAAGCGCGCACGTCACGTTGCACTTCTTCCGTACTCAGCTGACTGATTTCAGTCTGAAAGCAGAGGAAGCAAGGATCTGAAAGCATAACCCTGACAAAAGCATCCGGGTTGTGATACACGGCTCCGATAAAAGCAATCGAGTTGTAAAAACAACTCTGACATCAAAAAATCAAGACTGCATTCCTGCCGTTTGGAGGAATGCAGTCTTTTTGTTGTTTTCTATTTACTGTAAACAGTTATTCTATTTACTATAAATGGCTATTCTCTTTGTTGTAAACAGTTATTTCTGTTGCTATGAAAGATTGCTCTTTTTATAAACAGCTGCTATTTTCTGCTTGCACCTATTTATCCAGCCGTCTGCGAAGAAGCGGAATAGCGGTTGCTACAACACCCCAGAGAAGCTGGAAAAGAACAATCTGTCCTCCGGTTATACCGAAGCCCTCTTTTCCCGCAAGGATACTTAGAATTATAAAGAGAACCAGTGCAATACCGGAATAAAGAGTTGAAATGATGTTATTCACCGGAACGTTTGCCTGAAGCTCACGGGCTTCGTAGATGCCTCTTAACGATGCCTCTATGGTTCCGTTGTGAATTATTCCCGCAGGAGCCGTCTCAATCTCTTCTTCCCTGTACTTTTCAAAGATATCTCCCGAAACCGGACTCAGAATCTTAACAGCCGAAAGAGGAAGTCCGAAGAACCTGCATATCATTTCCTCCGTTATGTTACAGTCACAAGAGCGGACAAGCAGCGAAACGCCTGCCTTGTCGACATTCTGAAGATACTTTCTCATGTGCTTGTCAGCCTGATATTTGATAACGAACATGGCGGAAATCTTTCCTGCAATGGCAAGATAGATAACATTTCTGCCGTCATGCGTATACTGTGCTTCAAAGTTTCTGTCGGGGGCATTTACATTGTGATTTACAAGAAGCTCCCTGGTTCCGAGAAGTATTCGCCTTCCGTGAATCCATGCGGAAAGACCGAGTCTTTCTTCATATGCAAGCGACTCAACAGGCGGAAGTAAATCCTTTTTGCCGAGAATAACTCCGTCAAAGATATCTGCAAGCGGACCGCCGGATTCTATGACAAGAGCGGCTGCGTAAAGGATTGCATCGTCAATTCGCATGCTTTGAAAGGTCTTGATTCCTATGATGTTGCAGGAGCCTTTTCTGAAGATATCCGTGCTGTCGAGCACATACGCATTTACGTCCACGCTGTCAGCCACGGCTCTGTGTCCGACTATGGCAGCACCGTTTTTATTGAAGCCCTTGTTTACGGCAAACAGGGCGATATTTGAAGCAATCGTTGAAAACGCAGGAATTCCTATGCTGCACACAGCGGTAAAGACACCGACTGCAAATACAGCGTCCTTTCTCACTACTCCGAATATGACAGCCATGAGAAGTGCGGCTCCCACAACCGGATAGATAAGCCTCTTCGCAAATTCGTCTGCCGGGTCGTCCTCAAATGAGTTTTCTATGAAGTACGACGGTCTTTCCATCTGTGCGTTATAACAGATCTCTGGGTCTCCGATAAGAAGTCCCCTTCCTATCTCAAAAGCATCGTCCTCCCCGGAAATCTTCTCCGAGCTGTAAAGCTTTGTGCCGTTTGTGACAAATTCAAAGTTGCCGTAGGTTCTCGAAACTGCGAGATACCTTGCAACGGTGGACAATGTAAGAGCCAGACATCCGGCTGCGGTATAAAGAGACACGGTCGTATACGCGTCTGATGTAAAGAATGTTACAACAAGGTCCTCAATAAGACACGAAAGCACAACTATAAATGTTCCCGTTGCCGCATTGGGCTTCTTCGAGAAAAGGCCCTTTGCCCCGCGTATAAGCGTGCTTATTCCGCAAAATGCGGCTATGAGAAGGATGACGATGTTTATAACCCCGCATACAACGGCGCTTCCTCCGATAAGCTCGAGGTTTCCTCCGCTCTTTGAAACTATGCCTGTGATGATAAGTGCAATCACCGTAAGCACGGCCTGTACTATTGCGCAGATACCGGAAACCTTCTTCGCACCTGCGAGCTTCTTTATTATGCGGCTTTTGTCCTCCGGCTTTTCGTATTCATCATCTATGAAATCAGAGATAAGGGCTCCGGCTGCGGAAGCCTTTTCTTCTTCATGAGGTTCTTCCTCCGGATTTTCTTCGGGAAGCTCGGCAAAATCCGCGTCAAGTTTGAAGGCTGCAACCTTACGGTCACGCTTTTCCTTGAGCGCCTCCTCTGCGTTGTCCTCGTCAATCTGGGGAATTTCTTCCTCTTCTCCGAAGCCGACAAGCTTTATCTGACCGACAACGCCGTCATCTTCATCGTGAACAATGGGATTTTTTCCGTTTGCAACAATAGTCTTGTCAACGCTGCTCAGTTCCGCATCTGCGGAAACTATGGTCGGAATAGGCTCAAGATCCGCCGTATTTGTGAATTTACTCTTCTTAATGATACGGCCATCCCGCTCTATCGGGTCCATTTCCTCCCCGACATGAAGCCTTTCATAGTCGGCGGTGCGTTCGATTTTCTGCTTGGGAACATTTAAAAAGCGTTCTCTGTATTTGTCGGTTGCCATTCCGCCGATATGACTTTTTTCTATCTTCTCCGTAACTATCTGGTGATCGATATTTTCGTTCCTTACAGGATAAATACCCACTGTTTTCTGAGCAAGAGCTTTCTTTTCAAGCCTTGAGGCCTCATCCTCGGGCTTTTTTTCCTCACTCGCCGGTATATCCTTTTCAAAGGTCGGTTCAAACTCTGGCTCTTCACTTTCGCTGTCGGCAAGTTCGACAATCACCTGTGTCTGATTCTCCGAAATCTCCTCCGCGAAGACCTCGGACTTACCGTTTTCCTCAGAAGATTTTTTGTGCGAGTCGAATATACGTGTTTTTTGTGAGAGCGGCTTCTCAATTTCTATTGTGTCGGCCTTTGGCTCAACGGATTTTTCCTCGGCAGAAATTTCTTCGCGAGCCTCTGCCTCAACGGATTCCTCCTCAAAAGTCTTTTCCTCGACAATTTTTTCCTTAACTGCTTTCCCCTTGAAAAACCTTTCCTTGTGAGCCTCTGCCTCGACAGTTTTGTCCTCGAATGCTTTCTCCTCAAACGCTTCCTTCTCGAATGCTTCATCTTCGGAAGCATCATCATTTTCCGGTTCGGCGTCTTCTGTTTTGTCAAAGAGACTGTTTATCACTTCTGCTTTTCTGTCGAGAGTCTCCTCCTGCTGCTTGTCAATCCCGAGCAATTTATCAATTTCAGACATCGACCAGGTTTTTTCAGGGGCATCTTTTTTCTTTTCCTCGCTGAGCGATGCAAGAATCTCGTCGATTGACATATTGTTGTTTTCGGACATCTCGGACACCCCCTTCTTTAAATACTCTTTATCTCAAGTCTCTGTCGGCTTACTTCATACATCGTTATTCCGGCGGCAACGGACGCGTTAAGAGAATTTATCTTTCCTCTCAGCGGAAGTGAAAGAACAAAGTCACATTTTTCTCTCACAAGTCTTCCCATGCCGGAGCCCTCCGAGCCTATGATTAAGGCAAGAGGACCCGTAAGGTCGGTTTTACACCATACCTCTCCGTCCATATCCGTACCGTAAATCCAAACTCCGCGTTCCTTAAGCTCGTCAATAGCAGCCGCAAGGTTACTCACTCTCGCAACCGGCATATACTCAAGCGCTCCCGCCGCGGTTTTGGCAACAGTAAAGCCGAGCGTTGCGCTGCGCCTTTTCGGAATGATAACACCGTGGGCGCCGGCACATTCGGCAGTTCTTATTATCGCACCGAGATTGTGCGGATCCTCTATCTCGTCACATATGATTATAAACGGGGGTTCACCGCACTCCTCAGCCTTTTTGAATATGTCGTCCACACTCGCATAAGAGTGAGCCGAAACTCTGGCGATAACACCCTGATGATTTCCGCCACGGCACATAAAGTCAAGTTTTTTTTGATCCGTGTCCTTGACTATAACACCGGCGTCCCTGCACATGGCTATTATCTTTCCGACGGAACCGTGATTCCTCTCACCCTTTGAAACGTAAAGCGTGTCTATCTCTCTGCCCGCACGAAGAGCCTCCATAACAGGGTTTCTTCCTATTATCAGCTCTGTACCGGCTTCGTTTTCATGTGTTTCTTTCATCAAAACTCCGAGCCTCCGATAACTCATTGATGGCACATCTTGATATTATTAAGTCATATTATACCACCCGTTGCGGTGTTTTACAACAAAAAACCACAATATAACGTGCTTTTTCAACTTTTTCTGACATGCGCTTCACAAGACTTTTCCTATTGATTTTAAAGCCGTTTTCATATATAATGTCAAATGATAAAAGCAGAGTGAGCTTTTGTTTGACCATATGGCGTGTGGGTCCTGTGCGGCAGAGCGCTGTGAATCATGTCAGGCGGGGAACCGAGCAGCATTAAGCGGTTAGCCCTGAGCGCCACAGTCCGCCTGCTCGCCGTATGGTCAAGTAAAGGACCCCTGCTTTTTTTCTACAAAAATCCGGAAAGGGGAGTTGCATATGTATCAGGCTCTTTACAGAAAATGGAGGCCGCAGGTTTTCGCCGACGTCGTCGGTCAGGATTATATCACAACTACCCTTATGAATGAGATAAAGACCGGACGACACTCGCACGCGTACCTTTTTACAGGGTCACGCGGAACAGGTAAGACGACCTGTGCAAAGATTTTTGCAAAGGCCGTCAACTGTGAGCACCCCGTAGACGGAGACCCGTGCGGCGAATGCGAAACCTGCAAGGGTATAGACAGCGGATCCGTAATGGACGTCATTGAGATTGACGCTGCGTCTAACAACGGCGTTGACAACATCCGAGACATCCGTGACGAGGCAAACTTTACTCCGGTCGGCGGCAAGTACAGGGTGTATATCATCGACGAGGTGCATATGCTCTCGACAGGTGCGTTTAACGCCCTGCTCAAAACCCTTGAAGAGCCGCCCGAGCACGTAAAGTTTATCCTCGCAACGACGGAGGTTCACAAGCTTCCGGCAACCATTCTCTCACGCTGTCAGCGCTTTGATTTCAAGCGCATAACTCCGGAAGATATTGCCGGAAGACTCGCATATGTTGCCGAAAAAGAAGACCTTACACTCGACGCCGACGCAGCGATGCTCATCGCGCGCCTCGCAGACGGCGCGCTCCGTGATGCGCTGTCCATCATGGACCAGTGTATAGGGCATAGCAGAAACATAACCGTTGACGTTGTAAATGAAACCACAGGACTTGCCGGGAAAGACTACCTTTTCAGTCTTTCCGACGCAATCCTGCGTATGGACAGCGCCACCGCACTTGAAAAGATAAATGAGCTTCACAACCGCTCCTGCGACATGGAAAGACTCTGCAATGAGCTTACAAATCATTTCAGAAATCTCATGATATGCAGAGCCGTCAACAACCCAAAGGATCTCATCGTATGCTCTTTGCAGGATCTTACGGAGTATATGAACTCTGCAAAGCAGTACAGCATGGATCGCATACTTGAGGTATTAAACGTCCTCGGCGACACGGTAACAAACCTTCGTAAAGGTCTCAACAGACGTGTCGAGATGGAGATGGCCGTAATAAAGCTCTGCGGCAATGAGGTGCAGCCTCAGGCGAGCGGCATACAACACAGCCACACCGCCGTTGTACCCCCGCCTGCCGAACAGCCGAAGGTAGCTGCTTCAGCTGTCGAGAATCCGGCAGCAAAGGCTCCGACAAACAAAAATCCAACTGTCAAAGCCCCTGTCACCGAAGACTCCGGCACCGAACGCTTCGACACCGAAAATTCGTCTGTCGAATTTTCGTCCGTTGAAAGCATATCAGCCGACACCGCAGGTGTCCAATCTTCAGGCTTCGAAGTTTCAGCAGACGAAGCCACGAACTTCAAAGTTTCAAGCCTCGAAGTTTCAGCAGATGAAGCCACAAGCGTCCAAGTTTCAAGTTTCAAAGATTCAGCAAACGAAGATCCGAGCGTCCAAGCTCCAGTTGAACCAGAGCAGACGCAAGAAGCACAGGCACCCCCCGTTATGCCGGATGACAGCATAGACAATTATGTTTCTCTCGAAAAAACCGTGCAGGACGGTCCGATTCCCACCAACATATGGAATGCGCTTGTGCGCGAGGTTGTGAACACCGACAAAGCACTTATCGGCACGATGAACAGTGCCAAAGCATACAAAAAGGGAAGTTCACTTCTTATACTTACCGATAACATGCTGCTCAAGCGCTTTGTTCCTCTTGAGCCGCACAAAGAAAATATCTACAACGCAACCTTCACCGTTTTCGGAGAATACCTGAATCCTTCAATAACGGAGGAAGAACCGGAGGGCTTCTCAGAAGCCGCAGCCTCCAGTCCGCCGGAAAAGGAGAATGATTTTTCGGCAAATGAAAGAGCTTTACCGGAAAGTGAAAGCAATTTAACGGAGAACGAGTATTTTTCGGCAGAGGATATATCGCCAAGGGATACAGACCCGCTGGATGCGTTTATTAACAACATAAAAAATGACGAACAAATTGATTTCAGTCTGTTCATAGAGGAGTAGAAAAATGAAAGCCAGAGTACCAAATCCGGGCAAGGGCATGAACCAGGCCGGAATGATGAAGCAAATTCAAAAGATGCAGGAGGACATGGAGGCAACGCAGAAAAACGTTGAGGACTCCGAGTTCACCGCAAGCTCGGGCGGAGGTGCCGTTGAGGTTACCGTAAACGGCTCGCACGAGGTAAAAAAGATAAAAATCCAGCCGGATGTCGTTGACCCCGAGGACATTGAGATGCTTGAAGACATGCTCATGGCGGCAACAAACGAAGCTATGAGAAAAGCAAGCGAAACAATGGAGCGAGAGATGAACAAAATCACCGGCGGAATGAATATTCCCGGACTCGGCGGATTATTATAATCATGGGTCTCGGATACAATCTTGCCTCTCTCGAGGAACTTGTAAACCAGTTTCGTCGCATGCCCGGTATCGGTGAAAAGAGCGCACAACGCATGGCCTTCCATGTTCTCAACATGAACCCGGATGACGCTAAAAAGTTCGCCGACGCCATACTTTCAGCGCACGAAAAAATACATAAGTGCTCCATTTGCTGTAACCTCACAGAGGATGAGCTTTGCAGCGTGTGCAGAAATGAGGCACGCGACAAATCAGTCATCTGCGTTGTGGAGGATCCGAGAGACGTTGCCGCAATAGAGCGCACCCGTGAGTATGACGGTACTTATCACGTTCTTCACGGTGCTATCTCCCCCATCGGCGGAATTGGCCCGAACGAGCTCACGATAAAAGAGCTTCTTTCTCGTCTTGACGGCGTAAAAGAGGTTATCATGGCGACAAATCCGACCGTTGAAGGCGAAGCAACGGCGATGTATATCTCAAGACTTCTAAAGCCCCTCGGCGTAAAAGTCACCCGACTCGCCTACGGCGTTCCGGTCGGTGCCGACCTTGAATATGCCGATGAGATAACACTCACGAGAGCTATGGAAGGAAGACGTGAGATCTGATTTTTTACTGTAAGGAGATGAAATAGTTTGGCTGAAAAAAAAGACAACGGTCTTACAACCGTTGCAACAAACAAAAAGGCTTACCATGACTATTTCGTACTCGACAGTTATGAAGCGGGTATCGAACTCTTTGGAACGGAGGTTAAATCCGTACGTCAAGGCAAAATAAACTTAAAGGACGCATGGTGCAGTATTGACGCAGGCGAGATATTCGTGAACGGCATGCATATAAGTCCGTATGACCACGGAAATATCTTTAACCGCGACCCCATGCGAAAAAGAAAGCTTCTTATGCACAAGCGTGAGATTGAGAAGCTTTTCGGGCATACAAAGCAGCAGGGCTTGACGCTTATCCCCCTCTCCGCTTACTTCAACAGAGGACGCCTTAAGATACAGGTTGGACTTTGCAAGGGTAAAAAGAACTACGACAAGCGTGAAACCATAGCCCGAAAGGACGCCCAGCGTGAAGCCGAACGTGCCTTTAAGGAAAGCACACGTTTAAAAGATTAAAGCAAAATAGAATAATCAAAGCTTTTTCAATCCGGGGTCCCCGAAAATCGACTTGCGGTTTTTGGGGCTCAAATCTGACCGGAATGAAATAGTGAAGATTTTTTTATAGAAAAAAGGGCCCCCGAAAAGTGACTTACACTTTTTGGGGAGAGGAAAGCTTAAGCAGAATAGCGAAAGGCTTTTCCCCAAAAAGGCTGGAGCAATGATGCTTTAGCTTGACGAGGGGACGAAAGGATTTCGACGGGGATTCTGAATCACGATAAGCGAGTAGTGGTGTAAGCCCACTTTAATCCCTTACACGTTTTCAAAAGAAACGACAATAAACCAGTTTTACAGGCTGCCTAAGAGCAACCCGTCTTAGTTAAGAGTACCGCGACTTAGCATAAGGCGTCTACCAGCGGTGAACGTGAACTGTGTCTCGTTCCGGACACAGTCATGACCTTGGAACTACCGAAAACTTTAGCCTGATTGCCGGCGACTGTTCGGGGGAATCTTAAAAGACAATATACACTCGTAGAAAGTTGTGTGGATGGATTTTCGGACGCGGTTTCGATTACCGCCGTCTCCACCAAAAAAAGAGCTATACCTTTACGGTATGGCTCTTTTTCATTATTCCTTAAAAATTAACTATCGCCAATTCTTTCAGAGGTTTTCTCTCAAAAACTTTATTTCATTTTTGTCGGTTATGTTGAATAACTGTGTAAATTCCTCAAACGTATGATTGTTGGACATAAACTGTCTGAGCATTTCAAGCCTGCCTTTTTCAATGCCACGAGCTTCACCTTGCAAGAGCCC